>Ga0180429_10004311_pt1 | contig 11400 bp, 9 predicted proteins | sample SS_ome_FD_132428 | JGI IMG/M metagenome (GOLD analysis project Ga0180429, IMG submission 132428) | Hypersaline lake sediment archaeal communities from the Salton Sea, California, USA - SS_1_S_1 metaG | ecosystem: Environmental > Aquatic > Non-marine Saline and Alkaline > Hypersaline > Sediment ... | reverse complement strand
TTCGTGCCCTTAGCGCGGTGGACCCACCCGATCCCATTCCGAACTCGGAAGTTAAGCACCGCAGCGCCGATGATAGTTGGGGGGTAGCTCCCTGCGAAAGTAGGTCGGTGCGAGGCGTTATTTAGCCAAAGGTCGAAGGTCTGGGGTGTCGCTCCGGACCTTCTTCCGCAGGCGGGAGTAGCTCAGCTGGTAGAGCACTACCTTGCCAAGGTAGATGTCGCCGGTTCGAATCCGGTCTCCCGCTCCAGAGTCCGCCGGCCGCCCGTTCTCGGGCGGCCGGCGGTGGTTGCATGTGGATCCTTGCGTGGCGTCGGGTCTCAGGTGCCGGGGTCGGCGCCCAGGGCGTCGGCGGCGCGAGCCAAGCGCTGGGCGAGCTCGGTCACCTCGTTCCAAGCCTCCGCCACCCTGCGTTCCTCGTCGACCGGGGGCCCGCGGTTCGGCTCGGCCAGCGCCCGGGCACCGGCCGCCAGCGCCGGAGCGGCTTCGTCGAGCGCCCGCGCGACCGCGGCCGTGCGGCCCTGCAGGCCCGTCATCGCAGCCTGGAGATCGGACGCGGCCGACGCCAGCGAGCGCGCCTCCCGAACGAGCTGGCGTCCGGCCTCGGCGGCACGCGCGGGCGCGGCCGCGGCGTCATGGGCCTCGTCGTCGCGCCTGCGCTCGTCGTCGCGGCAGGCGACGTCGATGAGCAGCGTCTCGAGCGGGGTGTGGATGCGGCGCAGGTGGTTGTGGAGGGAACGCTCGAAGTCGATCGTCACGTCGTCCAGCGCGAGCAGGTAGCGGGCGGCCGCCTCGCCCTCCTCGTCGAGCTCGAAGGCGTAGGCGTTCACGAGTTCGCCGGAGCGGAAGTGGAGCCGACCGCGCCGCGCACCGGAGCGAACGAACAGCGAGCAGGTCTTGCGCTCCAGTTGCAGGAGCTGCAGCAGCGTGGCCAGCGGGATGCCGGTCATCCGGCCCCGCGCCGTCTCCGAGCGGGCGTCGAGGATGTGCCGCGCCACCTGCGCGGCCGATGCGGGCTTCTGAACCACGCGCAGCAGCCCGAGCCGCGGCGCCTCCCGGTGGATGGCGTCGACGGCCGCGGCCGTGAGGACGATGACGGGGAGGTTCGGGTGGTGGCTGCGGACGTACGCCAGCACCGCGAAGCCGTCCTTCACGGGCATCGCGATGTCCGTCACGACCACGTCGACGGGGTTCGAACTCAGGTAGTCGATCGCCTCCTGGCCATCGGCCACCACGGCCACCTCGAAGCCGGGCAGTTGGTGGGGCAGCGCCTCCTGCATGAGCCGGCGGATCGCGTGCTCGTCGTCCGCCAACAGCACCGTCTTGGGGCTGCTGATCACGTTGCCTGCCGTTCCTCCCCGAGGTCCCCCGGCGCGGGATCGCTGGCCATCGCGTCGAACAGACCGTCGACACGGCCGAGGATCTCGCGGGCGAGTTGGGCGACCTCGTCGCGGAACCGTTCGAGGTCGCGCCGCCGCTGCTCGCGCTGCGCGTTCGCCTCGTCGAAGCGTCGCTGCGCCTGGTGAAAGGCATCGATCTCCGAGGCGACGGCGGCCAGTGCGTCGTCCGCCGCCTTGGCGCGCTGGCCCAGACGCTCGATCGCGGCGAGCATGTCCTGGACGTGGGCATCGGACGCGTCGGACGACCTGGGCGTGGCGGGGGCCGGCGCCATGGCCTGCGGTGGGGCCGGCGGTGCGGGCGGGGCCGGCGGTGCGGGCGGGGCCGGAGGTGCGGGCGCGGCGGGCGCGGCCGCTTCGTCGGCGACCCCGCCGGGGTTGCCCGACGCGTCGGTCGCGTTCGCTGCGCTCACGTGGTCGGGACCCGCCTCGAGCACGCCACCGGGCGCGGGTGCGTCGAGCAGGATCGAGTCGTCCACCCGCTCCTCGTCGCCGCCATCGTCGACCGCGGGGGCGGCCGGCGCTGCCGCATCGAACGAGACGGTCGCGTCGGCCGCCCCATCGGTGTCGAAAGCTCCATCCGCGTCGACCGCGACATCCGCGTCGACGGCTGCGTCGGCAGAACCCGCTGCGTCGGCAAACCCCGCTGCGTCTCCTGCGCTCGCCGCGGATCCCAAGTCGTCCGCGAAGGGACCGGAGGGTGCCGCGGGATCGACGGGCTCGGTGATCGCCTCGCGATCGTCATGCGCTTCGTCGGCGGTCGGCGGACCGGCCGCGTCGACCTTCGGGCCCCGGTCCTGGGCCGCGGCCACCTCCACCAGCAGGAGCTGCATGGGGGTGTGGATGATCCGTCGCACGTTGGCAGGCAGCGGCTCGAACTCGATCGAGGTGTCGGACCAGCCCAGGATGTCGTAGGCGGCGGCCTCGCCTTCGGCACCGAAGTCGTCCGAGAAGGCGTTGACGAGCCGTCCCGACTCGAAGTCGAGCTGGCCGCGGCGCGGTCCCGAGGTCACGACGACCCTGCTGGAGCGGCGTTCGGCCTCGATGAGCTGGAGGACGCCGGACAGCGGGATGCCCTCGATCAGGCCGCGGTCGACGCGCTCGATCTCCTCGAGCACGCACGCGGCCACCTCCTGATAGCTGGCCGGCTTGCGCAGCACGCGCAACCCGCCGTAACCGGCCAGGCGCTGGTCGAGCATCGACCCCACCATGCCCGAGAGCACCACCACCGGCAGCGCCGAACGCTGGTTCGTCACGTAGGCGATCAGCGCGAAGCCGTCCATGACGGGCATCGCGAGGTCGGTCACGAGCACGTCGACCGATCGACGCTCCAGCTCCTGGATGGCCTCGAGCCCGTTGCTGGCGGTCACCACGTCGAACAGGTCGAGCACGCTCGACAGCCCGTCGCTCAGCACCCGCAGGATGCCGGGGTCATCGTCGACGATCAGGACGGTCTTGCGTCCACTCACGGCGGTCGCCTCCACGTGTCGCGCATGTCCCCCCACTGTCGAACGCCGGAGCAGCGTGCGTGATGAACAATCTCATCCGTGCCCGTGCTCAGGGTTCGGCGTCCGCCAGCCTCGTCGCTTCGCCGCGGTACAGCGCCCGATAGGTCTCGAGGTGGAGCGTCACGCGCTGCAGGTACTCGCGCGTCTCGAGCGCGTCGATGAACCGGTACAACTCGTCCTTGTCGCCGTCCACGACCTCGCCCGTGAACAGGCGCCCGATGTACCCCTGGCCGCGGTTGTAGGACGCGATCGCCAACTCGAGGTCGCCATCGAAGTGATCGATCAGCCAGCGGAGGTAGTAGGCCCCGTAGCGCACGTTGTCATCCGGGTCGAACGGATCCCCGGCGGGCTCACGCTGCAGTTCGGCCAACCATGTCCAGGTCGACGGGATCACCTGCATCAGGCCCTGGGCGTTCGAGCTCGACACCGCCACCGGGGAGAAGGCCGACTCCTGGCGCATCACCGCCCACACGAGCTCGGGTTCCACACCGAAGGCCGCGGCGTGGGCCTCGACCGACTCCGGGTAGGCCCGGGGGTATGCGAGACGCCACGCCCGTGGGTCGCGGTCGCCGGCGCTCAGCAGCGCCTGGGCGGCGCGCTGGCTCTGACGGTACTCGCCGTGGTGTGCCTGCAGCGCCGCGGCCAGCGCGATGACGTCCTCGCGCGCCTCGGCACCCGTGCGGGCGGAGGCCTCCCGCAGGGCGAAAAGCAGCTCGCCGCGAGCGGCCTCGTGGTCCTGCACGGTCATGAGCGCGCGGGCGAGCTCCAGGGCCGCGCGGGCGGCGGCGGAGGCCTCTCCCGGGTCGCTCGCCGCCGGCGGCTCGTGCGGCACCTCGAGCGAGCCGCCCAGCCGCAGGGCGAAGAACGAGTCCGCCGGCAGCAGCGCGCGGGCCCGCGCGGAGCGGCTGGCGTCGCCGGTGCGCGACGCGAGGACCAGGGCGCGGTAGGCGGCGTCGTCCGCCAGCGAGCGGTCGCCGGTCTCAGCGATGCGCAGGTAGACGGCGATGGCTTCCGTGACGCGGCCGCGCGCTTCGAGCCAGCCGCTGGCGGTCCACATCCGCGATGCCTGACCGGTCGCCAACAAGTACGCGACGCCGTCGTCGATGCGGCCCTCGCGGGCGGCGATCAGGCCCCGGCCGTAGGTACCCGTCGTGCCCCCGAGGGACGCGAAGGCCGCGTCCGCCTCGGCCCAGCGCTCGAGCGAGAACAGCGACCAGGCCTCGCCCTCGAGCGCCGATCGGTCGCCGGGCGCCTCCGCGAGCCAGCGGCGGAAGGCGTCGAGCGCCGCCTCATGTCGCCCGAGCGCGCGCAACGCGGGGCCCTCGATCGAGGGGGCCACGCGCCCGTCGAGCGCCTCCAACGCGCGGGTGGGCATGTTCGCTTGGAGGTAGGCGTTCGCGCGCCGGTAGGGGTCGGGCTCGAGCCGTTCGATGCCGTCGAGCGCCGCCCGGTCGGGCAGCGCCAGCCGGTACGCGGCCAGCGCCCGCTCGGCAGCCCCCGCCGCACCGGTCGCGGCCGCGGCCTCGGCGACGGCGCCGATCTCAGCGTGCAGCGCCCGGCGGGCCGCCCGCTCGAGCGGATCGTCGATGCGCAGCTCGAGCACGCGCTCGAACCAGGCCAAGCGCTCCCCCGCCGGCAGCGCCTCGCTCCGGGCCAGCAGCAGCGCCACCCGGTAGGCGAGGTAGCCGTCGAGCCCATCGGCGGCGGTCAAGCCCGTGAGGTCGCCGGCCCGCCGAAGCTCCTGCACCCGCCCGTAGGCCTCGAGCGGCGGCTGGCCGTAGGGGTCGACCAGGGCGACGTGGATGGGGGGTCGGGGCACGCGTGGCGCGGCCGGCCACGCCAGCAGCGTGATCGCCGTGGCCACGAGGAGCGTGGCGAGGGCGATGGGACCGCGGCGGCGCAGGAGCTGCATGTCGCCAGGCTACCCGGGGGGGCTGAAGGGCCGCTGAGAGGTGGTTCACCGGGCCGTTCGTGGGCGTCGCGCAGGCGGTCGGCCAGAGGTAACGCGAGCCGTCCAGGACGCGAGGCGCTCCCGTGAAGGGCGTCCAGCGCGCGCGCCGCGTGTGCGAGATGCGCACTGGACGTATCGACATCGCGGAAAGCGCGTCGTGGACGCTCATACGGCGAGGAAACCGCGTCCAGGACGCGTGCCGAATCGGGAAACGCGTTCTGGACGGCACACGACCGCGTGAGATTCGTGTTACGGTCTCGCAGAAGGGCGCCAGCCCTCATACCCCCCACGGCCCTCCGAGGCCACCGTGCAGCGCATGGCGCGCCTTCGGCTTCGGAGACCGGCTTGGGTCCGCCGACCGAGACGCACGCGCGTCCGGTTGGCCCATGCGCCCCGCGGCCCCGCCGCCGCGCGCGTCCGACGCCCGCTACGCCGATGTCGCCGAAGAGAGTCAGGTACCCAGTTGATCCGCGTCGAGTCACTCCACAAGGTGTTCGGGCCCAAGCCCGACGAGGCGCTACGGCTCCTGGCCGAGGGCCGCAGCAAGGACGAGATCCGCGAGGCCACCGGTGACGTCATTGGCGTCCAGGACGTCTCCTTCGAGCTGAAGCCGGGCGAGTTCTTCGTCATCATGGGGCTCTCCGGCTCCGGCAAGTCCACGCTGCTGCGGTGCATCAACCGACTCATCGCGCCGACCTCCGGCCGGGTGTGGCTGCAGACCGACGAGGGAGAGGTCGACGTCGCCCAGGTGGGACCGGGCGAGCTGCGGCGCCTGCGCCAGGACCATCTGGCGATGGTCTTCCAGCGCTTCGGCCTGCTGCCGCACCGGACCGTCCGCGACAACGTCGCCTACGGCCTGGAGGTCCAGCGGGTCGGCCATGCGGAGCGCATGCGCCGTGCCGATGAGACGCTGGAGATGGTGGGCCTCGGCGGCTGGGGCGATGTGTTGCCGTCGGCGCTGTCGGGCGGCATGCAGCAGCGCGTCGGTCTGGCGCGCGCGCTCGCGACCGGTGCCAAGGTGTTGCTGATGGACGAGCCCTTCAGCGCGCTCGACCCCTTGATCAAGATGCAGATGCAGGAGGAGATGATCCGCCTGCAGCGTCAGTTGGGTAGGACGATCATCTTCATCACCCACGATCTCGACGAGGCGCTGCGCCTCGGCGACCGCATCGCGATCATGGACGACGGTCGTTTCGTACAGGTAGGCGCGCCGGAGAAGATCGTGACCGAGCCACGCACGGCCTACGTGGCGGACTTCGTCGCCCACGCCGACCCGACCGGCGTCATCACGGCCGGTACGGTCGCCGTGCCCCCGGAGCACCCGCGGGTCGACGAACTGCGGCGCGAGTCAGGCGCCCGCGTGCTCTCGCACCGCACCCAGGCAGACGTCGAGATCGAGGTCGCCGACGACGGCCGCGTGCTTGGCGTGCGCGCCGACGGCGCGGGCGCCGAGCTCGTGCCGGTGGACACGCTGCTGGAGGAGGAGGCCCCGACGTCGCGCTACCGCGACCGGGCCGCCGTCGTCCACGTCGACCGCACCCTGCGTACGCTGCTGGCGGCCCGCAACCTGTGCAACCTGCCCGTGCTGGTGGTCGACGACGAGGAGCGCCTGGTCGGTCTCGTCACGGAACGCGAGATCATCCACGCGATCATCGAGAAGCGCGGCCACGACGGCGACACGAACGGGGTGACCACGTGAACGCGCTGCTGACCGACGCCATCTTCGACCCGATCCGCATCCCGCTCGATGACTGGTTCAACGACTTCATCAACTGGCTCACCCTCAACTACCGGCCGACGTTCCAGGCGATGAAGGTGCCCGTCGAGGCGCTGCTCGACGGCGTCAGCGCGGTGCTCCTGTGGCTGCCGCCGGTCGCGTTCATCGCCTTGGTCGCCGTCATCGCGTGGCGCGTCGCGGGTTGGCGCATCGGTGCGTTGGCGGCCGTGTCGTTCACCCTCATCGGCATGGTGGGGCTGTGGGACCTGACGATGGTGACGCTGTCGATGGTCGCCGCGTCGGTGGTGGTGTGCCTGATCATCGGGCTGCCGTTCGGCATCCTCGCCGCCCGCAGCGACCGTTTCCAGGGCGCTCTGCGGCCCGTGCTCGACGTCATGCAGACCACCCCGGCCTTCGTGTACCTGGTGCCGGTGGTCATGCTGTTCTCGATCGGCACCGTCGCGGGGGTGATCGCCACGATCATCTTCGCGCTGCCGCCGCTCATCCGGCTGACCGACCTCGGTATCCGGCAGGTGCCGGACGACGTGATCGAGGCCGCCGAGGCATTCGGCTCCAGTGAGCGCGAGGTGCTGTTCAAGGTACGGCTGCCGCTCGCGCTGCCGACGATCATGGCCGGCGTCAACCAGACGATCATGCTGGCGCTGTCGATGGTCGTCATCGCCGCGCTCATCGGCGCCGGTGGCCTCGGCCGGCCGGTCGTCGAGGGCCTCAATGCCCTGCGCATCGGTCAGGCCGGCATCGGTGGCCTCGCCATCGTGCTCCTCGCCATCGTGCTCGACCGGCTGACGCAGGCGTTTGGCGAGGGTGGAGCCGCGAAGCGTGGCTGAGGCGTGGCTGCGTACCGTCGTCGGTGGCCGAACCACGTGCGCCATGCGAGCCTGTTATGGTGGTCCAACGCGCAGGAAATCTGCGTGCTGAATGATCAAGCTGCCGTCGGGGCAGCGCCGACCGTCACGAAGTCGTCCGTTCTCGTGAAAGGAACCAAGATGCGTACACGTTTGATCTCCATCGCCCTGGCGGCGTTGGTGGCCCTCGCCGGCCTCGCCAGCGCCCAAGTCGAACGCCCCGGCGAGGGCGTCACGCTCGAGCCCGCGATCGCCGGCTGGGACGACGCCCGCCCCGTGCAGGCGGTCTTCGACCAGATCCTCGAGGAGCTCGGCTACACCGTCGAGCGCCCGATCATGCTCGACAACCCGTTCTTCTACACGGCGGTCGCCCTCGGCGACGTCGACTTCTGGACCTCCGGCTGGTTCCCGCTGCACAACGCGCAGCTGCCCGCAGGCTTCTTCGACACCGCCAGCATCGCCGGCACGATCATCCCCGCTGGCGGCTCGCAGGGCTACCTGGTGACGAAGTCGGCGGCCGAGGAGTTCGGCATCACCTCGCTCGAGGACTTCAAGCGCCCCGAGGTCAAGGCCGCGTTCGACCGCAACGGCGACGGCAAGGCCGACCTCGTCGCCTGCCCGCCGGGCTGGGGCTGCGAGACGGTCATCGAGCACCACCTCGATGCCTACGACCTGCGTGACCACGTCAACGACATCAAGGCCGCCTACAACCCGGCGTTCGCGGACGCCCTGGCCGACTACCGCAACGGCCAGCCGGTGCTGTACTACACCTGGACCCCGAACTTCACCGTCTTCCAGATGGTGCCCGGCGTCGACTCCGTGTGGATCAACGTTCCCGAGATCGTCCCCAACGAGGCGCAGGAAGGCTTCGAGGAGTTCATGGTCATCTCCGGGCTCGAGGGTGGCGTGACCGATCCCGTCCTCATGGGCTTCGTCGCGGACGACATCCAGGCCGTGGCCAACAACGACTTCCTGGAGGCCAACCCGGCCGCCGCCAGCATCCTGGCGAACGTGCAGATCCCGGTGGGCGACGTCTCGCAGATGACCCTGCGCATCTCCGAGGGCGAAGACAGCGACGAAGACGTCGATGCGATGGCCGCCGAGTGGATCGAGGCCAACCGGGCGCAGGTCGACGCCTGGCTCGCGGAGGCGCGCGCCGCCGCGAACTGAGCCGCCGACACGTCAGCACGCCCGTTGGATCGCGGCCCGCCCGAGAGGGCGGGCCGCACCTCTTGGGAACGTCAGCCGCGGCGCCCGTGGCCGCGCACCCGCTGACCGCGACCCCCCCGGCGCGCCCTCGGGACCCGCGCCCCGCTACGCTTCTCATCCGAACGCGTTAGAATCGGGCCACAAACGGCTTGACCGTGCGGCTTGCTTCCAGGTGAGGCAAGCCGCTTCCTAGCCCGACGTTCCCGGCCCCGAGCCGGGGCCCCCTGGAGGCATGTCATGGCCACCCGCACCGTTCGCCTCACGCAAGAGGGTTACGAGCGCCTCAAGGCGACCCTCGCGCAGGAGTACGTTCGCCTCGAGGAAGCGACCCGCATCCTGCGCGAGCTGACCGGCTCCAGCGACGACTACGACGACTCCGGACTCGAGGAGGCGAAGCAGGAGAAGGGCCGCATCGAGAACCGCATCGACGACCTCGAGGACCAACTCGCCCGCGCCGAGATCATCCACAACACGGACCACGGCCGGGTCGAGCTCGGCGATCGCGTCCTGCTGCGCGACGAGGCCACGAAGGCCGAGATGCGGGTGCAGGTGGTGTCGCCGATCGAGGCGGGCGTGCTCGAGGGCGACGTGCCCAAGGTCTCGGACGAGTCGCCCCTGGGGCGCGCGATCATCGGGCGCAACGTCGGCGAGACGGCCGAGGTCACCATCGGCGCGAACGCCAAACGCTACACGATCGTGGAGGTGAACGAGCCGCAGGTCGCCTAGGCCCGTTCGCCGGTCGCCACCTCGGGGCGTTCGGTGACCGCCTTCAGTGCCGTCGTCTCGTCGAGCACGCCCAGCAGCCGCTCCTTCCGGCCCACGACCGTCACCGGTCCGCCCAGGTCGGCGATCAGCGCCAGTGCCTCACCGAGCGTGGCACTTGCGTCGATCCGTCCGCGGGCCGCACCGGTCGCCGCGACCGCCGCGCCGGGCGGCGCGAACTTCAGCGCGTCGCGGGCACGCAGCACCCGCGTGCGGTCCACGTTCTCCACGAACGCCCGCACGTAATCGTCGGCGGGGCGCGTGACGATCTCCACCGGCGTCCCGACCTGCACCACGAAGCCGTCCTTGAGCACGGCCACGCGATCGCCGAGCCGCAGGGCCTCGTCGAGGTCGTGGGTGATGAAGACGATCGTCTTGCTCAGTTCCTGCTGCAACCGGACGAGTTCCCCCTGCATCTCCCGGCGGATCAGGGGATCCAGTGCGCTGAACGCCTCGTCCATCAGCAGCACCTCCGGGTTGGTGCACAGCGCCCGCGCGAGGCCCACGCGCTGCTGCATGCCGCCGGAGAGTTCCCGGGGGAGGGCCTGCTCGTAGCCCGCCAGGCCCACGCGCTCGATCCAGGCGCTGGCCCGCTCCCGCCGCTCCGGGCGGCTCACCCCCTGCACCCGCAGGCCGAACGTGACGTTGGCGAGGACCGTCCGGTGGGGAAGCAGGCCGAAGCGCTGGAACACCATGCCCATCTTGTGACGCCGCATGTCGCGCAGGGCGCGCGGGCCGAGCGCCAGGACGTCCTCGCCGTCGAGTCGCACGCTCCCGGTGGTCGGCTCGATCAGACGGTTGAGGCAGCGCACGAGCGTCGACTTGCCGCTGCCGGAGAGCCCCATGACGACGAAGGTCTCGCCGCGCTCGACCCGCAGGCTGATGTCCCGCAGTCCGACCGTGTGCCCGGTGCGCGCCAGGATGTCGTCCTTGGAGACGCCTTCGCGCAGCAGCGGGACGATCGACTGAGGATCGGGGCCGAACACCTTCGAGAGGTCCTCGACCTCGATGTGGATCTCCGCGCCGTTGGGCGCCGCCTGCTCGGGGGGGTTCGCCATGTCAGCGGCCCTTCACGGTGGGGTCCCAGCGGCGGCTGTAGCCGGCGGTGATGCGGTCCATGACGATCGCCACGAACACGATGGCGAGACCCGCCTCCAGGCCCAGTCCGACGTTGCCCCGCTGCAGGCCGCGCAGCACCTCCTGGCCCAGTCCGCGGGCGCCGATCATCGACGCCAGGACCACCATCGCGAGCGCCATCATGATCGTCTGGTTGACGCCGGCCATGATCGTCGGCAGGGCGAGCGGCAACCGCACCCAGGCCAGCGTCTGGCGCTCCGAGGCGCCGAAGGCCTGGGCGGCCTCCAGCACCTCGGCGTCCACCAGCCGCAGACCGAGGTCGGTGAGGCGGATGATGGGCGGCACGGCGTAGACGAAGGTGGCGATGATGGCCGCCACGTTCCCCAGGCCGAAGAACATGACCACGGGCACCAGGTAGACGAAGCTCGGCATCGTCTGCATCCCGTCGAGCAGCGGCCGCAGCACCGTCTTGAGGCGGTCGCTGCGGGCCATCGCGATGCCGATCGGGATCCCGAGGACGATCGTGAACAGCGTCGCGATCAGCATGATCGCCAGCGTGGTCATCATCTCCGACCAGAGGCCGAACGTGCCGACCAGCACGAGCAATCCCGAAAGCGTGACGGCCGGCCAGATGCGCCGCCCGCTCGCGTGCCACACGAGCAGCGCGACGAGCAGCACCACCAGCCACCAGGGCATGGCCGCGAGCCCGCGCTCGACCCGAACCAGCAGGAGCAGCACCGTGTCGGTGATGCCGCGGAACACGTCGCCGTAGGTGGCGACCAGCCAGCTCACTCCGTCGTTCGTCCAGCCGCGCAGGGGGATGCGCCAGGCTTCCGGGAACGGCTGCGTCAGGAAGGGGGGCACGGGTTGGGCTTACTCCAGCCCGGCCCGCACGCGTGCCGCCGTCTCATCGTCG
>Ga0180429_10004310_pt1 | contig 11400 bp, 9 predicted proteins | sample SS_ome_FD_132428 | JGI IMG/M metagenome (GOLD analysis project Ga0180429, IMG submission 132428) | Hypersaline lake sediment archaeal communities from the Salton Sea, California, USA - SS_1_S_1 metaG | ecosystem: Environmental > Aquatic > Non-marine Saline and Alkaline > Hypersaline > Sediment ... | reverse complement strand
TGCAACAATGGCAGCCTGCGCTGATGATGATGGCGCAGGGGATATCACATTAAGCGCAGATTTGGGGTCTGAATTGCAACAATTCGATATCGCGGTAGTGTCCAATTGTGAATCCGCTTCCGTGTTTGTGGTAACCAACGATCCGACTGGTGATACAACCGTGTCACATGATGCTACTACGAGTTCCGGGGCAGAAACCTCAAGATACATGGCAAATCTGGGTAATAACGATGCGACGTTCAGTATCTGCTATGGAGAGGATGGGGTTGCTGATGGCAGCAGCTTGAACAGGATTGTTAATATCGTTTATTTCATTGCTGATGGCTTCAGTGGAAGGCCCGCCCTGTTCCGGATGGAAAATGGTGGTGCGGCAACTGAATTAATCGAAGGCATTGAGGAAATGCAGATCTTGTACGGTGAAGATACCGATGTTAACGGTGCAGTAGATACTTATGCGACCGCCAATAATGTCGGCAACTGGAGTAATGTACTGGCTGTGCGTCTCAATCTGCTGGTGCAGTCACTGGACGACAATGTTGTGCCTACACCACAAACTCTTTATTTCGACCGGGATGGTGATGATCAGGTTGATACAACTGACAATGCTTCCAACGGTGATAGATTTGTTGCCCCGGATAACCGGGTACGTAGAGTTTTCACTACAACGATAGCTTTGAGAAACAGGGTGTCATAGATGAAGTATGTAAAGCATCAAAAAGGGGCTGTGCTTATAGTCAGTCTGGTTCTGCTGATTATCATGACTCTGCTTGGTATCAGCGGTATGAACGACACTGTGATGCAGGAACGTATGGCAGGGAACCAGCGAAACAGCACTTTGGCATTCCAGGCAGCAGAATCTGCGTTGAGAGCGGGTGAAGAGTTTATCGATACCTGGGGGCTGCCCTTTCCATCAGGTGATACCAATCCTCTAACCTCTACCAAACCTAATAATCAAGGTGTGTACACGCTGGATAGTCCAGTCGATCCGATCCCTTCTGATAATGATATTGAGTGGTGGGGAGAAGATGATTTTTGGACAGATGCCGGCAGTAGTGTAACGCAATATGCGGCTGATCGTCTGATTTTTAATCTGGATGAAGATGGTGATCCTGTGTACCTGGCGACCAACCCGGCCTATGTCGTTGAAAAAGTAGGCGGGGGATATGTTGGAGGCTGCCTGGACGACAATCCCGGCTGTGTCTATGCACATTACTACCAGGTTACCGCAAGAGGAACAGGAGCTGCTGGTCAGGCTGAATCGTTCCTTCGTTCAATTTACGTACGTTATGAATAGGGAGGTAAAAAGATGCCAAGTTATCAATTTACCAATATGAAAAAATCTTCGGCCATGGTTTTTGCAGCAATGTGGAGTCTGGCTGCAGGAATGTCAAATGCGGCACAGTTAGATCTTGCTGATGAGCCGCTCTACCTGGGTGGTGTTGTCGATCCTAATGTTATGTTTATTCTGGATGACTCAGGTTCCATGCATTGGGAGAACATGCCCTCGAATGACCGGGAACATGTATATGTTTATCCGAATGGATCTAGAGGGGTGTATCGTGGAAGTGGCTCTGATACAGGCGATTATACGGAATATGTGCCCTATTTTTCCAATGCGCTTATTTGGAGTGTGCAAGCCAGAAGCACTCATATAAACAAGCTCTATTACAACCCTGATGTGCGTTATATCCCCTGGCCTGGTACGGATTCAGATGGCCATACCATGACAAATATGGATCCACAATGTGCGCTTCATAACGGTTATGAGCCAGATGCCGACAACGATGGTGGAACAGTGCCTGAACCACCTACCCCGTTTGATGGAAGCGGGCATGATGGTGTCAGTGATGATTGTCGTAACCTTACTATTTTTAACAGAGAAAGGGCGCACTGGACTGATAATGCTTCAGGCTCTGATGATGTGTATCACACCTTCTGGCCTGCTGTATATTACCGGTATACGGGCGGCGATGAAGATTTAACAACCAGCTATCAAGAAGTCGAAATTCGACCTGGTACTAACTCATACCCCAAGGCTGTAACCCGTACGGATTGCTCTGGCAGTACATGTACTTATGCAGAAGAAATCCAGAACTTTGCCAACTGGTACAGTTACTACCGCTCCAGAATCCTGATGGCCCGTGGTGGTATTGGTAGAGCCTTTGCGCAGCAGAGTACCAATATGCGCGTGGGTTTCGCCTCTATCAATGATACGGCCGGTACTGACACGCTGATTAGGGGTGTCAGAAAATTCGAAGATAATAGCACCAATGGTATTAACGGAGATGTTAACGATTACCGTTCAGAGTGGTTTGATTTATTATACGGACACAGAATGCCAACAAGTGGCACGCCATTACGAACTGCTTTAGAAGATATCGGAAATTACTATAGAAGAGATACTGCTACAGGCCCGTGGGCTGCATGGCCTGGCATAGGTAGAGCTGATACCGATCTCGATGGGGATTTGGATGCGGACGATGATTTAACCTGCCGCCAAAGCTATACAGTGCTGATGTCCGATGGCTTCTGGAATGGTGGAGACCCCGGAGTTGGTAACTCGGACAATACTTCCACGCCAGCAGATCAAGCCATCGAAAACCACATTACCAACAGGGCAGCGGATAATTATCGATACATTGCAGGTGCACCTTACAGTGACTCGCATGATGATACCCTGGCTGATGTGGCGATGGAATTTTGGAAAACGGATTTAAGGCCGGACATGGATAATGAGGTTCCACCTAATCCACAGGATGATTCATTCTGGCAACATATGGTCACATACACCGTTGGTTTGGGGGTAGAGGGCGAATTGGGTGTCGCTGATACCATAACTGATATCGCTAATGGTGATGATCCTGAATGGCCTGAACCCTGTGACGGTTGCGAAGAAGAAAATATCGATGATATGTGGCACGCGGCAGTCAATTCGAGAGGTGAATTTTTCAGTGCCTCGGACCCTGACAGTTTTGCCGATAGTTTATCTGCGGTATTGATTGACTTGACTTCAAGGACCAGTTCAGCAGCCTCGGTCGCTTTGAACAGTAGCAGTTATGTGACAGATTCAACGGTATACCAGGCGAGATTTGAGACCGGTAACTGGACAGGACAACTGATTGCTTATTCGGTTAATAAAACTCCGATTCAGGAAACGCTCAATGGCTGCCCTGTGTTCACAGAGCATGGTTACCGTATCAGTTTTGATACAGACTGTAATGAAGTTCTCGACGCCAATGGCTGTACCGTTTTGCTGGATACTGATGATAACCCCGTTGAGGTCGATTCAGCCTGCCAGTTAATCGATGATAACGATGATCCTATTCTGGATGAAAATAATGACCCATTAATAGCTGGAGCTGGAACCGGGCTGGCACGTTATGTAAGAGACGATGAAGATGGAATTCTCTATAAAATAGAATTTACTGAAGACTGGGGTCATGAACCTGACTGGGATGGAATTCCATCAGATCATGATAGCCGCCATATCGTTACCCACAATGGTACTAATGGTATCCCGTTTCGTTGGGCAAATCTGACCACCGATCAGAAAACGGCATTGAACAATACTGAAAGCTTGTTGAATTACTTACGTGGTGATGCTTCAAATGAAGGGGTTTTGTACAGAAGTCGTACTCGATTGCTCGGCGATATAATTAATTCCTCGCCTGTTTTTGTCGGAGCTCCTAATGAGAAATATCCAGATGACTGGACGCCAGGTTCTCAACCGGAAGACAGTGTTCCTTATTCAGAGTTTAGAACAGCAAAAGCAACCAGGCAGGAAGTGATATATGTGGGCGCCAATGACGGCATGTTGCATGCATTTGATGCCTCTCAGCAGTCGACTGCCGGGGACGAACTTGCTGCTTATATTCCAAATGCAATTATCAATAAATTGCCAAATCTTGCAGCAACGCCTTATGCCCATGAATATTTTTTGGATGGCAGCCCTGAAGTAAAAGATGCGTTCTTTGGTAGTGCCTGGCATACCGTGCTGGTATCAAGCCTGGGAGCAGGTGGGCAGGGTATTTTTGCCCTGGATGTAACCAATCCATCCAGCACTTTTAATTCAGAAACGAGTTTTGCCGGTAAAGTGCTGTGGGAATTTACTGATGAAAACCATGCCGAGCTGGGTTACACCTTCGGTCGGCCTAATATTGTGCGCTTAAAGGATAATGCGACCGGTGGAGTATGGGCCGCAGTATTCGGCAATGGTTACAACAATACAGTGGATGATGATGGTGATGGTGACAGTACCAATGACAGTACCTCTGGTGATGCGCATTTATTTATTGTAAGACTTTCGGATGGAGCATTGCTTAAAGCCATATCAACGAATACCGGCAAAGCTGAAGATCCGACTACGAATGTAGCCGATGCTAAAAGACCCAATGGATTGGGTAATGTCACTCCAATTGATTTCAACCAGGATGGCACGACTGATTATGTGTATGCAGGTGATCTGTTTGGTAATGTGTGGAAATTTGATTTGAGTTCCGGTGACAGTAGCCAATGGGATGTGGCATATGGAGGAAACCCCTTGTTTACAGCCCGTGCCGTCCAGTCTGATGCTACAACCGCTCAGCCTATTACCTCTCGGATTACTGTTGCCAAGCACCCTTTGAACTATGGTGGTTTCATGGTTTATTTTGGTACGGGTAAATATCTCGAGGAAGGTGATAACGACAGGACAGGGCAGGATACGCAAACCTTGTATGGTATCTGGGATAGGAACTTTGCGACGCTGGATACATTCGATCGTGATGATTTACTGCAACAGCAGATTGCTGATGAAATTTCAACAACTTCAGGAAATTTCAGGGTAATTACGAATAACCCGATTCTGTATCATGCTCAGCAAAACATGACGGGTAACAATCCTCCTGATGCAGATTCTACAACTCCTACATCAGCGGGAACTTCAACACATTTAGGCTGGTATATTGATCTGATCAATATGGGAGCGAATTCTCCGCAAAACTACGGGGAAAAAATCGTTTCCAATCCTATCATCAGGGTTAATCGTTTGATCGTAAACACGTTGATACCTTCGAGAGATCCTTGCGATTTTGGTGGAGAGTCCTGGGGACTTGAACCGGATCTTGTTACCGGTGGTCCGGTGTTTGAAACAACTTTTGATCTAAACGATGATGGCTCCTTCAATTTCGAGGATTATGTTGCCCTCGATGCATCAGGTAACTACGTCAGTGTAGATGCTGACGGGGATGGTGTAATTGATAGTCAATTTGATGCAGATGGCGATGGTATTCCTGATTCACCATCCAGTCTTATTCCTGTAGCAGGTAAGAAAATTGAGTCTGGTATTGCTGCAACGCCAACCATGTTGAGAGACAGTGATACTGAGAAAGACTATAAAATTGACAGTACTTCAAAAGGTATTCTTGAGGTTTTATCCAGTCCGGACGCTCTGGAAAAAGGCAGACAGTCCTGGATCGAGTTGTTCCGTTAAGGAGGAAGTAAAATGCTTAAATTGATGAAGCTGATTATTCTATCGTTTGTTTTGGTATTCAGTTCACAATATGTAACTGCTGGCGGACCTTACGAGGATATGTCAACAGTGACAAATTATGATCCTTTAAGAAAAATCATCGTACTGGATGGGGTTGAATACAAGCTTATAGGTAATGCAAACGGTAATATCATAATCAATATGAGAGAAATGGGGCTATCTTCCTTGAATGGCTTAAGTGTTTCTTTCCTGCCCGATAGACAAGCCACGCAAAGAAAGGCCATTATGGATGTCCATATTCCTGAGGTGTATGGATTAGCTGTAGAGGGCAATTGATTATGAATAAGAAAAACATGGCCGGTCTCACCTTGATCGAGGTGATGGTCGCTGCTGCTATCATCGCGATTCTGGCGGCTATTGCCATTCCATCGTATCAGAGCCTGACAATAAAAGCAGGTCGAACAGACGGGAGAACCGCATTAGCGACCGTTGCCCAGGCCCAGGAGCGCTTTTTTACGGTTAATGGAACATATGCTTTGGGTACTGCCGCCACTCCATTCACGGCATTAGATCTGCCAGCTGATCTGACGGCAACACAAAATACTGTTACTTCTGCCGAGGGTTTTTACACGATAACATTGGATGCCGATCCTGCTGCGACAGCGACGACTTTCAGACTAGTGGCTACCCCTGTGGCCGCACTGCGACAGGCTGCTGATGATGATTGCACGGAGATGAGACTCAACCACCTGGGCGTTAAAGATGGTGAACCGGCCAATAATAGATGCTGGTAACTCTATAGTCCCCTGGGCAGGGAGAAGGTGATATTTTCCTCCTTGCCCTGTTCTTCCATGATGACGCCACTGGTTTCCTGCTGTAATTTTTCTACCACTTCCTTGACGAGAATTTCCGGGGCTGAGGCGCCGGCGGTGACCCCGATTGTGTTGATGCCCTGTAACCAGTTGGTATCAATATCATTGGCATCATCAATCAGGTAAGCGTTGGTTCCATGCTGCTTTGCCAGTTCTTTAAGACGGTTTGAATTGGAACTGTTGGGCGAGCCAACCACGAGTAACAGGTCACACTCAGTGGATAATTGTTTCACGGCATCCTGGCGGTTTTGAGTGGCATAGCAGATGTCGTTTTTCTTGGGGCCGACAATTTTGGGGAAGCGTTGTTTCAAGGCATCGATGACCTTGGCAGTATCATCCATGGACAAGGTGGTCTGCGTTACAAACGCTACCTGCTCCGGGTTGCTGATATTCAGTTCTCTGACATCTTCCGGTGTTTCTACAAGGTAAATACCTTCAGCCCCGGGGTTTTCTGCTCTGTATTGCCCCATGGTACCTTCAACTTCCGGATGCCCTTTATGACCAATCAGGATCACCTCGAAACTGTTTTTGCAATGGCGCATTACTTCCAGGTGTACCTTGGTTACCAGCGGGCAGGTTGCATCAAAGACCTTTAAGTCACGATGATCAGCTTCTTCCTTGACCGCTTTTGAGACGCCGTGGGCACTGAAGATCACCGTATTGCCGTCAGGAATATCAGAAAGTTCATCAACAAAGATGGCACCGCGCTGTTTCAGGCTTTCAACCACAAAGCGGTTATGGACCACTTCATGGCGAACATAAATCGGTGCTCCCAGTGTTTCCAGGGCGCGTTCGACAATTTCTATGGCGCGGTCAACGCCGGCACAGAATCCCCGGGGGTTGGCGAGTTTTATCTGTATATCACTCATTGATTTCAAAGCTTGCCGGTTTGATTTCAAGAATTTTCACTTTAAACACCACATCGTGTCCTGCCAGGGGGTGATTAAAGTCCACTTTAGCTGTTTCATCAGTTACTTCCATAACCATACCAGGCGTTTCTTCACCATTGGGCAGGGTGAAAGCAATGATTTGTCCAGCCACCGGCTGCAACTCTTCACCAAAGTCTGACAATGGCAATTCATGTACCAGTTGCCCGTCGGGGTAACCGTATGCCTGTTCCGGGGTCAGGGTAATGGTTTGTTCATCACCAGCTTTCAGGCCGTAAATGGCCAGTTCCATACCGGGCATGAAGTTGCCGTCACCCATGATGATGCTCATGGGTTCATCGTCAAAGGTTGAAATTGCTTCAGTACCGTCTTCCAGTGCCAGTGAGAAATGCAGGGTCACTTCGCTGTTAGCGAGAATTTCAGTTTCTTCGTTCACTGGATTTTTTCTAAAGCAGGTAAATCAATGCCGAGCTCTTGGCCAAGCTTAAGGGCTCTTTCCAGCCTGGCAGGTGCGCTCCTGCCCATGCATTTGTGTTCGGGATCGCCATTAAAGGCAACGACCATGGCATCAATCAAAGCCTGCTTGTCGAAAGACTCCCCGGTTAATGCCTGGTGCAGGCTGATGACGTCTTCAACCACCGCGCTGGCAATGTCTTTATGCTCAGACCAGAGTTCCCCGACGGTACCACCGGTTTTCAGGCCGGCAATATTGGAAGTCAGGATATACAGGTTTTTTACTACCAGTTCGAAAAGCAGTTGCTCATCGTTTTCGAGTACACGTACCGGAATATCAATGGTGCCCATCGCTTCTTTTAGCGCCTGTGCCATTTTGCCAAAGGCGGGAGAGGGAAGTATAACCTTGGAGTCCTGGCCTTTTTTCTTTTCAAACCAGACAGAAATCACGGTAGATTCAGGATAATCACTCCAGTCGCGGGGAAGCAGTTCATTCTGCAGCAGTACCAGCCGGTCAGTCCAGGCTGATGGTATGGTCTTCAATACATCCTGAAGCGCGGCTTCACCCACGGCAACCAGTACCAGTAAAGGGTCAGCGAGATGGTTGGCCAGTTCCACAATACCGACATCACGGGTCACGGGGTAAACAGGATGTCCTGAGCGCAAAAAACCACGGGCGAACACGCTGCCCATTTCGCCCATGCCGATAACTACAACGGGTTGTTTCACTATTGATACCTTGGCTGTTAAAAGTTGGGACGAATCTTAACATTCCAGCCAGAGTGGAATCCATGGTTAACTAAAGGTGTAACGATTGCTCAGAAGGTAATGAGCGTCCTCTCCTGAGTGGAGAGGGAGGTGTGATATCAGGACAGCAGTTCCTGGGTAATAAATAAATAGCTTACAGTGCCAACCAGCACTACAACAGCAGCCATTTGCATCAAAATGCAGATCCCAGGTAAATCAGAACAAATCTTGTTAAATCCACATGACTTGCAAGCTTTCAATGCTGTTCTCCTATGGGCTGAAGATTTAGAATCATTCTATGACTATCTCATAGTCGAATAGCACAAACAACCGATTTTTCGGGTGCAAAAATAGCCTGAATGAGTGATGATTAGCTAAGCTGTTGTCGGGTAAATATTTTTGCCTGTTATTAAATATTCTTGGCCTCTATAGAGGCGATCAATAGGTTTTTTGCATGTCCAACGTTCCCAAAATAGGTTTTGTCAGCCTTGGCTGCCCAAAGAACCTGGTTGACTCTGAGCGTATCCTTACGCAATTGCGTGCAGAGGGGTATGAGCTTTCTTCCAGCTATGAGGAGGCTGAACTGGTTGTGGTTAATACCTGTGGTTTTATTGACTCGGCAGTCGAAGAATCTCTTGACGTTATCGGTGATGCCCTGGATGAAAACGGACGGGTTATCGTGACCGGTTGCCTTGGTGTGAAAACCGAAAATATCACGGATGTTCATCCATCAGTATTGGCGGTGACCGGGCCACATGCCTACGAAGAGGTCATGGAACTGGTGCATGAGCATTGCCCGGCACCGCATGACCCGATCAATGACCTGTTGCCCAAAGCCGGTTTGAAGCTGACGCCAAAACATTATGCCTATCTCAAGATTTCCGAGGGTTGTAATCATAGCTGCAGCTTCTGCATTATTCCTGATATGCGCGGCAAACTGGTGAGTCGTCCAATTGGTGAAGTATTGCAGGAAGCCAACAACCTGGTAGAAAGCGGTGTACGCGAGTTGCTGGTGGTTTCGCAGGATACCAGCGCCTATGGTCTGGATCTGAAATACAGACCGGATTTTTACAATGGCAAGCCACTGGCTACACGAATTCAAACACTGGCCCGGGAGCTTTCACAATTGCAGGCCTGGGTGCGTCTGCACTATGTCTATCCCTATCCCCATGTGGATGACCTGATACCACTTATGTCCGAAGGTAATCTATTGCCTTACCTGGATATGCCTTTGCAACATGGCAGTGAGAAAATTCTTAAACTTATGAAGCGTCCTGCTGCGACTGAAAAGGTTCTGGATCGCATACAGCGTTGGCGCACACAGCTTCCAGAGTTGACTTTGCGCAGCACCTTCATCGTTGGTTTTCCCGGTGAGACTGAAGACGATTTCAATGAGCTGCTGGATTTCCTGCGCGAAGCACAGCTCGATCGCGTGGGGGCCTTTGCCTATTCAGATGTGAAAGGTGCGCAATCCAATGCCTTGCCCGCCCACGTACCGGAAGAACTCAAGCAGGAGCGTTTGCAGCGCTTTATGGCATTGCAGGCTGATATCAGTGCCCAACGGCTGTTAAAACGGGTTGGCAGCAGCGAAATCGTTTTGCTTGATGAGGTGCATGAAGATCATCTGCTCGCGCGCTCACAAGCTGATGCGCCGGAAATTGATGGCAATGTCATCATCAGCGGTGAATGGGATGCCCAACCGGGTGATTTCATTGAAGTGAAAATTACCGGCTCGGATGAACATGATTTGTTTGCTGAAGTTTTAGAATAATTCATTATTTTCCGGCAGATTGACTGTAAGTTAGTCAAAATACATCCATGTAGCCTGTTTCCAGCTCGGCCATCCACGGCCTCGCGTTCCGCTCTTTAAAAAGCCATGTTAAATGGCTTTTTATTGACTTCGTCAATCAGAGCTCCACCCAATTTCCTTTGCTGTTTTTTCTCCCATAACCACATATCGTAACGATTTGGGTATTGCTGCCCTGTGAGGGTCAATTGCAATACGTCCGGCCATTATCTCGGCCTTGCGCTGTGGATAGAGCGGCTTGAGATCCGGCCTGGCAAAACCATCCGGAAATACCGGTGTACCGTCAGCATTGTATTTGTCACTGGCTCCAACAGTATGCAGCAGTTCATGAGCAACGATCATATTGTTTTGTCCGGCCTGTTTTTCCTGTGCAAAGGCATGTACTACCCCGATCAAACCTTTCTGTAGACCCAATGAGTGCGGCAGCGCTTTTTCTGGTTCGCCCTGGTGATAAATAATATAAACCCTGGCCCGGGTGTAGTTGGATTCGTCATCCGGGGTATTCTGCCAGGCCCAGTAGCGCAGTTTCAGACTCCACAGCGCCTTGGCGGTGATGGAGTCTTCCGGGCGGGGCGGAGCCGGTGGAATTTCGCTGATTTCGCTGCCCAGTCGGGTACGGGTCGGCTGGCGCAGGTGAAGCTGGTAATGCCTGGCATATTTTTCCATGAAGTCATCAATATCCCTGAAATCGACGTGGTGCAGGGTATTGATGTAGCGGGATGTTTTTTCTGACTGGTCGCCGTTGATGGGGAAAATCATCACTTCCAGCGGTTCAATCCAGTTGGTGGTATTCAACATTTGCCCCTGGGTATAAAGGGCAGCGAAAACCAACAGGAACAGTAGTATCAGTATTCGTAAGGTGCGGAAACTAAAGAGATTCATGCTGTGAATAATTCCTCTGCAAGGAGTGAATATGCACCAAAATAGTACCTGTTATGCACAATCTGATGATGTGCATACAATAACATATCGAAATAGGTCAAGCATTTTTCATAATTTATATTAAATTTTTAAGTCATTGATTATTAAAGAATAATTAAATTGGTTACTTTTTTGACAATCTAACGACACTTCAATGAATATGCGGCTTTCGGGGGTATTTCAGCACGTTATTCACAAAGTTATCCACAGAAATTGTGAATAACGGTTTATTAGTATTTTCTT
>Ga0180429_10004308_pt1 | contig 11404 bp, 10 predicted proteins | sample SS_ome_FD_132428 | JGI IMG/M metagenome (GOLD analysis project Ga0180429, IMG submission 132428) | Hypersaline lake sediment archaeal communities from the Salton Sea, California, USA - SS_1_S_1 metaG | ecosystem: Environmental > Aquatic > Non-marine Saline and Alkaline > Hypersaline > Sediment ... | reverse complement strand
GCTCGACGAGGCGCTCGCCGACCCGACCACCGCAGCGGAGGTCCGTGCCGACCACGACGAGGTGGTAGACGCCCACGGCGGCCACGGCGTGCCCACCCTCGTGTTCGACACGGGGCAGGTGCTGTTCGGGCCGGTGGTGGCGCCGGCGCCGACGGGCGACGCCGCCCTGCGGCTGTGGGACCTCGTGTGCGCCTGGGGCGAGGTGCCCCACCTCTTCGAACTCCGCCAGCCCAAGACCGCCGCCGACCTCGCCCACCTCGGTGAGCAGTTCCAGCCCTACTTCACGGCGCGGGCGTGGAAGTCGGTGGCCAGGCCGGCGCCCTGAGCGACCTCAGCCGAAGCTGGCGGAGGCCAGGTCGGTGGCGAGGCCGGCCCGCAGCTGCTCGGCCACGGGCACACGCATGATGTCGCGGGTCATCTGGAAGGCCCCGCTGCGCAGATCGGTGGCGAGTGCCTGGGCCCGCGCCACCGCCACGTCGACCACCTCGTCGGCGGCCACCACCTCGTCGAGGTAGCCGGCCTCGATGGCCAGCTCGGGGTCGAAGAGGCGGGCGTGCTGGATGGCCTGGACGAACCACCGGGACGACAGTCGGTCACGGGCGAAGGTCATGGCGAAGTGGGGAACCGGCATGCCGATGGCCACCTCGTTCATGCCCAGCTTGAAGTCGCCCGCCGTGCCGACGCGCAGGTCGGCCGACATCAGCAGGATGGCCCCCATGGCCACGGCGTGGCCGGTGCAGGCGATGACGACGGGGACGCGCGACAGGTAGATGTCCATGGCCAGCTCGGCACCGGCCTTGAGCAGCGGCATGGCGTTGTCGGGACCCGACGTCATGATCGACAGGTCGAAGCCGCCGGAGAAGCGGTTCGGTCGACCGGCGAGCACCAGCGCACCGTCGTCAGCCTGCGCAGCGCGCAACTCGGCACGCAGGGCGTCGATGACCTCGTGGTTGAGGGCGTTGGCCTTGCCGTCGTCGAGGGTCACGACCCGCACGGCGTCGACGGTGGTGGCGGTCACAGCAGGGGAGGTGGCGGTCACGGCGCACAACCTAGTGGCCGGGTCGCTCGGGCTGCCTAGCCTTGCGGGGTGATCCTCGTCGACGCCCAGCGCATCGCCGCCAGCCGTCCCGGCAAGCCGTTGTTCGCCGACCTGTCGGTCACCGTCTCGAGCGGGGATCGCCTCGGAGTGCTCGGGGTGAACGGGTGCGGGAAGTCGACGCTGCTTCGGATCCTCGCCGGCACCGCCGAACCCGAGTCAGGCCGCGTGCTGCGGGGCCGCGACGTCACCGTGTCGGTCCTCGACCAACAGGGTGTGCTGCCCGACGGCACCGCCCTCGCCGCTGTCGAGTCGGTGGCGGGTGCGGCCGGGTGGGAGGCAGCGGCCGTCCTCGACCGTCTCGGCATGGGAACCCACCTCGACACGCCGGTGGACCGGTTGTCGGGTGGGCAGGCCAAGCGGGTGGCGCTGGCCCGGGCGCTGGTGGCCCCCGCCGACCTGCTCATCCTCGACGAGCCCACCAACCACCTCGACCTCGATGCCATCGGGTGGCTCACGAGTCGCCTCGGGTCGTTCAACGGAGGCCTGGTGCTCGTCACCCACGACCGGCACCTGCTGGCGGCGCTGACGTCGCGCGTCCTCGAGCTCGAGGACGGGGTGGGCTACGTCCACGAGGGTGGCTACGACGGCTACCTCGCCGCCCGCGCCGCGCGCGCCGACGCCGCTGTGGCGGCCGAGGCGACGCGCCGCAACCTCGCCAAACGCGAACTCGAGTGGCTGCGGCGGGGTGCGCCGGCACGGACGGCGAAGAACAAGGCCCACCTCCGGCGGGCGCGCGCCCTCGTCGACGAGGTGTCGTCCCCGACCACCCCCGCACGCAACCCCGGCGCCGATCTCGCCCGGGTGACCGCCGCCGACACCGGGTCCCAGCGTCCGTCGGGGGCGAGGGGCTGGGGCGTCAGTCGTCACGTCGACACGCCCCGTCTGGGCGACAAGGTGGTCGAGCTCGAGGGTGTGTCGTGCGGATGGCCCGGTGGGCCGGCGGTGCTCGAGGGTGTGGGCCTGCGGCTCGGCAACCGGGAACGGCTCGGGATCGTCGGGCCCAACGGGGCGGGCAAGACGACGCTGCTGGAGGTGCTCGCCGGCCGCCTCGCCCCGCTGGTGGGCACCCGGGAGGTGGGGCCCACCGTGCGTCTCGGGTACTACGGCCAGCAGGGCCCCGACCTCGACCCCACCGCCCGGGTGCGCGACGTGGTGGCCGGCCCCCACCGTGCCCCCGACTGGCGCGACACGGCCCTGCTGGAGCGGTTCTGGTTCGGGGGTGACGCCCAGTGGGCCCCCGTGGAGCTGCTCTCGGGCGGTGAGCGTCGCCGGCTGCAGCTGCTCATGGTGCTCGCCGCCCACCCCAACGTGCTGCTGCTGGACGAGCCCACCAACGACCTCGACCTCGACACGCTGCGGCTCGTCGAGGACTTCTGCGACGACTGGCCGGGTGCGCTGGTGGTGGTGAGTCACGACCGGGCGTTCCTCGACCGCACCGTCGAGGACGTCGTGGTCGTCGACGGCTCCGGAACGGTCGCCCGCCACCCCGGCGGCTACGAGGCGTGGGACGCGCAGCGCCGGGGTGTCGGGGGCGCCCGCTCACTCCGAGGCCTCCAGACCCCGGGCGCTCCGACCGCGGGGAACCCGATCCCGGGTGCACCGACTCCGGGTGACGGGCGACGCAGCGGTGCCGGACGCCGTGGCAGGAGCGGGGGACGCTCGGTGTCGACGATCCGCCACGAGCTGCGGGCCGCCGAGCGGCGGCTCACCGAACTCACCGCCGTACGGGACGCGCTCGTGGCCGACCTGGCGGCGGCGGGGAGCGACCATGTGGCGCTGGCCGAGGTGGGTGGCCGACTGGGTGAGGCCGAGGCGTCGGTGGCCGAGGCGGAGGAGCGGTGGTTGGAGCTGGCGGCGGAGGCCGAGGAGCGAGGCCTCGCCACCGGGTGACCCCTCGCCGGGCCGGTCGGCGTGTGGGTTCGGGCTGCGGCGACGGGCAGCGGGGTCGCTAGCCTCGGGGGCAATGAGCGTCGACACCCCCGCACCCGACACCCCCGACACCGACGAGGTGTTCGGCATCTCCCCCGCCGCGCTCGAGCGGGTTCTCGAGGTGCGTGCCAACGAGGACGACCCCGCCACCCTGGCGCTGCGCATCGAGGTCACCGGGCACTCCGGGCCCGACTACACCTACGACCTGTCCTTCGACGCACTCGCCGAGGCGGCCGACGACGACCACCGCCAGACCTTCGGTGACGGCGACGACGCCCTCGTGCTGTTGCTGCCGGCAGGGTCGGTGGACCGTCTGCGGGGTGCGACGCTCGACGTCCCCTCCGCCGCGGGCCAGTCGGGGCTCGTGATCCGCAACCCCAACCGGCCCAACCCGCTGCTCGGCGTGGGCGAGCTGTCGCTCGAGGGCGACGTCGCCGAACGGGTCCAGCAGCTCCTCACCGATGCCATCAACCCCTCCCTCGCCGCCCACGGTGGGTTCGCCTCCCTCGTGGGGGTGGAGGACGACCGCGTGTTCCTCACCATGGGCGGCGGCTGCCAGGGGTGCTCGCTGAGCCAGGCCACGATGGTGCAGGGCATCGCCACCGCCATCCGTGAGGCCATCCCCGAGGTCACCGAGGTGGTCGGCGTCACCGACCACACGGCCGGAGAGAACCCCTTCTACAGCTGACCCCTCTCGCCGCCGGTGACGCCCTCCCGGCGAGCGCCCGCTCAGAGAGGTGGCGTGTCGAGCTGGTCGGCGGTGACCAGGCTGAGCGCCGAGGCCGTGATGCCGGCACTGTCGAGGCCGATGTCGGCGAGGATGGCGTCAGGCTTGCCATGGGCGAGGTAGGTGTCGGGGACGCCGAGGACCCGCACCCGAGGGGCCTGCGCTGCGCCGAGGGTCAGCTCGGCGAGCTCGTCGGCGATGGCGGTGCCCACCCCGCCGGCGCGCATCCCGTCCTCGACGGTGAGCACGTGGGGGTGGCGGGCAGCGTCGGCGAGCATGTCGGGGTCGAGGGGCTTGACGACGCGGGCGTCCCACAGCGTGACCGACAGGCCGTCCTCGGCGAGACGATCGGCGGCGGCCTCGGCGGCGTCGAGCATCTTGCCCACCGAGATGATGCACAGGTCGTCGCCCGAGCGCAGGCGCCGTCCCCGCAGACCGCTGCCCACCTCGTCGGGTCCGGCCTGGCGGGCGGCCGTCTTGGCCCAGCGGATGGCGACGGGACCGTCGGTGATGTCCATGGCGTCGCGCAGCATTACGCCGAGTTCCTGGTAGGAGCTGGGGGCGAACACCGTCATGCCCGGCACCTTGGTGAGCAGCACCATGTCGAGCACGCCGTGGTGGGAGGGGCCGTCGTCACCGGTGATGCCAGCGCGGTCGAGGCAGAACACGACGGGTAGCCCGTGCAGGCCGACGTCGAGGTTCACCTGGTCGATGGCCCGGGTGAGGAACGTGGAGTACACGGCCACCACCGGTCGCAGGCCGCCCATGGCCATGCCGGCTGCCGCCGTCACGGCGTGCTGCTCGGCGATGCCGACGTCGAGGACCCGGTTGGGGAAGCGGGACTTGAACGGCAGCAGGCCCGTCGAGTCGGGCATGGCAGCGGTGATGGCGATCACCTCGGGGTGGTCCTCGGCGATCTCGGTCAGCGCCTCGGTGAAGGCGGCGGTGTAGGAGCCGGGCTTGGACTCCGACGTGTCGTGCAGGCGCTTGATGGGATCGTTCTCCGCCGGTGCGTACCCCCGCCCCTTGTGGGTGAGGACGTGCACGACCTGGGGTCCACCCATGGCGGCGGCATTGCGCAGCGCCTCCTCGAGGGCGGGGATGTCGTGCCCGTCGAAGGGCCCGGTGTAGCGGACGCCGAGCGTCTCGAAGAACGCCGGCGGCTCCCAGATCTCGCGCAGCGCCGCCTTGGTGGCGTCGAGGCCGCGCTCGAGTTGGGCCCCCACCAGCGGGAACTCCTGGAGGAGTTTCTCGAGGCGGGCCTGGCGGCGCATGTAGGTGGGGTTGGAGCGGATGCGCGAGAGCGTCTCGCCGAGCTTGGACACCGTCGGGGCGTAGGACCGGCCGTTGTCGTTGAGGATGATGATGCAGTCGCTGCCGGCGTGCCCGAGGTTGTTGAGTCCCTCGAAGGCCATGCCTCCCGTCAGCGAGCCGTCGCCGATCACCGCCACCACCCGACGCCCCTCGCCCACCGCGGCGGAGGCCTGGGCGGTGGCGAGGCCGTGCGCGTAGCTGAGCACCGTCGAGGCGTGGCTGTTCTCCACCCAGTCATGGGGGGACTCCTCACGGGACGGGTAGCCCGACATGCCCCCGGCGGTGCGCAGCGTGTCGAAGTCCCCGGCCCGGCCGGTGACCATCTTGTGGACGTAGGCCTGGTGCCCGGTGTCCCACAGCAGGATGTCGCGGGGCGAGTCGAACACCCGGTGAATGGCGAGGGTGAGCTCCACGACCCCGAGGTTCGACCCGAGGTGTCCGCCGTTGGCCGTCACCGAGTCGACGATGCGCTGGCGGATCTCGCCGGCCAGCTGCTCGAGCTGCTCGGGGGTGAGTCGCCGCAGGTCGGCGGGGCAGGTGATCGTGTCGAGGAGTTCGGTCATGGGTTCGACCACCGTGGGAGTGGGGAGTGGGCCTCGCTGATGTCCCCCACGCTACCGAAAGCCCCGGTGGGGGACGACCCCGGACGGAATCGCCATCGTGACAGCGGTGTCGTCACACCACGGCGTGGCGGCGGCTGCCGATGGCGAACGCCGGTGCCCCGATGAGGCTCACCCCGAGGGTCAGGGCGTACAGGAGCAGGCCCAGGGCGATGGCCTGCTCGGTGGGGACCCCCAGGGGGGTGAGGAAGAGCACGAAGGCGCCCTCGCGCACCCCGATGCCCGAGATGCCGATGGGCAGGACCTGGGAGATGAGGACGGCGGGCAGGAACGCCGCCAGCACGGTGACGCCCACGTCCTCCATGCCCAGCGCCATGGCCGCCGACGTGGCGGCGAGGACCATGACGCCCTGGTAGAGGAGGCCGGCACCGACCACCCACAGGGTGGCCAGCGGGCGGCGGCGGAGTCGGTTGATCCCGAGGTGGACCGCACCGGCGAAGCGTCGCCAGCCGTCCCGCTCGGCGTAGCGCCCGAGAAGGCGCGGGTGGTTGGCCGCCACGAGGATGCCGACGAGGAGGCTGAGGGTGGCGAAGGCGATGACGAGCGCGATCGTCGTGGCGGCGCCGAGGTCCCGCAGCCCCGGGTTGACGAGGAATCCCACGATGGTGATGGCCGGCAGCACCAGCCAGCCGGTGAGTCGCTCGATGACGACCGAGGCGAAGGCGTCGGCGGTGTCGTCGCCGTCCTGGGCGAGGCGCGACACCCGCACCACGTCGCCACCGATGGTGGTGGGCAGCACGTTGGAGACGAACTGCCCGGCGACGTAGTGCCCGAACAGGCGGTGCAGGGGTGTCGGATGCATCCCCATGGCCCGCAGCACGGCGTGCCACCGCAGGGTCGACAGGACGAAGCCGGCGAGGGTGAGGGCGGCGGCGAGCACCAGCCACAGCGTGTTGGCCGTGGTCCACTGCGGCACGAGTCCCGACCAGTCGAAGTCCGGCACCCTGGTGACGATGACGGCGAGGATCAGCACCGAGATCCCGATGCGGACCCACAGCAACCACCGCCGCCGGGGCGTCTCCCGCTCGGCCACTGCGGGGTCCACAGGCGTCGCCGCGGCCGGGGCGCCGGGCGAGGCCGATGTGGTGTCGACGATGGGTTCGCTCACGATGACGGGTCCTCTGCTCCCCTCGGCCCCCGGTCCCGAGCCGAACGGTCGCTGCGACCGGCCGGAAGCCCAGCGTAGTGCCGTCCCGTTCGTTTCCGCCCGTGGTGGCGAGCGCGCCGTCGGTGGTGGTGGCCGGTCGGCGCCGCCTCGGGTCGCTACGTTCAGACGCGTTGGCCGTCGTCGAGCGGTTGGCGGCGCTTCCCCCGATGGTGCAGCCGGGCTGCCGGTGTGGCCCGCAGGGATGGGCCCGCAGGGATGGGGAGGTGTGGCGTGGGGGGACGCAGGCGGCCCCGGCGCCCGATGGCGTTCGGCAGCAGGTTGGTCGTGGCGTCGGGCGTGGTGTCGGTGGCGTTGGGAGTTGTGGGGCTGTCGAGGTGGGCGGGCAGCACCAGCGACCCGCTGGCACCGGGCGATGGCGTGTCGGTCGCGGAGATCGCCGCGCAGACGCCGGCGTCAGGACCGGCGGCTGGTGGTCTACAGGCGTCGGGCGCCGGCGGTTCGGGGTCGACCGGTGGCGCCCTCGAGGCGGTCCGGGCGGCGGCGCAGGACACCGAAGCGGAGTCCACGGCCGGCTTCACCCTGACAGTGGCCCTTCTCGACGAGGGCGGTTCCTCCCCGCTCACCGAGGTCACCGGTGTCGCCGACCTGGCGTCGGGGGCGGTGGCTCTGGCGTTGCGGCAGTGGGACCCGGCGTCGAGCGCTGCGCCGAGCAGGCTCGAGGTGGTCGGGGTGGACGATGAGCTCTACGTGCGTGCCCCCTCGCTCGACCCACCCGGCGCGCCGGCGCGCTGGTGGCGCACGACGGTGGCGCCGGGGGGGCCGGGGGAGGACGGCGCGCCGGCAGCGGTGTCGAGCCTCGTCGGTCTCGTGGGTGACGCCGTGAGCGCCGAGGTGATCGGTCCGCTGACCGAGGACGGGGTGGGGGTGACCCGCTACCGGGTGGCGCTCCCCGCCGACGGACGGGTCCCGCCGGGCGAGGGTGACGCCGCAGGCGTCGACCCTGCGGCGGGGTGGGCGCTGGTGGGGGTCACCGACGCCGGACGGCTCCGCTCCGTGGAGGTGCGTGCCAGCGGGGCGTGGGGCGCGGCCGCCGGGCGTCCCGTGGTGGTGCGGCTCGTCCTGGAACAGCTCGGCGCGCCGGTGGTCGTCACGGTCCCCGATCCCGCCGACGTCGTGGCCGTCAACCCCTCAGCCCGATCGGGCGCAGGGGGCTAGGGTCGGCGGCGTTCGGCACGTGACGTGTCGGTGGCACCCGGTTCGATGGCACCCGAACTCGGTGGTAGCCGAGACGTCGCCGGGCGCGGAGATGGACGGCTGCGGGGTGGTTCCACCAGCGGGCAGGGAGGACGATGATGACCCAGACGATCGAGGTCGGCGGTGGTGCTCTGGCGGTGGTCGAGGAGGGTGCCGGCGGGATTCCGCTGCTGCTCGTCCATGGCTGGACGGGGTCCAAGGAGGACTTCGCCGACTGGATGATCCCGCTCGCTGACGCCGGCTTCCACGTCGTGGCCCCCGACCACCGGGGTCACGGCGCATCGCACAAGCCCGACGACGAGGACCAGTACTCCCTCGACATCCTCGCCGCCGACATGCTCGGGGTCGCCGACGCACTCGGCTGGGACCGCTTCGTGCTCCTGGGTCACTCCATGGGGGGGATGGTGGCCCAGAAGATCGCCATCGGTTGGCCTGAACGCCTCCGGGGTCTCGTCCTCATGGACACCCACCACGGGCCCCTCAGCGTGGAGCGGACCGTCGTCGAGGTGGGGGTGGAGATGGCCCGCACCCTCGGCACCGGGGCGATCGCCGACATGATGGCGGCGGCGACCGAGCCCGGTCCGCTCGACACCGAGGCCTACCAGCGGGTGTGCGCCGAGCGGCCCGGGCATTTTGAGCGCGGCGTGGAGATGACCCGGGCGTCGTCGTCGGCCATGTTCGCCGCCATGCTCGTCGAGATGGCCTCGACCCCGAGTCGGCTCGATGCGCTCGCTGCGCTCGGGGTCCCCACCCTCGTGATCGTCGGGGACCAGGACCTCCCGTTCATCCCGGCGTCGGAGGCGCTGGCAGCGGCGATTCCCGGTGCCCGTTACGAGGTGCTGCCCGACGCCGGCCACAGCCCGCAGTTCGAGGCACCGGACGCCTGGTGGGCGGTGCTGTCGTCGTTCCTCGAGGGGCTCCCGGCCGACTGAGGCGCCGCGGTTCCACCGCAGCCTCGACGCGCCAATCGGGGCAACGCCCGGCGACGCCTCCACCTGCCGGACGCGGCCCTCCACCTGCGGGACACGGCCCTCCACCTGCCGGACGCAGGCGCCGACTCCGGCGGCGGTGACGCCGGGGGTGGATGCTGCCGGGGGGACAGCTGGCCCTGCGCCGGCGCGTTGCTCAGTGGTCGATGGCGGTCAGGCCGTCGACGAACGCCAGCAGTCGTTCCCACTGGCGGGCGTCGAGCCGAGCGATGCGCTCGCTGAGTGCTGCGACCTCTGCGTCGCTGGGGGCGCCGGAGCCGGCCCTGGCGACGTCGGTGGTTCCGGGCGCCGAGGACGAGGTCGTCAGCAACTGCTGCGTCTCGTGGTCGGGACGGCGCTGGATCGACCGCAGGGTGTCGAGCGCATCGGGAGCCCAGTCGAGCGCAGCGCACAGTCGGCTGCAGGTCAGGTCGCGGTAGTGGGTCTGGGCTGCCGTCTCGACCTTGCGCACCGTCGCCGCCGACACCCCCGACCGCTCGGCGAGCTGCTCCTGGGTCCAGCCGAGCTCGAGCCGCCGACGACGGACGGCCGCAGCGGCGGCGACGTGGTCGGGTAGGGCGGGGAGGGTGCCCGGAGGCGCGGGTCGTCGCGGCGGCATGCCACATGATGCCCGATGGGACCGGCGAACGAATACTTAGCAATACCTTGCGGCACCTGCTGGTCAGATCGGGGAAATACAGGGGGACCCGGACCGAGGATCGCCACGCTCCGTGGTGATCTTTGACATCTCACGGTACCTACTGTTACCTAGCGCTATGAAGGTGAACGGGCACGCATTGCGGGCCATTCGGGAGCGCTCGGGCATGTCGGTCTCCGAACTCGCCCGCCAGGCCGGGACCAGCCAGCCCCACCTGTCCAACATCGAGGGTGGGCGGCGGAGTGCCTCGCCGGCGCTCCTGCGCCAGCTGGCCGACGTGCTCAAGGTGCCCATCCCGGCCCTGCTCGCCGACCCCGACGGCGCCGACTGCGCAGCGGTCGAGCCGGCCGAGGCGGAGCGCACCTGATCGTCGGTGGGGACCCGGGTGGGGGGTCGGTCCCGCTAGCCGGCCTTGGTGAGGAAGCGGTCGATCTCGACCACGACCCGGGTCACCCGACCCACCGCCACCAGCCCCCGGTCGTCGCTCACCGAGACCTGGAAGGAGATGCGGCGCCCGTTGACGGCCTCCACGGTGGACTCGGCCACGACGGTGCGCCCGGTTGCGGTGGGGGCGAGGTGGTCGAGCTGGACCTTCATCCCGACGGTGGTGTGCCCGTCCTCGAGGGCATCGCCCACGGCGACCACCGACGCTTCCTCCACGAGTGCCACCACCCGGGGGGTGGCGAGCACCGGGAGCGAGCCGGAGCGCAGGGCGATGGCGGTGTCGGCCTCGGTGACCTCCAACTCGATCTCGCCCCGCTGGCCGACGCGCACTGCCACGTGGCCACCCTACGGCGCCCGTCGCCGCCCGGCCAACCACCGGGCGCCGTCTGCTGGGCCGTCGCCCGAGAGGACGCGCTCCGCCCGGGTGGGGGTACCGTGTCAGCGGGCCGGCACCGGTCGGCCCACCGAGGGAGGTGCCATGTCCGACAGCGCGACCCTGGTTGACACCGACGCCGTGCGCGGCGCGCTCGGTGCGGCGCTCGCCACCGGCGGCGAGTTCGCCGAGGTCTTCGTGGAGGACAAGGCGTCCTCGTCCGCCCACCTCGACGACGGCCGCGTCGAGGAGCTCACCTCGGGCCGGGACCGGGGCGCGGGGATCCGGGTGGTGGTGGGGGACACGACCGGCTTCGCCCACACCGCCGACCTCACCGCCGACGGCCTCGCCGCTGCCGCCCGAGCCGCAGCCGCAGCCGCCCGCAGCGGGGGTGGCGGGGTACGGACGGTCTCGCTGCCCGACCGCCCCCGGGCGCGCCCCCGACCCATCGGCGTGGACCCCACCTCCGTCGACAAGGCCGACAAGGTGGCGATGCTGCGTCACGCCGACGAGGTGGCGCGCGCCCACGCCGGAGCCATCACCCAGGTGTCAGCCACCTACGGTGACAGTCGGCGCCGGATCCTCGTGGCCAACAGCGAGGGCACGCTCGCCACCGATGAGGTGGTGCGCACCTTGTTCAGCGTGACGTGCGTGGCCACCGGGGACACCGGGATGCAGACGGGCCGCGAGAGCGTGGGGCACACCATCGGGTTCGAGCTCTTCGACCGCTACGACGTCGCCGATCTCGCCGAGCGTGCCGCCCGTCGGGCGGTGACCAAGTTGGCGGCCCGGCCGGCGCCGTCGGGCCAGCTGCCGGTGGTCATCGGGTCGGGCGGCGGCGGCGTGCTGTTCCACGAGGCCTGTGGGCACGGGCTCGAGGCCGACCTCGTGGCCAAGGGGGCGTCGGTGT
>Ga0180429_10004307_pt1 | contig 11405 bp, 8 predicted proteins | sample SS_ome_FD_132428 | JGI IMG/M metagenome (GOLD analysis project Ga0180429, IMG submission 132428) | Hypersaline lake sediment archaeal communities from the Salton Sea, California, USA - SS_1_S_1 metaG | ecosystem: Environmental > Aquatic > Non-marine Saline and Alkaline > Hypersaline > Sediment ... | reverse complement strand
ACGTTGGGCCGGCCCCCAGATTTCGCCGCAAATATAGGCTTCGGGGTTGGCCTGCTTAACCACCCGCCGAAACGCCTGCCAAAACTGGTCATCATCAATTTCATACGGCACATCCAGCCGCCAGCCGTCAATGCCGAACTCCAGCCAGTAGCGGGCTACCTCAAAAATGTAGTCCCGCACGCCCGGATTTTTGGTGTTCAGCTTGGGCAGGTCCGGCAAATTCCACCAGGCCGCGTAATTGGGTGGATTATTTTTGTCGCTGGAATAAGGGCGCAGCGGCCAGCCCTGTACTGTGAACCAATCCAGGTAGGGCGAATTGCCGCCATTTTCCAAAAGATGATGAAACGGCCAGAAGCCCCGGCTGGCATGGTTAAACACCCCATCGAGTACCACCCGCATGCCGCGGGCATGGGCCGCGTTGAGTAGTTCGCGCAGGGCCGCATCGCCGCCCAGCAGCGGGTCCACCTGCAAATAGTCAAAGGTGTGGTAGCGGTGGTTGGCCGCCGAGGCGAAAATCGGATTAAAATAGAGGGCCGTTACCCCCAAATCCTGCAAATAATCCAGCCGATCAACGACGCCGTACAAGTCGCCGCCCTGAAACCCCTGTTCCGTCGGCGGGCTGCCCCACGGCTTCAGCCGGAGGCCCCGCGGCAGCCGGTTACGCTCGCTGCGGGCAAACCGGTCGGGAAAAATCTGGTAAAAAACCGCGTGTTTCACCCAATCGGGAGTGGTGATAGTCATAAGATTTCCTCCTGTGTGAATATCCCCACGGAGTGGGGCGGGGGGCTTCGGGGGGTGTCCCCCCGTTTCTCCATTTTTAGTGTGAATGGCAACAATGATAGAAGATAAACGATAGATGATAGTTGCAACCTTGCAACTCTGCAACCCTGAAATCCCTGCAGCGGAGTGGAGTGGGGTGCAACCTGGCACGCCCATTTTGATTTCCGTAATCTGTTATGTACAATTTAACGGTATCAGTGAGGATTGGCAACTTATGCAGATTTCACCAAAAGTCGGTTTGTGCGCCGGCTGCCGGTACGTACACGTCATTCAAAGCGCCAGAGGCAGCTTTTTTCTGATGTGTAAGCTGGCCAAGACCAACCCCAATTTCCCCAAATATCCCGAACTGCCGGTCATCCAGTGTGCCGGGTTCCAGCCGCCCGCGCCCGCCGAAGCGAGCGAATAGCGTGTTCCGTCGAACTGTATCAACCTTAATACTGGCCCTTTCGCTGTGGGTAGTCGCCAGCGGAGCGGCCGCTGCCCAGGCGCCGGAGGCCGAACCGGTTCAGGTTGACTGGCAAGAGCTGGCCACCGACCATTTTCTGCTGGTCTATGCTGACAGCATCGAGCCGGTCCCGGCGGACCCGGCTGACTGCGTTTGCGGCAGCGCCGAGGCAGAGCGCTACGCCACCTTTGTGGATGACGTCTATCTGGAACTGACCGCCATCTTCGGCGTTACGCTCGACACCCCCATCAACCTGCGCCTCTTCCCCACCGAAGAGAGCTACTATCAAGTCAACCCCATCGCCGCCCGCCTGACCGGAGTGATTGCCCACGCCCTCAACAACCGGCAGGAAATCGCCATTGCCTCGGCCCGCACCCAACAGATGACCGACGCCGAACTGGCCAACAACATCCGGCACGAACTGGCCCACTTTTTCGCCTCGCAGCTTTCGGACGGCAAACTGACCGCCGGTTTTCAGGAAGGGCTGGCTCAATATGTCGAAACGCCGGACGATGGTGACGGGAATAGCCCGGCCCTGCTGGAACAGGCCCAGAGCCAGGGCCGGCTGCTCAGTTGGGCCGAGCTGGACGAAGCGGAACAGGTTTACAGCGATCCACAGGTGGCCTATCCCCAATCCCTGTCGGTGGTGGCTTTTTTGATTGACCGGTACGGCCTGCCCGCGTTTCTGGATTTTCTGCGGCTGTCCGCCACCGAGCCGGGCTATCGCACCGCTCTGGAAGCGGCTTACGGCCAACCGGCAACCACGCTCGAAACTGAATGGCAGGCCTACCTGCCGGACTACATCGACAATCGCTGGCAAATCAACGCCATTTACGCCTACGACCTCAGCCGGGTGCGGGAACTGGTCAACAACGGCGCTTACACCGCGGCCGAAACCGAGCTGCAAGAGATTATCACCCTGCTGGAAAGCACCAGCCAGCCTGACACGCTGGCCGAGGCCCGCGCCCTGCAACTCCGGGCGGCTCAAGGTCAGGCCGCCAACGCCCTCACTGCCGAAACCCGCACCGCCCTGCAAAGTCATCGCTACGAGCAAACCATCGAAACCGGCCGGCGGGCCATCACCGCCTACCGGGAGTTGGGCTATCTGGACCGGCTGTCGGAACTGAACATCTATATTCACCGAGCCGAAACCGGGCAACAGGCGCTGGCCCAATTACAGCGCGGCCAGCAGCTTTTGAACGGACTCAACTTCCGGCAGGCCGAAACGGAAATCTATGAGGCCACCATCACCCTGCAAGCCCTCGACAATCAACCCGCCGCGGCTCAGGGCCAGGCACTGCTCACCCTGCTCACCGAGCGGCAAAGCTGGCTGGCCTACGGCCTGCTCGGCGTGGGGCTGATGCTGGTGCTGGCGAATATTTTGCGCCGCGGCCTCAACCGCACCCGCCTGGCTCCCCTGGAGGTCGAATTTACATGAGCGGCCAGAGTTCACCCTTTATCCGGGTGCTGCACCGGCTGCGGCTGGCCTTCTGGCGGCGACGGGTCATTCACTGGCTGGTGCGGGCCGCCTGGCTGGCTCTGCTGGTGCCAACCGGGGTGATGATCGGCTATCTGGGCTGGGGCTGGCAGGTGCCGTGGCCCTATTGGGTCTATCCGATGCTGTTGGTGTGGGCTACGGTGATGCTGTGGGCCATGCGCCCGATTCCGCTGGGAAAAATCGTCAACCGGCTTGACGACCGGCTGGGCCTGCGCACCCGGCTCATCACCGCGTACGAGGTCAGCCAGACCGATGAAACCGCCGACAACCCGGTGGTGCCTCGCCTGTTGCAGGAAACGGTAACGATGTTGATTGACCTGCGCGGGCAGGTGCGACTGTTCAACCGCCAACTGTGGCTGGAAATCCAGACCCTGACCGGCGTCATCGCCATGCTGGCCGCCCTGGTTCTGCTCGATGCCCTGTCGCCCCGCCTGCCCAATGTGCCACCCGACCCGCTACCCCCGCCGATTCCCGAACCGTCCGCGGCCGAAATCATCCCCCCCGACCCGCAACTGGCCCCGCCGCCCTTTGCCCCCGATATGCAGATTCAGCAGCCGGCCGCCATCCCGCAGGCGCTGGAGGCGTTAGCCGATGCTCTGCGCGATCAGGCCGCCAGCCGCGACGCGGCCACCGCTATTGACCAGGGCGATCTGTCTGCCGCGGCGGAAAGTCTGCGCCGCCTGGCCGACCAGTTGCCGGAACTGTCCGAAGAGGCCCAACAGGCGCTGGGTGACGCCCTGCAACAGGCCGCCGACGACATCGGCGAAGGGCTGCCGGGCCTCACCGAGCCGCTGGCACAGGGCAGTCAGGCGTTGGAAGAAGGCGATCCGGGCCAGGCCGGGCAAGCCCTGGATGAACTGGCCGCGGCCCTGGAAGCGCTCGAGGCGCAGCCGCCAGAGATTGCCGCCCAACCGGAACCGGCTCCCACCGGCGAAGAGACCGCCCCGGCTGCTGAAGATGAAGGCGAGTCCGGGGCAGAGCCGGGTGGCGAGGCCGGCGAAACGGATAATCAGCCCGACCCTGAGCCTGCCGCGGAGGAGGAACGGCTTGGTGTGGAAGGTCAGCCACTGGAACTGGAACCGGAAGATGATTTGGATGAACGGGTGTTGCAGCCCGCCGAACTGGACGCCGAGGCCGGCGACCGGCGCACGCAGGATTCACCGTTTGCCCGCAGCGGGGTCAATGCCGACAACGCCCTGGGGCCGGACCCGCTGGCTTATCCGTGGGACAAGCGGGAAATCATCCGCCGCTATTTCACCCCGTGACCGGTTTCATTTTCGATGAGGCGTTTCAGGTTGGTCAGCCGTTTGCGGACGGTCAAGCGGTTGCGGCCCAGTTTCTGGGACAAAAACATCAACCAGCCCCGGCCCTCAAACGTGTGGTCAATTCTGGATTGGCCGTCGCCGGTGTCAACAATTTGCCAGCGACTGTCGCCGGTAATGCCCGGCGCCTGCCCGTGCCAGACGATGGTCCGCCGGGCCGGGTCAAAATGGATCACCGTGCCCAGCGCGCCCAGCACAATCCCCGACAGGGTTTTGACCGGCAGCTCAAACTGCCAGCCCTGCCGCACCGGGCCTTCGCTGAGAACATTAATGGATTGAGCCGGCACGTACCAGTCCGGCAGTCGGGCTAAATCGGTCAACACCCGCCAGCTTTGTGCAGCGGGGGCGTCCACCGTAATCTGATCGGTTGCGCGATGCATAACGAGTCCTCTTTGGTAAAATTTGCAGGGTCTGACTATAGCATTGTCAGCCTGAATTGAAAAGTATGTCAAAAGAAGATCGGGGATTCTTTTAATCTCCCAATCTCCAATCTCTAATTACCATTATGAACTTTTTTCGACGCAAACAAGCCCCAACCCAAACGGCGGTGCCGCTTTTCGACGAGGCCTTTCTGCGCCGGCTGGAACGGCTCAGCTTCCGCACCGCGCCCGCGCTGCGCGGCACCCTGATGGGCGAACGCCGCAGCCGCAACCTGCGCCCGGCCCTCGATTTCAGCGACCACCGGCCCTACACCCCCGGCGACGACCTGCGCCACGTGGACTGGAACGCCTACGCCCGCCACGAAGAGCTATTCGTCAAACTGGGCGAAGCCACCCAGAGCATCAACATCCACATTTTGCTGGATCACAGCCGCTCGATGACCTACGCCCCGGCCAAATGGCGCGCCGCGGCCCAACTGACCGGGGCGCTGAGCTATCTTGGCCTGTCCGGTGGCGAGCAGCTCAGCCTGACCCCCTTTGCCGCGGCTCTGGGCGATGGTTTTGGCCCCACGCACGGCAAACGACGGGCTATTGCCGCCCTGCAATTTTTGACCCATCTCAAACCGGCCCCGGCCGATCCCGTTGAAACCAGGCCGGGCCGCGGCCTCACCCGCTACGCCCACACCCATCCCGCCGGCGGCCTGCTCCTCATCATTTCTGACCTGCTCGACACCGCCGATTTGGCCCCGGCCCAAACCCCGCTGACGGTTGATCCTCTGGCCGAACTGGCCGACGGGTTAAGCCATTTGTCGCCGCCTCGCTGGCAAGTGGTAATTATGCACCTGCTGACCGGGCAAGAACTGGACCCCGCCCAGGCCGGCGACGTTGACCTGCAGGATAGCGAAACCGGGCAGCAACTTCCCTTCCGGCTGGATGAAGCCACCCTGAGCCAGTACCGGCTGCGGGTGCGTCGCTGGCAAAAACAGCTTGAGCGTGTTTGCGCCCAACGGGGCGCGGTCTACGCCCCAATTCAGGCCGAATGGCCGCTTGAACAGGCCATCATCCCTTATTTACGGCAGCGGGGGGTGGTCCAATGAGATTACTGGTCTCCCTGGCGTTGTGGGGCTTGCTGACCATTCCGGCCATTTTGTTGCTCCATTTGCTGCGCAGCCGCCGCGAGCAGCAGGTGATCTCCAGCCTGCGCTTGTGGGCCGGTTTGGAGCAAAAGCGACAGGGGGGGCGGCCCCGCACCATTCCGCTGTCGTGGCTGCTGGTTTTGCAGCTTATCGCCGCGGCAGCCATCGCCCTGAGCCTGGCCCAGCCGGTGCAATCCTTTTTGCTGGCCCGGCCCCAACACCTCATCGTGCTGCTCGACACCACCACCAGCATGACCGCTGCAGACGTTCCCGGCCAGGCGCGCCGCTTCGACGCAGCCCGGCAGATGGTCAACGACCAGTTGCAAAATCTGGCCGATGACGATGCCTTTGCCCTGATCACGCTGAATGATGCCCCCCAAATTTTACAGCGGGGCCGGGGTACGGACAGAACCGCAGCGATACTGGCCCTGGACAAGCTGGTGCCGGGGGCGACCGGCCTCAAACTCGATGCGGCCCTGACCCTGGCCAACGGGCTGATTCTGGGCGACACCGCCCGCCCGGCCCGGATCATCATTGTCACCGATGGCGCCTTTACCCCGCCGCCGGAGGCCCTGCCGCCGACGCTGGCTCCAGTTGCGTGGCAATTTGTGCCGGACGCCCCGCCGACCGCCGGTAATCAGGCCCTGCTGAACGTGTCTGCGGCCCGGCTGCCGGACGGACGTCACCGCCTGTTTGCCCGGCTGATTAATTACAGCGACGAACCGGCCAGCCGCACCGTGCGGGTTGCCACTGCGGGCGCTGAAGCCATCGACACCCGCCTGACGCTGCCGCCCCAAGGCGAAGCGGCCCGAGCCTGGACCCTGCCTGCCGCAGCCGGGAGTGTCGGCGTGGAAATTGTGGAGCCGGACAGCCTGCCCCTGGACAACCGGGCCGAGTTACTGCTGACCGGCGGCGATACCCGCCAGGTTTTGCTGATTTCCGAGCAGCCCGATTTGCTGCGCCGGGCCTTTGCGGCTCAAACCGGCGTCAACCTGACCGTGGCCACCCAATTGGCCGATTTTGATCCGACTGAATTCGATTTGGTGGTACTCGATGGTCTGCCCCCGGCGTTGACCGCCTGGCCGTCCGGCAGCGTGCTGGTGGTCAATCCCCAGCCGGGGCAATCGTTGCTGCCGGTGACGGACACAGCCCGCAATCTGCGCCCTAACCCGGACTCTGCCGGGGATTTGCTGGCCGGGGTGGATTTGTCCGGGGTCTATTTTGGCCGGGCGGCGACCATCACCCTGCCGGAATGGGCCGCAATCGAACTGGAAAGTTTATCAACACCGCCGCTGCCCCTGATTTTTGGCGGAACCGTGGCCGGCAGCCGGGTGATGGTTTGGGCTTTTGACCCCGCTCAGAGCAATTTGCCGGAACGGCTGGCCTTGCCGCTGCTCACCGCCAACACCCTGGCAGCCCTGACCCGCCCCTCGCTGCCGGAAGCAATCCCCGTGGGGCAAACGCTCACGCTGAATCAAGCGCTCAGCGTGGAGCTGCCGGGCGGACGGCTGATGCCGCCGCCGGAAACGGAGTTGGCTACCTATCAATTTGAGCTGACTCACCAGCCGGGGCTGTACCGGGTGTATCAGCAGGATGGCCGGACCGCGGGCGGCTTTGCCGTGCATGCCGGTTCGGCGCTGGAAGCGAATGTAGCCCGTCGCCTCGACCCGGCCGCGCTCAAACTCATCGAAATGGAACAACCGGCGTTGGCCGCGCCCCAAACAGCCAACGAAGAGTTCTGGCCGTGGCTGGCCGGGCTGGCCCTGGCTGTGGTGGCGGTGGAAGGATGGCTGGCATGGCGCAGATAATCGTCCAACGCCCGGAGGCGCTGGTTGTTTTGTTGCTGCTCTGGCTGCTGCTGGTGTGGCGAGCCTGGCCGCGGCGGTTCAAACCGTTTGGACCGTTTGCCGTGCGACTGATTCTGCTGGCCTTGTTGGCCGGAGCCGTGGCCCAACCGGAATATTGGCCGCCGGCGTCGCTGGCCGAGTCTGAAACAGAACGGACGGTTGTACTCGTTGACCAGTCGGCCAGCCTCGGTGCGGCGGGGCAAGCCCGGCTGCGAACCGAAGCGGAACGGTTGGCCAGCACGCTCGGAAACCCGGTGACGCTCTTTTTCGGCGACCGCCCGGTGGCCCTGCCCCTGACCCAGGCCACCGACGCGACTGCTTTTTTCCAGCCGGAACAGTCCAATCTGGCCGAGGCGCTGGTGCTGGGCGGTGAACTGCTGGCGGGCCAACCGGGGCGCCTGGTGCTGCTGTCTGACGGGGCTGCCACGACGGGCGAGGCCGCGGCGGTGGCGGCTCAACTGGGCGAACAGGGCGTCGCCGTGGATGTACTGCTTGACCGTTCGCTCGAGGTGCCGGAGGTGCGGCTGCTGCAACTCGACGCGCCGCCCGTACTGCGGCAGGGCGAACCGGCCGCGCTGGAAATCGTCATTGACAGCCCGGCCGCGGCGGAATTGCCGCTGCGGGTGAGCCGCAACGGAGAAGATGGCCTCGAAACCGTGCTGGCCGAAGGGCCGGTCAGGCTGGAGCCGGGACTCAACCAGTTCAGCTACGACATCGAGGCCGGGCAGCCGGGGCTGTACAGTTTTTGGGCAGAGATCGAGGCCGGGCCGGAGGATTTGGCGGTCAACAACCGGCTGGGCGCGGTCAGCCGGGTTTATCCCCCGCCGGAGATTATGATTGTCAGCGAAAACCAGAGCGCGGGGTCGCAACTGGCCGGAAGGCTGCAACAGACCGGCTTTGAGACCCGACGCATCGGCCCGGAGCAGCTGCCGGACCGCCTGCCGGAACTGGAACCGTACGACGGCATTGTGCTGCTCGATGTTTCGGCCCGGTCGCTGGCCCTGGAGCAGATGTTGGCCTTGCAGACCTTCAGCCGGGAACTGGGCCGGGGGCTGGTGGTGACGGGCGGGCGCAACAGTTTCAGCCTGGGCAATTATGCGGACACCCCGCTGGCCGAGTTGCTGCCGCTCGATCTGGAACCGCCGCCGCGGGAGGAGCGCCCGCCGGTGGCGATGCTGCTCATCGTTGACCATTCCGGCAGTATGGTTCAAAATCCGGGGCCGGACGGCGCGACCAAACTGGCCATGGCCAAAGAGGCTGCTATCCGGGCCGCCAGTTCGCTGGGGCCGGAGGATTTGCTGGGGGTGCTGATGTTCGATGAGGAGTACGAGTGGATCGTGCCGTTTCAGCCGGTCAGCGGGGGCGCCGATTTGTTGAACATCGAACAGGCCATCGCCACAATTCCGGCGGGGGGCGGTACCCGTATCTATCAGGCGCTGGAGGTCAGCCTGCCGGCGTTGATGGCCCGGCAAACCGGCACCATTACCCGGCACGCAGTGCTGTTCACCGATGGCCGGTCGTTTGATCAGGGCAAAGAATTAGCCGATTATGAGCAGTTGATTGACACGGCTCGGCAGGCAGGCGTCACCCTGTCTACCATTGCCATTGGCCATGATGCCGATGAACTGCTGCTGCAACAATTGGCCGAGGCGGGGCGGGGCCGGTATCATTTTGCGGCCACTCCGGAGGCTTTACCGGAACTGACCATCTCCGAAAGCGATATTTTGCAGAGCGAGGCAGTACAGGCCGGTGAATTTGAGGCAACACAACGTGCGCCGCACCCAATGCTGCGCGGCCTGGACGTTGAGGCCTGGCCGGCGCTGGGCGGATATATCGCTATGACACCCAAACCGCGGGCCGAAATTCCGCTGCAAGTGGGGCCGGAAGACCCGCTGCTGGCGGTGTGGGGCTATGGTTTGGGGCGGGTGGCGGCCTGGAGCGCCGACACCGGGCAGGAGTGGGCCGCGGCTGACTGGCCGGAGGCTGGTCGCTTCTGGGGACAAGTGGTCGGCTACACGCTGCCCGCACCGGAGCTGGCCGCGGGGCTGCAACTTCAAATCGAACTGACTCCGGCGGGGGTCGCTATTTTTACCGCGGACAGCCTGACCGCAGCCGGGCTGCCGGTTGACCTGGCTCCCACCGAGGCGGTGTTGACCACGCCGGAGGGGAAAAAAGTGGCGGTGTCGCTGCGGCAAATTGGGCCGGGGCGGTATCAACAGCAGGTGCAACTATCCACACCCGGCCCCTATCGCCTGAGCGTCAGTCAAGGCGAGTTGACGGCTACCACCGGTTTTGCTCTGCCGTATCCGGCGGAATACGGCCTGTCGGCGGGGGCTGAGCGGCTGCGGGAAATCGCCGCGGCCAGTGGCGGCGAAACATTTGGGCCGGGACAAACGCCGGGGGGTAAGCCATCGCCGGCGGAGGAAAGTCGCTCAAATGAGGTAGTCAGGTTATGGCCGTGGCTGTTGCAAGCCGCGCTGGTGCTGTGGCCGCTGGAAATTGCCTGGCGACGCTGGGCCCGGCTGCGGATTCAATGACAGGGGCGCACCCCACTCCGCTCCGCTGCGGGGATTTCAGGGTTGCAAAGTTGCAATAATCAATTTTTACCCAGGAGTTACGTAGTTGAGCCTCAAAACGCATCCTGAGCCAGTCGAAGGGGCGTTTTGAGGCGTTCGCACCCTTGGACACGCCCTACTTCCTCCGGTCGGGGCTGCTCAGGATGCGAACCGCGTAAGCCTGTTACCATTCGCTATTCACAATTTGTGAGGTATTTTATGGAGCAAACGTATCAAACAACCAGTCCAAATAAAGAGCCGCAATTAACGGTGGATGACTTTCGGGAGATTGTGGCGGAGATTGAGCAGGAAATCGGCAAGGTGATTGTGGGCCAGCAAAAACTGGTGCGGGAGTTGCTGCTGACGCTGTTGGGCGGCGGCAATGCCCTGCTGGAAGGGGTGCCGGGGCTGGGCAAAACCATGCTGGTGCAAACGTTGGCCCAGGTGATCCATTGCAGTTTCAGCCGCATCCAGTTTACGCCGGATTTAATGCCGGCGGACATTGTGGGGGCCACGGTCATTGCCACGGACGAAACCAACCAGCGTTACTTTCGGTTTGAGGCCGGGCCTATTTTTGCCAACATTGTGCTGGCCGATGAGATCAACCGGGCCACGCCCAAAACCCAGAGCGCCTTGCTGGAGGCGATGCAGGAACGCAAGGTGACCGTGGCCAAAAGCACCTTCACCCTGGAGCCGCCCTTTTTTGTGCTGGCCACTCAAAACCCGCTGGAAATCGAAGGGACGTACCCCCTGCCGGAAGCGCAGCTCGACCGCTTTTTCTTCCAGATCAATGTGGAGTATCCCAGCCACAACGAACTGATTGAAATAGCCAAACGCACCACCGGCGCAGAAGAATCCCGCCCGGCGATGGTGGCCACCGGCAACACCATTCTGGCAATGCAACGCATGGTGCGGCAAGTGCCTATCGCCAGCCATTTGACCGCCTATGCCGTCAATCTGCTGGAAGCAACCCATCCGCATCATCCCGGCGCCCCGGATATGGCCCGGCGGTACGTGCGCTACGGGGCCAGTCCGCGCGGATTGCAGGCCATGATTATCGCGGCCAAAGCGCTGGCGCTGCTGGACAATCGCCACAATGTTGATGACCGGGACCTGCAAACGGCCCTGCTGCCGGCGCTGCGTCACCGACTCATCCTGAATTTTGAAGGGCAGGCCGAAGGTATCACGCCGGACGATATTCTGCAAAATGTCATCCAGACGGTCCGGCCCAAAAGATAACCCGTACGCCCGTTTCTTTTTTGGACAAAGTATCGGCCCTGTGATAAACTAGTCTAAATCATATCCAGTGAGCGCGTTAAAAATTCTGGACGGCTCCGTATCCAATGTATTGAATGGGGTTGGGCGAGGACGATATGAGTAATCAAATCAGAGTGCTGTGCATTGATGACGAACCGGGCGTCATCGAATTGATGAGCCTGATT
>Ga0180429_10004306_pt1 | contig 11405 bp, 6 predicted proteins | sample SS_ome_FD_132428 | JGI IMG/M metagenome (GOLD analysis project Ga0180429, IMG submission 132428) | Hypersaline lake sediment archaeal communities from the Salton Sea, California, USA - SS_1_S_1 metaG | ecosystem: Environmental > Aquatic > Non-marine Saline and Alkaline > Hypersaline > Sediment ... | reverse complement strand
CGCTTGCGGACCGGGGCGCCCCGCAATAGACTCACGCACCGACACGGAAGGGCCAATGAACCAGACCGCGATCCTGCTGCTGATAGCGTTTATAGAAAGTTTCGTCACGATTCTCGACGAGCGCGGGGTCTATTTTTTCTGCAAGGAGCACCTGGAATTCGGAGCGGGCGAGAATCTCTGGTTGGCGCTGACGTTCGGCGGCGGATACGTTTTTGCGGCGTGGCGGGCGCACTGGTTGGCCTCTCGCATCGGCGAGCGTCGCCAGCTCATGGTGGTGATCGCCCTTCTGGCGGGCGTGCATGCGTGGTTGTACTTCCGCGTCTCATCGGTGGTAATGTTCGCGGCGATGGGTCTGCTGGGCCTGGCCAACGGTGCGAAGTGGCCGGTGATCGAGGGTTTTCTCGGTGGTGGATTGGACCCGCCCCGGACCGCGCGGGTAATGGGGCGATTCAACATAACCTGGGCGATCGCGGTTCCTTTGGCGCTGGCGGCGGCAGGACCGCTGATGAGCATCGACCCGACCATGTTGTTCGTTGTCGGAGGGGTGATGTCAATGGTGTCTCTGGCCGCGGCGGTCCTCCTGCCACACCACCCCGCTCCGAACCTTCCGGCGCGTGCAAACACCGGGCGGCACGAGCATCCCGAACACCTCGCCGGGCTGCTGACCGCCAGCCGATGGGTGATGCTGGCGGCATACATTTCCGTATTCGTTTTCGCTCCCCTGGCGCCGGGGATATTCGAGAAGCTCGGGTGCAGCCCCAAGTGGGCCCCCGCCACTTCGGGCGTGCTGGACGTCATGCGCCTGACCGCTTTTGCGCTTCTGGGCTTCTGGCAGGGATGGCGCGGGCGCGCCAGGTGGATGGTCTTGACGATGCTGGTCCTTCCCGCGGGTTTCTTCATGGTGATCCTCGGTTCTGACATCACGGTGGTGTTGGCCGGTGAAATACTGTTCGGATTCGCCGCGGGCATGTCGTATTCGTCGGCGATGTACTGCGCGATGGTGGTCAAGGAAGCCTCCGTGGACGCCGGTGGAGGGCACGAGTCAACGATCGGAATGGGCCTGATAATCGGACCGCTGGCCGGACTGGTCGGTGAATCGATCCACGCCACCACCAAATCGTTCGCACAAGGATATGTGACCGCAATGGCGCCGGTGTTCGGAATATGCATTATCGCCGCGATTTGGGCGATTCAAAAGCGCCCACCAGACCCGAACGCCAATTAGAAAAGTCGCTGTTGGTTGACGGCGAAGGTAACGGCGTGGCAACTGGCAACTGGCGACGGCGACGGCAAGGGCGATGGTAATGGCGGTGGCGTGGTAATTGGTAATTGTCGTCGGCGGTGTGAACGAAACTGCAAAAACCGAATCGCGTCGGCGGCCAGTTAGCGGGCGTTGGTCAATTAGTGGCCGCTATCAGTTTGTCCCTTATAATCGCCAGTTGCCGGACAACGGCGTTGCGACGTGAACGTCTTCTTCCGGTGAAAGTGTCTTTACCTGTTGGGGCGACGGGTTTCATGGCGATGGGGTTTTTCTGCAGTTCGACGGTCTCGGCCTTGCTCAGCCCTCCGTGCGGATCGCCCATTTTCGTGTCGCGCCTGTTGAGCACTATTCCGAGTGACGGCGCCGCTTTGTGATTGGTCCATTCACCGGCGCGAATTTTTGTGACCTTTCTTTGGATTTTCGCATTCCAGGCGCCCGTGGTCCCGTGAAACTGGAGAGCAAAATCTCCCCATTGCGCCATATTACCGCTGGTCCCGGTTGCCGCCAGCGTGGCAGAAGCCGTGCGGACACGGAAATCGTTGGCGCCGCGCGACGAGTCTACCTGGGCCCGCAAGGCCCCGTACTTCAGCCCGAGAGTGGTCTTGACCAGTTTTCCGGTCTTGCGGAACGATGATATTCCGATCTTCGTTCCGCTCTTGACGGTGACGTCTCCGCGGTCGGCGAACTTCAGGACCGCCCGGCCTCCGAGACCCGTGCGAATGAGGCTGCGCTCGGCCAGTACGTCTCCGGGCTTCGCCGGAAGCCACTTGCCGTTTTTCTCGTCACCGGAGAATCTTTCGACAATGCCTGACACGGATTTGACGGTGGCCTTCAATACCGTGGAACCGGCGTGATCCGCGGCGGGCGCCTTGCCCTTGGCGAAGATTGGCGTGGCGGTGAAAATCGCCACGAGCACCAGTGGTATCGTATATCGCAGCATGATTGGCTCCTTCTATCAGGGCGTCGAAATGGAGGCCCGGATAAAATTTTACAATCCGACCTGTGCCGGGCGGTAAGCCGATGTCCGGCCCACTCCATATTCAAGTATAAGATTCATCGGAGATACGGGCCAGGGACTTGGATTACATAATCTGTTGTTTCCAGTCAGTTGGAATATCTTCTGCTAGCTGCTATACCGGTTTTCGAGAAAGTAGAAAGTGGAAAGTAGACCGCAGGAGAAATCTTGCCGCCACGGAACGCCATGTCCTCGGGAGGTGTGGGTTGTTTTGCTCTGCTTTCTACTCACTACTTTCTCCTGCTCTGGGTATGAGAATAGTTTCGCCAGAAAATACTCTCATACCCTATCTGATTGGCGCGATAAAAACTGCTTTGATTTCGTCCGATGACACGATAAAATCACAGTGAAGACCCACGTTGGCGGTGTTCAACAGTTCTTTGGGCTTTGCAAAAGTCGAGCAGGGTTTATTGCGTATCACACTGCTGCAAGAGAAAGGGTAAATTCGAAATGAATCAGTATGGATTCGACCGGCGGCGGGCAATGTCGATTATTCCGGCCGGGGCGGTGCTGGCGCTGTCGATGATAGTAATACCTGTTTCCGGCGATGTGCAGGCCGGCGGTGACGGGGCGTACGAAAAGGCCGTCAAACCCGCCGAAGCACTGGTGAGCGAATGGGACTTCGCCGGTTCGTCGGCCGCAATGACCAAACTGAAGTTCACCGACAAGGCCCTGACCGAACGCCTGGCGGCGCGGCGGGGCGAAGTCAAACGAATGGCGGGGCTAAAGACGAAAATCATCGAAAAAACCAACAAGCTCAAGCCCTGGCTGCGCCGCGGACCGGCGATTGTGCCCGGGACCCGCAAGATCAAGACCATCGGCGTGCAGATCACCCAGGCCACAGAGAAGTCCGTCACGGTCAGCGAAGTCACCATCTCAGACAAAACGTCCACCGACAAACCCTGGTCCAAACTCAATAACAAAGAAGTGGGCAAACTGCTCAAAATATCCATATCCGACAACAGCACAGATGACCAACTGGCCGCGGGTCTGCTGTCGTTGATCCGGTCAGACGCAGCCGCCGCCGAAGGCTACTTCGACAAGGCCAAATCCCTCGGCGCCAAGACCGAGCGGTATCTGGGTCCGCTGGCGGCAGCCGCTTTCGCACGGGTAAAAAAACTTGTCGACAAGAAAAAATACACTGAAGCGGGCGCCGCGCTGAAGGCCTTCGAAAAGAAATACGCCGAAACGCCATGGATGGATTCGCACGAAAAGGAACTGACAACAACCAGGGCGACGGTCTCTGAGGCAGCGGCCGAAAAACTCTACGACCAGGGCGTCAAACTTTTCAAACAGCGAAGGTTCACGGACCTCAAGGAGATCGTCAATAAACTCGCCAAAGACTACAGATCAAGCCGCGTGGTGATAGACGAGAATCGCAAACCGTCTTTCGCGGAGATGGAACTGGCCGCCGCGAAACACGGGAGGTTGATCAGCGTCTCCAAGAGCGGAAAGACCAAGTACAAGACCATCCAGACGGCGATCAAGGGCGCCCCGCCAAAAAGCGTTATCCAGATAATCGATAGCGCAGTATACGATGAAGAACTCATTGTCCCGGCAGACAAGGAAGGCCTGACCATTCGCGGAAAGCAGGGTAACTGGCCGGTAATCAAGACGGGAAGGGATCGTAAGATCTCAGTTCGGGCGCCTCGTGTGACCATCGAGCACGTGGTCATAGTTGGATCGGTGTGGGTCACTCGCGTCGACTCCTTCTCAATGCGAGAAGTCATATTGATAGGGCAAAACAAGTGCGTAAGCGGTGGAAATCAGTGCGAACTGGACACTTGCTTTCTTAGCGGTGAAACCGGAGGCCACCATTGGGACAAGCCTAAGAAACTTTCGGTCAGCAACTCGTTCATCTTCCGGGGAATCGTAATAGCCTCGACAGGCGATTTCAATAATGCTTTTGTTTCCAAGAAGATAGAATGCGGCACGGTCAAACTGCAATCGTGCACGCTCCTGGAAGGCGTCAGGTCCGGAAGCAAGGAATTCACCCTGCTCGATTCGATCGTTTCCTGCGTGGAGGACTCGCGGGGAGACTCCCGGATCGAACACTGCGACGTCTTCGGGAAGGGATACCTGCTGCTTGCCAAAGCGGGCAAGGGATGCATCAGCAAAGACCCGAAATTCCGCGATCCGGAAAAGTTGGACTACCGTCTCAAGCCCTCCAGCCCCTGCCGCAAAAGAGCCTCGGACGGTAAGGATATGGGCGTCCGCCAGACGCCGGAGATGACGGAGATATTCAACAAGGCCCTGGAACTGCGCAAGAACAAGATCATCCAGTTCTAGCGACCGGCCCGGAACCAACCAGGTTGGTGACGGGGGTAATTGAAGCCGCCGAGAATCTAACGATGCGTTTCGAACAGACCGGGTCGCTCCGCTGACCAAAGCAAGAGGAGTATCGGATGAAACACATGTTGGTGATTGTGTTGGTGGCCGGTGTGTTGGCGCCCCGGGCCTTCGCCAGGCCCCAGCGGCCTAGAGTAACCGTCCTCACCGACATAACAAACGAGCCCGACGACGAAGAATCGCTGGTGCGCTTTCTCGTAAGCTCCAGCGATTACGAAGTCGAGGCGATGATAGCGACGACCTCCACGTGGCTTCGCAAGAAAGTGCGCCCCGACAAGATCAAGGCCCAGGTCGAGGCGTACAGGAAGGTCTACCCGAACCTGATCAAACACGACAAGCGCTACCCGACCGCCGATCACCTGCTGTCGGTGACAAGCTCGCACCTGCCGGTTTACGGAATGGCCGGCGTGGGCAAGGGCAAGGACAGCGCCGGTTCCAGGCTGCTGGTCAGCGTCATCGACAAGTCCGACCCGCGCCCGGTCTGGGTGACGGTCTGGGGCGGGCCCAACTGCCTGGCGCAGGCCTTGTGGAAGGTGCGCGACACCCGCGGCAAATCCGAGCTGGACAGGTTCGTCGCAAAGATCCGCGTTTACACGATCAGCGACCAGGACGATACGGGCAGTTGGATTCGCAAGGAATTTCCCAGGCTCTTCTATATCGTCACCCCAAGCGGGCAAAAGCACCATGAATACCGCCTGGCGACCTGGACGGGGATCTCCGGGGAGCGAAGATACAAGTTCTCCGCCCCACCGAGTTACTTCAAGTGGATCAGCAACGAGTGGCTCGTCCGGAACGTGATCGAGGGACACGGGGCGCTCGGTGCGATGTATCCCAGGTGGAAATACATCATGGAAGGCGACACTCCGTCCTACCTGAACCTGATAGACAACGGACTGTGCGCCGATGTGAGCCCCGATTACGGCGGCTGGGGCGGGCGATACAAACTCAGCACTCCACGCGGAGAAACGCGCCCCATATGGACCAACAGCCCCGACACGCTCACTGTTGACGGAAAGAAGTATTCCCTTCCGCACGCGACGGTGTGGCGATGGCGCGAGGCCTGCCAGAACGACTTCGCAGCCCGCATGGACTGGTGCGTCGCCGCCAAATACGCCGACGCCAACCACCATCCCGAGGCGGTCGTCAACGGGATCAAGGGCAAGAGCGTCGTTTCACTCACCGCCAAACCGGGACAACTGGTGACACTGAGCGCCAAGGGTTCGGCGGATCCCGATGGTGACAAGATTACCGCCCGATGGTTCCAATACACCGAAGCGGGCACTTGCGCCCGTGTTGATCTCAGGGGAAAAGACACGATGAATGTCTCGTTCCTAGCCCCCAACGAACCGGGCAAAACCCTCCACATGATCCTGGAACTGCGAGATGACGGAAAACCCAACCTGCCGGCCTACCGCCGAGTGGTGGTCGCAGTCACAGAAAGCGAAGAATAACCAAATGAAACAAACCCCACGAACACTTACTGTCGCAGCCCTGATCGTATCGTGTGCGACGTGGACCGCATCCACCCGAGCCGACGACGTTAAGCTCCCGGCGCCCACCAGGGCCCAGCAGGTCTGGCAGGATTGCGAGATCGGACTGCTGTTCTGTTTCGACCTTCCGATCGCGGCGGAGATTTACACTCGCAACAACACGCACCGCAAGCGGGTCGATCCGAACAAGTACAACCCGACCAAACTGGACACCGACAAGTGGGCGGCGCTGGCGACGGCGGCGGGAGCGAAGTACGCCCTGTTCACCGCGACTCATTTCAGCGGATTCATGCAGTGGCAGAGCGATGCGTATCCCTACGGGCTAAAGCAGAGCGCCTGGCGCGGTGGCAAGGGCGACGTGGTGGGCGATTTCGTTACATCGTGCCGCAAGGCCGACGTCCTGCCCGGCGTGTTCTTCAGCACGCACCGCAACGTATACCAGACTCTGTGGGGGCATTACGTCAACTGGGGCAAGGGCAAGGGAACGCCCGAGCAGGCCAAGTACAATCGCATCGCCGAAAAACAGTTCGCCGAACTGACGGGCAACTATGGCGAAATATTTCACGTCTGGTTCGATGCGGGAAACAAGACGCCCGAAGAAGGCGGAGGGAACCTGCTTCCTATCTTCGAAAAGAACCAGCCCAACGGGATATTCTACCACAGCTCGCTGCGGTCGGACGTGCGATGGATCGGTAATGAATCCGGCCACGCCGGCGTCCCCTGCCACGCGACCATGCCCGGCCGAAAGACCGGAAACCTTTCGCACAACAGCAGGACGTGGAAGCGGTTTCTCGGTAAGGGCGACCCGACAGGAAAGTGCTGGTCGCCGGGTATCGTGGACATACCGCTGCGAGGATATCGCGGGCACAACTGGTTCTACAAGCCTGCCCAGGACAAGATAGTCTATCCGCCCGAGGTGCTGCTGCGGAAGTATTACACCTCCGTTGGCCGCAACGCGAATCTGATCATCGGCGTTGTGATCAAGCCAAACGGAACGATCCCCGACGCCGACGCAAAGTCGCTGGTCGAATTCGGCAGGCTGCTTCGAAAGCGCTTCGGCAAACCCGTGGCTTCGCTGACCGGCGCCGGCGGAAGGATCATCACGCTGCCGCTGGACAAACCCCGGGAGATCGACCACGTTATCCTCCAGGAGCAGATCGCCTTCGGCGAGCGGATTCGCGATCACTCAGTCGAGGGGCTTGTCGGCGGGAAATGGGTGGAGTTGGCCAGGGGCGCGGTTATCGGGCACAAGTGGATTTACCGCTTCAAGCCCAGGAAAGTCTCCAGCCTCCGCCTGCGGGTAATCAAATCCCAGGCCCCCCCGAAGCTCCGCTCCTTCTCGTGTTTCATGGTTGGCGAGAAGTGAAAACGGGTGCGGGTGGAAAGACACGCTGCTGTAGCTCGTTACGTAAAGCCGGGAAGCAGTCCACCCCCGTTTCTACCCTTGTTTTCCAGGCGTTTTCTCTCAGCGTAAAAAAAACAGACGAATGGGGTCAGAGCGCCATTAGACATTAACGGACAAATGGGGTCAGAGCGCAGTTAGACGGTAAGGATCGAAATGTGGTCAGGGATCAAAGCGCCATTAGACATTAGAGTAGTGAACATACGAGTTCTTCGGCGGTACATGTTTGATGGCGGAGCCGGTTGACTCGATTCGGACTACGGCGATGGATATACATTACCCTTAATGTCTAATGGCGCTCTGACCCCATTCGCCTGTCGCCTGGATAAACCGGAACAGTCAGCTATTCATCACTGTTTATCAATAATGATGTAAGTAAATGGATAACTGGCCCTAAAGGTTTTTGTTTTTGCGGCGTTTCGATTTGCTGTGCGAGGCGGCTTTGGGATCGTACTTCGGGTTCTTTTCGGTGGGCACGGGCGCCTTGGTCTGCTTTCGCCAACGAAGCATTATGTCGTGAAGCTCCTTAGTCTTGTCGGGCATCTTGTCGGCCAGGTTGTTCCGCTCCCCGAGATCGTCGGCAAGATTGTACAGTTCCAACCCTCCGTCCTCGAAGTACTCGTGCAGTTTCCAGTCGCCGGCACGCACCACGCATCCGGGCCTCGTGCGGAACAGCGGGTCTCGCGCACCGTCGGCGGAACTGTAATTCTGCAGGTAGATCGGGAAATGCCAGAACAGCGCCCGCTCGGGAAGTTTCCCACTTTGTGTCAGCAGCGGCATGAGGCTCACGCCGTCGAGCAGTTTGCCCGCAGGTTTTTTCGCGCCGGTCATCTCCAGGAGCGTCGGGTAGAAGTCGATACCGATAACAGGCGTGTCGCATTTGGCGCCGGGTTTTATCTTCTCCGGCCAGCGGACGATCAGCGGTTCTCGAATACCGCCCTCGTAATACGAACCCTTGCCCGCGCGGGCCGGGGCCTGGGAGGATATCTTCACAACCCCGCCGTTGTCGGAAGTGAAGATAACGACGGTGTTTTCCCGCAGACCGAGCTGGTCGATCTTCTTCATCAGCCTTCCGATGTTGGTGTCGGCGCTTTCGATCATAGCCGCATACGCCGCGTGCCCCTGCCCTCCAGCCGGACCTTTGGTTTTGTACTTGGCGGTTATGTCCTTCGGAGCCTGGATCGGCGTGTGGACCGAGAAGTAAGGCAGGTACAGGAAGAACGGGCGCGCCTTGTTGGCTTCGATAAACTTGATAGCCTCGCTCGTCAGGCGATGGGGCAAGTGCTCGCCTTTAGGCCCGTCGGGGAGTCTGCGGTTTCTGTACGGGCTGAAATAGGTGGACGGATGGCCCGCGGACCCACCGGCTACGTTGACGTCGAAGCCCTGCGTCTTCGGATCGGCCCCGAGATGCCACTTGCCCATCGTCGCGGTGATGTAACCGGCGGTTTTGAGGGCCTCGGCGATGGTGACGTTTTCGTCGGGCAGAGAGGTTCGGTTCTTCGTGGGGATTAACTTGCGAGTCCTGGCGCTGTTTTTTTCGGAGCTGCCGACGGTATAGATACCGTGCCTTGGCGCATACTGGCCGGACATTACGCAGGCCCTGGACGGCGCGCAGTTGGCGGCGTTGGAGTAGGCGTTTGTGAAGATCATGCCCTCGGAGGCGAGGCGGTCGATGTTCGGGGTCTCGTAGAACTTCGAGCCCATGTAGGCCACGTCCATCCAACCGAGGTCGTCCATGTTTATGTATACGATGTTCGGGCGTGAGTTTTTCTCCGCTGCACTCGCGGGCCGGGGCAGGACGGCGGCCGCGGCAGCCAGCGAAGCCGCCTTCAGGAAGCTTCGGCGGTTGATGTTTCGATACATGTATGTTTCCTCTCTATTTCTTTTTCTTCTTCGGCGCCGATTTGTGATCGGGATTCACGCGGGGGATCTTGGCGCCTTGTTTTTTGAGTGCGGCGGCGAGTTTGGCGTCGAGTTCCTTTACTTTCTCCGGCATTTCGGGCGCCAGGTCCTTTTTCTCGCTGAGATCTTCAGTGAGGTTGAACAGTTCGAACTTTGGCGAGCCGGCATATCGTTTGAGCAGTTTCCAGTCGCCCTGGCGGATGATGCTGTATGGCGGAATTCCTCGCCCGCGGAAGTGCGGGAAGTGCCAGTAGATCGCCTGGCGTTTCAGTTTCCCGGTCCGCGTCAGCAGCGGGGTGAGGTCCTCTCCGTCTATCTCGCGGTCGGCCGGCGGCGTTACTCCCGCGGCGCGGCAGATCGTGGGGAAGAAGTCCACACTGATCACGGTCGTTTCGCAGACGCTTGCGGGCTTGATATCGCCGGGGCGGCGGAAGATGTACGGTACGCGAATCCCGCCCTCGTATGGATACCCCTTGCCCGCGCGGAGCGGTTTGTTGTTGGTCGGACCGGTCAGCCCCCCGTTGTCGGAACTGAAGATCACCAGCGTGTTGTCGGCGAGTTTCAGTTCATCGAGCGCCGCGAGGACCTTGCCGACCGAATGGTCGACCGACTCGACCATCGCCGCATACGTGGGGTTCTTCTGGTTGGTGGGCGTTTTGGTTTTGTACTTGTCGACAAGGGTCTTCTTGCCCTGGATCGGCGTGTGGACGGCGTAGTGAGCGAGGTACAGGAAGAACGGGCGATCCTTGCTGGCCCGGATGAAGTTGACGGCTTCGTCGCCTTCGCGGTCGGTGAGGTACTCGCCTTCCTTGCGCGGTTTGAGCGTGGGGATATTCGCCAGGCGCCGGTTCTTGTACGGGTCGAAGTAACTGGGCGGCTGGCCGTAATCGCACCCGCCGAAATTATGGTCGAACCCCTGCTTCTCGGGGTACCAGTCGTCGGGCCCGAGATGCCACTTGCCGATATGGCAAGAGACGTAGCCAGCCGGTTTTAGCGCTTCGGCGATGGTGACTTCCTCGTGTTCCATCCAGAGCGCGTTTCTCGGGCACTGTACGGGCCCCCTTCCGGTGTAGCCCGACGGGTTTTTCTTGTCCGCGGGTATCTTCCCGCCCTGGAAGCGTGCGCGTATCCAGTCGGTGATTCCCAGGCGCGCGGGATACCGCCCGGTCATGACGGCTGCCCGCGTGGGCGAACAGACCGCGCAGGCCGCATAACCGTTTGTGAACTTCATGCCCTCAGCCGCCAGTCGGTCGATATTCGGCGTCTCGTAATACTTGCTTCCGAAGCAGCCCACGTCTGTCCAACCGAGATCGTCGACCAGAATCAGCACGATGTTAGGCTTGCGTTTCGCCGCGGTCGGAGCGGCCGACAGGTTTCCGGGCAGTACCGCCGCGGCGGCTCCGAAGCCCAGGGTCTTTAGAAAACATCGTCTGTTCATCATTTGATCTCCTTGGTATTCCTTCAGTCGCAGCGTTTTTCGGATATACGTGCTGGCGAAATTGCTTTCGTGCAACCGAATAGTTATAATACGGTTATATAATCATAACGTTATCATACTTAATCCACAAACGTCGGCGGTGATTATGGTATTGCACGTAGTACGGTTGGTTTTCGTGCTGTTGGTGTTGGCTATTACTGTATCGTTTGCGTTTCAGAAAGCCATATACGCGGCGGGACCGGAGTTCATCACACTCTATATCCTCGTACCGACGATCCTGGCGCTGGCGACTGTCATAGTCGACACGTTCTGGCGAAAGAAGAGGCTTCGGGAACTCAGCGGTCTGTTTTTCGGGATTCTGGCGGGCATGGTCATAGCGTTTATGCTCACTTTGCTTGTGGACCTGGTTCTGACTTTGTTCCCGACTCCCCGCCAGGTCGAGCATCCGGGGCAACTGCCCCCCCGTGCAAGCGTGGTCGCCATCCAGGAGTACACGGCGGCAGAGAAGGCCTACAACGCATATGCGGCGCACATTCGCACGGTCCAGT
>Ga0180429_10004305_pt1 | contig 11407 bp, 4 predicted proteins | sample SS_ome_FD_132428 | JGI IMG/M metagenome (GOLD analysis project Ga0180429, IMG submission 132428) | Hypersaline lake sediment archaeal communities from the Salton Sea, California, USA - SS_1_S_1 metaG | ecosystem: Environmental > Aquatic > Non-marine Saline and Alkaline > Hypersaline > Sediment ... | reverse complement strand
GGGAAAGCGGCAGGTTCAGGGCCGCATCAGCGCCATGTCACGGCGCTGCCCCGGTGACCGTGCAGCGGTCACCGGCCTTGTCCCCGGACGGCGGGTATGGCGGCTGGTTGTAGGGTTCGGGGGTCACGTCTTCCGCGATCAGTCTGAACGTATTTTCTCCGACCAGCGAACCGAAGGCGGGGAAGGGCTGGCTCCAGACAGTGGAGAAGCTGGAACCGCTGTCGAGCGTCGTGGAGCCGCTGCGCCACGCGGGAAAGGATTGGCCGTTGGCCAGTTCGACGCCCAGGCGGGCCGCCACCTGGCGGTACTGGTCGGGGTAGCGGTTTTCGAGAGCGACGGAGATCAGCGCCTCGAAGGGCAGTGTCCCTGAGGCCGGCGTGCACTGCAGGACGGCATCGATCGTTCCCAGCGGGGCAACGGTCGCGTTGAAGAGCAGAAAGACCGACCTGCTTTGGGAGCGCGAATTGGTCACGGCGAGGTCCAGCCCGCCATCGCCGTTGAAGTCGCTTAGGGCGACGGACCCGGGTGAACTGCCCACGCCGAAGCGGTTCCTTTCACTGAACGTTCCGTCACCCAGTCCCGAATAGACCGACACGTTTTCGTCGTTGCCGTTGGCCACCAGGATGTCGATCGTTGCATCGCCATCCAGGTCACCCAGTGCGACTGCCCGGGGATAGCCTCCCACGGGGTAACTGCCGCCGGTTTGGAAACTGCCGTCACCAAGTCCCCTCATCGTCAAGAGCGTTTCGGGATATTGGGTCAGGGCGAGATCGGGGATCGTGTCGCCGTCCAGGTCGCCGATGGCCACCGCGTTGAGCCCGTTGGGCAGATCGTAGAACGTGGCCGGCCCGAAATCGCCGTCCCCGATACCGGGGTGAACGGCGAGCTGCGACTCGGACGATCCGCCGGCCACGACGAGGTCGAGGAGTTCGTCACCGTCCAGGTCGGCGATGGCCATCGCCCTGGGATTCGAAGTCGTCGTGGTGAATTCAGCTTGCTGAAACGTGCCGTCTCCATCGCCGAGCAGGACCGCGATGCGGCCGCTGCTCAAGACGGCCAGATCGGTACGCCCGTCCAGGTCGAGGTCATCCGCGAGGACCTGGATCGGACTATAGTAGACCGGTGCGTTCAGCGAACCAGAGAACGTTCCGTCACCGGCGCCCAGGAAGACCGACACGTCCCTTCCCTCATCATTGGCCGTGACGAGGTCCGGTGCGCCGTCACCGTTGAAGTCGTCGATGGCCACGGACCGGGGTTCCTCCCCGGCGGTCAGGAAAGCAGGGTCCTGGAAGGAACCGTCGTAGTTCCCCAGGTGCACCGCTACCTGGTTCAGGGTTCCATCGACGTTGGCCACCGCCAGGTCGAGGACGCCGTCGCCATCCAGGTCCGCGACGGCCACGTCGGCAGGTTCGCTGCCCGTTTCGAGTTCGGCATACGTGGGGAATGACCCGTTCCCCCGGCCGTAATAGACCCCGAAGCAGCCGTTGGCGCTGCCGGTCACGAGGTCGGCGTGCGTGTCGCCGTCCAGGTCGACGACGACCATGGATTGCGGGTCGTCCCCACTCCCATAGAGCACCGGAGGCCCGAGCGTGCCATCACCGATTCCCGGCAGCACGGCAATCTGGTTGCTCCACCAGCAGCCCACGGCCACATCCAGAGAGCCGTTGCCATCGAAATGCCCCACCGTCAGTGCTTTTGGATATTCACCGCCGACATGGTATTCGGAATATTGCTGAAAAGTGCCATCGCCGTTCCCGAGGAGTACGGCGACCCTGTGGCGGCTGTAACTGGTGGAGAGCAGGTCAGGATCGCCGTCGCCATCCAGATCGCCCACGGCCACCGCGGTCGGTTCGTCGGCGGTGGTGTAGCTCACCCGGTCCTCGAACGTGCCGTCGCCGTGTCCGAGCAGGACGACGAGGGCATCGTTGCCGTATTTCCTCGTCACCAGGTCCAGGTGACCGTCGACGTTGAGATCTGCAGCAGTAAGACCCGAGGGACCGTCCCCGGCAAACAGGCTGGTCGGCTCAGCGAAACTGCCGTCACCGATACCGATGAAGATCGAAATCGTGTCGTCGTTGCCCGTGGTCACCGCCAGGTCCGCGATGCCGTCGCCGCTGAGATCATCGGCCACGACGCCGGACGGGTAGGCACCCGTGTCGAGGAAGACCGCGTCCTGGAACGTACCGTCACCGTTGTTCAGCAACAGCGCCAGGTCGTTGCTCCACCCGTCGGCGGCCACCAGGTCGGGATACTCGTCGCTGTCCAGGTCGCGGACGGCCAGGGCGATCGGGAAGTCGCCCACCGGGTAGTGCGCCGGGTCCCCGTAGGCGCCGTCGCCGATGCCGAGACGCACGGCCACCAGGTCCGAGTAGTCGTCCGTGCCCACCAGGTCGAGCAGACCGTCGCCGTCGAGATCGCAGGCCTGCACCGCCAACAATCCCTCGCTCGCGCAATAGTCGATCCGCGTGTCGTAGAGCCGTTGCGCAGGGGCCGGGCCTGCCATGAGGAGGCAGAGTGCGGCAATCAGGAGAACGGGGGGCATCGCCGGTTCGGCCGATTCCCGTTTTTGAATTCTCATTGTCACCACCGTGGTCCGGGACACATTCGATAGAAATTAAAATACGATTTATTATAAGAATAGTCAAGTGAACACGAATGGGCATTCAATGAATCAACTACACGCCCATACTTTACAATCAGTAAGGTTATGATTTATAGTGCTGACCATCTGATATCGAGGCAGGGGAAACCTTTGCTCCCCATCGCTGGATGATGAATCGCTGCCACTTTGGAGGTGGGGCCATGAATCGCCTGTTCACCGGCAGCCTGCGGTTGTGGATTGCCATCACGGTCCTGGTGCTCGTCCCGATTCCGGTGACCCAAGCGTCCGAGGGATCGAGGATGTTCGTCGCCAGGCTTGACTACCGTGCCGGCGTGGACGTCGATTCGGTGACTGTCGGCGACCTGAACCGGGACGGAAGGATCGACCTGGTGGTGGCCAATGCCGACTACTCTACCCCGGGCATCTCCCTGCTCGCCGGCCGGGGGGACGGAACATTCCTCCCCGCGGAGCTGATGCCCGCGGCAGAACGGCCATACTCGGTGAAGCTCGAGGACCTCAACGGCGACCGGGTCCCGGATCTGCTCTATCTCTGCGGCTATACCCTCACGACCAGGCTCGGTCTGGGGGACGGCACCCTGACCGAAGCGATGACGACGCTGATCACTTCCAGGGCCGAGGTGATGGCCGTGGGCGATCTCGATGCCGACGGTGACCCGGACGCGGTGGTGCTCCATGACAGCGAACATCGGATCGGTGTGCTGCTGGGTCGGGGAGACGGTACCTTCGAGGGCGAGGTCACCTTCGCCCTGCCCGGCTACCCCCGTTCGCTGGCCATCGGCGACCTCGACGGCGACGGGCTGGCAGACCTGGTCACGGTGGTGTATGACAACATCGTCTCGGTGATGCGGGGCCTGGGAGGCGGGTTCTTCGCCGAGCCGGAAACCTACGATCTTGGAACGAGTTTCACCGCCGAGGGCGTGGCGATCGCCGACCTGAACGAGGACGGATTTCCCGACCTGGCACTCGTCAAATTCGATGAGGTTCTGCTGCTCTTCGGCGATGGCGACGGCACTTTCGCCGAACCGATCTCCATCGAGGGAGACCGTAGCATGGGGGCGGCTATCGCCGCAGAGGATCTGAACGGTGACGGCCATGTCGACCTGGTGGTCGACGGATATGAGTCGCTCATTCTCTTTGGGGGCCGTGGTGACGGCACGTTTACCGGGTACTTCAAGTACTGGACCGGGAAATGGCCGGGCAATATCCTCATCGAGGATCTCAACCGGGACGGTCGACTCGATATCGTGGTGCCCAACAGAAATGTCGACACCGTTTCTGTGCTCCTCGGCGGTGAGCGTGGATTTCCCTCCACCGCCCCGATCTACACCTTCTGGGCGGAGCCCTACTCCATGGACCACGGTGACCTGACCGGCGACGGCGAGCCGGACCTCGCCCTGGCCCTGGCCGAGGAGGACTGCGTCGGATTGCTCCGCGGCGTGGGGGATGGCTCCTTTCTGGAATACGCCTGGATCTCGGTGGGGGACGATCCGGTCCAGGCGGTCGTCGAGGACTTCGACGGCGACGGCATCGGCGACCTGGCGGTGGCGCACCGGTCGTTGTCGGAAGTGTCGGTGTTCCGGGGCCTGGGCGGCGAGACCTTCAAACTGGTCACCCGCTATCAGGTGGGCTCATATCCGGCCGCATTGGCTGCCGCCGACTTCGACGGCGACGGCCATCCGGATCTCGCCGTTACCCTCTACGAGCAGGACCAACTCCTGGTAGGGGTGGGCGGCGGTGACGGAACGTTCGCGTTCGGCGAGCACTACGACACCGGCCATCATCCGGTCGACGTCGTTTCCGCCGATCTCGACGGTGACGGTCATACCGACCTGCTGGTCCACGGCGGCTATTCCGCGACGCTGACCGTGCTTCTCAACGACGGCAGCGGCGCCTTTCCCGGCGGGGAGACCATCAATCCCCCCTTCGGTTTCCGTTCCATCGCCCTTGGCGATCTCGACCAGGACGGCGTTCCGGACGTCGCCCTCAGCTATTTAAGGGAGATGTTCCTGATGATCGGTAACGGGGACGGTACGTTCACCGAGGGGGACATTATCGAATTGTACGAATACGCCCAACGGGTGGCCATCGGTGATTTCGACCAGGATGGGCTGAACGACCTCGCCGTCTCCCACGGCCAGGTCGGCCATGTCTCGCTGCACCGAGGGCTGGGCGGCGGCAGTTTCGAACGTGCCGGACGTTACGGCGCCGGCAGGTATCCGTCGATGATGGCTGTCGGCGATTTCGATCATGACGGCGCCCCTGACCTGGCCGTGGCGAACGAACGGGGCGGCGGCGTGTCCGTGTTGATCAACAATCGTCGGGGCAGCCGGACGATCGCCGCCGATCTGGCCTGTACGCCGTCCTCCGGCACCCTGCCCCTGGACAGCCTCGTCGAGATCGCCGTCGGCAATCGCTGTGCCGGACAACCGCGCCGCATCGCGGCCCGGCTCGGGGTCGAGCTGGCCGGTGGAACGTCCTTCTCCAACTGGCGCCACGGGCAGGCCTTTCTCGATCCGGGCGAGACGTTCACCTCCTCCTGGAACCTCCATTTTCCCTTCACCGATGCATTGACCGGGCTGAACCTGCTCACGCTCGAAATCGAGGACATCACCCCGGCGCCGTACAACCAGCCGCCCTACCCGCCCAGCGGGGACATCTCCCGCGAGTTCGCCGCCGTGATCGGGGCGGGGCCGTGATACGCCCTGCCGGAATTACCCCAGCTCGGTGACGAACAGCTCGTTTTTCGGCACGCTGTCTTCGGCCAGTTCGAGGATGCGGCGGTGGTGGGTGAAGAGGATCACCTGGGTCTGTGTCGACAGTTCGGCGAGGGCGGTGAGGCCGGCCCTGGCCCGCCGGTCGTCGAAGTTGATCAGGATATCGTCCACGACCAGGGGGATCGGTGCGTTGTTCGACAGGTGCATCTCCAGGCTGGCCAGCCGCAGGGCGAGAAAGAGCTGGTCGCGGGTGCCGTCGCTCATCTGCTCCACGTTCACCCGTTCCTCCGAGGGCCGCACCCCCACCAGCACCGGCTTGTCGTCCTCGAGAAACTCGGTGGCCAGTGTCGCGAAGCTCCCCGTGGTGAGTGTGCCGAACAGCGCACCGGCCCGCTTGACCAGCGGGGCCTGGTGCCGTTCGCGGTAGGCCTCGATTTCCCGGCTCAGCAGGTTCTGGGCCAGGCGCACCGGCAGGTAGCGCCGGACGGCCTCCCGCAACCGGGCCAGGGCCGACTCCGCCTCTTCGGCGGCTTCGGTGGCCGGCCGCTCCCGTTCCATGGTTTTCAGCCGCTCCTGCAGCTGCCCCCGCTCGTTGGCCACGTTTTCACGCCGCTGATCGAGGTCGGTGATCTGTGCCCCGGCAGCTTCGACCAGGGCCGGCAGGCTGTCGGCGTCGACCTCTTTCACCTCCGTCATGGTGTCCGCCACCGTCCGTCCCGCCGACTCTTCGGCCAGCCTGGAGCGGTGGTTGTCGATCGCCTGGTCCAGGCTTCGGGCCTCCCGTGACAGCTCCTCCAGTTCCGGCAGATCTTCGGGCGAGGAACAGCCGGCCTGACGGCAGAGGGCCTCCAGTGTTTCTCCGGCCGTGGTTTTGAGGCTTCGGGCTTTACGAAGGCGCGCCTGCTCCTTTTCCAGGGCTTCTTCCTTGGTGCTGCGGCGCGCGGCGGTCTGACCGACGGCCTCCACCTTCGTATGCAGCCACTGTATGGCCTGGTCCAGCTCCAGGCCCTCGGGCAGGTCTGAGAGGTCGGGCCCCAGCTGTTCGAGCAGCTGGCGCACCTCCGCTTCGAAATCGTTCCGCTCGGCCCGCATGCCGTCGATTCGCTCCTGGAGCTGGTCCGATTCGTCCACCAGGCGGAAGAGCTTCTCCAGGCTTTCGAGAACTTCGTATGTTTCGTCGGGCTGGAGGTCGGTGTCGAGGGCCGCATCCGCAAGGGCTCGTTCCCATTCGGCAGTCCACTGCTCGAGCCCGGTCTCCTCGTCGACCGCCTCCTGCCGCTTGCGGGCCACCAGGTCGGATTGCCGCTTGAGCCGCTTCTCCAGTTCGGCGTGTTCGCTGGCGACTCCCTGGAGCTGCTGCAGCGCCTGCTCAGCGCGGTCGAGCACCCTCTCCAGCGATTCATCATCGGCCAGTGCAGGCGTGCCGGCGGCGGTGAGGGCGGCCCCCAGCGATTCCCGGGCCTCCTCGATTTTTTCGGACAGCTTCTTCGATTTCTCCTGCTCGCTGCGGAAGGTTTCGGCGATCTCGATGATTCGGGCCACCCGTTCCAGCCAACCCTTCATCTCCCGGGGGGTGAGAGGCGAAACACCGTGGTCGGCCCACAGTGTCTCCCATGCCCCATTGATCTCGGCGAGGTCCTGCGCCTCCTGTTCCAGGCGTCCGGTGAGCGAGGTGATCTTCAGGCCGAGTTCATGGATATCGGTCGTGAGCATCGCTGCCTTGGATACCCGGTCCGACTCGCGGCGCAGGCGATCGACCACGTCGTCGGCTTGCGCCACCTGGTGCTCGTAGGCCTCGGCCAATGGCCGGCCCGGCGAGTAGGCCTCGATCTCATCCCCGGTGACATCGTCCTTCTCCCAGGCGCGGCGCACCAGTCGCCAGCCCCGGTCGCGGTGCTTGCGGCGCTCCACCAGGTCCTGCTCCAGCGGGACGGCCCCCGAAGATTCCAGCTGCTTCAGTCCTCTCTCGGCTTCTTCGAGCCCGGCCCGACTCGTTTCGATTTCGGCGGTGGTTTGCTTCGCTTGCTCTTCCGCCGCCTCCAGCTTCTTTTCGAAGCGTTCGACCGTCTCGACGGCCGGGAAACCGGCCTCGAGCAGGGCCGGCAGCGAGCCCGGCCAGCCCTGCAGCCTTTTGAGCTGTTCGCCGCAGACCTGCTCGCCGCGGGCCGATTTGGTATCGTGTTCGTCACGCTGCTTTTCGATGTCGCCCAGGCGGGAGGCGCGCTTGACCGCCTGCTGCAGGTCGCCGGTGTCCGGCGGGTCGCCCAGCTCGGCCAGTGCCGAGCGGGCCAGATCCAGTTCGGCTTCGGCCTCGCGAATCGCCTTTCCGGTGGCTTCCATCCCACTGATCTTTTTCTGGTGATCCTTGATCAGCGTGCGGATCCGACCCTTCTGACGGGCGCCGGGCCGCAGGGCGGCAGCTTCGGCCAGCGGGTGCCCTGGCCGGATCTCTTCGAGCCGTTGGGCGGCCTTTTCATTTTTTTCCTGCTGCTCGCCGATCCGCAGGGGCAGGTCCCGGCCGTTCTTGCGGTATTCGCCGAGCGCTTCGTGCAGTCGTGATATCTCGGCCCGGGCACCCAGCAGCAGCTCGGGCGCTTCCAGCGCTTCCAGCTCCTGCTCCAGCTGATCGATCTCCGCCTCGGCCTCGCGCGCCGTTTCCATGGAGCCTTTGAGCTGTTCCTTCGCGTTCCGTCGATCGTCGGCAAAGGTGTCGGGCAGCAGGACCACATCCCCCATGGCGGCCCGGTCGGCCTCGGCCTTTTCCAGGGCGCCCACCACCGGGCCGAGACGCTGAATCCGCTCCAGCCGCGTCTTCTCCCGGCGGTGCCGGGCCAGTTCCTCCTGGAGGCGCTCTCCCTCCCGCTCGGCCTCCTCCAGCTGCTCTTCGAGGTCGGTCCAGTCCTGGCTGCGCAGCTGGCATTCGCGAATGATTTTACGTGCGGCTTCATACTCCGCGGCAGCACGGTTGATCCGGGGGATCTGGCCCCGCGGGAGAAAGAGGTCGCCCGCCTCCTGTTCCAGCCGTTGGCGCACGTCGCGCAGCAGGCCGGCCGATCCCAGGCCGGCGGCGAAGAGGCTTTCACCAACCTCCCCCCGGCCGGCGAGAATCTCCCGGCCGCCTTCCTTCAGGCCCGCGTGGTCCAGGCCGAACATCCGCCGGAAGCCGTCCTGGTCCACACCGTGGAGGTATGGCGCCAGGGCATCGTCTCCCAGCGGGTCGCCGTCCGGCGAGAGGATGGTCGCCTTGCGGCCCTTGCGCCGCACGAAGGCCAACTCCTCGCCCTGCCCGTCGGCGATTCGCCCGCCGATCCGCAGGTCGCTGGCCTTGTGCCGGAAATCGAAGGTCGTGCGCTGGCCAAAACCGTAGAGCAGGTGGGTCAGTGCGGCCAGCGCGGTGCTCTTGCCCGCCTCGTTGTCCCCGTAGACCAGGTGGAGCCCCTCGGTTCCGCCGGAGAGGTCGATAGTGCAGTCGGTGAATGCGCCGAAGGCGATCAGCTGTAATTCGAGCAGCTTCATTGGTCGCCTCCGCTCGCGGCCAGTCGCGCCACCAGCAGGTCCCGGGCCTCTTCCAGCGCATTGCGCATCAGCTGCCGGTCGCCCAGGTCGAGGGGGTCTTCGCCCCGCGCCAGGTCGGCGGGCAGTTTCTTCTGCAGGTCGTCGAAGATCCCCGACAGGGCGTCCAGGTGCTCGTCGTCGGCTTTGACCTCGCCGATCGTGCGCAGCAGCCCCCCCAGGGCGTCGTCCCTGGCCATCGCCGCTTCGAGATCGATCTCCAGCCGAGTCTCGAAGCGGACGCTCTCGATCCAGACATCGGCGCCGGTCAGCGCCATCGACCGGGCCCGCGTCTCGCTGCTCCACTTCTCACGGTCGTCGGCCAGCTCCCGGTGGGCCCGGCAACTGCCGGTGACCCGACAGCGCACGGCCAGCGGCCGGCCGCCGGCCTCGCCGGCCTCTTCATCCACCGCGGCCACCAGCCGGTCCACCACCTCGTTGCCGTCCTCGGCGCCGGTGGCGTCGACCTCGCAGATCGCCCAGCGCAGCACGCTGAGGTCCCGGAACTCGACCTCGCTGATCGAGCCTTCCTCCACGGTGACCAGGCAGCAGCCCTTGGCCCCGGTCTCCCGCACGTGGCGGCCCTGCAGGTTGCCGGGATAGACGATCCAGGGGGAGCCACTGGCCACGGTCTCCCTGGTGTGCACGTGGCCCAGCGCCCAGTAGTCGTAGCCCTTGGCCTTCAGGCCGTCCACCGAGCAGGGGGCGTAGACGTCGTGTCCCGGCCGGCCGTCGAGGCTGGTGTGCAGCAGGCCGATGTTGAGCAACCCCTCCACCGGCGGCGGGTAACCCTCGCTGAGGTCTTCGGTCTCCTTGCGGGCGCGGAAGCTGCGGCCGTGGACCGCCACGCCCGCATCGTCAAGCGTCACGGTTTCGGCCCTGCGGCTGGAGAACTGGTGCACGTTTCCCGGCAGGGTCAGGTGCTTCATCGAACTGTTCAGCGCATCGTGGTTTCCCCGGATGAGGAAGACCCGGATGCCGGCCTCCTGCAGGCGCGCCATCCGGCTGATGAAGTAGAGGCCGGTCTTGTAGTCCCGCCAGTCGCCGTCGAAAACGTCGCCGGCCAGCAGCACCAGGGCCGCCTCTTCGTCGATGGCCAGCTGGACCAGCTGCTCCAGGGCCTGCCGCGTGGCGTTGCGAATGCGCTCGGCCGGCGCCCCCTCGTAGCGCTCAAGACCACGCAATGGACTGTCCAGGTGCAGGTCGGCGGCGTGAATGAATTTCAAGGCGGCACCTCCGGACGTGTGATGCAGACTGCTCAGAGAAGCGGACGGGAAGGCAGCGGCGGATGCCCCTTCCATGCCATCGGTGAAGGCCATATTATTGTAGAGAAGCGGATGGACGCAAACGGCAACCGCCGCCCGGACCGGCACGGTTCGGAACGTCAACGCCGCCGTGCTGTTGCCGATGGAGTTGACGACGCCCGCCGGCATCTCGGGTAGAATGGCGGGCAATGGCCGTGCCATGCGGGTGTGCCACAGACCACAGCGTCTTCCTGGTGGATTCGGCGCGCAGGCGCGTATCCATCCTCGGCAGCGTCCACAGGGATTGGCTGCCGATCCACGTCGAGAGGGGCAAGCGTGGGGAGAAATGCCGCAAAGGGTGCGGGTGACCGCCGCCGGGTCTCCAGATTGATGTCCCTGGTGGGGCTCGGCTCCGAAAGTGAACACCAGCAGGCGGTGCTGCGCCTGGTGCTTGGCAGCATTTTCTGCAGCTACCTGCTTTACATCACCCTGCGGGACGGTGTCGTCCTCGGACGTGACCGGTTTGTGCTCATCGGGATGGGGATCTTCTTTCTCCGTGCCTTCGGCATCATCATCTGGCTTCATCTCTCGCCGGGTGTTTCGGTGCCGAGACGGCTGATGGGGATCTTGTCGACAATGGCGCGGCAACGGTCGCCCTCTATATCCTCGGGGAATTGGGGCCCCGCTGTGCATCATCTATCTCTGGGTCAGTTTCGGCAATGGCTTCAGGTTCGGCGAGAAGTACCTGGCCTTTTCCACGGGCTGCGCCGTGCTGGGGTTCTCCACTGCTGCCTGGTTCAGCCCGACATACCGTCTCGGGCCTTATGTGACCATGGCGTTCCTCGCCGGGCTTATCATTCTCCCCCTCTACGTGGCGGCGCTCCTTCGCCAGTTGCGACACACGCTTGAACTGGCCCGAAATGCCGGCCGGGCGAAGTCCAATTTCCTGGCGACGATGAGCCATGAAATCAGAACGCCACTCAATGGTGTGGTGGGCATTTCGGAAATGCTGTCCAGGACCAGTGTGGACACCAGGCAAACGCACTATGTGGAGATGATCGGCCGCAGCAGCGAATGGCTGATGCGGGTCATTACCGATGGCCTGGATTTTTCGAAGATCGAGGCCAACGAATTCCTTCTCCTCAGCGAGCCCTTCAGCCTCAGGGAGGTACTCGAGGATCTTGGCCGACTGTATCAGGGTGTGGAGAGTGATCGTGATGTTTCGATGCTCATGGAACTGGATCAGGACCTCCCCGAGCAGGTCGTCGGTGATC
>Ga0180429_10004304_pt1 | contig 11407 bp, 7 predicted proteins | sample SS_ome_FD_132428 | JGI IMG/M metagenome (GOLD analysis project Ga0180429, IMG submission 132428) | Hypersaline lake sediment archaeal communities from the Salton Sea, California, USA - SS_1_S_1 metaG | ecosystem: Environmental > Aquatic > Non-marine Saline and Alkaline > Hypersaline > Sediment ... | reverse complement strand
TCGGCGTGGTCCTCGAGCGATCCGTTATAGATCCGCCCGCGGAGTTCCGGGTGGCGAGCGATCGCGGCGGCGGCCAGCTCAGGCACCGGCTCAAGACCATAGGCGTCGGCCCCAAGGGAGAGCAGAAACGCGCAGTCCCGCCCGGACCCGCTGCCCACATCGAGCACCCGCTGCCCTGGGGAAACCACCGTGGGAAGCAGCGTCGCCAGGGGGCTCTCGGCGGACTCCCAGAGCTCGACGCGCTCGGCGGCGTGGGTCTCGTAGTAGTCGCGGGTTTGCGGGTCCATCGGGGTAATCCTACGACGCCTCACCGGCCTCTGCAATCCTGAGTTTAGTGTCCTCTACCGTGGGGCTAACCGACCGGACCGAACCCCCAACCCATCAAAACCCGATCGACTCCAGCGGGACGTAGCCCGACATCGCCAGGCGCGGTACGTGGATGCGGTAACTGGTGCCGCGGGCGCCCTCCACGAGGACCGGTTCGTCTGCGTCGATCGTGACCGGAGCTCTGCCGGCGACGCCGTCCAGGGAGACCGAGTCGGAGACAACCCGGGCGGGAGAGCCCACCGCGGTCGGGTTGCCCCGGACCTCCGGCGGTTGCGCCCGGTAGGGAAAGAGGAAGTTCCACGGGTCGATCGCGTTCCAGCGGCGCTCGTAGACGCCAAAGTGGAGGTGCGGCGGGGTGGTCACGGCGTTGCCGGTGTTTCCCACCGTGCCGATCACGTCGCCCGGTTGCACCAGGGTGCCCCGGGTGGAGAGCTGTTCGTCCAGGTGCGCGTAGTAGTAGACAAGCTGGCGCTCCGGGTCGGTGATGCTCACCACGAGACCGCCCCGGTCACGGGTGCCCACGCTGCGCACCACGCCGGGCGCCACGGCCAGGACCGGGGTCCCCCGGGGTGCAAAGATGTCCACCCCCTCGTGGCGTCGCGCCCCGCCGTCCCGGGGATCACCAAAGACGCTCAGGATATCCTCCACGCCGTGCCCCTCCACGGGAAAGCTCAGGGCGGGGACGGTCCGGATCGACACGGTGTATCGCCCGCCGCGCAACAGCTCCGGCTGCAGGCGAAGGAGGTACTCCCCGTCCCGGCGCGGCTCAAACTCCAGGCGGTTGAGGTGTTCCGAGTAGCTCGCTACCTGCGGAAACGGGTCGAGCTCCCCCGGTTCGACCCGAAAGAGATCGGCGAACATCCGCGTCTCCGCACCGTTTTCGATCTCCAGGATGATCTCGATCCGCTGCCCCCGCAGGGCGGCAAAGCGGAACCCCACCGCGTCGGGCCGCAGGGGATCAAAATACGCGATCTCCCGGACGGGGATCGTTACGAGGAACGCATCCGTCAGCGCGCGGTCGGCGGCCCGGATCCACGCGGTCCCCGCCGCGGTTTCGGCGATCTCCATCGCCACGAGACCGTCCCGATAGTCCGCATGGGAGGTGGTCGGCTCAAAGGGCTCCTCCACGATCTCCGGTGAGGCGCAGGAGGCAAGCGCGAGAATGATCGCCGGGTACATCAGAAGCCGAATATTCGATCGACGCTCCATATCGCCCTCTACTATCGGAACGCGCCGCGGTCTCCGTCAAGTGTTCCCGAAGCCGAGGATCCGCCCAGTGACGGATTTGACAGAATAGCTCGTCCCGACAAAAATACCCGCATGCATAGCAACCATTCGGTCCCACTGGAGCGCAGCTACTGGGTAGACCACCCGCGTCTCCTCGCCGGCGCGCTGCCGAGCGCTGCGGACTATCCCGAGAGGGAGGAGAAGATGCGACGCCTCCTCACGGCGGGTGTTCGATCGTTTGCCAATCTCATGGAGGAGCGCGAGATCGGGTACGACGGTACGCCCCTGGCGAACTACAACGATGCGCTGGAGCGCGTCGCCGCCGAGACGGATGTGACGGTGCGATTCCGCCGCTTCGCGATTCCCGACATAAGCACCACCACGCCGGAACACATAATCGAGATCCTCCACTGGATCGACGGCGAGATCGCCGCGGGGCGCCCGGTGTACGTCCATTGCCGGGGCGGTCGGGGTCGCACCGGAATGGTGGTGGGTGCCTGGCTGGTGCGGCACGGGATCGCGGCGCCGGAGGAGGTGATCGATCGTATTCGAACCCTCCGCGCAGGGCTGCCGTCGGAGGACGCTGGTGCGGCCTCGCCGGAGACGCCGGGGCAGATCGCCCTGGTCACGGGCTGGCGGGAGGGACGATGATGCGCGACAGCGCTCTGGTGCGCGACGGCGCTCTGGAGCGGGCGCAGGGCTGCCTGCTGGGCCAGCTCGCCGGTGATTCTCTCGGGAGCCTGGTGGAGTTTCTCGGCCCGTCGGAGATCCGGCGGCGCTACCCGGAGGGGGTCCGGGACCTGGCCGACGGCGGTACCTGGGATACGATCGCCGGTCAGCCCACGGACGACTCGGAGATGGCCCTCGCCCTGGCGCGGACGCTCGCGCAGGGGCAACGCTTTGACGAGGAGTCGGTACGCTCCGCCTACCTCCGGTGGTACCGGTCGCGCCCATTTGACATCGGCGCCACCACGAGCGGCGCCCTCGGAGGCTCTCTCAACCACCACAGCCAGGCCAACGGTTCGCTTATGCGGATCAGTCCCCTGGGAATCTTTGCAGCCGGGCGCGATCCCGACACAATCGTGGCCTGGGCGCGGGCCGACGCGGGAATCACCCACCCCAATCCGGTGTGCCGCGACGCCGCCGCGCTCTATACCCTGGCGGTCGCCCGGGCAGTCGCGGAAGGTCCCGCGCCGATAGAGCTCTATGAGGCGATCCTCCGGTGGGCCCGCGAGCAGGATGTGGATCCCTCGCTCATGGCGGTGGCGGAGGCCGCCGGGGAGGCGCCGCCGGCGGACTGCACCGACCACGCCGGATGGGTGCTCATCGCGTTCCAAAACGCCCTCTACCGGCTGCTCCACGCCCCGGACCTGGAGACCGGCGTGGTCGACACGGTGATGTGCGGCGGCGATACCGACACCAATGGGGCGATCTGCGGCGCCCTCCTCGGCGCGGTACACGGGGCGGCCGCCATACCGGAGCGGTGGCGCACCGCGGTCCTGGCCTGTCGGCCCGAGACGGGCCTGCCCGGCGTGCGCCGCCCTCGGCCGGCGGTGTACTGGCCGGTGGACGCGCTGGAGCTGGCGCAACAACTGTTGGGGGATAGGGTCCTTTGAGAAGGCGCCGCGTGGGGGTCGAGTCACCACTCCCAACGTGCGGGATAGTCGTGGATTAACGGATCCGGGGTCAGGATCGTAAGACCACGGCAGATCGCCTGACTGACGAGGAGCCGGTCAAACGGGTCTTTGTGAAGGGGAGGCAGCTTCGCAAGGTGCAACGCATCGGTTTCGTCTATCGGCAAAGCGTCAATACCGTGGGCTTTCCGAACGACTGGGATGCATCGAGAAGGAGCTTCACTGCTGCTCTCCGTTGTAGAGAGCCTCCATCTCTTACTTGCTCGTCATCACGTGAACGCCGTCCCAGTCGGCGGGGGGTGCCTCGGCGTAGGCGCGGCAGCGGCTCAGCATCGTCCGACTCGGCCCGTCGTCGTAATCCTCGACAAGCGAAGCGAACGCCGTAGCCGCGGCGGACCAGTCCCCGTGCCGATACAACGCCAGGGCGTCGCCGTACCGCGCGGTCAGCGCCGCGAAGGTGCCGTCGTCGTCGCCCTCGAGGAGTGAGCCCACCTCGTAGATGTCCACGGCGTCCTGTTTGCCCTTGACGCGGATCGCGTCCAGGAGGCGCAGACTCGCGGCTGCGGCGGGCTTCGCGCGGGGGAGCTCCTCCACGGTGGCCGCACTCGCGATCGTACGCGTGCCGTACTCCTTGTTGACGCCCTCCAAACGGGAGGCGAGATTGACGGTATCCCCCATAACGGTGTAGTTGAACAGGCCCTCCGTCCCCATGTTGCCGGCCACCACAGGACCGGTGTTGATGCCGATACGGGTCACCAGCGCCGGCAGCCGCCGTTCCGCGTTCCGCCGGTTGACCTCCTTCATGGCGCGCTGCATCCCCCGGGCGGCGGTCACCGCCTGCGCCGCGTGGTCCGCCGTTGTCAGGGGTGCGCCAAAGAACGCCATAATCGCGTCGCCGATAAACTTGTCCAGCGTGGCGTCGTGGTCCTGCAGCACCGCCAGCATGTCCCGGAAGTACGAGCGCAGCAGTTCCGTCAGGACCTCCGGCGGGAGCTGTTCGGAGATCGTAGTGAACCCCTGGAGATCGCTGAAGAGGACGGTGACCGTTCGGACTTCTCCCCCCAGACTGAGCTTGGAGGGGTCCGAAAGGATATCGTCCACCACGCTCGGCGCCAGGTAGTGTTTGAACGCCCCCGTGATAAACACGCGCTCCACCACCCCCAGGGTTGCCCGGTAGACCGAAACCAGGACAAATACCGAGCCCGTCGCCACGAGGGGTTGAACCATGGGGATTCGCACGCCCCCGTTGAGCAGCGCATACCCGCCGAACAACAGGACGATCGCGAACACGAGAAACACCGTAAGCGCCACCGGAAAGGGAGCGCGGACAAAGAGCACCGACAGCGCGATCGCCGCTCCAGCGCTGAGCAGAATCAACGGCAGGATCGCCCCAAAGGGATCGACCACCGTCGCGCCGTCAAGCAGGTTGGCGTACGCCGTCGCCTGAATCTCAACTCCGGGAGTACGGGGCCCCACGGGCGTGGCGTACTCATCGCCCACGGCGCTCGTAGCGTCCGCGTCAGCCCCCACGGAGAGCCCCACAAATACCGTTTTACCCGCAACGATCCCCGGTGGCAGAAACTCCTCCGGCGCCAGCGCCTGATAGTACGAGACCGTTCTGATACCGCGCCGCGGCGCGCCGTAAAACCGCAGCAGCGGACCGCGACCACCCCCGGGGGGCGGCCCGTCACCGGCGACGTCGTCGCCCGCCAGATACGCCGCGTAGGCCAGCGTGGGATACCCCGAGACGGTGAGCGCCCCGCGCCGGATCGTTCCGTCCGGATCAAAGGGGAAGGTAGCCATCCCCACGATCGCGCCGGCGTCAAGAAACTGTTCGGTCGGCAGGATCGTCTGGGTGTGGAGGTAGCCCTCGGAAGCGGTATACCGGATATCCGCCGCGAGAACCACCGGAAGCGGACCGGCCAGTGCCTCCGCGAAGATCCCGTCGTCAAAGGGGTCCGCGGGAGTGTCAAAGAGTATGTCCATCACGATGAGCTTTGCCCCGGCCCGCCGGAGGCTGTCTATCAGCGCCGCGTGGATCGATCGCGGCCAGGGCCATTGGAGCCCTACCTCCTGGAACGAGGGTTCATCCAGCGCCACCAGAACGATCTCCTCCGGTGTCGCCCGGTTTTGCGCGGAGATCGCAACAACACGGTCGTAGATACCCCATTCGAGCCGTTGCACGATACCGGTAAAACCCGTGAGAACACCCAGCGTCACCGCAAGAGCCACCACCGCGACGATCGCTCCCCGCCGCAACCGACCGTCCGGCGGTACAAAGAACGTCCGTACCCGTCGGAGCATCGCTACCATGTATATTCAACCATCAGTTGTACCCCGAAGAGCCCGACGTACGACTTGGGACCGGACACGTCCGGTAGAAAATAGTACTCCACCGGGCGGTCCAGGATGTTGGTGGCGGTAAGCGTCACCGTCCACCGGTCCGCCGGTCGAGCCTCCATTCCGGCGTTCAGGATATAGGTATGGGTGGTCCCGAGATCGGGATGCGGATCGTCCAGGAAGGTCTGAAAAAGATAGCGATTCGTGATCTTCAGGGTGATGCCCGCGGGAAAACTGAACACCGTCACCAGGTCCGCTTTATCGTCGATGATCCTGATGAGATCCGTATCGAACAGCCGCGCTTCGTTGTCCAGGGTGATGCCGAGCCGGGGGAACGCGAGCCAGTTGATCGTGCTCTCCAGGCGGTACTCGTCGGCGCTGTCAAACTGCGAATAGAAGATCTCCGGCGGAAAGTCGTAGCGCCGCACAATCACGCTGTTGGTCACAAAGGCGCGGTCGAGCTCGTAGTCCACCGCCACTGCGTACTCCCAGCGATCGGTAAAGCGGGCGATCTGGTCCTGCTCGTAGAAGAACCCGTCCAGCGTGGAGGGCGAGATATCAAAGGACAGGGACGAACTCTGGAGTCGCTTGAACAGGGCTCCGCGAATCGTCGTGCGGGGACCGACCTCCAGGGCGATACCGAGGGAGGGATCGATCGCGGGAAATTCTTCGATTCGAAGTTCACCCTCCTGATCGACCACCTCGGTCTCGTTGTACTGGGCGCGGGCGCCCGCGGTAAGGAGCAGGGAGTCGCGTATCGGAAGCGCATAGTATCCGTAGGCGGAACCGCCGTAGGACTGCGTCGAATCGTCGTCGTCCAGGACCGACTCGCGCTGCGTCGGGTCCGTCGCCAGGTACGCCTCGGTGTCGTAGGTGAGGTAGGTGCTCTCAAACCAGAGGGAGGCACCCACGGAGAGATTGTGGTTTTCCGCCGGTGAGAGGTTCTGCTGCGCGCTCCAGACCACGGTGGTGTTCGATAATCCGGTGGAGCTGTCGAGAAGATATCCGTCCACGTCGATCGGCGCCTCCGGGTCCTCCTGGAGGATGACGATGCTCTCCACCCCGAGAAACGAGATCAACGGCGAGAGGGGACCAAAGGCGTAGCGCCCGCCGATCTCTCCGCGCATGTTGAGCTGTTGGGATTGTTCCGTTGTACTCGGTGACTCCGTAGCCTGCTCGAGGGATACCTCGCGGTCATCGCCGAGGTCAAAGCCCACCGAGACGTAGTCGTCGGCGCCGGCGTCCTTGTAGAAGAAACCGAGGCGCGCGAAAAGATCACTGCGACGGTTCAGGGCGAGTTTTCCCGTGAGATCGAGCTGCACCAGCTGGTCCGATGCGTCCGAGCGGGCTCCCTCGGCGTTCTGGTACGCCAGCAATGCGCTGTGGGTAAACCGGTCGGAGCCGCCGGCGCTGAAGTACTCGGCGTCGACCACCAGTGGGTACCCCGCCATTATCCCCGGTTGAAACGTGACGTCCCTGCGGTCGAACAGCACCGTGTACTCGTTGAAGTTGGCAAAGGTGTTGAGGTTGACCGGTGCGAGCAGGTAGTACTGCAGGAGCTCAGACCTCCCCGCAACAAGGCGGTCCGGCTCGGCCAGGTACAGCCCCGACAGGAGCAGGTGCGACGCGGCGTTGGAGAAGTCACGACGCAGAGACGCCAGGGCGACGCGCTTGCCCCAGTCGGTAAACCCGAAGTACGTGTACACCGCCGCCTGGCTCGCATTGGCGGTGGCCTCGTCGCGGTCCAGGAGCGCGCGGCTGCGGTACACGCCGCGGTTGTCGTTCCGCGCGACCGCCGCGTTGAGGGCAACCAGCGAATCCGCCCAGCGGTACTCGCCGCGCAGGAAGGCGCTCTCGTAGAGCCAGGGCGTGGGGTCCCGGTCGTCCAGCGTCTTCGCGGTGGCGATGACGGCAAAGGCCTCCACCGGCCGACGAAGCTCGTAGTACGCCTTTGCGAGGTAGCTCTGGTAAAGCGATATCCGTGGTTCCAGGAGCGTTGCCGCCAGCATATCAAAGAGACCCTGCTCGCCGTCACCCGCCTGGAAGTGCGCCAGCCCGAGGCCGAGGTACGCCTCGGCGAGTTCCGGTTCCAGCTCCAGGGCACGTTGAAAATGGGCGATCGCGGCGGCGCGGTCCCCCTCGGCAAAGGCGAGATACCCCCGCAGGCTTTCGACGCCCGCCAGATCCGGATGGGCCGCCGCGGCCTGATCGGCGTAGCGCCGGGCATCGTCCGGCCGGTCGCTTCCAAAGGCGATCCGTCCGCGGTTGAGGAGAGCTCTCGGGTTGCCCGGATCGGTCCGGAGCACCACCGCAAAGAGTCGGTCCGCCCGTTCCAGGTCGAATCCCGCCTGCGCGATCTCACCGGCCACGACGTTGGCCAGGACCCCGTCGGGATGTGCCTCCAGCGCCCGCGTTGCAAACGCGGCGGCGGCGGTCTGGTCGTTGCGGTAGAGCTCCAGAAACGCGCGATAGCTCAGGGCAAAGAGGTTGGCCGGATCCGCGACGAGGGCTCGATCAAAGAAGCGGAGCGCCGCCGCGGGATCGCCGATCACCAGCCTCACCAGCCCCGCGTGGGCCAGGACGTCGGCGGTAGGGCCTCCGCCGGTGGTGGGGCCTCCGCCGGTGGTGGGGCCTTCGCCGGTGGTGGGGCCTACACCGGTGGTGGGGCCTCCGCCCTCCTCCGGGACCACTGCGAGAGCCCCGTCGTAGTCGCCAAGCTCGAGGTACGCCAGCATGCGGATTACCGCCAAAACACCGTCGGCGCCATCGGCGGACGCCGCGGGAGCCCCGGCGAGCGCGAGTGCCCGCTCGGGCTCACCCGCCCGGAGCGCATCGATCGCCGGCCCCGGCGGATAGTCGTTGTAACTCGGTACAAAGGGGTAGTAGATAATCCACTGCACCGCCTCCTCCGGGTTGAGCACCACCCGCTTTGTCGGCGCCTCGCCGGGGCGGGCAAACCCTTCTTCGCCCGCCGCGAGCCGCACCGTGCCGGCATCGTTAAAGAGATCCACGGCGCCTTCCAGGACTGTTACCGTGGTCGCCCCGTCGTCGTCGATCCGCACGCCGAACTCGGTGCCGCGTACCGCTGCGGTAGCGGCGGGGGTGCGAACCTGCAGATCCGCGTCGCCCCGTTTGGTCCGAAACCAGCCTTCTCCATCGAGAAGATTAAAAACGGACCCCTCCGATTCGTCCCGGTCCTCCACCGTAAGGTGCGCGTTGGGACCGAGCCTCACCTGCGTCTCGTCAAAGAAGAGCACCGCCGCCCGACTTCGCACGGCGGTCCGGAGCGAGTCCCGGAGATAGAGATCCTGCAGGATCCGCGCCCGGGACCAGGTCTCCACGGCGGCGGGCTGATACTCCACGGTGCCGCTCACGCTGAGCAGCCGCGCCCGCGGATCATCGCCGTACGCCGACGCCCCGAGAAGAAGGATCAGAATCGCAAAAAAGAACCGTTTCTGCAGAAATGAATAAATCGTACGTCCCATGGAGCCACCCCCTCCATTTCGTTACCGACTGATTCAAGTGTACCACGGATTATTTTCGTGAAAATCGTATCATTGTACGATACGCGCTTTGTGAATACCGCGGTACTATGGAGATGAGGGCAGAACGGGGGGTGGTGTGATTCCGGCGGCGTCAAGCCGCCGGAATCCTCCCGACACGGAGAACGATCACGTCCCTGTGAATAATCCAAATCCATCGTATACTGTCCACACCAGTGGATACGGTATTTTACGGTCTACTCCTTCTCAACTTTGGCTTTGGGCTGCTTGCCATCGTATTTCTCACCACCGTTCGGACCGAGCCGGAAGATCCGGGAGTTCGCTCCCTGGCGTACCCGTTTATTCCGCTCACGATCATCACGGCGGTGCAGATCGTGGACTACTACCTTTGGAACAGGTCCGGCGGACAAAGCTCCGTGGCGATCGCTATCCTCTACGATCTCTGTTTTATAAGCATTGCGTTTTTCTGGAATTATTTCGTGTTCCGGCACTTTGAACTGAATCAGGTGGATCGTCGTCGTCCTCGCGCCGTCGCTGCGGTAGCCGGTCTTGCGATGTTTCTCGCGTTTGCCACGTTGATCGGCCATCTGTGGATGCCGAAGATCGTTCCGTGGCTACACGGGAGTGTCATCGCACTCCTGTATTTTGCCGGTGTACGCGGTGTCCTGTCGCTTCCCAGATCGCGAGGGTTTTTTCCATCGTCGAGAACCGGCGTCACCATCGCGCTGATCAGCGTGATAGTGTACCCGCTTATCTCGATCGGCGACGTGATTGGATGGCGACTACCGTTTCTTGACCCACGCGTGAGTTTCTGGGCCCAGGCGCATCCGTTGTACATCACCGCGATCTCGATCCCGATCGCGCAGTATATCTACCACAACCGTCAACGAGCGTTAGAACCGCGTTCGATATCCGTAACGATACCGGACGAGGGATCGTCGTCGCATTCGCAGGAGTTCAGCAAGCGGATCGTCCGCCTTCTCACTGTGCGGGAGAACGAGATCCTCCTGTTGCTTTACCGTGGCTATCGCTATCGAGACATCGCGGAGCAGTTGGGCGTATCCATCACCACGGTCCGAACGCACGTACACCATATCTATGAGAAGCTGGACATCTCGAGAAAAGAGGAGCTCTTCATCGCGCTCCGCGACGAGACGACATCGACGGGACGATGAGGTGCACGTGCCGGCGCCTCCAGACCTCGCGACCGATCAGGACGCGAGGATCTGCTTTGCGATCGCCTCGCCCATCTCGTGGGTCTTGGCGCTCCCGCCCATATCGCGCGTCTTGAGCTCGCCCCTGCCGAGGACCGTGGCGATCGAGGTGTGGATGTCGTCGGCGGCCTCCTGCTGATCCAGGTGCTCCAGCATCATCCGGACGCTCTCGATCGTGGCGATCGGGTTGACGATCGCCTTGCCGGTGTACTTGGGCGCCGAGCCGTGGATCGGCTCAAACATCGACGGGTAGTCCTTCTCCGGGTTGAGGTTGGCCCCCGCGGCAAAGCCCATGCCGCCCTGAATCATCGCGCCCAGGTCGGTGATGATGTCACCAAAGAGGTTGCTCGCCACGATCACGTCAAAGTAGTAGGGGTTCTTCACAAACCACATGGTAATCGCATCCACCAGTGCCATGTCCTGCTTGATGTCCGGGTAATCCTCCGCGACCTGCTTGTACACGCTGTCCCAGAACACCATGGAGTAGTTGAGCGCGTTGGACTTGGTGCAGTTGGTCACCATCCCCAGGTACTCGCCGTCGCCCTTGAGTTTCTTCCGCTTGCGCGCCTGCTCAAAGGCGTAGCGTACGGCGCGCTCCGTTCCCTTCTGCGTGAAGTAGCCGGTCTGCGTGGCAAAGCCCTCGGGCCACCCCATCTTGAAAAATCCTCCCGCACCGGAGTACTCGCCCTCGGTATTCTCCCGCACCACCAGCATGTCCAGGTTCTCCGGGGTCACTCCTTTGACCGGGCTCTCCACGCCGGGAAAGATCTTGATCGGGCGCAGGTTGACGTACTGGTCAAAGCCTTTGCGGATCGCCAGGAGCATGGTGAGGCTGATATGGTCGGGAACCTTGTTGGCGTCGCCGATACAGCCGAGAAAGATCGAATCGTAGGGCTTGAGGATCTCCAACCCGTTCTCCGGCATCATCTCGCCGTTGGCGAGGTAGTAGTCGCAGCTCCAGTCGTACCAGGTGTTCTCAAATTTGAGCGAGTATTTGGTGCTGACCGCGTCCATCACGCGCTCCGCTTCCTTGGTGATCTCCGGGCCCACCCCGTCGCCGGGGATCATCGCGATTCTGAATTCTTTGGCCATGCTGTTCTCCTTGTTTTCGGATGTGCGCGCGTCGGGGTTATCGCCCCGAGGCGTACGCCGTTTCCATCGC
>Ga0180429_10004302_pt1 | contig 11410 bp, 10 predicted proteins | sample SS_ome_FD_132428 | JGI IMG/M metagenome (GOLD analysis project Ga0180429, IMG submission 132428) | Hypersaline lake sediment archaeal communities from the Salton Sea, California, USA - SS_1_S_1 metaG | ecosystem: Environmental > Aquatic > Non-marine Saline and Alkaline > Hypersaline > Sediment ... | reverse complement strand
TTGTTTTACCATCAAGTTTGAAAGTGTTCTTGTTAGTCATGAGCGTTCACCATGATGAGCGCTGTCATCGTTGCGGTGTGTAATTTCACGCGCCTGCTGTAAGGCCGCATCCAGATCGAAGGCGGGTTCGTAATCACTATGAGCCAGTTGCTGCTCGACCAGCTGTGGAAAATGCTCCAGCAGATCCATGACCGCTGTTGAGGCTGTAGCACCCAGTCCGCAATGACTGGATGTACGCATCAGTTGCCCAATGGTTCTTAATTCATTCAGGTCATAGGGTGTGGCATGACCCTTTGCCAGTTTGTCTGTCAGATCATGCTGTAACGAGGTACCCACCCGACAGGGTGTACAAAAGCCGCAGCTTTCGTGTTTAAAGAAGGCTGTGAAATTTTGTATCACCTCAAACAGGTTGCGGCTGTGATCAAATATCATGAATGAACCGCCGGTGGCGAAATCATCGAAACCTATAGTGCGCTCAAAGTCTTTTTCGGCAACCAGATGGCCGGCAGCTCCGGCAATCTGCACGGCTTGTGTATTGTGCGCCCTGCAGTCATTCAGTATCTGGCGAATGCTGGTACCAAAAGGATATTCATAAACGCCGGGCAATTCACAGTCGCCGCTGATACTGAGTATCTTGGTGCCGGTTGATTTGTCGGTGCCTGCCTGGCTGAACCAGTCCGCCCCATGCTGGATAATGTTTGCAGCAGCAATAAAGGTTTCCACGTTGTTGACTACCGTTGGCTTGTTGCGATAACCGGCATTAACGGGAAAAGGGGGACGTTTACGTGGAATTCCGGGCCTGCCTTCCATTGACTCTATCAGCGCTGACTCCTCACCGCAGATATAGGCTCCGGCTCCCATGTGAATCTCTATGTCAAAATCAAATCCAGACTTACCGAGAATCTGTTTTCCGAGCAGGCTTGCATCACGCTGCTGCTGGATTGTTTCGGCCAGCTTTTCTTTCAGAAACAGGTATTCACCACGCAGATAGATATAGCCTTTGCTGGCTCCGGTGATACCTGCGCATAGCGTCATGCCCTCTACCAGGGTTGAGGTGTAACGTTTTAACAAGACCCGGTCCTTGAAAGTTCCGGGCTCACCTTCATCAGCATTACAGATAACATATCGCTGGTCAGATTCGGTCTGCTTGCAAAAACGCCATTTGTTCGCGGTGGGAAATCCGGCGCCGCCTCTGCCGCGCAGGCCGGAGGCATCTAATTGTGCAAGGCACTGATCCGCACCATGTTCAACAAGCTTTTTAAGTGCGGCGCCTGCTTCAAAGGTGTCATCAAGTAGCAGTCCTTTTTTACGGATGTTGTCGGCAACGGTAAAAAGTTCATTTGGCCATTGTTCAACCGGTTGTTGTTGTCTGATCAGTTCACAGACCTGGGAGGTTCTGGCGTCATCCAGACAGGTTATCGTTCTGCCGTTAGCCAGCATGGCAGGGCCCTGGTCACACATGCCGATACAGGATGTCATCTGCAACAGTACATTTTCATCTTGCCCCAGGCGGTTTTCAAGCGTCTTGAAGATAGCAGCATTGCCCTGCATGCGATCGGTGATATTGTCGCTGATTAGCAGGTTGAATTTTATATTTTTATTGCAGTGCAAAAAGCTGTAGAAACTGATAATGCCGCGAATTTGTGTTGCAGACAGTGACAGTTTGTCAGCCAACAGGGAGATATCAGTATTGGAAATATGCCCATTTTCCAGTTGCTTTGCCTGCAAATGCTGAAGCAGTAATAGCGGGTCGCCGATAACGGATAAATTCATGTTTTAAACATCCCTGATAATGCCTGGCCATCAATTTGAGTAAAGCATATCCCGATGAGTAATCAAGCAATATTAGAAGGGGCTTGTATAAGCTTTTGCTGTTTGTAATTTCCGTAAAATTTGCCAGACTGAGATTATTCGTTTGCCGGTTTTCATAAACAGAAAAAATAACCGGCTGATGATGTTCAAAATACAAAAAATAACCAACCACCCAGGGGGAAATATGCAATTTAAAGTCCTGGCTACTTCCGCGTTAGTAGCAACGATGATTGCGGGTTGTGCGTCTCAGGAAAAACCAGACGACATGGCAGCCCAGAAAGCACCTGAGCCAGCTCCAGCAAAAGCGGTGCCGGCCAAACCAAAACTGCAGATGGGGGCTAGCGACAGTATGCTGGCCAATACCTGTGCCGGCTGTCATGGAACCAATGGCAACAGCCATGGTCCCTCAGCGCCAACCATTGCCGGTCTGGAAGAGGATTATCTGCTGGAAACCATGCAGGCGTACAAGTCAGGAAAGCGTTCCGGCACCATCATGGGGCGTATAGCCAAAGGTTATACGGATGGTGAACTGGAGCAGATTGCAAACTTCTACTCCAAACAGGCTTTCCAGGGCTGGACCCAGGCAGCAGTTGGACCTAAAGCTAAACAGGGACAAATGCTCCATGAAGATTTCTGCGAGAAATGTCATGAAGATGGTGGTACTTCCATTGAAGACGTGCCGCTGGCCGGTCAATGGATGCCTTACGTGGAATGGACAACAGCCGATTACCTCAATGGCTTGAATCACCCTGAAAAAGATATGAAAAAAGCTATGGACAAGCTGGCGAAAGCTCATCCTGAACTAAGCAATGCAACTGTCGCGCATTCGCTCAGCCATTTTTATGGCAGTCGTTCAGCTGACGGTTACAAGCGTGTACCCGGTCGTTTGAAATAAGCTTTTTAAAGAATTGAAGGGGAAATAAACAATGAAAATTACTCGTAGAGGTTTTATTCAGGCGACCGGAGCTGCAACAGCAGCTGGCTTGATCGGTACGCCGTATCTGGCATTAGCCGGAAGCAAGAAAGTGGTGGTTGTCGGTGGTGGTACCGGCGGTGCAACTGCTGCGAAATACATCAAAATGGCAGATCCTTCCATTGATGTGACGATTGTTGAAGCCAACAAGCATTATTACACCTGTTACATGTCCAACGAAGTGTTGAGCGGTGCACGCAGTATCGACTCAATCCGTTTTGGTTATACTGGCCTGGCTGCACATGGTGTCAATGTGATTAACGATACTGTTACCAGTATCGATGCCGGTAAACGTGTTGTGAAAACAGCAGGGGGGCAATCACTGTCTTATGACCGTTGTGTCGTTGCTCCTGGTATTGACTTCAAGTTTGATGGTATAGAAGGCTATGATGCCAAGGTTGCCAACGATATACCGCATGCATGGAAAGCCGGTCAGCAGACCATGACGCTGCGTAACCAGCTCAAGGCGATGAAAGACGGCGGCACGGTTTGTATCTGTCCTCCGCCCAATCCTTTCCGTTGTCCTCCCGGACCTTATGAGCGTGCATCACAGATTGCGATGTACCTGAAAGCGAAGAAACCCAGGTCCAAGATCATTATTCTCGATCCCAAGCCCAAGTTCTCAAAAATGGGGCTGTTTACCCAGGGTTGGGAACGTCTGTACGGTTATGGGTCAGATAATTCAATGATTGAATGGAATGGAACTCCAAAAGGTTCCGATGATAATGTCCTGCAGTCAGTGGATGCGGCCACTAAAACGGCGACAACGGGTTTCAGTGAAGTAAAAGCCGATGTATTGAATGTCATTCCTGCCCAGAAAGCCGGCAAAATTGCTTTTGCTGCAGGCCTGGTCAACGATAAAGGCTGGTGTCCGGTTGACCTTAAAACCTTTGAATCAACCATCCATCCGGGCATTCATGTTATTGGTGATGCTTCAGTGGCTACCGGCATGCCTAAATCCGGTTATGCAGCCAACAGTCAGGCCAAGGTAACGGCTGCAGCAGTTGTTTCCCTGCTCAACGGCCATGAAGTTGGTACGCCTTCCTATGTGAATACCTGTTATTCCATCGTCGGACATGACTACGGGATTTCGGTTGCGGCGGTTTATCGCCTGAATGAGTCAGGCAGCAAGATCACCAGTGTAAGCGGCGGTCTGACGCCAAGTGATGCCAATGATGAAACGCTTAAGCGTGAGGCCTCTTACGCTTACAGCTGGTTTACCAATATCACCACCGATATTTTTGGCTGATAAGGTAATTGAGTTATTCATCAGAAAAGACCTGCTTCGGCAGGTCTTTTTGTTTGTGATGAGGTGGGAGTTTATAGTAAGTTTAATGAAATTTTTTCTTACTTTAGGAGAATGCAAATGTTCAAAAGCGCAAAACTGACATCGACCCTTTTTTCTGCATTGTTGCTGTTATCTGCTAATGCACTGGCCCAGAATGGTATGGGGCCAGGGCCTATGATGTATGGTCAGCCGCCTATGCCTCCCATGCAAAATGGACAATACCCGGCTCCACCTGCCATGAATCCTCAAATGATGCAGCAACGCCTGCAGGCTCAACAACAGAAAATGCAAAAAATGCAGGAAATGCGTGCCAAGCATCAGTCTGGTATGAAGGCTCAAAAACAGGAAATGAGAGCCAAACACCAGGCCGAGAGGAAGGCGCAGAAGCAGGAAATGATGCAGAAAAAGCAGCAACACATGCAACGCGTGGAAGAACGTCTCGCCAATATCGAAAAGCTCATGCAGGATATGCTGGATTTGATGAAATCCAAGTATTAACAAGGGCCGGGTATCGGTGACAGGATCATGGTGACAGTTGATTATTTCAGTGATGTGTTATGTATCTGGGCTTTTGGTGGCCAGATACGTGTTGATGAACTGGAACAGCAGTTTGGCGACAGGATTCAGTTACGTTACCGCTTTATTCCGATTTTTGGCTCGGTGCAAAACGCTATTGATAATAACTGGGCTGAAAAAGGCGGTTATCAAGCTTTCAACCAGCATCTGCAAACGGTTGCCGCGCAATGGCCTCATGTCTCCTGCAGTGATGCCCTGTGGCTGGAATGCAGGCCGGCGACATCTATAACTGCCCATGTAGTACTCAAGGCTGTCTGGCTGTTGCAGGAAAAGGGAGACATTGACAGGCAATGTCATGAAGACCTGGCAGGGCGAACTGTGTTTGAAAGCCTGATGTGGAACGTTCGCAGGGCCTTTTTTGAATTCAATCAGAATATCGCAGAATTTGCAGTGCTCAGAAAACTGGTAACAGACTTAGGTATAGACTGGCACCAGGTCTTTGAGCTGATTGAAAATGGCCAGGCCTATGCCCAGCTTTATCAGGATGAAGAGCTCAAGCGACAATACTGTGTTCAGGGCAGTCCCAGCTTTGTTCTGAATGAGGGCAGGCAGGTGTTATACGGCAATGTGGGTTATCGCATTGTCGAAGCCAATATTACCGAGCTGCTTGAAAGAGAAGAACACCTCGAAGGTGCCAGCTGGTGTTAACCATTTTGTAATCACTGTCTATACTTTATCGAAACATCATTTAGCAAGGTTTCGATATGTCAGAACATGGGCTTCAGGAAATATCCCCAAAACAGGCCTGGCAATTAATGCAGGATAATCCACGGGCGGTGCTGGTGGATATTCGTTCTTCGATGGAGTATCTGTTTGTAGGGCATCCAGTTGGTGCAGTGCATGTGGCATGGATTGATGAACCGGACTGGGATGTTAATCCCGATTTTGTTAAGGAAATTCGTCAATTGATGTTAGGTGGTCTTTCCTCTGTAGCGGACGATGAAGGGGTGCCTGTCATATTGATATGTCGCAGTGGCAAGCGTTCGCATGAGGCTGGTAATTTACTGGTTAGTGAAGGACTGCAAAATGTCTTTCATATCGATGAAGGTTTTGAAGGTGAAAGGGATGAAAATTATCAGCGTAGTACCCTGGGCGGCTGGCGTTTTCACGGACTTCCCTGGGAGCAGTGTTAGGAGGGAAAAAATTCCAGCAATGTTTCAGAAGGAATAATAGCAGGTTGAGCTTCCGGCCGGCCAAACAGAAACCCCTGGCCATAATGAAAACCTGTTTCCAGAACGGTCTCCAGTAATTCGGTGTCCTCGATACCTTCTGCGACCAGAACATGACCTACTTCATCGGTCATTTGTGCAAGGCGTGTAACGATCACACGCTGATTTTCGTCCATCAGACTTTGTACGATGGTGATATCAAACTTGACGATATCTACCGGCATTATTGCCAGGTATTTTACTGATGAATAACCACTGCCAAAATCATCCAGCGCGATGACAAACTGCATTTCCCTGAGTCTTTCAAGATAGGCGGTAGCTTTCCCAAATTCGTCAATCACCGCGGTTTCAGTGACCTCAAGCACGATCTTGTAGTTGTCGGTAAAACGTTGTAGCGGTTGCAGCCAGTCCAGAATTTCCGCTCTTGTCACTGTCTTCGCAGAGAGGTTGAGTGATACACCTGTACCTTCAGGGATTTTTCCGGTTTCAAGGTCTTTTTCAAGCTGTCTGATAACGGCCTGATCAAGTTCGATTTCGAAACGACGGGTCTCGACTACATTGAAAATACTGCCAGGTGATATCATTTCACCATTGGCAATAATACGCACCAGTGCTTCGTAATAGCAGATCGTGTTATCCCTGAAATCTACAATGGGCTGATAAAACAGCTGCAGGCCAGTGCCCTTGTCAATTGCCTGGTAGATAGTATTGGACAGCCAGCTTGAAAGCAGCCCTTTCGAGCCCTGGTTAATATCATCTGAATAAATGACGATATCGTCTGCACCAGGACGCTTGGCAGCATACATGGCCGCATCCGCCTGCCATTGCAGATCGTCGAATGCATTCTTATCGCCGCCCTCTGCATGTGATATACCAATACTGACACGCACCGGTTCTGGCATACCGACTTTGGTAAAGTCAAAAGCGCTAATTTCATCCAGGCAGCGCTTGGCAATTTCGAAGGCCGTGGTAGCCGTCGTATGCATCAAGAAGGTGGCAAATTCATCACCGCCCAGACGGAATAGGTGCTCCCCTTTTCTCAGGGCATTGGTAATACATTGTGATATTGCCTTGATGACTTCATCGCCAACGGGATGACCATGGGTATCGTTTATGGATTTAAACAGGTTGATATCGAACAGTATGAAACTGACGTGTACACGTTGTTCAGACAATAAATCATTAAAGTTTTTCCATTGGTCATCAAAAGCACGACGGTTAAAAACGCCGGTGAGTGCATCATGATGGGCCTGTTCCCACAGAGCCTTGTTTTTCTGGTCGAGAACGGCATGCGTGTCGTAAAGGTCTGAGTGGTAATGAAACAGTGAATTACAGACTTCAGTAAGTTCTTTTACCTGGAGCAAACCTTTAAACTCACAGTCGTTGTCAATATCGGGAGAACTCCTGAGCTGTGAAATAAACTCGGTGATACCATTGATGGGTACACTGACGATATAGACCAGTAACGCATAGAGCGCCATCATGGGAATGATGACCAGCAAAATCAGTTTTTGTATCGAACTGTGGAGCTGTTTTTCCAGGTCCTGGATTTCAGGCGTTGGAACAATTTCAAAAACAAAAAATTCCCCGGACAGGGAATCGCTATAGGTGCCGGTTTTTTTATCTGAAACCACCAGTTTTTCCGGTTGCAGGTAATAAAAACTGGAATGCTCAGTGAGAAGACGGTTGAGATCTATTTTTACTGCCAGATAGCCTGAAACCTGTTGATCGATACTGGAATAAATCGGTACGCTGTATATCTGTTGATCAGTGCTTTCAAAGTAATACAGGCCCTTGTCAGGTAACCTTTCCAGTTGCGCGGGAAGCGTGTTCTGTGAAAGTCGGGCAAGCGCTTTACCGGATGGATCATAGATCATCAGGTCAGTGATAACACCCTGGAGTATATGCGAGGCCTGTTTGAGGCGAAGTTTGTACCAGTAGCTGAAAAACTTGCTGTCAGATAGCTGCTGATGAACCTCTTCCCACTGGCTGAATTGCCTGGTTTTATCGGTTATTTCGCTGTTTACCTGGGATACTTTTTGATTGAGTTCTCTAGCGGCAGCCCGTTGCTGTGAAAGATTAATGTTTTCACGAGTGCCAGTAAATTCATACCAGGATTGAAAAGCAAAAATGACAATCATGCCGATCGTCACGAGGGCAAACAACAGGGCATATTGTCGAATGGATAAAGACATACAAGCTGTTAGTCTGCGTCCAGCAAACTTTCCATGGTGTCAGACAGGTCAAACTCGTGAGCCTGATCGAAAAAGTGATTGGCGCCTTCAATAAATGAGATGTTGACCCCTTTGGATTGCAGCAGATCGCGCCATTCCATTGACAGGCGGTTATCGTTGGTGCCAATGATGACATCAATCAGGTCTGAATACTTTACGGTCAATTCACCGAGCTTTTCCTGATCCCATTGCTTGTATGACAACCAGGCACTGGAGGTTGATGGGTAGGTGTCACAATAAGACAGTTTGTAAGTATAAAGAGAATCGTAACCACTATTGAGATCATCCCGGGCCCACTTGAGATTTTTTTCATCGACAGGGGTAATTTCGTTGGTGAACGGGGATATGCTGATCAAAATCAGCTTTTCGATCCCGTCAGTGCCATAAATATCAAGATAATTCAGCAATGTGATTGAGCCGGAGCTATGGCCGATTAAGGTTGGTTTTTTTCCGGTTTTTTCAGTCAGCCAGTCAACCCATTGCTTTATTTCAGCCGCGTCAGTCTGGATGGAGTGAGTATGGATCGCTTCACAGGGCAGGCTTTGTCGGCGTCGGTGCAGTCCCAGCGACAGGGTAGGGGAAAGTACGCTAAATCCGGATTCGTGCAAAGTGTCACCGAGGCGTTTTACCGTTGAAAAGTTACGGGTCTGTAAAAAGCCATGCAGGATAAGTAAGGCTTTTTTATCAGCCTCTCCTTCCAGAAAGTTTGCTGAAGCAATATAGCGCTCACTGGTTTCAAGCTCAATCTCCTGGGCATTGACCAACCCGGACAGAAAAAGCAGCATCAGAATAATGGGTTTCAGGGTTTTGCTCATGACGAATTTCCTTTTTCACACTTTATTAGTTAGCGGAACGACAGCAAAAACCTTTAGAAAAAACAGTGAATTCCTGATTCGATTGTAATTATTGTCCTTATTCTGGAAAAACAGCCCAATAATGTATATTCTGTGCCGTCAATTTGAGAGATAGCAATTAAAACAGGGTTAGCTGAACACAATGAAGATTGGTGTACCAAAAGAACATGTCTTTGGCGAGTGCCGGGTTGCCAGTACTCCGGAAGTCACTAAAAAGCTGGTTTCTAAAGGTTTTACAGTGCTTGTAGAAGACGGTGCAGGCATTGGTTCACATTATTCCAATGCAGCTTTCGAAGAAGCCGGTGCCACTATTGTCGACAGAGATACCGCGTTTTCGGCAGATATCGTCGTCAAGGTCAGAAAGCCTGATGTTGAAGAAATCAGCCTGATGCGCGAAGGTGCTACCGGAATCGGTTTTATTGAGTCCTGTGAAGATGATGATGTGCATCAAAGCATTTTTACTCGAAATATCAACTATATGGCGATGGAGCAGATTCCCCGGATTTCGCGTGCCCAGCCCATGGATGCGCTGTCCTCTCAAAGTAACATCGCCGGCTACCGTGCCGTGATTGAGGCTGCTGCTCATTATGGTCGTTTTGTACCCTTGATGATGACTTCGGCAGGCTCTGCCAAACCGGCTCGCATCGTTATCCTGGGGGTGGGGGTTGCCGGCTTACAGGCTATTGCCACGGCCAGGCGTCTGGGTGGTGATGTTTTTGCCTATGACGTCAGGCCTGAAGTTAACGAACAGATCCGTTCCCTCGGAGCCAAGCCTATCGAGCTGGATATTGGTGAAAGCGGTAGTGGTGAGGGTGGTTACGCGAAAGAACTGTCAGCAGAAGCCAGGGAAAAACAGCAGCAACTGCTCGCTGAAGAACTCAAAAAAGCGCATATCATAATTTCCACGGCGCTGATTCCATGCCGTCCCGCACCCGTCCTGATTACTGAAGATGTCGTCAACGGCATGCGTGACGGTTCAGTGATTGTTGATCTGGCCGCAGCCAATGGTGGTAACTGTCCTTTGACCAGTGCGCACGACGTGATTAACCATAATGGCAAGATCATTATTGGTCATACCAACTATCCATCCATGATCGCTGCAGATGCCAGTGCTTTCTATGCACGCAACATTGCCAACCTGATCGACATCATGGTCGACAAGACTGACGATGGACTGGTGATGAAAAACCTTGAGGAAGATGAGATCACTGAAGCTGCCTTGATAAAAGCTTCCTGATTCTTCGAGATCTAATGAATAAAGACTTTCCGGAATATCAAAATGCCTGAAACACTCGTTGCTTTATATATCTTTGTATTGGCCTGCTTTATTGGCTTTTACGTAATCTGGGGTGTCACTCCCTCATTGCATACCCCGCTTGTTGCTTTGACCAATGCCATTTCCGGCATTGTCATTGTGGGTGCCCTGCTGGTTACCGGCCTGGAAGAGGTAGGCGGGCTTGCGGAAATCTTTGGTTTCTTTGCCGTGTTACTGGCTTCCATAAACGTATTCGGCGGTTTTCTGGTTACCAACAGAATGCTGTCGATGTTTAAGAAAAAAGACAGGAAGTGAGGGCTGATTAATGGAATTATCTGCAAACGGCCAGGCTATCGCCTATCTGATTTCCGCGATCCTGTTTATTTTCGCTCTCAAGGGGCTTACCCATCCTGCCTCTGCCCGCAATGGTAACTATTTTGGTATGGCTGGTATGGCTATCGCCGTTGTTGCCACCTTGATGGGCACAGAAGTACAGTCTTATGGTTTCATTATCGCCGGTGTAGCCGCTGGTGCTGTTATCGGCTCCATCATGGCGGCGCGCGTTGAAATGACCGCAATGCCACAACTGGTTGCCGCGCTGCACAGTTTTGTCGGTATGGCGGCGGTTTTGGTGGCTATCGGAACCTTCCTTAACAAGCAGGCTGCCAATGAACTGAATGCGGTACTGATGGGAGAGCTTTCTGCCGGTATTATTATCGGTGCCATTACTTTCAGTGGTTCTGTCATTGCCTTTGGCAAGTTGCAGGGGCTCATTTCCGGTGCGCCAGTTATCTTCAAGGGACAACATGCGGTAAATGCCTTGCTGGCGCTGGTCACCATCGGCTTCGGCGTGCATTTTGCAATGACAGGCAGCATCAATTCACTGGTCATCATGACTGTACTGGCCTTTATTCTCGGTTTTACCCTGATTATCCCCATCGGTGGTGCCGATATGCCGGTGATTATCTCCATGCTCAACAGTTATTCGGGCTGGGCAGCAGCAGCAACCGGTTTCACGCTGCAAAACAACCTGCTGATTATTGTCGGTGCAATTGTCGGTTTTTCCGGTGCGATTCTTTCCTACATCATGTGTAAAGCCATGAATCGTTCCATCATTAACGTAGTGTTTGGCGGTTTTGGTTCAGAAAGCGCTGGTGAGTCCAGTGCAGCGGCCCAGGCGGTGCAGAAAGGCGTCAAGTCAGCCTCTATTGAAGATGCTATTTACTGGATGGAAGATGCCAACAAGGTC
>Ga0180429_10004299_pt1 | contig 11411 bp, 10 predicted proteins | sample SS_ome_FD_132428 | JGI IMG/M metagenome (GOLD analysis project Ga0180429, IMG submission 132428) | Hypersaline lake sediment archaeal communities from the Salton Sea, California, USA - SS_1_S_1 metaG | ecosystem: Environmental > Aquatic > Non-marine Saline and Alkaline > Hypersaline > Sediment ... | reverse complement strand
TGGCGGCCGGGTCCGGTTCGGTCAACTCTCCGGAGGTAACGGGTTGGGTTTCCGGGATCATGATCTTGGCCACGGTGATGGCGGCCGGCGCGCTGATGATGGAGGCGGCCAGGATATGGCCCAGGACGTTGGGGATGATGTCCCCCAGGATGTTGGCGTACAATACCATCATGGTGCCGTCGATGGTGGCCATGCCCGAAGTCATCAAAGCGAACAGTTCACTGCGGGTCAAAGATTGCACGTAGGGCCGGATGAACAGGGGAGACTCCACCATGCCGACAAAAATATTGGCGGACACGCCCAGGCCTTCAGCCCCGCCCAGTTTGAAAAGGGTTTCCAGCACCCGGGAAAATTTTTGAACCACCCAGGGTAGAATTCTCCAGTAGAAAAGCAATGAAGACAAGGCACTCATGACCAGTACCAGAGGCAGGGCCTGAAAGGCCAGGATAAAGGAGGTGCCGCCGGGGTGTTCCTCAAACGGCAGCGGGCCGCCTCCCAGGTAGCCGAACACCATGGACGTGCCGGCCCGGGTGGCTTGTTCAAGCGCCAAGACCACCTGGTTGATCAGGGCAAATCCCTGGCTCAAAAACGGAACTTTGAGAAACAGAAGCGCGATCACCAGCTGCATGCAGATGCCTGTGACAATGGTTTTGAGTTTTACCCGGCCCCGGTTTTCGCTGATTACCCATGCCAACCCGACAAAAGCGATCAGACCGGCGATGCCTTGAAACGTCGTCATGTCGGTTGTTTTTCCATTGTTTTTTTTGATATGCGTGACAACAGGCGAATCATGGTTTCTTATAACTCATTTAGAACAAAGCCAAAACACCTTTGTGCGAAAAATCGCACAAAGGTGTTTTGGCTTTGTTTTTCTCAGAGCGGTTATTGTTTCAACGAATATCTGTCCGCCAGGACGTCATAATAGGGCTGCTCGGACACAGACCCCCAGACGCCCACCTGTTCCTTGAATTTTTTGAACGCTTCATGGACCTTTCTGGAGGCGGCATCCTTGTCAGCCTCCTCCTCCAAAGTTTCTTTGGCCAGCTTGCGCAGATCATCCAGCAACGGGTCCGGGAATCGAACAAGGTTTACCTTGTGTTTGGTGATCAGTTCCTGAAGGGCGGCACCGTTGCCAGACTCGAATTCACACAGGCTCCAGAAGTTGGTTTCCATGGCCACGGCGTCGACTGCGGCTTGGAGATCTGCCGGTAGCTCATCATACACCTTTTTATTGAAGATGACTTCCAGACAAGTGCCGGGTTCATGCCATCCGGGATAATAATAATATTTGGCCGCTTTGTAGAATCCCATTCTCAGGTCATGGAGTGGCCCCACCCATTCGGTGGCATCCAGGACTCCCCTTTCCAGGGAGGTGAATATTTCTCCGCCCGGCAGCAAAACAACGGTTCCGCCTGCTTTGGCAATCACCTTTCCGCCCAGGCCGGGAATTCTCATTTTCAAGCCTTTGAAATCATCGATGGTGTTCATCTCTTTTCTGAACCACCCCCCCATCTGTACCCCGGTGTTTCCCTGGGGCCGGGGTACCAGGTTGAACGGGGCATACACCTCCTCCCACAATTTCAGACCCCCGCCACTGTAGAACCAGGCGTTGATGCCCTGGGCATTGAGTCCGAACGGCACAGAGGAAAACCACTGGCCTGCCGGCACCTTGCCGGCCCAGTAATAGGCAGCCCCGCTGCCCACTTCCACGGTCCCGTCAGATACCGCATCAAACACCCCCAGAGGCGGTACCAGTTCGCCGCCGGCAAACACCTGGATTTTGATCCGGCCGCCGGTGACTTGCTCCAGCCGCTTGGCAAACTGCTCCGCTCCGGTCTGAAGAACCGGCAGGCCCGGGGGCCAGGTGGTCACCATTTTCCAGCGATAGGTTTTTTCCTTGGCGATAACCGCCGGAGCAGACAGGGCGGTGCCGGCTACAGCCGCTGCTGCAACCCCGGATTTTTTCAGAAATTCACGCCGTTTCATCGTAATCTTCTCCTTTTTTGGTTCAACCGAATTATTGCTTTTCAGCTGCCAAAAACCACTTTTGGCAGCCAGGTAACCACGATGGGGAAAAACGCCACAATCAGCAGCCCGATGAGCTGAAAGATCACAAACGGAACAATTCCCCGGTAAATGTGTCCGGTACGGACTTCGACAGGGGTCACGGCCTTTAGATAAAACAGGGAGAAACCGAATGGAGGGGTCATAAAGGATGTCTGAAGGTTTACCGCGATCAGAATACAGAACCATACCGGGTCGAACCCGAATTCCAGCATGATGGGCGCCAGTACCGGCACATGGATAAAGGTGATTTCAATAAAATCCAGGAAAAACCCGATGATAAAGATCAGGCCCATGACCGTGACAAGCACGAACCATTTACCGTGATCATCTGCAATGCCGCCCAAAAAGCCTCTCACAAGTTCATCGCCGCCCAGTCCTCTGAACACCAGCCCGAAAGCCGCCGCACCCACAAGAATAATAAATACCATACAGGTCAATTGCATGGTGGAGTCCATGACCTTCTCCAGCATTGCCAGATTGAATTTGCGGTTGGCAATGGTCAATAGAGTAGCCCCCACCGCCCCCACCGCCGCTGCTTCTGTTGGAGAGGCGATCCCCCAGAAAATGGATCCCAATACCGCCACCATCAGAAAAAGCGGGGGAAACAATGCTTTCATTATTTTTGTCAACAGGATCCGGGGAGTCAGGGCATCCAGTTCGGATTTGGGTATGGCCGGTGCACTGTCCGGATTGATAAATACGGCAATGACAATGTAGAGAATATACAGACCCACAAGAATGAGGCCCGGAAACACCGCTCCCATGAAAAGGTCTCCCACCGGGACCCCGACAATATCCCCTATAAGAACCAGAACAATACTTGGGGGAATAATTTGTCCAAGCGTCCCTGAAGCAGACACCGTGCCCGTGGCAAGCTCTTTCTGGTAACCGCGCTTGAGCATGGTGGGCACGGCCAAAAGCCCCATGGTGACCACGGTTGCCCCCACAATACCTGTGGATGCCCCCAGCAGGGCCCCGACGAGAACAACGGATATCGCAAGTCCCCCCCTGATGCGGCCGAACACCAGACCCATCGTATCCAGAAGATCTTCAGCCAGACCGGAACGTTCCAGCATCACTCCCATAAACACGAAAAGGGGAACCGCCAGCAGGGTGACATTGCCCATGACACCCCAGATGCGCAGAGGCAAGAGGTTGAAAAAATCCCACCCGAATCCGATTAATCCAAAACAAAGGGCAGTCCCAAGCAGGGTGAAGGTGACGGGAAAACCTGCCATGAGCAGGATGGTAAGGGCCAGAAACATCCATCCGGGAAGGTATTCCATCAGCTGTTTGTCTCCGATTGCCACTCTATTCCCATAATGGTGTAAACACTTTTGATTCCGAGGGAAAGGCCTTGTAGCAGAATCAGTGTGAATCCGAGAGGAATACAGGACTTGATCAAAAACCGGTAGGGGATGCCTCCGGGATCGGGCGATCCCTCCAGAATGGCCCAGGAGTGATACGCAAATTTTGCAGAAGTCTCAATGATCAGATAACATCCGGGGATCAAAAACAGGACCACCCCGATACAATTGATCCAGGCCTGCCCTTTGGGACCCAGTCGCTGGTAGATGATATCCACCCGCACATGTCCGTCGTTCAACAGGGTTTTGCCCGCACCCATCAGAAAAATAAAGGCGAATAAATGCCACTCCAGCTCTTGTACAAATACAAAACTGGTATTGAAGGCATATCGCATCACCACATCAGTAAACACCACCAACACCACCAGGCCGGTGACCCAGGAAACCCCCCGGCCAATCCACCAGTTGCACCGGTCAATCCATCGGCACAACCCTTTGATAAAAGACATGTTTCATGCCCCTATTTTTTTGTCGCACAAGAAAAATATCCTGCTTAAAAGTCATATCAATGCATACTGTTTCCGCAACCAAGGAGAGTAGATCATTAGTTAAGACAGGATGAACGGCCTTGTCAAGCATTTAATTGGCTTCCATTGATTTTCCATGCCCGATTTTGGATAGTTGGCGGGCCTGTCATCTGTTGGTGTGACATGATATTTTTCATTGACAACAGCCGGAAGGTGTCCTAAATGGCTGAGAGCGTTTCAGACAAAGGGGACGTTTAGTGACACCGATTGTTTCTCTTCATCCGGCTGTAAAGGCTGGTTTATGGATGGCAGGCACGTTGTTTTCTTTTGCGGCCATGGCCGTGGGCGGCCGGGAGCTGAGCCGTGAGCTGTCCACATTTCAGATTCTGTTTTTCAGAAGCCTGACCGGTCTGGTCATAGTGATGGTCTGTATCATCAAAACCCGGAAGGGAGATTTGCGATCCTCCCTGATACCGCTGCATTTAGTTCGCAATATCGCCCATTTCGGGGGTCAGTTCGGTTGGTTTTTCGGTATCGCCGCCATTCCTCTGGCCGAAGTGTTTGCCATTGAATTCACCGTGCCGGTATGGACCGCTCTGCTGGCAGCCTTTCTGCTCAGGGAAAGGGTTACCTGGCCGCGGATCACTGCAATCTGTCTGGGTCTGATCGGCATGCTCATCATCCTGAGGCCCGGAGCAGCCATTGTTCATCCTGCAGCCATTGCCGTCCTCTTAGGCGCCGTCTGCTATGCCCTGTCCCATACCCTGACCCGGAAACTGGCGCAAACCGATTCCCCTCTGACCATTTTGTTTTACATGACACTGTTTCAGCTTCCTATGGGTGCCATCCCTGCCGCTGCCGGCTGGGTGGTTCCCTCTCCGGTTCTGTGGCCATGGATCGTGGTGGTGGGTGTGAGTGCCCTTAGCGGCCATTTCTGTATGGCAAAAGCCCTGGGGCTGGCGGATGCCGCCGTGGTGGTACCCATGGATTTTCTGCGGCTGCCACTGATCGCTTTGGTGGGATATCTTTTCTACAATGAAGCCCTGGATATTTTTGTGTTCACAGGTGCAGCAGTTATGCTGGCGGGAAACCTGGTCAGTATCCGGGCGGAAAAAAACATGAAATAAGGTTGCTGCCTATTTAATTGGGGAATGATGAAATCAGAGCCAATCGCTCGGTCTCACTGGGCGGTCTGATAAAAAACCCCCCTGTTCTGATGCTTGGCAATGATTTTCTTGTCAGCCGTCATCACGTCCAGATATTTGTTGATTTCACTTACGTGCAGGCCCAGGATGGTGGACAGATCATCCAGGGTACAGGGCCGGCGGGCAATGGTTTCCATGATGGCGGCTTCCATGTCCTGTCGATAGGCGGCCACCTGTTTGCGCTTCGGCGCGGCGGCAATGATTTCCGCGGCACCCAGGTATTGGGCAATGCGCTGTAGCTCTTCAGGAGATGCACTTTTCAGGTCCGTGACCGTGCCCGGCCGGTCCAGGGTGTTCAGCTGAATACATTCGGGATTGAGCGCATGAATGACTTTTTTCATGGCGGTCAATTCATCTTCGTGGTCATTGTATCCGGGCAGAATGAATACTTCCAGGCGAAACCGGCCTTTGAACTTGTTTCTGAACGCCATCAATCCTGCCAGATGGGCATCCAGGGTCAAATCGGTATGTGGCCGGTTGATTTTTTCAAACACCGGTTGCGTTGCCGCGTCCAGAGAGGGAAGCACCACATCGGCCGCCATCAAAGCGTCTCTGACTTCCGGATCGTTCAACAGGGTGCCGTTGGTGAGGACTGCCACCGGAATCCGGGGCTTTTTTTGTTTGATATATGCCAGCACATCGCCGATGCAGGTGTTCAGGGTCGGTTCTCCGGATCCGGAAAACGTGAGGTAATCCGGGTCCGGGTTATGGGAGAAATAATGAGCCAGTTCTTTTTTGATACGGTCCAGCGGGACGTATTCTTTCCGGTCCAGGGTCAGCCGGGTGGTGCGGCCCACCTCACAGTATACACAGTCCAGAGAACAGACTTTTCTGGGAACCAGGTCCACGCCCAGAGAAATGCCCAGGCGCCTCGAGGGAACCGGTCCGAATAAATGATGATACATGATGATCTTCCTGTTCAAAATACGGGGTTGACGGCACGCTGGTTCAAAACCAGCGTGCCTGACCCATTTTTATACCCGTGCCGATGCAGATGGCAAGGCTTTTATGGCGGCAGTCAAAGAATTTGGGGTGAAACCCGGAAAAAAAAATGGTACTGTGACTATTTTATCATCAGGACAAACTGCAAAGGGTCGGAAAAGCATGAAGCCACAGGAAATCGAAAAGTTGAGTTTTCAGATCATCGAAAAGGAAGCAGGGAACCACGGCCTCGATGAGATCCACTGGCCCGTGGTCCGGCGGATGATTCACACGTCGGCGGATTTTGACTATCTGCAGACCGTCCGGTTCGGCAACCATGCCGTGGAAAAAGGCATGACCGCCATTCAGCAGGGATGTCAGGTGTTCACGGATACCAACATGGCCCGGGTGGGCATCCGCAAAAAAGAGATCACCCATTTCGGCGGCACCGTGTCCTGCCTGATGGCAGATCCAAAGGTGGCGGAGCTGGCTGCAAAACAGGGTACAACCCGGGCCCTGGCGGCCGTGGATCTGGCGGCGGACCAGGTGAACGCCGGCATTTATGTGGTGGGCAATGCCCCCACGGCCCTGCTGCGGCTCATCGAGCTGATCGAGGGGAACAACACCGCCCCGGCCCTGGTGATCGGCCTGCCCGTGGGATTTGTCAATGCCGCGGAATCCAAGGAAGCGCTCTTGTCTCTCAAGATTCCCTATATTACCAACACGGGCAGGAAAGGCGGGTCCAATGTGGCGGCGGCCGTGGTCAATGCCCTGGCCATCATGGCGTATGAAAGAGCGCTTCATGAAACCCGGTGACAGCCAGCCAGGCGCAGACAGGGAGATATAGAGAGGTGAACCATTAAAGGATGTGTCATTGCCGCCACGGGCAGCGGCGCGGGAAAAACCACCCTGACCCTGGGTGTTCTGGCCTGGCTGCGGGCCAATGGATTTGATGCGGCCCCGTTCAAGGTGGGGCCGGATTTCATCGACCCGGGCCACCATGCTCAGATTGCCGGTCGAACCAGTTACAACCTGGATTCCTGGATGCTTTCCAGGGAATACAATTGCCGGTTGTTTCAGGCCCGGTCCAGGGGTGCGGACCTGGCGGTGGTGGAAGGCGTCATGGGGCTGTTTGACGGGTATGATGCCACAACGGAAACCGGGTCCACAGCCCAGATGGCCAAGTGGCTGGGCCTGCCCGTGCTGATGGTGGTGTCCGCCAGAGGCAAGGCCAGAAGCGCGGCGGCCGTGGTCAAGGGGTTTGAAACCTTTGATCCGGATCTGACCCTGGCCGGGGTCGTGTTTACGTTTACCGGCAGCGCCCGGCATTATACGTATCTCAAAGATGCGGTGGAACAGAACTGCACCACTCCCTGCCTGGGGCATCTGCCGCAAAACGACGCCCTGATCATGCCGGAACGTCACCTGGGCCTGACCACGGCAGATGAACATATTCTCTCACAAGACACCATCGACACCCTGGTTGCCATGGTGGATGCACACTTGAGCATGCCGCAGCTGATCCGGGAACTGCCGGATATCAGGGTTCCCATGGAGACCCCGGATACCGGCATGGCCCGGCAGACCAAACCGGAAACGGCGGTCCATTCAGGCGGTGTGATTGCTGTGTCTGCCGACCGGCCCCGGATTGCCGTGGCCAGGGACAAGGCGTTCTGCTTTTATTATCCGGACAACCTGTCCATGCTGGAACAGGCCGGTGCCCGGCTGGTCTTTTTTTCCCCCCTGGCGGATGACCATCTGCCTGAAGCGGTCGACGGCATCTACCTGGGCGGGGGATATCCCGAGCTGTTTGCAGATACCTTGTCAAAAAAAACCACGCTGTTGTCTGAAATCAGATCTTACAGCCAGAACAGAATGCCGATTTTTGCCGAGTGCGGGGGATTCATGTTTCTGTGCCGGAAACTGATGCTTGCGGATTCAAATCAGCCCATATCCATGGCAGGCTGTTTTGACCTGGACGTTGCCATGTCCACCCGGCTCCGGTCCCTGGGATACCGGGAGGTGACCCTGACCCGGGACACGGTGATCGGTGCCAAAGGGGACAAGGTCCGGGGCCATGAATTTCATTATTCATCGGTTATGAGCGATGACGAAACCTGTGATCATGTGTTTGAGGTCACCTCCCGGGCCGGTCAGGATGTGCAGGTGACCGGATACCAGAAACTTCGGACGCTGGGGTCGTATCTGCACGTGCATTTCGGGTCCAACCCGGCGGCGCCCCGCCGTTTTGTGGCCCGGTGCACCGATTTCAGGCAACAGCGGACAAAGGCGCGGACCTGAATGTCACCACCCTCATTGAAAAAAGGGTTCACCACCGGGGCGGCAGCATCCGCCGCAGTGCAGGCGGCCCTGATACGGCTGCTGACCGGAAACGCCCCGGAACGGGTGACCATCTTTTTTCTCGGCGGCGGGACCCGGACGGTGCCGGTGCACGAGGTGACCTGTCCGGCGGACAACCGGTGCGAGGCCGTCATAATCAAGGATGCCGGAGATGACCCGGATATCACCCACAACGCCCATATCGGGGCCCGGGTGACCCTGGTGCCGGGTCAACGGCAACCGGTCGTCATCAAGGGCGGCAAAGGCGTGGGCCGGATCACCAAACCCGGATTGGAACTGGCTGTGGGAGAACCGGCCATCAATCCGGGGCCCAAAGAGATGATCCTTCGGGCGGTGCAGGCCGTGTATGAGACACTGGGAACCACCGAACGCCACTCGGTGGAAATCACCGTGTTTGTGCCGGATGGCGAGTCTCTGGCCCGAAAAACCCTGAATGCCCGGCTCGGGATTGTGGGCGGCATTTCCATTTTGGGGACCACCGGTGTGGTCACCCCCATGTCCCATGATGCCTATATCGCCACGATCCGCGCCGGCATCGCTGTGGCCGCCGCCGCCGGCATCGATACCCTGGTGTTTACCACCGGCCGGCGCAGTGAACGGTTTGCCGGCCGGTGGTTTCCGCAACTGTCACCGGAAGCCTTCATTCAAACCGGGGATTTTTTCAAGGCGGCCATACAGGAAGCCGTGAAACAGCCCCGGATCACACAGCTGATTTACACGGTATTTTTCGGAAAAGCGGTGAAGATGGCGCTGGGGTATGCGCACACCCATGCGGCAAAATCCAGCATGGCGCTGCATACACTGGCGGACTGGGCATCTGAGATTACCGGCGTCCGATTACTGGCGGATCAGATACGGAATGCCAATACCGCGCGCCATGCGTTTTCTTATATTCACCCGCAATACCCCGCCCTGATTGACCATGTGGGTCAGAAAATCAGAAACAACGCCGCATCTTTTGCCGGACATCACGTGTCGATCCGGGTGGTTCTTCTGGATTTTGAGGGTCAGGTGATTTTTGATTCTTCCGGTGGCAGTGATTTCAAGGGCGAAGAATCAAAAGGATCCGTGTCTGAGCTTGAGCACCACCCGGTTCAGTGCCATCAGCACCAGGTAGGTGATGCCGCACAGCACGATAATGGTGGGGCCCGATGACAGGCTCATCTGGTAGCTGATGCCAAGACCGGCCCAGGTGAACGCCGCACACAAGAGCACCGAGTACAGCATCATCTCCCACAACCGCCTGGCGTAAAATCCGGCAATGGCCGGGGGGATGGTCAACAGGGCGATCACCAGCACAATGCCCACGATCCGCACCAGCAGGACCACGGTCAACGCCGTGAGCACCAGGAGAAACAGATAGAAAAACGTGGTGTTGATGCCGCGCAAAAGCGCAAACTCGGTGTCGAAACACACCCCGAAAAACTGATTGAAAAACAGCACCACCACCCCCACGATCACCAGATCCAGCCCGATCACAAACAACAGGTCTTTCTGGGAGATGAGCAGAATATCCCCGAACAGATAGGAACTCAGACTGAAATATCCCGGGGTCTTATCGATGAACAGGATCCCGCAGGCCATGCCCACGGCCCAGAGCGTGCCGATAATGGTATCTTCGCGTTCCTTGGCATGAATGCTCACCAGCCCCACGGCCACGGCCGCGATCACGGCCGCCAGCACCGCACCCAGGATCGGGTCGAACCATGTGATCCCCTGTCCCACCTGGAGATACAGGGCCAGGCCGATGCCGCCGAACACCGAATGGGAAATGGCCCCGGCCAGGTAACTGATGCGTTTGATGGTGACAAAGGTGCCGATGATGCCAAAGGCAATGGAAGCCAGGCCGCCCATACCCAGGGCATAGACCAGAAACCGGTTGTCCGGATCCAGGACCGCCTGAAAAAACTCAATCATGGCAGTGGCCTTCCTGGCTGCACCGGTGATCGTGACGGACCATTTTCAGGTCCCCGTAATAGATATCCTTGATCATGGTGCCGTCCATCACGGTGGTGGGATGAATGACCAGCAGGCGGTTGACGCAGATCACGGTCTTGACGTATTTGGACACAAAGCCCAGATCATGGGAAACCACCAGAATGGTCATTTCCCGGTTCAGGTCCTTGAGTATGGAAAACAGGTTTTCTTCTGTTTCATGGTCCACATTGGCGGTGGGTTCGTCCAGCAGCAGAATGTCCGGCCGGCTGCACAATGCCCTGGCAATGAGAACCCGTTGTTTCTGTCCCCCGGACAGGGTATTGAACCCGACATGGGCAAAAGGGGTCATTCCCACGGTATCGATGGCAGACATGGCCTGGGACCGGTCTTTGGCCGAAAACCAGAAAGCGGTTTTTTTCAGGCGCCCCATCAGCACGACATCCAGCACTGTGGCCGGAAAGTTCATGTCCAGATGGGCATACTGGGGCATGTACCCCATCCGGTTCCGGGCTTTTTCCGGAGTGGAGCCCAGCACCCGGATCTGCCCGTCATCGGGCTGAATCAGACCCAGAATCAGCTTGAGCAGCGTGGTCTTGCCGCCGCCGTTGGGTCCGACGACACAGGCAAACTCTTTTTTCGGGACGGTCAAAGATACGTCTTCAAGGATGGGTTGCTGTCGATAGGCAAATGTCACATGGTTCAGGCTGATATCGGTTTCCATGAACGGTCCCTTGCAAGCGGTGTCATCGGTTCTGTTGCCGGGATGCGTCATGCGTGTTCCCCGGGGATGCCCAAAAAGTGGCGTGGTTACTTGTACACAAGTTCCAGGCAATTGTCAAAACCTGCGAGTAAGCGTTTGGAATAGAAATATCATGAAAATCAGCAAGATGGACAACCAGATGCGCAAAATGAAAAAAATATTGAAAAAAAATGAAAAAATGAATTGACACGGATACAATTTTCAGGCATATTACGCCGGTCTTCTCGAGAGACGGTTTGTGTGTCCTCGGGGAGTTTTTTTTTGATCTTTGAAAATTGGTCAGTGATAAAGTTTGAAGCGGGTCTTGAACAAGACCTTAAGAGTT
>Ga0180429_10004298_pt1 | contig 11411 bp, 9 predicted proteins | sample SS_ome_FD_132428 | JGI IMG/M metagenome (GOLD analysis project Ga0180429, IMG submission 132428) | Hypersaline lake sediment archaeal communities from the Salton Sea, California, USA - SS_1_S_1 metaG | ecosystem: Environmental > Aquatic > Non-marine Saline and Alkaline > Hypersaline > Sediment ... | reverse complement strand
TGACGATCAAGAACCAGCTCGTGGAACCGGAAAGCACGGGATACAGTCGGGCCAGCAGAAAGAGGCCTGCTTTCACCATGGTCGCCGAATGCAGATACGCGCTGACCGGTGTCGGGGCAGCCATTGCATGGGGCAGCCAGTAATGGAACGGAAATTGTGCCGATTTGGTGAACACCCCCAGTAAAACCAGGAGGAGAATGACATGGTAACGTCCGGAATTACGAATCAGATCGCCGCTTGAAAGCATCTGATCGATGTCGTAGGAACCGATGGTTTGTCCGATGAGGATAAAGCCGCCCAGCAGAGCAAGGCCGCCGGCACCCGTGATGGTCAACGCCATGCGCGCCCCTTTGCGGGCATCTTCCCGATGGTGCCGGTAGGCGATGAGCAAAAAAGAGCTGATGCTGGTCAACTCCCAAAACATCCAGAGCACAAGCAGGTTGCCGGCAAGCACAACGCCCACCATGGATGCCATGAAAAACAATAGATAGGCGTAGAATCGGCCGGCGGGATCCGCATCAGACAAGTAGTAACGGGCATAAAGAATGATCAGCAGACCGATGCCCAGGATCAGGACGGCAAACAACAGAGACAGGCCGTCCAGTCGGAAGGCGATGTTCAACCCGAGGCTGGGAATCCAACCGGTTTTGTAGCGAAGGACGCGCCCATCAAAAATTGGCGGGATGCGGTAAACCACGGCGGCCAGGACGATTGCCGGAAACAGCGCCGTGACGGCAGCGCAGGCACTACGTCCCCAGCGCTCGGCGAGCAGGGCGCCTGTCGTCCCCAGGATCAATAAAAGAGGCATCCAGGATAAGGTCATTCACACACCATCTCCGCCCCGGGGGCTAACATGCACAATGCCGGAAGGATGTTTCCGATTCATTCAACACAAGCTTCATAGAGAAGTTCAAGGCGTTTACCGTCTTTCCAAGTGTGTTAATTTTTATTTAAAAAAATTTTATCAGAGAAATCGATGGGTGTCAAAATGAATATACCTTCGCCGTTTCAACGTGTCTAATGACCAGCCGTTGGAATGAGGCGTAACAGCACCCTGTGCAATACGCATCCTCCTGACAAAGACCTCAGCGGTGTGCACCGCTCGAAAGCCCTTGAGTTGACGAGGGAAATATTGTAAGTGATGTCTGCAATAAAATCCACCACAGTAAAAGGAGAAATAATGAAGGTTCTTGTAACTTACCATACGCAGAGCGGAAACACGGAAAAACTTGCCAAGGCCATCTACGACAGCGTGACGCAAGACACATCCAAAGACATGCTTCCTTTGAAGGAAGCCGGCGCGCTCGACGAATACGATCTGATTTTTTGCGGTTTTCCGGTCCATTCCAGCAGTGTCCCCGTACCTGCGGAAAAGTTTATCAAAAGCATTCCCCAAGGTAAAAAAGTCGTCTTTTTTGCAACCCATGGTTCGCTTCGCGGCGGACCATTGGCAATTACCGCCTTTCATTATGCCATTTCCCTGGCAACCAAACTAAAGGTCCTCGGCACCTTCGGCTGCCGGGGCGAAGTGAAACCCCAGATCATCGATTCCGTCCGCCAGAATCCGGAACACCGCTGGTGGGCCGCGGAGGCCCAGAGTGCGGCCGGTCATCCGGATGCCGGCGAGCTGGCGGATGCCAAAGAATTCGCCGGATGGATGGTCGCCAAAGCACGCTGACTTCAGCAACCACCCACATGGATGAACGTGGCTCCGCCGCCCGCCGTCAACACGGGGTAAGCCGGCATGACGGGTTTTTTTTGGGTGATATTGATCAGAGGCGACGCAAACCGCCGAATGGCGATTCATCCGCGGGCATCATCGGGATAAAGAGACAGAACCTGCCCCCATGTGCCGGAGACAATTGCAGGTCGGCGCGTTTGACAATACAGTGTTGACCCCATGGGCCGTCGCAGGAAACCATTTTATAATACAAACAACTGCCGAAACCGGTATAAACGGCGTAAGATCAATTGCTGCACGAGGTTTTCATGACGTTGGGATTTAATGAAATCAACCTGGAAGAGGAAGAGCAGAAAAAAATTATTTCCATTACGTTCAAGGGCAAGGCGGACAAGGCCGACTACGACCTTCTGGTGCCGCAGCTGGAAACCATCATACACAAAGGCGGCCGCATCCGGATCCTGGTCGAACTGCGGGACTTTGAGGGGTGGACCCTGGGAGCGTTTTGGGAAGACGCCAAATTCGGTTTGAAGCACATTCGGCACATAGAAAAAATCGCCGTCGTCGGCGAAGGAAAATGGAAAACGGCCATGACGCTGTTCGTCAAACCCTTTACAACCGCCCGAGTGAAATATTTTAACGCCGGACAAATGGCCGATGCGGCAAAGTGGGTGCGCGCCTAGTACCGCGTCTTAAAAGTGGTGTTCTGAAAATGGCAATTTGGTATTGGAAGACAATATCCCCTGTTTAACGCATAACAATCCAAAATGACGCGGAAATTCCAAATCTCAAGCACCAAATAACAAATAAAGCAAAAATATATGCGATCAGTTGTCAGCCCTTAGCAATCAGCCAAAAACAAGCATGCACCATAAGACACTGTACCGGTTGCATCTGAACGAACGACTACTTCAAGATTCCATCAACGACCCCAAGAGCATGAAATTCCGGGTGCGGCTTGAAGCCGACACCGATCTCGCCGTCCCGGGTATAGAGGACCCACGCGTAGCGCGGTTCGTAGACACTGGTGGTCGAGGACCAGTATCCCGTCTGTATGTTCAGGCCGGACGCGTGTTTCAACACGGCAGGGGAATGCGACGCAATGTTCACCAGGCTCTCAAGCTCACGGATGTTGGGCAGCCGCCAGCGGGAGGTTCCCCGTCGATTTTCACGGTTCAACCGCCGGATGCTTTCAAGGGCGCCGCTCCAGGACACGGCCTGTGTGAACCCGGCGTGATCGAACAGCCAGCTCACCTTGTTCTCATGGTCAAAAACCAGCGGCGGATCGGATGAAAAACGCCTTTCGTAGAATGCGGCGGCCCGCAGGTTGGGTATCACCGGCCACGTCAAATAATTCCCGTGCTTCATTCCTCTGAAAACCCGCGCCCCGCCCAAATGAATGTACCAGGCCTGATCCGGCAGGCGGCTGCAGTTGTCGCCGGTCCAGTAGTATCCGGGAAACACATTTTCAAAAGGATGGCGCCGCGGTAGTGCAGGGTTGATATACTGGTGGCTTGTCAAAGAAAAAAGGGTCCGGCGGTCCGGCAGCTGCCAACCGGAAAATCCTGAAAATTCATCACGGTTCAGGTTTGCCACAAATGCATGCGCCTCCTGCCAGTTCAGCGGGAATTCGGCGGGGTTGGCATTTTGTGTCCAGATGTGTCCGGTCAGTTGATCGACGACGGCGCGACTTTCCGTTTTGAATCGTCCTTCTGAAATCATGGCCCGTTTGGCGGCGCTTTTTCGGGATGCGTCCTGGCCGGAACGAAAACATGGAATTTCGGATCCCCCCGCGTCATAGCAGCGGACCTGATCGGTGACGCGCAGCCGGTTTGTCATGAAACGTCCTCCGCTAGACCCCTTTGTATAGAAAATGAAGCCGCACGATACAAGCATATATCCGGTGCGCCGGAGATGGGAATACAGGTTTCACTGTATTTCAATGGGGGGCAAAGGCAGATATATAAATTTTCATGCCCCGTTTGTTGCGGCCGACTCCCTCCGCGCAGCAACAAACACCGGTTCGTATTCAGCTGTCGGCGACCGGCATGAAAATTTGGCATGAAAATTTCGAAAATACATCAACCACGAAACCCTATGGATTTCCGATAATGCTGAAACAATGGTTCCCCTGGAAATTTTTGATTCGACGGACGGCCCGCGCATACGGGTTCATCGACCCGATTCAACTGCTGGCCCATCTGAGGCGTTTTGCGCAGCCTTCGGAGGTCCAGGAGCCGATCGAGCTGCTGCGGGCGGGGATCATTTTTCACGCCCGCGGGTTGATCAACACCAAAACCATCCAGAACAACCTGGACTGGGTCTGGCCCTACTGGGCCCAAAAACAGTTCAATCCGGCGGACCATTCTTTCATTCCCCGGGGGTTCTCGTTCAGTCACGTCAATCTGACGCATCGAAACTGGACGGCGGTAGGACAGCCGGATCTGCCGATCTACCCGATCGTGGATCCGCGCGGACTGGTGACCCCTCTCTACGACGGGTGGTCCATCGATTTCTGGCTGCTGCCCGAAAACGAAGCGCCGCTGGTGCCATGCCGGCTTTCACAGGTGGATCAGTTCCTGGACATGCGCGGCGACCCGGCGGTGGAAACGCACAGTTTTCAAGGCCAAAACAGCCTCAAGGTCCGGACATCGGTTCAGTTCCACAGCAACCGGCCGTTTCTCGATATCGACATCGGTGCGGCTGCGGAAAACGGCGGACGGGTTGCCGTCGTCCTGCGGCCCTACAATCCGGAAGGCGTTCAATTTATTGAATCCATCGACTTCGAGGAAAAGGCAAAATGGCGCGTGAATAAGGAAACCTTCGTTCATTTCCGCCCTGTCCCGGGGGACATTTTTTTTTCGACCTACGAAACCGGGGATGTGTTGCATGCCATGGATGCATCACCCCCGGAAAACGCTGTTTCCTGTGATGCGGGCATGGCAACGGCGGCCGCCGTGTTTCCCCTCAAGAAAAGCGCCGCAGCGCGCATAGAGGTGCGGGTTCCCCTGGATGAAGAACTGCAAAAAGAAAAAACGCCTGCCAGTGCCGTCCAGCGTCCCTGGAATGCCGTCCTGGCGGAGGCCGCCCAGCTTTCCGTTCCCGAGGCCCGCATCCAGTACCTGTATGATGCGGCGCTGCGGACCATGATCCTGCTTTCCGCCGCAGATACCGTGCCGGGTCCATACACCTACCGCCGATTCTGGTTCCGCGATGCCTGCTTCATGCTGAATGCGCTGCTGGCCGTCGGACTCCACGAGCGCTGTCAACGGATCTTGAACACCTTTCCGGAGCGGCAGAAGCGCTCCGGCTATTTTCATTCCCAGGAAGGGGAATGGGACTCCAACGGCCAGGTGCTGTGGATATTGAACCGGTTTCATGAATTGACGCACCGCCCGCTGCCCCCGCAGTGGCGGAAAGCGGTGCAAAAGGGGGCCGACTGGATTGTCCGCAAAAGACGATCGGGCAAAGGAAAGGATCCGTACACAGGACTGTTTCCGGCCGGATTCAGTGCGGAGCACCTGGGTCCCAGCGATTATTACTACTGGGACAACTACTGGGGCATTGCCGGGCTGCAAGCCGCCGCGCAGCTCTGCGGCCGGTACGGCGATGCCGGGAAACAGAGCGCGCTGCTGAAAGCGGCCGATGAATTCCAAAAGTCGGTGGACGACAGCATTCGCGCCATCCCGCATCGGCGCAGCAGAGGCGGTATCCCCGCCGCACCCACCCGCCGCATGGATTCCGGTGCCGTAGGGTCCATGGTGGCGGACTACCCTCTTCAGCTGACGGCTCCCGGCGATCCCAAAATCATGAAGACCGCCGGCTACCTCCTGGACCGGTGTTTTCATGACGGCGCGTTTTTTCAAGACATGATTCACTCAGGCATCAATTGCTATCTGACGCTGGGCCTGGCCCAGACCCTGCTGCGCGCGGGAAACAGCCATTTTCAAAAGCTGGTTTCCCGCGTCGCCGCGCTGGCCTCTCCCACCGGCCAGTGGCCCGAGGCGATCCACCCCTTCACCGGCGGCGGTTGCATGGGCGACGGCCAGCATGGGTGGGCCGCCGCCGAATGGATCCTCATGATCCGCAGCCTTTTCGTGCGCGAAGAAGATAAAACGTTGATCCTGGGTTCCGGAATCTTCCCGGAGTGGCTGGAAAAAGAAACGCCGATCCGCTTCGGCCCTACTTTGACGGCCGATGGACCGCTTTCAATAGAGATCCGCCGACAAAACCGGGAGGTCGCCCTGACACTTCAGGCGGAAACCCACGCCATTTCACACGGCGCCGAGATCCGTGTTCCGGGGTGCCGCCCGCAGGCGGCTTCCCACTACAATCAAACCTATCTGCTTGAGGTGGTCGACACATGAAAATATGCATGTTTACCAACGCCTACCTGCCGCATGTCGGCGGCGTGGCCCGATCCGTGGCCCTTTTTACGGAAGACCTGCGGCGGAAGAACCATCAGGTTCTGGTGATCGCCCCCACCTTTTCGGAATCGCCCGAACCGGATCCGCATATTCTTCGCGTCCCGGCCATTCAAAACTTCAACGCCAGTGATTTTTCGGTGCGTATTCCCGTACCGTTTCTCATCGACCAGGAAATGGATGCCTTCGCACCGGATCTGATTCACAGCCATCACCCTTTTTTGCTGGGGGACGCGGCGCTGCGGGCCGCACGCCGCCGCCGCCGGCCCCTGGTTTTCACCCACCACACCCAGTATGAAAAATACACCCACTACGTGCCGTTTGATTCGGAGCCGTTGAAGCAATTTGTAAGCAATCTGGCCACCGCCTACGCCAATCTTTGTTCCGCCGTCGTCGCCCCGAGCGATAGCATTGCCCGTCTCATCCGCCGCCGCGGCGTCGAAGTTCCGGTGAAGGTCATACCGACCGGCGTCGATCTCGCCTTCTTCGAAGAAGGATCCGGCGACGTATTCCGTTCAGAATGGAACATTCCCCGAAAGACCTTTGTCATCGGCACCTGCAGCCGGCTGGCGCCGGAAAAAAATCTCGCTTTTCTGGCGCATGCGGCGGCGGATTATATATGCGGTGACCCGGCGGCCCTGTTCCTCGTTCTGGGGGAAGGCCCCAGCGGTGAGGATATCCGGCGTGTATTCGCAGACCATGGCCTTGAAAAACAATTGATAATGACCGGCAGCCAATCGGGCACCGCACTCAGCAATGCGTACAATGCGATGGATCTTTTTGTTTTTGCATCAAAAACAGAAACCCAGGGTCTGGTGCTGCTGGAAGCGATGGCGGCGGGCAAACCGGTGATGGCGCTCGATGCCTCCGGCACACGCGAGGTGGTCGAAGACGGGCGCAATGGCCGCCTGCTGCCGGCGGAAACCACCGAAAAGCAATTCAGCGAAGAAATCGCGGCATTCAGAAAATGCCCCGAAACGAACGATCAATGGCGTGCGGCGGCACGGCGCACTGCTCAGGAACTGTCACGCCGCAATTGTGCCCGGCAGCTGGAAACCCTCTACCGGTCTGTGCTGGAAGCCGACGGTGCGCCGTCAGACGAAACCGATGACGCGCTGATTTCCTGGAACAAGCTGCTCGAAGGCATCAAGGCGGAGTGGGAGCTGTTAACGGAAAAGACCGCTGCGGCCGTAAAAAAAATCCCAACCGAATAAAGCCCGCCGTTTCCATTCGCTTGGCATGCTTGGGCACGATCGAGCGAATAATTCCTTCAACTTTCGCAAACTGCATTATTTCCCTTGCCTGAATACCGGCAAGCCCCCATGGAAAAACAGCCCGGCGACCCATATGCTGAAAACAGAAATGCAAACACCATAATGAAAGGAGCCGCGCATGAAAGTTAAGGAAATAATGACACGCGATTTGGCGTATGTGCGCCACAACCAGACGATTACGGAGGCCGCCGAAAAGATGAAACGGCTGAAAGTGGGAGACCTGCCGGTTCTGGCGGGAGAAGACGCCGTGGGTATGGTGACGGACCGCGACGTGGTGGTGCGCACTGTCGCCCACGGCCTGGATCCCAAAGTGACCCATGTCATCGACGCCATGACGGAAGGCGTGATTTCCTGCAAGGAAGACGATCCCATCCAGAAGGCGGCCCAGATGATGGGCAAGCACCAGATTCGACGGCTGCCGGTCATGAACGACCAAAAGGAGATGACGGGAATGGTATCACTGGGGGACCTGGCCTTGAATCTGGACAAGGACAGTGTGGGTCAGGTGCTGCGCGACATTTCCCGCTAATTGGATTCCGGGATTGCCGCATTCCCGAAGAAAAATAACAGCAACCGAGTGCGTGAAAGGAGAGCCATCATGAAAATCATGAAAGCAAAAGCAATTGCAACCGCCCCGGCGCTGATGGAGATTTCCAATCCCATTCTGCTGCACAGGGGGCGTCTGGCCCTGATGATGCTGTTGATCATTTCGCTGTGTCTTGTCAGCCGCATCCCGCCTGCCGGGGCGGTCCAGCAGCTGGAAGATGCCGACATTCGCATGACCGTGGAAAAAGATCTGCTGCAGGATCCGGTTGTCCGTGCCCGGCGCATCACGGTGGAAACAGACCGGGGGGTGGTCACCCTGTCGGGCACGGTGGCGAATCTGCTGGCCAGAGACCGGGCCATGGCCGCGGCCAGACGTGTCAAAGGCGTGCGTGCGGTTATCGACCGCCTTAATGTGCGTGCGTCCATGCGGTCGGATCCAGACCTGCGCACTGACATAAAAAACGCCCTGCGCAGCGACTATGTCACCGAAGCATATGAGATAGCGGTGGATGTGGACAGCGGCGAAGCCACCTTGACCGGGGTGGTGGATTCCTGGGCCGAAAAGCAGGCCGCCGCCGACATCGCCAAAAAAATCCGCGGTCTTCAGGAAGTGCACAATAATATCACCGTTTCATCGCGTTTTGAGCGCACGGACGCCGAAGTGAAGCATGACGTCCAGCATCGGCTGGAAGCCGATGTTTATGTGGATGAACGTCTGATCGACGTAGCCGTCGAAGACGGGGATGTCCTTTTGAGCGGCATTGTCGGCAGCATGCAGGAAAAATGGCAGGCCCGCCTCGACGCCTACGTGGCCGGCGCCGAATCGGTCAATGTGCGTGCGTTGGAAGTCAAGTGGTGGGCCATGGACGATGCCGATGTGAAGAAAGCCGCCTACGTTCCGAAAACCGACGCGGAAATCAAAAAGGCCGTGGAAAATGCGCTGGAGGTTGATCCTCGTACACAGGCGTTCAAGATCGACACCCGTGTGAGAAACGGCGTTGTCACGTTTACCGGTATTGTCGACAATCTGGCCGCCAAACAGGCGGCGGAGGCCGACGCCCGATCCACCCAGGGCGTGCGCTGGGTGAAAAACTATCTCAAGGTCAGGGTGCAGGAACCCCCGGTGGAAAGCGAGATCCATCAGCGCATCCAGAACGCCATTCAACGGGATGTGCTGCTGTCGCCGCGCGAAATCAATATCTTCGTTATCGATCAGACCGCCTACCTCTACGGTAATGTCGACGACCGCTACATCAAACAGCATGCCGAAGAGGTCGTTGCGCGTACGCCGGGGGTGGTGGCCGTCAGCAACAACCTGATGGTCGACGGATCATGGGACTGGCGAAGCGATGCCGAGATAAAGGAAGACGTCCAGAGCGAACTGTACTGGAGTCCGTATGTGGACAGCGAAGACATCAATGTCAGCGTCATCGACGGCGAAGTGCTGCTCAAAGGGGTGGCCACGGACTGGTTCGAGGCCGAAAGTGCGGTTGATAACGCGTTCCAGGGCGGCGCCCGAAGCGTCAAGGCCCGTCTGGAGCTGGCCAGCGGTTATGAATACCGGGGCTACTATGAAGAGAGTGATCGCCGTTAGGTAGAATCGTTGAGAACGTTATGAGCGTTGGGAATGTTGGGAACGTTGGGAACGATGGAATGCTGCCGGCCATTCGCTGTCAGCGGTTTATTCCATGATTCATGTAATCAAGAACATCGCTCGCCTTGGGATCTTGGTCGATGGTTGCAAAGGCAATGCACATGAAAAAAACCGAGCACGTGCATGCGCACGTGCTCGGAGGCCGGTCAAGGCGGAAGAAAAATAAGTCCCCGGTTTTACTGGATTCCGGCGTGCGCCGGAATGACGCTTCGTCGACAAAAAGCAAACCCAACGATCTCAACGCTCTCAACGATCCTAACAAAATTTCATGCAAATGAGGCGTACAGAGACAATTCAAAATTCAAAATTCAAAATTCAAAATTATTATTACTTCACCACCAGTCCCTTTTCCACGGCATAAACGGTCAGGGCGGAGGCGTTGTGCAAGTCCAGCTTGCGCATGATATTGGCCCGGTGTTTTTCGACGGTTTTAATGCTGATGCACAGAAAATCGGCGATCTCCTTGTTGCGATAGCCCTCGCCGACCAGTTTCAGCACCTCAATTTCGCGCTGGGTCAGCGTTTCCCAGGATGTTTTTTCCTTGAGCCGTTTACGGCTTTCAAGGTAGCCTTCCAGTACTTTTTCGGAGATTTCCGGGCTGACATACCGTTTGCCTTCCAGTACGCTTTTGATGGCAAAACGCAGTTCCTTGTGGCTTGAGGATTTGAGGCAGTAGCCGTGGGCGCCGGATTTAAAGGCCTCCAGCGCATATTCTTCCTCCGCGTGCATGGTCAACACCACGATTTTGATCTCGGGATACGAACCGGCGACTTCCTTGATCACGGACAAGCCGCCCATTTTCGGCATGCTCAGATCCAGCAGAACCACATCCGGCATCTTTTTGTTCACCAGGCGAATGGCCTTGAGGCCGTCTTCAGCCTCTCCGACGACTTCCAGATCACCGCCGGCATTGATCATGGATTTGAGTCCTTCGCGAAGGATGGTGTGGTCTTCCGCAATGACGACCGTCTTTTTTTCGTTCATTACCTTCTCCTTGATATGGTGGACATGAAAACTGGCGTTGCCGGGTAAAGCGAAACAGGACCAAAGGAAAACGCTAGCGGCCGCGGTGCCGGGACATCAGCAAAAAGTCCGATGCCATGATGCGGCGCAATCCTTCCTGCAGCGGCAAGGCGGTATCTATGGAAATGAGATGATCCGACGGAATGTCATCCAGCGGTTCGTAATCCGCTTTAAATGCCGCGTAGTGCTGCAGTCGCGCATCGGATCGGGACGGTTGTGAATCGCGATCTCTCAGACGCCTTTTCAAAACCGCTTCGGCGGCGGTGCACTGAATGAAAACAATGTTGGCATCGGTGTCCGCGGCCAGCCGGCGGGCTTCCGTGCGCCATTTGCGTTGGCTGAACGTGGCGTCCAGAATCACCGAAGCTCCTTTTTCGATCTCCTGCTGCGCCTGTTCAAGCATATGGGCGTAGGTCAGCGCAGTGGCGTGGGGGGAATAGATGTCGGCGCCGAAGGCCGCCGTTCGGCTCTGTTCAGGGTCGTCGGTGAACAACTGTTTGCGGATTTGATCGCTGCGCAGCAGGCGAACGTTGCGCTTTTCCGCCAGCGCCTGTGCCAGCGTGCTTTTGCCGGCGGCGATCAAGCCGCACACGATCCACAGGGTCGGCCGAATAAAATCGACGGCGTAGTCAAACGCCAGTGCTACATGGCGATCGATGGCGCGGTGGGGATCGGGCGCATCTTCAGGATCCGCGCCGGCCTGCTTGAGCGTAAGACAGTGAACCTTGGCCCGCACCAGGGCGCGATAGCATTTGTAGAAATTGATCAATAGTGGCACTTCATCGTCGCCGCTGTGCTGAATGTAGGCT
>Ga0180429_10004297_pt1 | contig 11414 bp, 11 predicted proteins | sample SS_ome_FD_132428 | JGI IMG/M metagenome (GOLD analysis project Ga0180429, IMG submission 132428) | Hypersaline lake sediment archaeal communities from the Salton Sea, California, USA - SS_1_S_1 metaG | ecosystem: Environmental > Aquatic > Non-marine Saline and Alkaline > Hypersaline > Sediment ... | reverse complement strand
TGTCGGCGAGGATTTCCTCCCGGCTCTGCGCCTGAAGGATCAGGCCCGAAGTGCCAAGGTCGATGCCATACAGCATGCGGAGCATCATGGGATGGGCATCATGGCTGGGGATGGCAGTCCCGCAGGCAGGTTCCGCCGATGAAGGTGAGCCCGGCAAGGAATCCGGCCTCGCTCATCTCGCGGAGGATGTCATGATGCAGATTTAGTTCATCGGCACTTGGGAGATGACGCCGGCATCGCTGAGCACGGTCTCCAGACTGATGTAGTTCAACTCGCGAGCCCGCAACGGTGCCGCCGCGGCTTCCTGGCCTGGCAGCAGGTGCAGCCAGTAAAACACCGAGGCCCCGCCCACCAGCAGCAGACCGACCACGAACATCTGCGCCGCATACCGGCGAACCGCCGGGGTGTAGAGATGAACCCGCGCGGTCGGGGTCTGGTTCACCGCCCGGCTGATGCGCCACAGGCCGCTGAGCGGGCCGGAGACCAGCAGCAGAAAGCCGACTTCAACCTTGTAGGTAAAGACCGGCTCCCGCTGGATGTAGGCCAGCAGCCCGATCGTGAGGGTCACCACGATCGCCAGCAGGGAGATCACGTCGCGGAACGTGTTTTCCGGCTTGGGGGCTGGCTCGGCCGGGGCTGCTGTGGGTCGGTCAGGCATGGGTTGAGGGTAACGTCCTGGGGAGCACGCGGCAACGCGTGCCGTCGCCGTGGTTCCGCTGCCCTTGCCGACGGACAATGCTCTGGCCGTTGATACTCTGGCGGCTGCGCGGCTGATCGTAGCGGGCGGAGAAGCGGGCGATGAAGCGGGCGATGTCGTCGGGCCGATCGCGGAGCGGGGGAACCTCGAGCGCGACGGTCGTCAGGCGGAACAGGAGGTCTTCCCGGAACCGCCCCTCCGCGACCTCGGTCTGGAGATTGCGGTTGGTCGCCGCGATCACATGCACGTCGATCGGCACCTGGCGGGTCGAGCCGACGAGCTTCACCTCCCGCCGCTCGAGCACATCCAGGAGCATCGGCTGCAGCTCGAGGGGAAGCTCGGCGATCTCGTCGAGAAAGAGCACGCCGCCATCAGCGGCGCGAAACGCCCGCCGCTGTCTCTGGCAAAGACCGCCAAAACCGCTGGCGGGAATCGCCAATCGTCGCGTCAGCCGGCGGCGACACGCAGATGGGGGGCCGCCTGGGCCGCGAATGCGGCCGGCGAGGTGCCCGTCCACTGGCGAAAGGCCCGGGAAAAGGTGGCGACCTCGCTGTAGCCGAGCAGAATGGCGACCTCGACGGGCGAATGGCCGGTGGTGCCGAGGTAGTGCTTGGCCAGCCGCTCGCGGGTGGCCACCAGCACCTCACGGAAGCTGGTGCCAGCCGCCTGAAGGTCTCGCTGTAGGCTGCGGGATGACATGCCGAGGGCGTCGGCGACGTCGGTGATCTTCGAACGGCCGTCGGGCAGGAGCCGCTGGAGGGCCTCGGTGACGTCCTCGAGCCGGGTGGAGGCGGCCTCGGCCAGATCCCGCTGGTAGAACTGATCAACCATCTGCAGCGTGAAGGGGTTGAAGGACCGCATCGGCCGCTCGAGGTCGGCGGTGCGAAAGCCGATCCGGGTCGCCGGCCCGCTCCGCAAGTCCACCCCGAAGAGCTCGTCGACCAGCTCGGCGGGAACCTCGGCCGCGTCGGGGCACTCGACGAGCAGCGGCACGACCGTATGGCCGGTGCCCCTGCGGGCCATCGCCAAGATCGCCGCCAACTCGCCGACCAGCATCGAGCCGGGGAGCAGCGAGACGTCGCTGATCGAGAGCGTCGCTCCGCCCGGATACGGCTCGAGGTCGCACCGCATCGGGCAGCAGAGCTGCTTGCACAGGCTGAAGCGTTCGAGGCCGCTGCGGAGATCCCGACTGGAGAGCCCCGCCAGGTAGGGCGTTTTGAGCTGGTACTCCATGGCAGCGACCGACTTCCGGACCAGCTCCCAGGGACCGATCAGATCCGCGAAGACCTCCCAGAGGCGGCGGCACTGGTCGTCGGTGAGGTAAAGGTGCTGCTTTTCGGCCCAGGCCTCCGGCAGGCCGGCCGCCGCCAGCAGTTCCTCGATCGGCCTGTCCACCATCTGGGCACCGGCCTGCCAGTGGCAGGGGATCAGGTAGGTCCGCCTCAGCGAAAGACTGGCGGGAACATCGAGCGACGAGGAGCGGGGCGTCGTCATGCGAAGGTCCTCCGCGGGCGTTTGACCAATACCGGGCGGCGGGTGAAGCCGACCTCTGCAATCCATTGTTTCAGACTAGGCTTGCCACCCGCCCCGAGCAAGCAGTTTCCCGCGAAGGTCGCCGCCACGAGCAACGCATCAGCGAGCGTGTCGATGTATGTGACCACCGATCTCTTGATGAGCTGGGCGGCCCTGGCTGCCACACCCCCCGGGACTTCGTGCAAGTCCACGTTCGACCACGGCATTTTCCCGGGCGTGGCCGACGGCTGCTCATTCCCCGAGGTAGAGCGTGAGGGCCGCGTCCAGCCGCGGCATCCAGTCGGCTGGGGCGACCGCGATGAACTCGCCCAGCCGTTGCTTGGCGACCTGCCTGAGGCCGCGCAGCACGGCGAACGAGTCTCTGCCCGGGAGGCCAGGGACCTGCAGTCGCAGCGGCCAGATTTCACCAGGGAAGGTCGACAGCGGGATCACGACCACGCTGTCGAGGATCTCGTTTTGGATGGAGTTCGAAATGATTAGAGCGGGGCGGGTCTTGCCGAACTCCGGGGGTTGCGTGGGGCCGAGGTTCACCCAGCAGATGCGGCCACGTCTCAGGGAGGATCCAACTTTTCAGTCGGAGTGGTCGTCAAGTCGGCCCGTTCCCACTCATACAGCCCCGGCAGGGCGTCTCTCCTGGTGAATCGGTGGACGGGCAAGCCGCCCGCCGAATACGCCACCGGCAAGCGGTCGCCCGCCGTCTGCGGACACCGCGTACAGGCCGCTAGGATTTGCCCTCCGAACCGGTTCCGATGCGCCGGCGTCGCCGCGCAGCCGCTACCACGCCAGCGGCCAAGCCGCCGATTGCCAGGAAGCCGACCGAGGTGGGCTCCGGAACGGGCTGGGCCCGCACCGCACTGATCGTATCGCCGTTATCGAGGGTGAACAGGAGCAGCGGCGTCGTGGGGAGCCCCGTGTCGAGGCCCATCGATTCGAAGGTCTCGCCCGCCCAGGTGATCGTCGTGTTGGGGGTGAAGGCGTCTCCCTCGCTCGTCCCAACCGGAACATAGAAATTTTCGTTTGTGGAATAGCCGAACGGGTCCCCGGCCAACGTGCCGGACGTATCTGTCGGGACGTCGGTCAATTGGTTGTTGTTTGTCCAATGGTCGCCTGATGATAGAAACCGCACTCCGCCATTCACTTCGCCGTAAATTCCGAAGGGAGCGATAACCCCTCTGGTGTTCGATGTGGCTGGAGTTACGGGGAAGTTTGTCGTCCAACCGCCGAGAATCGAGCCGCTGGTCGTTGCCACGACATCGCTGCCTACTTGCTCAAAGGTGAACAAGACGGCTGCGTGGAGCGGCGTGAGGCTGACAATGCTGCTTAGGAGGGCCAGCAGGGTCAGCCTGATGGTGTGACGGAGGGTGGCGGTGGCTGGCACAGCGATGCGATAGGTCATGAAGCGGGCCTTTCTCGTGACAGTTCTTCCGGTCTCAGATCGCTTCCTCCCAGGGCCGGAAACAACACCCGCTGAGCGAGATCGAAATCAGCGAACGGTGCGTTTTCCGGCCTCTAGCTGGAAGCGAATAACTTCGTGACCATCGTGCCAGCGATGCCCGCCGCTGTCTTTGGCAAAGCCCGCCAAAAACGATGGCGGGAATTGTCGGTCGACGCGTCAGCTGGCGGCGACACCAGCGGCGGTTCGAGTGGTTCACCCAAGTGCGCGAGAATCGTGCGGACGGGTCGTGGGTCGATGCCTTTTTGCCTCTTTGTGCCCCCCGGGACTGCGGCGGCGACATCCGGCTGATCGCGTTCATCACAGAGCCGGGGCTGATCCGGAAGATCCCCAGCCACATGTTGCTTGATACAGGGTGGCGAACTGCGGCCCAGGTGCCGCCGCCGCCTGAAAAGCGGCGGTCAGACGAGTTCGGTTGTTCCACACTCACTCCACGCTATGACCGCTCTACACGATCCACCACCCTTCTAAGATAAATGCGTTTTTTCGGAGAGATTACGTTTTTTGCTTCGCGGTTCCCATTCCGTTGATTACCATTCGTTGTAAGGCGGAGGGAGAATCTCTTATTCGTATTGTCGTATTGCCGCTTTTTGAAATTCGTTCATGAAAACGCAGCACACTGCTGGCATTCCAGAAGTCGTGAAATCCGCAGCCGGTTTAGGTTTATTGAGGAGGGAAGCGATGACGACGCCTGATCGACCGCGAACTCCGAGATCAACCGCCGCGGCGATCGCTTTCGTCCCGCTCGTGGCGACAAAAGCCTCGAAGGCCGACGACGGCTTCTTCGGCAACAGTACGCTCGCCCTCGCGGACTCGGGCACGCCGGGCGACGGCCAGGCAGGATCGCGCGGCCCGATGAGGTTGCTTCCGCGGTGGCGGCACTCGGTCCGCCAGCTTCCATGGCAGCCGTCTGTCAGGTGGACGATGGTTGCCGACACGCCAAAACTTTTCCACCACAACCATATCCCACTCGTTGACCGGGGCAGGGAGGGGGGGAGACTAGGTGGTATGGAATGCCACGCCCCAAAGACGCCAGCTTTGGCGGGGCGAATACGGAGAGCTTCGATGCGGTCGGCGCCGCTATAGTGCAAATGCGTTGCCATCACTAAGGCTGCGGCAGTTTATTATGAAGGCTGGAACGATGAGCGATTTTGCAAGACTGCTTTCTGGATTCACCCTGGCAGCCGCGGCGGGCATGATGCCAGGGGCCTGTCCAGCGGCCCTGGTCATTCATTATTCGTTTGATGGCGACGCGGGAACCACTGCACTCGACTCGGCTACCGCGGACGGCCAACAGAACCTCAGTATCTCCAACGGCACATTCGTCAATGATCCGCAGCGGGGCGATGTGCTCAGTCTCAGCGCAGGTGCAATTGGTTCATTGAGCTTCACCGCGACAACTGGCAGCTATAGTTTCGCCGGCTGGTACAAGGGAAGCGATTCGGCGGGTTATTGGTACGACCAAGGGGCGGGCAACCGGTTGATTGTCTCGCTCAGTGCCTCAACGTCACAGGATGCCAGCGATGGCGGGGCAGCTGCCGGAATGGGCGTCTACGAAGGGAGTTGGATCAATAGTGGCGGGACTTCTTGGAATGACGACCAATGGCGGCACATGGCCTGGGTTTTTGAGGCGGATGGTCTCGGCCCAGGCGTTGACAGCCTTAGCATCTATCTCGACGGTGTGGCCCAGGATGTGGATCTCGGTACTGCGGGCTTCCAGGACAAGCGAGCCATCACGATTAGGGCCTTGGGTGGAACGCAGCGACTCTTTGCGAGGTACTCAGGCGGGTCGGGTCTTGAACACCTCGAAGGGCTCGTCGATGACTACCGAGTCTACGATCATGCACTGACCGCCGGAGAAGTCTCGGCGCTCGTTCCGGAGCCATCCGGTATCGTCACTGTTGGCCTGCTGGTCGGCGGGATTCTCGTAGCCCGCCGGTCACGTTCGCGAGAGGATAGGACAGGCAAGCCACAGGAACGATGCTCCGATTGCGGCAGATAGCCCCACGCGTCAGGATCGAATTGGATCGGCGGTTTTGATTCAGCCATGGAGGCAGATCAGTCGGCCGGGAGCCCGGCGAGAATCTGGCCCGCGTCGAGGTCGGCGGCCTGCCAATCGATCGCCGCCAGGGTCTCGCGGGCCGCGGCAGAGAGCGGCAGCCGCCAGCGGTCGCAGAAGACGTCGGAGAGATCCCGGCCGGCGGCCACCGAGGCCGCCACGAGCCAGGCCCGACACTGGGCCAGCGCCCCTGCCGGCGTGTCGGGCCGCACGGGCGGGCACTGCATCAGAGCCGCGAAGAATCGCTTGGTCCAGGCGTCTCCCCCGCAGTCGCGGCGGAGCTTGAGCATCGCCGAGGCGTAGAGCACCGGCTGGTCGCTGGGGCCCTCGAAGCCCTCCAGCCGCGCTGCCTTCTCCGGCAGGCCTCCCTGCATCGTGAATCCCCGCAGGAACGTCATGGTGCCCGCTGCGTACACCGCCTCCGCCTTTTCGATCGCCGCCCGCAGCGCGGCCTCCGGATCCTCGCAGCCCGTCGCGTCCATGCACGAGTACCGCATGAACACGGCGTACCCTGTGATGAACGACGAGTGTCGCCCGCCAAACACGTACCAGTTCCGCCCCATCTCGTAGAAGTAGTAGTGCGGGAAGGCCGCCGGGTTCTCACGGACAACCGCGTAGTCGCGGTCGAAGCCGGCCACCTCGATCCCGGTGACGCCAATTCGGCCGCAGCCGATGCCGCAGGTGAGCCGCCCGTCGGGCACGGCGGCCAGCGTGGGCCGGCCTGCAAGGCACTTGTGCCTGCCCGGCTCGACGCCGACTACCGCCGCGTAGTGCTCCCAGCCGGCGTCGAGCCGCCGCAGGAAAATCTCCATCGTGCCGCGGTCGAGATCGGCAGCCGGCGTCAGGAAGACCACGGCCCGCCCGAGCCAGGGATGGAGCTGCGGCTCGATGCCCAGTTCCCGCCAGCGGTCGGGATACAAAGCGAGCGGTGCGTAGTCGATCGCCGGCCCTGGGTCCGGGGCCGCAGCAATCGCGCCAAGGGCCGTGAGCCCGATCAGGACCAAGGCCGCGCAGGCCAGAATACGGAGGCGAACTGCGGCCCAGGTGCCGCCGCCTGAAGACCGCCCGTCAAACCAGTTCGGTTGTTCCATCGCTTGCTCCACCTGATGAGTGGCTCACCGTACCGTCCACCCGCCTCAGGGAAATCATTTTTTAAGAGCTTACGTTTTTCATGCCGTACTTCCCATCCCCCTGATTACGCTCGTCCGCCGGCGATTGGATGATTCTGCAACCCAGACGGCCGGATCACTCGCGTCCGTTACCTGCTCCCCCGGCACAACATAGCCAGCTGGGTCGGGCAGGGTCGCGGGCGAAAGCCGACGCGACCGGGAGCCACTGGCGTCGTCGAATTCTCGCCACTCATCAGTCTGGCGATGCTCGCCGAAGTGCCATTGGCCGCCCTGTGTCTTGGAACCGTACCAACGGCTTGTCATCGAGCGGCAACGAACTGAAGATACGAAGCATGGCTATGCCGCTCCCCAAGCCGCCCGGCAATCTCCATCCGCTCTCTCGGGAACTGCTCGAGAGCCTCGCTGGCCATCCGGAGGCTGCTGAGATCGTGATTGGCGGCGGTGTGGCACTCAGCCACTATCTGGAGTATCGCCCCACCGTGGACCTCGATGCCTGGTGGCGCGGTGAACCTCGGGCGGATGTGGTGGCTTTTGTCGAGGCCGCCATGCAGGCGATCGCCTCGCGCCATGGCTTCGAATATCGCCGTCGGTCGTGGGGCGAAACCGAGAGCCTCGAACTGCTGCAAGGCACCCAGAAGCAGTACTCCTTCCAGATCAGCAGGCGGACTCTTGCCCTCGACGAGGCGCTTCCCTCACAGTGGAAGCCGGTCTCCATCGAAACGCTGCGCGATAACGTGGCGTCCAAAATGACGGCCCTGGTGCAACGTGGGGCGCCGCGGGATTTTCTCGACATCTACCACCTCTGCACCCGCGACGTGATGAGCATGGCCGACTGCTGGAGAGCGTTCACCGAAAAAAGTCTTGGCATCGGCATCGACGAGGCCAAGCGAAAAATCATCGCACGCCTGTCGATGATTGAAGCCAGCCGACCGCTCGAGACAATGCAGCCCGGGGACGCTCGCGACCAGGCCGCGGGGGTCCGTGAGTGGTATTACCGCGTCTTCGCCGCACCCCCACCATGATCATCGATCGATCCGTCTATCCCGACGTCGAGCCCCCCGCAACGCTCCAGAGCCTGGCGGACCGGGCCGATTACATGCAGCGAATCTGCGCGGCCTTCGATTTCGGTGTCTTCCCCGAGGAGACCGACTGGGAGACGTTTGCCGGATGGCAGGACGTCTTCGATCGCTTCCCGCTCCCGGATTCACCCGGCTACCACACCTTTCGCCACTGGTATGGCTGGGAGCCCGTGCCGGTCGAGCGGCGGTTGGGCATCCCCACGTGGAAGGTCGCCGACCTCCACGAGGACCGACCGGATTTGTGCGAGGAGATGGTGTGAAGGATTCGCCGTGAATCGACGGCCCGATCGAGTCCGACCACTCGCCTAAGGGAAATGATTTGTTTCGGAGAGATTACGTTTTTCGCTACGTGCTTCCCATCCCTCTGATTACGCTCGTGCACTGGCGACAGGACGAATCGTTGTTCTTCAACTTCGCATGATCTCTTTTTCGGAGTTCGTTCATGATAACGCGGCATGTGGCACGATTCGTGGCAGTTTTGACGGCGGTGTTTCTGGTCAGTTCGACCGAGTCACAGGGAACTACCGAAGCTGCCAAGCCGCCATTCGACATGTCGGCCCAGGCCAAGGCCGAGCGGGAACGGATCTACTCCGTGCCCGGTCGGGCGAATCTGGCCGGGAAGGCCACGCCGCTTGAGGACGGCATGAAGATCGCCTTCTACGGCGACTCCCTCACCATGCAGGGCCGCTACATCCAGGCGATCAAAACGGCGCTCGCGGAGGGAGAAGGCACCAAGGGCATGTCGATCCAGATCTTCCAGCATGGGCTCAACGGCGGACGCGTGCCGACGGTGCTCGAAGGGAAGTGTCCCTGGGGCGACTTCAAGGCCACCATGCAGGAACTGCTCGACAAGGAAAAAGCCGACGTCGTCTGCATCTGGCTCGGAGTCAACGATGTCTGGCATGGCAAGAAGGGCACGAGCCCCGAGGATTTCGAGACGGGCCTCGAGAAGATGGTCGCGCTGGCCCGCGCCGCCGGCGCGAAGGCGGTGGTGCTGGCGCCCCTGGCGGTGCTGAAGGAGAATGCGGGGAACTGGAACCCCACGGCCGACGAGTTTGCGGACATCACCCGGAAGGTGGCCGCCGAGACCGGCGCCGGCTTGGCCGACGTGCGGAAAGCCTACCAGGCGTATCTCCAAAACAACGGCACCGAGGCGGGTCCCGACGGCACGCTCACGTTCAAGGGCAACCTGCTGACGTATGACGGCGTGCACGCGAACGAGGAAGGCGGCAACGTGGCAGCCGACGTGATCGCCCAGGCCATCGTTGACGCCCTGAAGAAGTGAGTCGCCGCCGGAGTCTTCCGTCGGTGCCGCTTTGCCCATCGCCGCGGGCGAAGCCGGAGACGCTCCCGGTTCCCCTGGAGGAGTTGATGACGATGACAAGGTTCACGTGTCTCGTCCTGATGAGCGGCTTGCTGGGCGTCTGGGCTGCCGCCGCGCACCCGCGGTCAGCCGCCGCCGCCGAGGCGTCCGCGTTGAACCTGATCCCGCTCCCGCAATCGGTGACGCTGGGCAAAGGCTCGCTGGCCTTGACGACCACGAGCCGAATCGTCGCCGCCGACGCGACGCTCGCGCCGGTGGCGGCGGTGCTCTCCGACGAACTCTACCGGCTGACCGGGGTGCGGATGGCGGCGGCGAGCGGCGTTGCCCAGGCGGGCGACATTTCCCTCGTCCTCGATCCCGGCCTGACCGGCGAGGCGTATTCCATCGAGACCGGCGACCGGGTCGTCATCGCCGGCGGAGACCAGCGCGGCGTCGCCTGGGGCCGGGCGACGCTGCTCCAGGCCGTCCGCCGCGACGGTGAATCGGCGGCCCTGCCGCGGTTGGCCGTTCGCGACGAGCCGGCGTTTGCGTTCCGCAGCGTGATGCTCGACGTCGCCCGCCGCTGGCACCCCGTCGAGACGATCAAGGACACGATCACGCTGCTGAGCCTCTTCAAGATCCGCTTCCTCCACCTGCACTTGAGCGACAACCAGTCGTTCACGTTCGCCTCGCAGGCATTCCCGACGCTCGCCACGCCAAACCGCAGCTACAGCCCCGAGGAGATGTCGGATCTGGTCCGGTACGCCGACGCGCGGGGCGTGACGATCATCCCCGAGATCGACATTCCCGGCCACAGCGGTTCGTGGGTGGGCAAGCTGCCGGACCTGTTCGGCACGACCGACCCCGCGACGGGCCAGTCCCGCGGCGTGGGCATCGTCAACATGGCCAACGAGAAGGCGTACACGGCGCTGGCGACGCTGATCGACGAGCTCTGCGAGACGTTCCACTCGAGCCCCTACATCCACCTCGGTGCCGACGAAACGAGCGCCGCCGGCCTGGTCGCGCTGCCGGAGTACCTGCCCTACGTCAGGGCGCACGGTCTGAAGGAGGCCGAGCAGGGGAAGTCGCACGAGTTGTTCGCGCATTTTGTCGTGCGGATGAGCGAGCTCGTCAAAGCCAAGGGCCGCAAGCTCATCGTCTGGAACGGCTTTCCCTCCGCCGGGACGGAGAACGTCAAGGTGCCGGCAGACGACATCCTGATCATGTCGTGGGCAGGCTCGCCGCTGCCGCTCCTGGATCAGGGCTTCGAGATCGTCAACTGCTGCTGGCTGCCGCTGTACATCGTTCCTCCGCAGGGGCGGGCGCCGGTGGCGGAGTGGATTTACGACTGGAATCCCCGCGAGTCGGGCCGCTGGGGGGTCGCCCAGCCGGTGGTGATGCCAGCCGACGCGAAGGTCTGCGGGGCCCAGATCTGCTTCTGGGAGCAGCGGTTCAACGAGGTCCTGCCAATGCTCCGGTCCCGCGTGCCGGCGCTGAGCGAGCGGCTCTGGAACCTCCAGACCGACCGGCCGTTCGCGGCCTTCAGCCGGGCCGCGCGAGAGACCGACCGCGTGTTCGAAAGGATCGCCTATCCCGTATCACTGGAGGTGAAGGGCTTGATCGACCCGAGCGATGTCGCCTTCGAGAAGACGCTCGAGGTTCGGCTGACGAGCAGCGTGCCCGGGACGATCCGCTACACGCTGTCGAAGCCCTGGGAGGAGGCGCCGTCGGCCGACTCGCCGGTCTACGATAAGCCGATCGTTCTCGACGATACGACGACAGTCTCGGCGCAGCTGTTCGATGCGGCGGGCCGTTCGGTCGGCGGGGTGACGCGGGAGCGATTCCGCCGGATCGTTCCGGCGTATCGATACGAGGTGATGGGGCCCTCGCCGCAGCCGATCTGGCAGGAATTGCCGGATTTCTCGACGCTCAGCGTGCTGCGGACGGGTGTGACCGGTCTGATGTCACCGGACCGCGGCGAGCAAATCAACCGCTCGATGTTCGCCGGTCTCCCGCCGCACGGCCACATCGACGTCCGCGTGCACGGGCTGTGGAACCCTTACGCCATCCGGCTGACCGGGCAGCTTCGCATCCCGGCCGACGGCGAGTACGAGTTCAAGGTGCGGGCGAGGGACGGGCAGGCAACGCTGCTGCTCGGCG
>Ga0180429_10004295_pt1 | contig 11416 bp, 9 predicted proteins | sample SS_ome_FD_132428 | JGI IMG/M metagenome (GOLD analysis project Ga0180429, IMG submission 132428) | Hypersaline lake sediment archaeal communities from the Salton Sea, California, USA - SS_1_S_1 metaG | ecosystem: Environmental > Aquatic > Non-marine Saline and Alkaline > Hypersaline > Sediment ... | reverse complement strand
ATTTAGATCCGGGTCATCGTTTACCATTAGCTTTGCCTTATCCCAGGACGGCGCGTAGCCTTTTTTTGCCATAAGCTCGAATATATGCTTTTTCTGGACATCAAAGGGATTCCTGGACCGGATAGCTCCGCCATTGTCTTTATAAGTCAGGATCTCATCTTCATAATCTATGGACATATTGTTTTTTGTAAGTCTGCGGCAAAGCTCCCTGTATGCATCTGATTTTGACTTTCTGGCCCTCTCCACCTCTTTTTTTACCAGGGGGTCACCCCAGTCAAGCTCATAGCCCAGTATATGTACATCATCAACATCGGTATCACATGAGAACTCATAGCCCAGGACAAGTCTCAGGCCCAGGATCCTGGCATATTCTCTTATATCAAAAGTATTATTATTTTCTTCAATAGTTATAGGCGGGTCTATATCATGGTCTGTTATGGCTACGGCCTTGAGACCAGCTCTGGCTGCCAGGCATATCAGTTCTCTTGGAGTGTCGTTGCCGTCAGACCTTATTGTATGACAATGCAGATCGCATTCATGATCCGGTAAAGCCGGCATTACCCTGCCCTTCTGACCGGCGGCCTGCCCTCGCTTCCGAATATCTCAATATATGAACCAACCAGTTCCCTTATGGAACCCTTTACCATCCTGATGGCCTTTAATGGTTCATACTCATAGATATTATCCTGGGTATACCTTTTATGGGAGCGGTCGATGTACTTCTTATATGCATCAAGATATGCATGTTTGAGCTCTGTGGATATGTTCATCTTGGAGGGACTATAGCTGATTATCTTTTTTAGCTCATCAGGAGGAAGGTCGGAACATCCGTGTATGACTATGGGGAAGGGACAGAGTTCCATTATCCGGGCCAGACGGGGAAAGTCCAGCCTGCACTGGCCCCTGTAATGGCCGTGCCTGGTACCGATTGCCACTGCCAGCGAGTCTACACCGGTAAGTTTTTGGAACTCCTTTGCTTTTATTGGTTCGGTAAGCAGTACCTTGTCATCCCGGACCTTTACATCTTCCTCGCTTCCTCCGATGTGGCCCAGCTCACCTTCTACAGTTACACCTTTCTGGTGAGCATATTCTACTATCTGCCTGGTTATCTTTACGTTTTCTTCGAATGGCTTCGAGGACCCGTCTATCATGACCGAGGACCAGCCATAATCAATGCATCTCTTTATGATATCAATATCTGTGCCATGGTCCAGGTTCATGGCAATAGGGACAGCTGTGCCCGCCGAAAGAGACCTTACCAGCCGGGGAGGCATCTCGAAGCCCATCTCCTCTACCGTCTTCTGGGAAGTCTGGATGATCACCGGGGAACTTTTTTCAATAGCAGCTTCAATCACTGCTTCCATTGAAGTAAGGTCTACGATATTGAATGCTCCTACTACAAATCCTTTGAGCCTGGCTTCCCGGAGCATGTTCCCCGTGTTTATATAAGTCATAAGATTTCCTTATAAAGCAATTAATTGCATAGCAACATTTTATTTCACTTTCGGTTATTACTATAATATTTATCTGCAATTAATACAAGAGTTATATTAGCATTTTATTGCACTAGGATACGGGCTGGTTTTCTTTACTGTCAATTAAAGCAAATTACCGAAAGATTATTGAAAGAATAGTGAAAGAATATTAAAATAGTAATATGGAAAATATTAATCCTGAATATGAAATAAATAATAAGATCCTTTCCCTGCTTAATGATATATCACAAAGCCAGGGAATGTTAAATGCTATCCAGCTGCCAGCGGGCGGATATCTTCACATTAATTCCCTGGCAAATATTGACGCTGTCCATTATTCAACCAGGTTAGAGGGTAATAGGTTAACCCATAAACAGGTCACGATTATAATAACAGATAAAAAAAGTAAGAATATCAGTAAATTTGAAAAAGATATCAAAGAAGTCATAAACTACGCAAAAGCCCGTAATTATCTCAGCCAGGATAAAATCCTGGAAAAAGAAATTGATAAAGACCTGGTCTTAAAAATACATTCTTTGTTGATGGATAAAATTGTAGTTGGAAAGCTGAGAGGTTATTACCGTCAGGCACAAAATGTTATCCAGGATACTAAAACCCGTAATATAGTCTATATGCCGCCTGAAGCGGCAGATGTTCCAGAGATGATGTCAAAATTGTTTTTCTGGACTAAAAATTCATTAATAAATAATGCAAGCCCTTTGATCATTGCAGCACTATTTCATTACTATTTTGTTACAATTCATCCTTTTATGGATGGTAATGGCCGCTGTTCCAGGCTTCTTACTAATTTTATCCTGAATAAATCCGGCTTTACAGTCTCAAGATATGCATCTATAGAGAAAGAACATGAGCAAAATAAAGTGGATTACTATAAATACCTGAATAAGCATCAGGGTCAGCTTTTTTATGATATTCCTGAAAATATTGATTTAACAGATTGGCTAAGGTATTGGCTGACCTGTCTCAAAAATACCTACGCCGAAGCTGTCGAGCGTATCCAGGCCAATACTCCCAATATTGACCTGGATGATAATCGCTTAAGAAAAGCTTATTCTTTATTTCTTAAGCATAAAAGGTTAAGAGCTGCTGAATATCAGCTATTAGTGGGCCTTGGTAGAACTCAATCGGTTGCAGATCTGAACAAACTGGTTAAACGGGGTTTAATAAAAAAAGTTGGTGGCGGTAGATCCCGGACTTATATTATTAGTGAAAGAAAATTGAAAGAATAGTGAAAGAATATCCATCTGCCTGCCAGTGGATTTACACAGGTCCAGTCTTATTCAGGAAAATACTCCCCTATGTTTTCTGCAGTTATGGCTTCGCTCTCCATAAATATATATGGGGGCACAGGATTGCCGTATATGTGAGTCAGGGCGGCCGGCACCAGGTAGTCCCCGTACATTTCGGGAAAGAAAGCTATGCCCGCATCTATCGTGCCTTCCCTTACCAGCTCTTTTCCCCTTTCGTCCAGGCCGTAGGATATGATAAGCCACCTGTCAGGATCCCATCTATCCTTTTCCAGTGCAGCCCGGTATACGCCTTCTGCCACGCTGTCATTTAAACAGAAAACTATTATATTTTCATCATCGGGGTAGTATTCCAGCATATTGCTTACAGCCCTGCCTCCGTCCCCGGACATCAGGACCCCTTCCTCCGTAACCGCTCTGGATCCCTGGGCTCCATCATCAGCTTCTGTACCGAACTTTTCCACCATCTCTGCCTTTGCCCCGGATATCCTGAGTCCGGCCTTATCATCCTTGTCTCCGGAACCAAGGTAGACCACCCTGTCAACATTTTCCCATCCCCCAAAGACCGGGTCCGCCATGCCGGCAGCCCACTTCCCGGCAAGCCGTCCGGCGCCGTAATTATCCACACCCATGACCGGGAAACCGGGTACAGGCGTTTCCACCCCTATGACATAGATCCCTGCCTCGTAAGCCTGCATCCCCACGCTGGCATTTACCGCTGCATCGCTAAAAAACTGGATGAAGACCTCCGCATGTCCGCCAAAGACTGTCTCTGCATTTTCCAGGGCTTTTTCCCTGTCAGCCATATTGTCCATTATTATCAAGTCTCCCTCTGCGCCCCCGGCACTTATCCATTCTGAAATAATGCTTTCCTGGACCAGGAATGCATAGGGAAGGTCTGCAGAAATATTGGCAAATGCCATCCTGTGTCCGGAAGCAGGACTCCCTATATAGTTGTCAGCCGCCGCCATCTGCCTTAAAAGCTCATATGTATAAGGTGAAGCCTTTTCCACTTCCACCGTCTCCACCACAGTCTCTACTACGGTCACTGTGATCACCTCTTTTTCAACCCTTTGCTCCGGGACCCGGCAGGATATAAGGAGGATGGCTGCTGCACAAATAAATGCTGGAAATATGAATTTCTTTATCATCATTTCCTTTTCTATCGTTTTATAAGATATTATATATTTTGCCCTCCATTATCAATAAGAGACCGTATATTTTCTAAAAAACTGCTGATCGCCGCCGGCTCCTATATAATAATTTCCGGAGATCTGGTAATATTTATCACCTTAAAATACAAGTATTGATTTTAATTTTCCCATAGTTTTTATAGAATATAGCAGATGTCAAGGTTAAGGAAAAAACATATAAAGAAGAGGGGCCGGCTCACCAGGGTGATCATTTCGGTGATTGCCGTGCTGGCTGCCGTAAATATTATATTTATGGCCGCCTTTGCCGGGCTGTTTCTGTTTATCGCCCGGTCAGTGGACCAGTTTCTGGGTGACCTTCCCCAGATAGAGGATTTCACGCCTGCCGAGACCGCCCTTACTTCCAGGATATATGCCAATGACGGCAGCCTCATAGCCACTTTCCACGGCGAGGAGAACCGCGAGCTGGTATCCCTGGGTGAGATACCCCGCAACCTTATAAACGCAGTCCTGGCAATCGAGGATGAGAGGTTCTATCAGCACCCCGGTTTCGACCTGGAAGGCATAATGCGGTCGCTGGTTATAAACCTGGCCACCGGTGACGTGGAGCAGGGGGCTACCACCATAACCCAGGGATATGTGAAGAATGTATATATGCCCGAAGAAAAATATGAGATAACCTATGAAAGGAAGCTCAAGGAAGTCATACTGGCCTACCAGCTGGAGCAGATCTACTCCAAGGATGAGATACTGGAGATGTATCTCAATACCGTATACCTGGGAGAAGGCGCCTATGGGGTACAGGCGGCGGCAAAGACCTATTTCAACAAGGATGTGGGTTACCTGAACCTGGAGGAGTCAGCTATGATAGCGGGCATGCTTCAGACATACCTCCATTCCCCCTATATCGATATGGAAGCTGCTGTGGAAAGGAGGAACCTGGTGCTCACCAATATGATGAAGCTGGGATATATAAGCCAGGACGAATATGATGAGGCCATAAGGAAGCCCATAATAACCCAGAGGCCCAGGGAAGATACAGAAAAGGCCTTTGCCCTGTACTTCGTTGAGCATGTAAAACAGGAGCTCATCGCCAAATACGGGGTGGAAAGGGTGTTTAAGGGAGGTTTCGAGATCTATACCACCCTGGACCCCGAGATGCAGGTATATGCCGAGAATGCCATAAAAGAGGTGCTGTTTGAGCCCGGGGAGGACCCGGCTGCTGCCCTGGTGGCCATAGATCCTGCCAATGGATATATAAAGGCCCTGGTAGGGGGAAATGATTTTACCGACATGAAGTTCAACCTGGCTACACAGGCCAAGCGCCAGCCCGGCTCCACATTCAAGATATTTGCCCTGCTGGCGGCAATGGAACAGGGTATCAGCCCCTATATGACATTCAACCCCAACGGGCCTATAATGTTTGACATATTCGGCAGCGAGCCCTGGGAAGTGGGAAACTATAATAGTGATTCCTATGAGATAAATGAGATGCCCATACTGGAGGCCACAGTGAAATCGGTAAATGTGGTCTATTCCCAGCTCATAATGCGGGTGGGGGCCTACCACATCGCCAAGCTGGCCATGGACATGGGCATAGAGACAGCCCTTAACCCCTATCCGGCCATAGGACTGGGGGGACTTACCATAGGCGTATCTCCCCTGGAAGTGGCTGCCTCATTTGCCACCATCGCAAATTACGGGGTAAAGAATGAACCGGTGGCCATACTGAAGGTCGTAGACGATACCGGACTGGTGCTGGAAGAATATCAGCCCCAGGGCACCCAGGTGCTTACCCCCATCAATGCCTACCGGGCCATCGAGATAATGCAGCAGGTAGTGCAGCGGGGTACCGGTACCCGGGCCAGGCTGGATGACAGGCCGGTAGCCGGAAAGACCGGCACCACCCAGGAAGCAGAGAATGCCTGGTTTACCGGCTTTACCACCAACCTGGTTGCCTGCGTATGGATGGGTTATCCCGAATCAAATATAGAGATGGATTATATACATGACATGAGGGTGGCCGGAGGGGCCCATCCCGCCATGATCTGGAAGCTTTTTATGGAAGAAGCCACCAAAGAACTGCCCATAGAGAACTTTGAAAGGCCACAGGATGACAGGATAATATTACAGGTAGTGCCCAACCATGAGACAGGCCAGTTTATGATACCCAACCGCTTCACCCCCCAGGAAGAGATACAGATGAAGGAATACAGGTACGGGCAGGAACCCATAACCCAGATGCCCATACCGGAAGATGCAATACCCATAATGCCCATGGTGGCACTTATGCCCATAAATGAAGCCAATCACATACTGATAGAGGCGGGATACAATAATATATTATATGAGAATGAGCCCTATGGAGAAGTGCCGTCGGGCTATACCCACAGGCAGGACCCCATGTGGGGCCAGCCGGTGGAGCTTATAAGGAAGATAACTATCTGGGTAAACCCTTAAGCACATGGAAAAAAACAAAGAAATACGGGTAAGATTTGCCCCCAGCCCTACGGGGTACCTTCACATAGGAAGCGCCAGGACCGCGCTTTTTAACTGGCTCTTTGCCAGGAAAGCAAAGGGCGCCTTCATTATCCGCATCGAGGATACCGACATGACCCGGCATATAGAGGAAGCGGTGCTTCCCATACTGGATTCACTTAAATGGCTGGGAATAGACTGGGATGAGGGTCCGGATAAGGGCGGCGGTTATGGACCTTACAGGCAGTCTGAAAGACCGGATATCTACAGAAAATATGCTGACAGCCTGCTTGAGGAAAAGAAAGCCTATCGCTGCTTCTGCAGCCCCCAGTTCCTGAAGGATAGCAGGCTGGCCGCCGAAAGCCGGGGAAAGACATTCCAGTATGACCGGAGATGCATGGACCTGCCCCAGGAGGAGATAGACAGGAACCTCAAAGACGGCATGCCATTTGCCCTAAGGCTTATGGTTCCGGGTAATAAGGTGCTCGAGTTTGATGACAGGGTATACGGCAGTATCTCAGTAAGATCAGATACCATAGAGGACTTCATAATACTGCGCTCAAACGGCCTTCCCACCTATAATTTTTCCGCCGCCATAGATGATGCCCTGATGCGGATAAGCCATGTGATAAGGGGCGAGGACCACCTGTCCAATACGCCCAAACAGATCCTGATATATGATGCCCTCCACATGGAAAGGCCTGTATTTACCCACCTTCCCATGATCCTGGGTCCTGACGGCAAGAAGCTCTCCAAACGACATGGCTCCGTATCCATGGAAGCATTCAGGCAGGAGGGTTACCTTCCCCAGGCCATTGTAAACTATATATCCCTTCTGGGCTGGGCATTCGATGAAAAGTCTACCATCTTTACCAGGGATGAGCTCATAGACAGGTTCTCCCTGGAAGACATCAATAAAAAGGGCGCCCGGTTCGATCACCAGAAGCTGTTATGGATGAACGGCGCCTATATAAGGAATACCGGTGAAGAGGCCCTGAAGGAAATGCTTCTAAAGACCATCCGGGAAAAGCTGGAACAGGTGCAGCCGTCATCTCTGCTGAAGGAAGGTCCTGAACCGGAGACTGCCGTAAGTATGATAGTCCCCATACTCAGGGAGAGGATAAAGACCATAGATGAGAGCCTGGACTGGGTGATGCCCTTCTTTACCGCTATTGAATACAGCCCGGAGATGGAGTCATATTTTGACAAAAAAGCCCTTGATGCTGCCGCCGTCCTGGATGAGATAATAAGCTGTCTGGAGAAGTTAAAAAAAGATTTTACTTCTTCTAATATAGAGGCAAGCCTGAGGTCCCTGTCAGAGAATCTGGGGCTGTCTTTCAGGAAGCTGGCCGAGGTCTTAAGGATAGCCCTGTGGGCAAAGAAAGTAAGCCCGCCCCTTTTCGGCGCCATGGAGATACTGGGCTATGAACTTACCCTGGACCGCATCCGCAATTATTATGGACTGATAAAAGGCCGGCAGGGTCCCTAAAGCCTGAACATCATCTCTTCCGGAGTAAGGTCCCTTCCCTTTTCCACCACTTTCTTGGTGAAATGTGCAACCACCAGCTCTTCATTGGTGGGGACTATATATATCTTGGCCTTGGAGATTACCGAATAATCTGAGGATATTATACCCAGCTGGCCGTTTAGCTCCTTATTCCTGGCCAGATCCAGGCGGATGCCCATATAGTCCATATTCTCCAGGCACCTTTCCCGGATAAGGGGGCTCTTCTCCCCTATTCCTCCTCCAAAGATCATGCAGTCTATGCTTCCCAGGGTTGTGGAGAATGCCCCTATATATTTCCTTATGCCGTCCACAAAAAGGTCCACTGCCATCTGGGCCCTCTGGTTTTCCTTATCGGCAGCCTCTATTATCTCCCGCATGTCATCAGTGCCCAGGCCGGCTATGCCCAGAAGACCGGCATTATTGGAGACCTCTTCCTGGGCCTGGTCGACCGAAAGACCCAGCTTCTTCATAGCAAATAGAAGAGCTGTCCCGTCTATATCGCCGATCCTGGTACCCTGGAGCAGCCCTGAATTGGGTGAGAAGTCCATGCTGGTATCGACCGCTTCACCGTTCTTTACCGCAGTTATGGAGCTGCTTCCCCCCAGGTGGATGGTTATGAGGTTCATGTTCTCAGTACCCATAAGCTTATAGGCCATGGCCGCCATATACCTGTGGGAGGAACCGTGGAAACCGTGTTTCTTTATTCCGGCCTTTTGCTCCCATTCCCAGGGCAGGCCGGATATCTTCCTGTATGCAGGCATGGTCCAGTAGAATGAGGGCTCGAATACCCCTACCATGGGCACATCAAGTATCCTGCTGAATACCCCGATGGTCTCGATATAGGGTCCATTATGCACGGGGGCCACGAAAAGGTATTTTCCCATCTCTTCCAGTATCTTAGGCGTAAGTATATTGGCTCCGTTTTTTTCTCCCAGGACACATTTAAAGCCCATAGCCTCGATATCTTCCGGTCTTGATATGACCCCGTTGTTTATGAACCATTTGAGTATATGCTTTATCCCCCGGTCAAAGCCGGCTATCCTTATGATTTCCTTCTCCAGGGGCCCATCCCCCACCCTGTGGGTAAAATTGGAATTTCCCCGGGTCTTTATCTGGTCCAGATTGGCCTCGCCCAGTATATTTATCTCATTTTTGTTGTTAATATCTATAATCTTACTCTTAAGAGAGGTACTTCCTACATTTCCTATCCCGATAATCATCTTTTCCCCTTTCCAGGAAAATCCACAAGATAATCTGGTATTATTTCTATATCTTTATGGCATATCATATTACTATTTTTGTTAAATCTTATTTTAACAGATTTGGCCTCTTTTTATAATATGCTTTGCTTCCGTACTGTATCATCCCATATATTTTCCGGTTTGCTTTTGCCATGTTTTTGTGAAATAATATATATCATACTAATACTATTATAATACTAGTAATATATAAGGATGCCCTTACTGGAGGTATTATGGCAGACTCAAACATATATTTCGACAATGCTTCCGCAACCCCGGTAGATAAAAGAGTCCTGGAAGATATGCTCCCCTATTTCAGCATCCATTTCGGGAATCCTTCCAGCCTCCATGACTACGGAGACAAAGCGCATGGCGCCCTTGACAATGCCCGGGAGCAGGCAGCAAAGCTCATCAATGCCGAAAGTGAGGAGATATACTTTACCTCATGCGGCACTGAATCCAATAATATGGCACTATGGGGTATTGCCAGGTCTCTTGAAGGCAAAGGAAAGCATATAATATCCTCATCCATAGAACACCAGTCCATCATAAATCCCCTGAAAGAGATGAAGAAACAGGGCTGGGATATCACCCATATAGGAGTGGACAGCGATGGTTTTGTGGATCCTGATGATATAAGGAAGGCGATAAGAAAGGATACCGTCCTCATATCGGTCATGCATGCCAATAATGAAGTGGGGACCATCCAGAGGATAAAGGAGATAGCAGCCATTGCCAATGAAAAGGATATCGCATTACACAGTGACGGGGTAGCAGCGGCAGGGATCATACCGGCAGACGTAAAGGACCTGGGAGTCAGCCTTTATAGCTTTTCAGCCCAGCAGATGTACGGCCCCAAGGGGGCAGCCGCTCTTTATGTAAAAAAAGGCACCCGGATAAAACCCCTTATACTGGGAGGCATCCAGGAAAAAGGGCGCCGGGGAGGCACTGAGAATATCCCCGCCATCATAGGCTTTGGCAGGGCCTGCGAACTGGCCGCACAGGAGCTGGAAAAGAACAGGGAATATATATCCGGCCTGAGAGACGATCTGATCGACGGCATAACCAAAAGCATAGACGAGGTCAAGCTTAACGGCCATCCTACCCAGAGGATACCGGGAAGCGCCCACATAAGTTTTGAGTTCATAGAGGGCGAGTCTATACTGCTGATGCTCAATATGCAGGGCATATTTGCCGCCAGCGGCTCTTCATGCGCCTCCCAGGCCCTAAAAAGCTCCTATGTGCTTACGGAGATGGGTCTTTCCCCCACCCTGGCGCAGGGCTCCATATCCTTTTCCCTGGGAAAATACAATACCTCAGAAGAAGTGGACAAAGTACTGGAAGTGCTCCCGCCCATAGTGGACAGGCTGAGGCAGATGTCTCCCATATACAATAAGGAAAAGTAGCCAGAAATAGCTTGAAAGAAACTATCAAACATAATATATTAAAAATCCAGCTGAAAACGGAATTAATAACTTGAAAAGAGGTTGAGATGGCTCCATATAGCGAGAAAGTGATGGATCATTTTGCTGCACCCAGGAATGTGGGTGAGATAAAGGATGCTGACGGTAAGGGAGAGATAGGAAACCCTGTCTGCGGCGATATGATGACTTTTTATATAAAGGTAAAGGATGATATCATAGAAGATGTAAAGTTCAAGACTTTCGGCTGCGGCGCAGCCATAGCCGTATCCAGCATGGTAAGCGAGATGGCCAAAGGCAAGACCCTGGATGAAGCCGTCAAAATTACAAATGATGATGTGGCCCAGGAGCTGGGAGGACTTCCCAAGAATAAGATGCACTGCTCTAACCTGGGAGCAGATGCCCTCCATGCGGCAATAGAAGACTACAGGAAAAAGCATAAAAAATAATTCACCGGGAGTGGATAATGGCTCAAGAAAATAATAAACCATGCAAGTGCCCATATTGTGATGCAGAATTAAAGGATACGGATTCCGGGGAATGCAGCCTGTGCAAGTTGAAGATAACACTCTGCAGTTCATGCGGTTATCCCGTATCTTCCCATATAGAAGAATGCCCCAATTGCGGCAACAAGCTCTGAAACGGCAGGTTTAAATGGCTGGAGAAAATAAGTTTGATGATATCCTGGACTGCGTGGGTCTTTACTGCCCGGTACCCATATTTGAGACCAGGAAGAAGATAGATTCCATGGAAGAGGGCCAGGTGCTCAGGATGACTGCCGATGATCCAGGCTCCAAACCCGATATGGAGAGCTGGGCCAGGTCCACGGGCAATGAGCTTTTAAAAGTCGAGGAAGAAGACGGGGTCTTTACTTT
>Ga0180429_10004292_pt1 | contig 11423 bp, 5 predicted proteins | sample SS_ome_FD_132428 | JGI IMG/M metagenome (GOLD analysis project Ga0180429, IMG submission 132428) | Hypersaline lake sediment archaeal communities from the Salton Sea, California, USA - SS_1_S_1 metaG | ecosystem: Environmental > Aquatic > Non-marine Saline and Alkaline > Hypersaline > Sediment ... | reverse complement strand
TCCACCATTGAAGTCACTCCTTTGACTTACTCGGCATACCTGTCTACACTAACATTTACGCCATGTTTCAAACGTCGGCATGGTGGAGCAATACCCATTAAAGATGTGTAGTACAACGAGGGCGTGAGCCCCCGGAAGGCCCGTCTGGGCCGCGGCGTTTCGGTTTGGCCTCTGCGGTGGTATAATGCGGATCGATCGTGTGGAGGTTCCGTCGACGAACTGCTGTTCTGACTGGAATATGCTATGAATACAAAACAGTTGTGCACGTCGCTTGTCGTTGTCCTGCTGTCGGCCTCGATTGGGCTTGGAGCTGATTCGGCGGCGGATGTCATCAAGAACTCCGGGGTCACAGGCGGCCTGGTCGTTCACGTCGGCTGCGGCGACGGCAAGCTGACCGCCGCTCTGAGAGTCAATGACAGATACACTGTCCACGGACTCGACAGCGACCCGGCCGGGATCAAAGCCGCCCGCGAAAACATCTCCGCCGCCGGGGCGTACGGGAAGGTCTCGGCGGCCTTGTTCGACGGGAAGAAACTCCCCTACGCCGACAATACCGTCAATCTCGCGGTTGTCGGCGACCAGTTCCGGATCAGCGGGAAGGAGATCCTCCGCGTGCTGGCCCCCGGCGGCGTCGGGCTCCTCGGCGGTAAGAAGATCACCAAACCGATTCCCGACAATATCGACGATTGGAGCCATTTTCACCAGGGCCCCGAGAACAATCCGGTCGCCGCGGACACCGTCGTCGGGCCGCCGAGGCGGATGCAGTGGACCGCCGGCCCGAGATGGCTTCGCAGTCACGAGGTCCCGACGGGGATATCCTCGATGGTCACCGCCGGCGGACGGATATTCCACACGCTTGACGAAGGCCCGATCGGCGTCACCGACGCCCGCCTGCCGGAGAAATGGTCGCTCGTCGCACGCGACGCCTTCAACGGAATGCTGCTTTGGAAGATCCCCGTTCCCAACTGGGGCTGGCAGACTTTCCAGGGCCAGTGGGCGTCAAAGTACAAGGGAGACATGGGCTGGATAAAGACGCTGGGTTTCCGAACCAAGATCCCCGGCGACTACTCCGATCGCCTGGTCGCCGGCGGAAAGCACGTGTACTTCACGCTCGGCAATTCGGCTCCGGTCAGCATTATTGATGCGGCCTGCGGAAAGGTGCTTGCCGTCTGCGAGGGCTCCGAATCGGCGAGCAAGCTCCTGCTCAGCGACGGCGTGCTGGTCGCCAGAGTCTCAAGCGGGCTGATTGCATTCGACGGCGTCACCGGCAAGCAGCTCTGGAAGACTCAGGGGCGAGTCGCATCGCCGGCGGCCAGCGGATCGCGACTGGTCTGCAGTCAGGGCAAAACGATGCGGTGCGTGGACATCCGCTCGGGCAAGACGATCTGGGAAGCCAAACTGAGCGTGACGGGGCGGACACTGATCTGCGGCGATACGATTCTGTCGGCCGCCGGTTCATTGATGCAGACGCTTTCGCTGACCAGCGGCAAGACGATCTGGGACAACGCCGCGGGCAAGACCAAGGGCAAACGCCGCCGCGGGCATAGCGGGATCTACATCGTAGGCGACACGATATGGACCGGCTATCGCGGGCGGCGCGTCAACCTCAAGACAGGCAAACCGCTCAAGCCGCTCGGCGTCACGGGCCTCTGGAGCCCCCAGCACCATCACCGCTGCTACACCAACAAGGCCACCAGCCGATACATCATCGGAGCGATGGAGGGCATGGAGTATCTGTCGCTGAACGACAACACCCACTCCCGGAACAACTGGGTGCGGGGCAGTTGCCGCCTGGGGATCATGCCGGCCAATGGAATGACCTACGTGCCGACCGACCAGTGTTACTGCTCGGCCGGCGTCAAACTCCTCGGCTTCAACGCACTGCTGGCGGCCAAAGCCCCGGCCCCCGCCGACCCGATCGCCAAACGCCTGGAAAAAGGCAGGGTTTTTGATGAAATTTCAAATTCCAAACTCCAGATGCCAAATTCCAAATCGAAGGCTTGGCCGGCGTTCAGGCACGATTCGCTTCGCAGCGGGGCGACTGACGCCCAACTGCCCGCGGAGATCAAGTCTGCATGGGACGTACAGCTCCCCGGGACCTTGACCCAGCCGGTCGCCGTCGGGAACACCGTCTGGATCGCCTCGCGCGACACCCACGCGCTTTACGCTCTGGACGCGCAGAGCGGCAGGCGGCGCTGGCGCTTCATAGCCGGCGGGCGGATCGATTCGCCGCCGACGATCCGCAACGGGACGGTCCTGTTCGGGTCGGCCGACGGGTGGGTCTACTGCCTGCGGGCCTCCGACGGCGAGTTGGTCTGGCGATTCCGCGCCGCGCCGCACGAGCGTTTGATCGGATCGTTCGGGCAGATCGAGTCGACCTGGCCGGTGCACGGATCGGTGCTCATGCTCGACGGGCTTGCGTACGTCTCGGCCGGTCGGTCGACCTATCTCGACGGCGGGCTGTTTCTCTACGCCCTGGACCCGAAGACCGGGAAGGTCGTTCACCAGCATCAGGAGACGGGGCCTTACGAGGATCACACCAGGGGGCACGGGCATTCGTACTGGTCCGAGGGCGCGCGAAACGATGTGCTGGTGAGCGACGGCGAGCATATCTACATCATGCAGCTCCGCTTCGACAAGAAGCTCAAGCCCGCACTGCCGAAGACGATATCGCTGCTCGGCGATCGCCGCACCGGGCGGCATGTGTTTTCGACCGCCGGATTCCTGGACGATGAGTGGTACAACCGCACGTTCTGGATGAACAGCAATATCTGGCCCGGTTTCTACCTGGCCAACCAGGCGTCGAAGTCAGGGCAACTGCTGGTGGTCGACAAGAACGCCACGTATGCGATAAAGACGTTCTGGACGCGAAACCGACACAGCCCGATGTTCTTCCCGGCCCAGAGAGGCTACCTGCTGTTCGCCGACGACAACGACAACGAGCCGATCCTCGCCGGACGCGACAAGGGCGAGCCGATCGAGTGGCTGCCGAAGTTCAATCTCACGCGCGGCGGGAACGACAAGGGCAGGAAATTCGGCCCGAACCTCGGCGCAGCCCCGCAGCTCAGCGAGGTCGGAGCCTACACCTACAACAAGGACAAGGGCGTCGGCTACTCCCGCGCCAAGCCGCCGAAATGGGCGATCTGGGTCCCGATCCGCGTAAAGGCGATGGTTTCGGCCGCCGACAAGCTGTTCATCGCCGGAGCCCCGGACAAGCTGGATCTTGAAGATCCGCTGGCGGCGCTCGAAGGCCGGGACGGCGGACTCCTGCGGGCGGTCTCGAAGGCCGACGGCAGGAAGCTGGCCGAGTACAAGCTCGATTCTCCGCCTGTATTGGACGGCCTGATCGGCGCGAACGGAAAACTCTACATCGCAACAAGAGACGGAAAACTGACTTGCTGGACGAAGAAGTAGGTCTTACATCCCAGCAGCGTCGTTTCGCTCCGTTTAAGGGCGGCGCAGGGCGCCGCATCTGCGGATTCGCCTGGCGAAAGAAGGGCGGTGCTGCGCGCCAAGGTTCAGCCGAAAGGGCCGAAGGCCACGGAATTGTGATGGTCCGGATGAGAGCGGGGTGATAGAAAGTCGCGAAACTACTGTTCCGCAGTTCTGCCGCCCCTGAAGGGGGCTTGGGAGTGTTGAGGGATGCCTACCGGGGGCTGGGCGCCCCCGGCTAAGGCCTGCCTGCCGGCAGGCCCTGTCGGCCTTTCAGGCCTGAACCGAACGGCACGGCAAAAGGGCTAGACCGGACAACAGGAAACACCCAGTATCCAAGTGAACGGCAAAGACTCTGGTTCAGGTTTACGCCGTTGTCGTTCGCCGTCTACCTGGATATTGGGTGTTTTCTGTTGGTCTGTTGGATGTTGATCGGCATGATTGGAATGTGCTCCGCCTGAGGTCCCGATCCGGAAGGGTTGGAGGTTCTGCCGTCAGGGCCGAAGGCCCGACAGGATTTGTCGTTTGTGTTTTGAGGGCCGAAGGGGCGACAGAATTCGCCGTTTGTGTTTCGAGGGCCGAAGGCCCGACAGGACCTGCCGGCAGGCAGGTCTTAGCCGGGTCCCGTGAGGGCCCGGAACAGATTGCCCAATACTTCAGAGCCCCGAAGGGGCGACAGGATTTGTCGTTTGTGTTTTGAGGGCCGAAGGCCCGACAGGACCTGCCGGCAGGCAGGTCTTAGCCGGGTCCCGTGAGGGCCCGGAACAGATTGCCCAATACTTCAGAGCCCCGAAGGGCGACAGGATTCACTGAATGTACTTCGGGTCGTATTCCACGCCGTGCTTGTCGAGCAGTTGGATGAGTTCATCTCGGAAGCTCATCTTCTTATGGTGGGTTTCCTGGTTCCGTATGTACGAAACTACGGCCCGCCGCACGCTGGCCGAGACGGAAAATGCGCTGTAGCCGTCCTGCCAGGCGAAATTTTGCATGTCGTCGAATGTGTTGTGAATCCACTTGCTGCAGTTGGATTTCACCGTTCCAACAAACTTCGCCAACGCCGCCGCAGGCCCGATGACGGCGGCGATGTGAATATGATCGCCGACCCCGTTTATCGCCAGCGGCATCCCATCCAGATTGACGATTATTCCGGATGCGTACTCGCATATTCGGGCGATTCGATCGGACGGCAGCATCTGTCTGCGTTCTTTTGTTGAGAATACTATGTGATAGATGAGGTTCGTGTAGGACATCGGTTTTCCTGCTTCTCTTTCGCCCCTTCGGGGCTCTTCTATTTTAGAGTTCGCTGTTCCGGGCCCTCACGGGCCCGGCTAAGACCTGCCTTTCGGCAGGTCCTGTCGGGCCTTCGGCCCTGACGTTCTGACCGGCCTTCGGCCCTGACGTTCTGACCGGCCTTCGGCCCTGACGTTCTGATCGGGCCTTCGGCCCTGACGTTCTGATCGGGCCTTCGGCCCTGACGTCCTGATCGGCCTTCGGCCCTGACGTTCTGTCGGGCCTTCGGCCCTGACGTCCTGATCGGGCCTTCGGCCCTGACGTCCTGATCGGGCCTTCGGCCCTGACGTTCTGTCGGGCCTTCGGCCCTGACGTTCTGATCGGGCCTTCGGCCCTGACGTTCTGTCGGGCCTTCGGCCCTGACGGCTTGGCCAGTGTCTGCCTGGCGGCTAGTCCTGACCGGGTTTCTCATTTCAGTCTCCATGAGTTCCGCTCGCAGGCAATACTACCGGGGCTTCGTTAGAGCGAGGATGCGCCCGTTGCGGAACGTGATGAATATCCGCCCGGCCGAGTCGACGGCGATTCCCCACCGAACGGGGGGCGAGTCCAGCGGCTGGCGCCACAGCGGCTTGCCCGAGGGCTTTTCAATGGCTACCAGCGACCAGGCGCCGTCCTTCTGCAAAAACGACAGTTCCGCGTTGGGAGCCTTAACCGTCATGTTGGCCCATTGTGTCGAGCGATCGTAGACCGGCTTGTCGGGTTTCGAGTAGAGCGGCTGTCCGCTGACTCGGATCTGCCCGCGGGCGTCGATCGACAGCTCCCTGCCCCTGGGACCGCGCGATCCTGGCGGCGGCGGTCCGATCATGGTCTCACCGCTGGCGGTGTCGTACCGCCCCGGCGAAATGGCGTTGCCGCCGGCGAGGTAGAGCGTCGTCCCGTCGATCAGCATTTCGCCCTGGACGGCCACGCCCCTGCGCGAAAAGGCGTCGATGTGCCCCGACTCGTTGTTCCGCCACTTGATCTTGCCCGTCTCGGCGTCGAGTGCGTAAACGTATGTTCCGTCGAAGTTGTTCATTCCGGCCGCGAGATACGCCACGCCCCCGCGGACCGCCACTCCGGCGGCGACCGGCCAGGTCGACTGCAGCTTGCCGTAGACCGGTATCATCCGCTCGACGGGCGCAGCGCGGAATCGCCACAGGAGCACCCCGGCGGCCGCTTCGTAGCAGTAGGCCCATCCGTCGCCGGAGCCGACATAGAGTCGCGGCCCGTCGACTGTAGGCGGATACCGCACCCCGGCTCCGGTGCAGGCGGCCCATCTCAGCTTGCCTGTTGCGGCGTCCATCGCACGGACGACGCCGGCGCCGTCGGCGACGAACACCAGTCCGCCGGCGGCGGTCGGGGCGGTCAGTTCGTAGCCCTTGCTGTCGACGCGCCAGGCGGCGAAGGTCTTTTCGGGGATTCGCACGGCCGTCGCACCGGTGCGCTTGTTGTTGCCGCGATAGGTTCGCCAGTCCAGCAGCGAACTGTTGAACTCGGCGACCTTCTCGGCGTCGCCGGGCCCTTTCTCCAGGCGATCGGGACCGGCCTTGGCGCTGAACTCAAAACCGCCCGCCGGCGCGCACGAGATCACTCCGAACATCTGCAGGTTGCAGTCGCAGGTCCACGGGACCCAGTAGGTCAGCCCGTTTGCGATCAGCACGCCCACGTGGCACGAGGGTCGCATAGGCGATATCCATTGCGGTTTGCCCGCCGCCAGGTCCAGCCGCACCGATCCGCCGTGGGCGCGGAAGAATATCCCGTCGGCGCTTCCGGTTGACCGCGTGCAGGCCCGTCTCGATACGTTGTACCTCGCCAGGATCTTTCCGGTCATCGCGTCCAGGCGGAGGCTGTGCTGATTGCCGCCGCGCGACTGCGGACCGATGGTGTAAAGCCCGTCGTCGCGAATGACCACGTGCAGGTCCCTGGCGTTGTAGGTCCACATGAGCTTGCCGGCGTCGGCGGATATCGCCGTCAGGTGATTGACCTGCGGTCCGATGAAGAACAGGCCCTTGTCAGAGCACTTGAGGAAGACCGTCGACTTCCATCCGCCGACGTAACCGTGGCCGGGTCGGTAAGGGCCGATCGCCTTGAACAGGCCCGGGTCCTTGTCGATCGTTCGGCGCCAGATCGGTTTACCGTCGGCGCTGTTCAGCGCCGCGACGTATCGCCCGAAACGCGAGATGAATATCCGCCTGCCCTTCATGCAGACCCCGCGCGAATCGATCGGCTCTTTCTCCGTATGGCGCCAGAGGATCTTCTTAGTCGCCGGGTCGATCGCCAGCAGCGTCTTGCCGAATCCCCAGACGTACTTCGGCTGGTTGTATCCCTGCGAGATCCCGCCCCAGGGCCAGCCGTGCCGCCGGGCTCGCCAGCGAGCCTGTTTGTCGGGAGCTTCGGCCTGTCCGACAACGGCGTACAGGACGCCGTCCTGCAGCGCCATCCATTTCCAGAACGTGCCGCCTGTCAGCTCCTTCGGCGGGGCGATCTCGGAAGCGACCTTGCCGGTTGCCGCGTCGATCAGTTTGCACGACTTGTCGTCGGCCAGATACAGCGTCTTGGGCGAAGCGATCATCGTGCAGCGATCGACCATAATCCCTTCGGGCAGCTTTCGCCTCCAGAGGACGCGTCCGTTGAAACCGTCCATCGCGATCAGCGTGTCGAGCACGCCTTCTTCGCGTTTGTGCCAGGCCACGTGCCCGAACGCCATGAACAGCCGCCCGGCCGACGATACCGCGGCCTGAGGAGCCGGCGCGTACCTCGGTTCAGCGACGAACTGGGTCAGGAACGGCGCCCTGGCCAGGCGATCGCCGGACTGGGGGTTGTTGTCCGGGCTGTGGTAGGGGTGCGACCAGTCGTCGGCGCCCTTGGGAAACGGTTTGGTCAACTTGACCTTATCGCCGGCGATCCACCGACCGCCGGGGCGAAGCACCCGGAGAATCTCGGCCCTGACCTTATCGCCGCCGTCGGGAGCGCAGACTGTGTCGGCGATATTGTCGGCCAGACCTATGCGCGAGCAATCGCCTTTGACGACGAAAACCCTCCTGCCCAGCAGCCCGGATTTTCCCGCCCGCTTGCGCGCCAGATCCACGTCTTTCGGATCGGAATGCTGGACCAGGACAGTCGCGTCGGCCGAACGGGCCAGCAGGTCGGCCTGCCCGGCGGCTTCCTCGCCGATCAGGACGTAAATCCCCGGCGGCGGCCCGGCGGACTTGTCGGCCGCGAAAACCGACGACCCGAACAGCAGTATTCCGCTCAGCACGATTACGAACATTCTATTTGACGTGATTCGCATGACGATCGTCCTTTCGTTAGAGTTGCTGCGGTCCGTTAATGATTATCCGACAGGGGCTCGGATTTTCAAGGGGATTGCCAGGTGCGATCGGACGGTCTATCATAGGCGCCATGGAAATCAGATCTGTCGACATAACCGCGTCCGGCCGCATCGCACTGACTGCGGTTGTGGTGTTCGCCGCGGCGACCCTTGCCCCGGGCTGTTACATGTTCCGGAGCCCGGACCCCGCGATGGGGGGGATCGAGGAGCAGATCACTTTCGACTACAAAGGGCACTTCCTCAATTCGCACCAGTGCTTCTCGCCGGACGACAAGTGGATCGTTTACGATGCGAGGATCAAACCCGATGCGATCGGCTCAGCCGGCGTTGTCGAGAAGGTCAACGTGAAAACCGGCCAGATGCTGGTGGTGCACCGCACCGCCAAACAGACCCGCCACGGCCCCGGCGCCGGAGCCGCGGCTTACAACCCGACAAGCAATCGTGTGATTTTCACCGGCGGGCCGCCCAACAGCGGTTTTCTCCGGCCTTACGGACCGAGGCGGCGAGGCGGGATCATCGTCGACGACTCGGGTCCCTCGAAGCCCATCCGCGCCGACGCACGCGACGTTACGCATCCGTTTACGCCGGGCGCCCTTCGCGGCGGGACCGGCGGACACCAATGGAGCGGCGACGGCAAGTGGATATGCTTCGTTTACCACGATGCGGTCATGGGCAAGCTGGAGAAGATCGAGCGGAGGAGGATGGACCTGCGAACAGTCGGCGTCGCCGCCCCGATCGGGCCGGTGAAAGTCGACGCCGACTCGGGCGGCGAGAATGCCGACGGCGACATGTTCGCCGCGGTGGCCGCGACGGTCACTGCGATCCCCCCGCGCGACTCGGACGAGATCCAATGGGCCTACAGCCCCAGTTGGGTCGGGACGAACGGATACGTCAGGCCCGACGGGACCAGGCAGAAGCGAGCGATCGCCTTCAAGGGCGTAGTCCGCGACGACGGCTGGGGGCGCGTCGCCGAGTTATACATAGTCGACCTGCCCGAACGCATTGACGCACCCGGGCCGCACGGGCCGCTGGCCGGGACTGTCGCATCCCGCCCGGCGGCGCCCAAGGGCTGCCGCCAGCGCCGTCTGACCCGCAGCACGAGGCGAAAATACCCGGGCCTCCAGGGTCCCGAGCACCAGCCCAGATCCTCGCCGGACGGCAAGTGGATCGCATACCTTGCCAAGGACGACCGCGGAGCAGCCCAGATTCACCTGATCTCGCCCAACGGCGGGGCCGACAGGAAACTGACCTCCGGCGCCAGGCCGGTCGAATCGTCCTTCAACTGGAGCCCCAACGGGCGATACATCGCCTACGTGAAGGACAATTCGATCTTCGTGACCGACACCAGACCGGGCGATACGTTCGGCAAGTCCGTGCGGCTGACGAAGCGGACCGGCGACGACCGAAAGCCGATGCCGCACGCGGTGGTATGGTCCAACCGCGGCGACAAGATCGCGTTCTGCAGGCCGATCAAATACGGCGGGACCGCGTTTCCGCAGATATTCATCGTCAAACTGCGGAGGAAATGACCGTTGAAAGGCCCCAAATGACCGATCGTCAAGCCAAACTGCCCGCTCCGCTGCGGGGTGTAGTGCCTCCGCTGGCCACTCCTCTGACCGACAGCGGCCTGCTCGATGTCGCCGGCCTCCAGCGGCTCGTCGAACACGTGCTCGCCGGCGGCGTCAGCGGTCTGTTCATCATGGGCACCACCGGCGAGGGGCCTTCGCTGGCCCATGCGCTAAGGGGCGAACTGATCGCCGAAACGTGCCGGATCGTCGACGGGCGCGCGCCGGTGCTGGTGGGAGTCTCCGATACGTCGCTGAGCGTGTCGGTGTCGCTTGCGGTAAAGGCGGGCGACTGCGGGGCCGCGGCGATAGTCGCAACCCATCCGTGCTACTTCAAGGCTTCCCAGGCCGACATACTCCAATGGGTCCGGCTGCTTGCGGACCGATCGCCGCTGCCGCTGTTCCTGTACAACATTCCCGGCTGCACCAAGCTGTCGTTCGATCCCGAAACGGTGCGAGCGGCGGCCGACATTCCCGGCGTCGTCGGGATCAAGGACTCATGCGGCGACATCGAGTATTTCCGCCGCCTGGCCGAGGCCCTTGCAGACAAGCCCGATTTCTCGCTGATGATCGGCCCGGACAAGCTGACGGCCCAAGCCGTAATGCTCGGGGCCCACGGTGCTGTCAGCGGGGGAGGCAACCTGTTCCCCGAACACTATGCAGCTCTGTACGAAGCGGCCCGGGCCGGCGATCGGGACGCTGTCGATCGCCTGCAGGACAAGGTCGTCCGGATATACGACACGATCCACCACGGGATCGAAGACCCCGCCGCATACGTCAAATGCCTCAAGTGCGCCCTGTCGTGCATGGGGATCTGCGGCGACGCCATGGCTCCGCCGCTGCAAAGTCTCAGCAAATCGCAAAAGCGGATCATCGCCGGGAATCTCAGGGAACTGATGTGATCCCGGCGTCGGCGATATGATGCGGCGTACCGCTGTTTGGCGTTGGTTGCCGCCCATCGATTGTCGTTGCCCAGGCCCGCAGGGCCGGCGAGACCAGCCTGCCGGCAGACTGGCGGCGGCCGGGGTCCGCGGGCCCCGGAACAAATCCACTAAGATCCCAAAGCCCCGAAGGGGTGCAGCATACCACAGCAACGCCGGTTCGTGTTGATTCGCCCAACGCCGCGATGCCGCGGCCCATTGCATCCGGGCGAGTATTCGCGATATGATTGCAGATCGCCCCGGCGTTTGCGGGGGCCAGTGAAAGGGAAATACAGATGGCAATGAAAGCAAGTCGCGGGCATTCCCGCAGAGAGTTCCTCAGGATCGCCGCTGTCGGAGCGGTCGGTGCGATGACCTGTTCGTCAGTCGCCCGCGGAGCCGACAAGCGACCTCCGAACATCGTGGTGATCTTCCTCGACGATTCGGGCTTTGCCGACTTCAAGCCGTTCGGCAAGCCGAAGTACGACACGCCGCACGTCAGACAACTGGCGTCGGAGGGGACCTGCTTCCACAACTTCCACGTGCCCCAGGCGATCTGTTCGGCCTCCCGGGCGGCGCTGCTTACCGGATGCTATCCCGGTCGGACCAGGATGTTCGGCGCACACGGCCCGCGGGCCCGAGGGCTCGACCCGAAATTCGCCACCACCGGCGAGGTCCTCAAGGCCGCCGGTTACGCCACCGCGGTTTTCGGCAAGTGGCATATCGGCGATCAGCCCGAGACTCGTCCGCCGGCGCGCGGGTTCGACGAATCGTGCGGGCTGATGTACTCAAACGACATGTGGAAGTTCCATCCCGGCACGCGCCACTTCGACAAATGGCCCCTGCAGTTCTGGGACAACGGGAGGATCACCATCAAGGACGTGACCGCCGAGGACCAGAAGAACC
>Ga0180429_10004289_pt1 | contig 11430 bp, 6 predicted proteins | sample SS_ome_FD_132428 | JGI IMG/M metagenome (GOLD analysis project Ga0180429, IMG submission 132428) | Hypersaline lake sediment archaeal communities from the Salton Sea, California, USA - SS_1_S_1 metaG | ecosystem: Environmental > Aquatic > Non-marine Saline and Alkaline > Hypersaline > Sediment ... | reverse complement strand
GGCCGGCGGTCGTTGTCCGCCGCTCATAAAATCCCGGCGCCGGACCGCCGGTCTGGTTCGATAAAGACTTAGCCCGAGGAGCCGATGCGCCCGGGCCGACGCGATGGCCGGTTGTTTCTCGCCACCTGAGAAAAGGCGAGGCGGATGGCTTGTTATACCGCAGACGGTCAGGAATTGCGGCAGTGGTACGATGGGCCTCCGAGCCCGTCGGCGCCAGTCAGTGCCGACGGGCTCGGAGGCCCATCGTACGAAACCGCAGATTATGCCCGCGACCGGTATAGGCAGTTTGAACGGGTCAGGTCCGAAACGTCCGGACCGCCAAGACTTTCCGTCGCCGTGTCCCGCCGGATCGGGGCCCGCGTCGGATGACCACTTGGCATCGGCCACCGGCCGCGTCAAGTGCAGCCCGGGCACATAAGTCCTCGAGCCATCCAAGCGTCGCGTGCATGTATGGGCACGCAAGGGGTAAGGTATGCGCCGAGCGGACACCTCGCGGCCCAGGAGTAATGACGTAACACGTTGCGGGATAACAGCTTATGACAAATGACCCCCATCCCCGCGGAAATATCCCGCGCAAAAACCGGTTGCAAAATTCCAAACGATTGACACAAAAGGAGTTACGACGAATATCGGGCCCGTTTTTCCCGCGCCGTGGAGCAACACTGGAAGCCTTGATGCGTCATAAACGGTTTGCTGTAAAAGGGTTATGTCGACAGCTCGATTTCCGCTGCGGCAAGACATGCCGAGCAAAATACCAACATGCCAACACGCCGGAGTCCGTTTGGCCGGAACCGGCCGCCCCCGTCGCAATACCATCCTGGTTCGGTTTCACCGGTTGGAGCAGAAGAAGACCGAAGGCGGTACCGCTTACTATTCACCCTATCGTCCTACAGTTAGAATCCAAGGTGACTCGAAAGAGCGGCCTTCTTTCGTCATACTGCAGAACGTATTTGTGCAAAACGCGTTGTTAGCTGGAAGACCTATCGCGGTTACGGTGACGCCTTCGGACTCCTGCATTACTGCGTGTATTTCGAGCCATGGATAGACGACCGCGGTCGGACGGAGTGATGGAGCGGATAATGGTTGACAGGAGTTCGGTTCTGGCTATCTGGGGTTGTGATACCTTGGTCAGGCAACGGGATTAGTCGACATGAGTAGGAATACAGCATTTGTGGCGGCCGGCATTTTGACGTGCGTTCTCGTTCAAATGGTGCCGGCGGCCGAGCCCATCAAGATCGGTTCGAGACTGGAGTTGTTCGTCGACAACCACTTGGTTGGCCAACTCAAGGGCAACGCAGAGTTGAAACTGCACAGGCCCGTGCCCCGGGAGGTCGTCCTGGTGACCGGCGAGCCGTGGGAGGGCAACACGTGTGCGTACTACACGATCTTTCAGGACGGCGACATCTATCGGATGTATTATCGCGGTTCACATTTCGACGAGAAGACTCGCAAGTCGGCGCATCGCGAAGTCACGTGCTACGCCGAAAGCAAGGACGGCGTCCGCTGGATCAAGCCGAAGCTGGGGCTGTTCGAATTCAGCGGCTCGAAGCAGAACAACATCGTGTGGGACGGCATCGGCACGCATTGCTTCACGCCATTCCGGGACGACAATCCCGATTGCACCCCGCAGGCGCGATACAAGGCTATTGCTCGAGGGCGGCCGCGAGGTAAGAGGGGACTGTACGTGTTCAAGTCACCCGACGGTATCCACTGGGCGCCCATCAGCGATGAACCGGTTATCACGGAAGGAGCCTTTGACTCGCAGAACCTGGCGTTCTGGGATCCCCACGCCAAGCTGTACCGGGAATATCACCGCACCTTCAATGAGGGTGTCCGCGCCATCATGACCGGCACGTCCAGCGACTTTCGGCATTGGACACAGCCGGTCCTGCTGAAGTATCCCGGTGCGCTGAAGGAGCATCTCTACACCAATGCAGTGTGTTCCTACGAACGCGCCCCGCATATCCTTCTCGGTTTTCCCACGCGCTATCTGCCCGATGAAGGAAGCCGTGTGGAACCCACGTTCATGGCCAGCCGTGACGGCAAGATCTTCCGCCGCTGGCCGGAAGCACTGATTCCGGAAGACGCTCCCAAAGACCGTAGCGGGAACCGTAGCAATTATATGGGCTGGGGCTTGGTCGAACTGCCCGGCGACGACAAGCACTATTCTGTGTACGCCACGGAGGCCTACTACACCGGCCCGGACAGTCGAGCACGCCGGTTCACTTTTCGCGTCGACGGCTTCGTGTCCGTACAAGTTGCTCGCGGCGACGGCGAGTTGATGACGAAACCTCTCAAGTTCGACGGAAGGGAGCTGTTGATCAACTTCTCAACGGCACAGAACGGCATGCTGGGAGTTGAAATACAAGATGCCAATGGTCAACCGATAGACGGCTTCAACCTCAGCGACTGCCCGCCCATTCGCGGTGATGCTATCGAGCAAACCGTTGCCTGGAAACAGGGTGCGGATCTGAGCCGACTGGCCGGCGTGCCCGTTCGGCTTCGCGTCAAGATCAAGTCGGGCGACCTGTACTCATTTTCGTTTCGTCCGTAGACCTGGGAAGAGCGTGGCCCGAGCCTACGCTACTCGGTAGCGGCAATCCCATCCGCGTCAACGGGAGCTTCTCCTTGCGTTTCGTACGCTACTCCACGGACGCCGCTGTCCTCGCACGTTGACGTTTACGGCCGCCACGGTTATGCTACCGGCAAGGATTCTGTCTGAGCCGCAATCGTGAGAAAACTGACTGGCCGAGGCCGGAACGCGGGGAGATCGATCATGCTCGTTTGGCGTAACTTGTTGTGCAACAGCCTGCTGGTGGTGGCCGTCGTCGCGGCGACGAGTTCGGATGCTTTGGCAGTCCAAGTGGAGAGGCCCAATATCCTCTTCATCTTCACTGACGATCAACCCCAGATTTGCATGGGTTGCATGGGGAATGAGCACATCCAAACTCCGAACATGGACCGGCTGGCGGCTGACGGCGTGCTCTTCACTAATGCCTTCGTCACCACGGCCATCTGCTGCTCGAACCGGGCCTGCATCTTGACGGGTCAGCACATGCGGCGGCACAAAATCCGGGACTTCCAAACGCCGCTGTCCGCCGAGGCGTTTGCCCAAACATATCCGGCTCTACTCCGCAAGGCAGGCTACCGAACGGGCTACCTGGGCAAATTTGCCGTGGGCTGGCCGAAGCCCGAGGTCCGGGAGCTGTCACTACCATCGCAGAAGTTCGACTACTGGTTCGGTTTTCCCCAGATGATCAACTTCCGGCAGGAAGTGGACGGCGAGGTGCGGTACTTGACGACGTTGATGGAAAAGAAGGCCGTCGAGTTCCTGCGGACGAACCCACCGGATCGGCCGTTCTGCCTGACCGTGGCATTGAAGGAACCGCACGGGCCGTGGAACTACTTTGACCCGGAAGCGCCCGATCCGTACCAGGACGTCCGCATCCCGCCACCGCCAACCTTCACACCGGAACACTACGAGGCCCAGCCGGAGTTCATCCGCAATTCGCTTAACGGCGGTTCGGGGCCAAAATGGTTCAAGAGCCCGGGAGCGTATCAATCGCACGCGAGGACGTTCTATCGGTTAATCACGCGGGCAGATCTGGCCCTGGGCCGGATCATGGCGGCTTTGAAAGACGCGGGCCTGGACGAGAACACCGTGGTCATCTACACCTCCGACCATGGGTCGATGCTCGGGGCCCACGGCTTGGCCGGTAAGTGGCTGATGTACGAGGAGTCCATCCGCGTGCCGCTCATCATCCGCGACCCCCGGCTGCCAGCGGAATTGCGAGGCAGGCGTTGCAGCAAAACGGCGCTGAGCATCGACCTGGCTCCGACCATGTTGTCTATGGCGGGTGTGCCGATTCCAGAGTCGATGCAGCGGCACGATCTGACGCCACTGCTCCGCGACCAGCCGATCGAATGGCGCAAGGACTGGTTCTACGAGCACGTCTACAACACGAAGCCACCCCGGCGCCCCATCGCCAAATGCGAGGGCGTTCGCGAGGAACATTGGAAATACACCCGCTATCCCGAGATCGAGCCGCCATACGAACAACTCTTCGACCTGAAAGGTGACCCGCGCGAAGAGCGTAACCTGGCGGACGATCCCGGTCATTCGGAAAAACTCACTCGATTGCGGGTGAGGTGCGACGAGTTTCGGGGATCGCTCGAATGATAGAGTCTGGCCACTCAATAACGAGGGCCACGAACCGGCCGAGTGCTGTGGCAACGCAAACGGACTATCTGGGAACACGGTCATGCAGACCACGAAGAGCATGGAGTTGAAACTGGACTTGCGTCTTGTCGCTGCACTCGTGGCAGCCGTTCTGTTCACAACGACGACAAGCCATGCCGTAACCCAGATCGGTGACATCGTGTTCCATACCGACTTCGAGACGGCGAACAGCCTGGACCTATGGCAGGGTGCTCGTCAACCGGGTATCCGCATTCAGCAGCGGACCCCCGCCTCGAAATGCCTGTACGTCGAGCGCCCGGCAACCGCCGAACCCGGGTCCCATGGTGTCCATGTCCGGCTGCCGTTGGAGAAACTCCGAGGGACCCGCGTCCGGGTTGACGCGCTGGTCAAGGCGGAAGATGTGGGCGAGCCGCCTAACCCTTGGAACGGTGTGGAGATCATGCTGCACACGGTCGCACCGGGCGGGCAGCGGTGGTCCCAGCAGAACGGTGTCTCCGGCACGTTCGACTGGAAGCCGGTCCGATTCGTTACCGAAGTGCCGCCCGACGCGACCGAAGCACGGCTTGTCCTCGGACTGGAGCAGACGACCGGCCGGGTGTGGTTCGACGACGTGAAGATCACTGTGATCGGCGCCCGGCGCTCCATCCCGGCCGAGAAGCCCACCGGTCCAGTCTACAAAGGGCACGACCTTCCCCGGCTTCGCGGAGCCATGATCGGTCCCGCCGTCACCGAGGCCGATCTGCGTGTTCTAGGCGGCCAGTGGAAGGCCAACCACATCCGCTGGCAACTCATCTGGGGTGGCTTCCCGCACAGCCCGGCAGACAAGGCGAGCGTCGAGGTGTACCGTCGCTGGCTCGACTCGGCCCTAAATCATCTCGACCGCCTCCTGCCGGTGTGCGAGGAGCTGGGCATCATGGTCCTGATCGACCTGCATACACCGCCGGGCGGACGTAACCAGGCCAACGAGTGCCGGATGTTCAAGGAGCAGCGGTTCCAGGAGGCGTTCGTCGAGGTCTGGGAAGCGATCGCCCGGCGTTACCGGGGCAAGAAGGCCGTGTGGGGCTACGACCTGGTGAACGAGCCGGTCGAGGGCGTCGTGGCCGAGGGCCTGATGGGCTGGCACACCCTGGCCACGGCGACCGCCCGGAAGGTCCGCCAGGTCGACCCGGATCATGCGATCATCATTGAGCCGGGACCATGGGGCGGCGCGCAGGGCCTCGAATGGTTCGAGCCGCTAGACGTGCCGGGCATCGTGTACAGCGTTCACATGTACCAGCCGCACCGCTTCACCCACCAGGGCATACACGGCAACCCCACGGGGATCAGCTACCCCGGCAAAGTGGACGGGAAGCACTGGGACAAAGAGGCCCTGCGCCGGGTGCTCAAGCCTGCCATCGACTACCAGCGGGACTGCGGCGTCCACATCTACCTGGGCGAGTTCAGCGCCATCCGCTGGGCCCCCGGCGACAGCGCCCGCAACTACATTCGGGACTGCATCGAGATCTTCGAGGAGCAGGGCTGGGACTGGGCTTACCACGCGTTCCGTGAATGGGACGGCTGGAGCGTCGAGCACGGCCCGAACCGAAGCGACCGGTCACCCAGTCCAACGCCGACCGGACGGGAGCAACTCCTGCGGTCGTGGTTCGAGAAGAACCGCAAGCCGGGTAGACGGCCACGACCAGCCGGGAATTCACGGGGGTAATAGTCCGCACGCTGGAGATAGGCGTCCAAGGCGGGCCGGGGACGACGAGAGGACCGAGCCGGTCCAGATGATCATCGACCAGTGGAACCCGACCCCTTTAATCTTCCCTTTAATCCTTCCCTAACGTGACCGGCCATAGGGTCCGCGTGACGCCGGACGGCTCCTCGACGGTCAGAGGAACTTCTCCGGCCCGCGTTTCCGGTGGAAACTGGGCCGCCGTCACAGCGGGCAAGAACAAGACCACCACAATCATCCATCGCCACATGGGTCCAGGTCCTTGGTTGGAGTCTTCTGGCTGAAAGCGGAGTCGCCGACAATGATCGCATTCTACCGCGGCATTGCATGTGGAACAAGAATCGCCCTGGGAGACGGGGATGGCCTGGCAGTATCGCTTCTGGGGAATCTCTGGCCTATACTGGGGCGCATCAACCAGGGTTGACGTCCACGGCTCTACGGTACTTCTCCTGCGGAGTAACTGACGTTGACCGCGGGTCCATGTCGCGAAATTCTATAACGAAGGAGACCCCAGCAATGCTAAACGCAATCAAGACTTCGTGCTTCGGCCTTTTCCTCGTGTTTATCACTGCTGCGGTCTTGGAAGCCGCCCCGAATGATTGGGCCGAAGGCTCGGCCGCCCGGACTGACGGGGCCACACGAGACTACTACAATCGCGCCGGGCTGTTGGAGTGGAGAAACCTGATGGGCGATTGGCGGGACGCACTGGACAAGCCGCAGGGCGACAGGCCCTATGCGACGGAAACGGTCAAGGACGACGACTCGGAAAAGACCGTCGAGTGGGATGTTACGCCGCTGGTGCGTCAGTGGCTTGACGGCAAACACCCCAACCAAGGTTTTTTCCTGCGGGCAGTCGGTAGCGGCGGCACGATCGTGTTCTGCAGCCACCAGTGCGATAAGGCCGACCAACACCCCAAGCTCGTTGTCACCGGCAAAAGAGGTTCTGTAACACTTGATCCTCAGGCTGATACGTATCTCGCCGCATCTACGTATCGCAGCCACGGTACGGCAGAGGAGTTGCGGGTCTCGGGGCAAGCGAACAATACCTTAGTGCGGTTCGACCTTTCGGGTGCCGGAAAGCTAGGGCCCAACGTCAGCGCCAAGCTGCTGCTCTTCACAACGAAGCAATACGGCCACGCCACGATCGGCGTCTTCCGCTGCTCGCAAGGCCATGACCTGCCACCGTCCAAGCCCGTAGAAGGCCTGGCCGCGAAGTACCTGGGCGACGAAGGAATCGTGCAAAACCCGGACGTCTTCTTCTTTGCCGACTTTGAGTCTGTAACGTGGCCCGACCAGTGGACGCGAGCTGCGCCGGAGGAAATGATCGACACCGTCGACCGCGATCCCGTCCGTAAATTCGAACCGCTTCAGGGAAAGGCCCTGCGGTCACGACTCGCCGAAGGCTCGAATACGGCGCTGAACACGCTGTTCAAATTCGCCGAAGAAACGGGCGCCGAGCCGGAGGAGATCTTTTTCCGTTATTACTTGCGGTTGGCGGACGATTGGAACCAGACCGTACAAGGCGGAAAAATGCCGGGCATCAGCGGCACTTACGGCGTCGCCGGCTGGGGCGGCCGCAAGAGCGACGGCAAGAATGGTTGGTCCGCCCGCGGCGCGTTCCATCAAACGATACCCGCGGAGAACCCGCTCGGCGGCCTGCACCCGATCGGCACGTACTGCTACCACGCCGACATGGAGGGCTCATACGGAAACCGCTGGCTTTGGCAGCAGGGCTACCGCGGCTTTCTGGAAAACAACCGCTGGTATTGCGTCGAACAGTACTTGAGGCTCAACACGCCGGGCGAGAGGGACGGAATCTTGAAGGCCTGGGTTGATGGCCGGCTCGCCTTCGAGAAGACCGACATTCGCTTCCGCCTGGTGGACCGCCTCAAGATCGAACAGATTTGGATGAACGTCTACCACGGGGGCCGAAAACCCTCGCCGCACGACCAGCACCTTTTTGTCGACAACGTCGTGGTCGCGAAGCAATACATTGGCCCGATGAAGATGGTGGAGTAACGGGCAGTAGAATACCCCCTTTTTCGGCCAGTCCTTTCCCGTCATAGGCGCCAGCACCGACGTCCACACCACCGGCGCTGTCTGCGGCCGGGTTGTCCGCTGTGAGCATGATAGTGTTGAGACGTGGGTATATGCCAAACCGCAACGCGACTTCTTCCGCTCAGTGTTTCCCAGGGAGCCCGGCCCGAAGGCGCCGTTGCACGTGGTGCTCCATTCCGCGTGGCACAGTTGGCTACGATTGAGTAGAATCATGGGAGAGGACTGGCCGGTGTGTTCTCTGTCGGCTACCATGAAGGCCCTCGACGAGCCAGCCGATAGCAGGCCGGACCTGACCTGAGATGCACAGAAAGGAAACTGATGAAACAACGCTTCCCCCTCGCTCTGTTAATCGTGGCATGCCTGCTTGCGGCTCAAGCGCGGGCCGGCGACTGGCCGCAGTTCCGATACGACGCGGGTCGCACCGCGGCATCATCGCACGAACTGCCGTCGGACCTTCAGCTTCGCTGGACGCGCGTTTTGCCGGTCCCCAGGCCGGCGTTTCCCCGCGAAATCCGGCTCGCGTACGATGCTTCCTACGAACCGGTGGTGCTTGGCAGCACCATGTACGTTCCCTCAATGGTCAACGACAGCGTCACGGCGCTGGACACCGAGACCGGTAACGAGCGCTGGCGGTTCTTCGCCGAGGGGCCGGTTCGGTTCGCTCCCGTGGCCTGGGAGGGCAAGGTCTATTTCGTTTCAGACGACGGCTATCTGTATTGCCTGGACGCCAAAGACGGGTCACTGTGTTGGAAGTTCCGCGGTCTTCCCGAGGGGAAGCACGATCGAAAGGTCATAGGTCATGGGCGATTGGTCTCGCTGTGGCCTGCCCGTGGTGGTCCCGTCTTGGCCGATGGCGTGGTCTACTTCGGCGCAGGATTGTGGCCGACCGAAGGCGTGTTCGTTCATGCAGTGGACGCCGCGTCGGGGCAAGCCATTTGGTCGAACATTGATAGCGGTCACATCCCGAGAAGCAACTGGGACCATGGCGTCGGACATTACGCCGGCCTGACGCCCCAGGGCTATCTGGCGATCGTCGGCGACCGGCTGATCGTTCCCTGCGGGGCACAACTGCCGGCCTTCTTGGACCTGAAAACAGGCGAACTGCAAACCTACACCATGGGCTGGGGCGGGCGGCTGGGGCTGCCCAAGGGCTGCTGGTTCGTGGCCGGGATCGGCAAGTATCTCAGCCACTCGGGCGATCTGTACGACATCACCCGCCCCAACGAGGAGCGGCTTCCGAAGACCAAGCCCGGCCAGACGGATTACAAGCCCATGCTTTATCCGGGCGGCTGGACCAGGCTGGACATCGAACGCGCGAACCAGCGAGAACTCGACCGCTTTCGCCGGCCGGTAATGACGCCCGAAGTGATGTACGAAAGCGACCAAAGCATTGTGGCTCGAGACTTGACGACTTATACACTTCAACAGCGGACCAAGGACAACATCCCACCCCACCGGACCAAGGACCAGATTCCAGACAACCTTGGCGGTGTATTTCGTCAACTTTGGGAGCTGCCATCAAAGCTTGACGTCCATATCAAGGCGGGCAGCAGACTATATGCCGGTGGACCAGGCGTCGTGGAAGCGATTGACACGGCCGGCCGGGAACCAGAGGTCGTCTGGCGTGCGGAAATCGAGGGTACTCCACAACGGATGTTGGCAGCCGACCAGAAGCTGTTCATCGTAACGGCCGAGGGAAGCATCCTGGCTTTTGCGACCCCGCGGCCTAGCGGTGCGACGACACATACCGTGTCCACCACTGCTGCCTCCGCCACCGACACGTGGACCGAGAAGGCCACCGCGGTCCTTGAGGCCACGGGCGTTCGCGACGGTTACGCCCTGGTGCTGGGGATCGACCGTGGCCGCTTGATCGAGGAACTCGTCCGGCAGTCGAACCTATACGTGATTGCCGTGGATGACGATCCAGGCAGGGTCTCTACGGTTCGCGACCGTCTCTACGGCATGGGGTTGTACGGAACGCGGGCAAGCGCGGTGGTCGGCAACCCTGCGAATTACCCGTTTTCGCCGTATATGGCGAGTCTTGTTGTTTCGGAGACGCCCGATGGTTTGGACCACGCGGGAGACCAAGCGTTGGCCCGCGCCGTATTCCATACCCTGCGCCCCTACGGCGGTGTCGCCGTTGCCGGGGGCTCGCTGGCGGACCGCAACCGGATCGGGGAGATCGTCCAAGACGAGGCATTTCCGGGTGCAAGCGTTCGAGAGGCTGGCAACTTCGTGCTGCTGGCCCGCTCGGGGCCGCTACCCGGTGCGGCGGATTGGTCACACGCGGAGGCCAACGCCGCCAGTACCGGGGCATCGCAGGACGATTTCATCCGCTCACCCATGGTCGTTCTGTGGTTCGACGCGGCCGGGCGGTGGCACAAGTTCCCGGGCCAAGACCAGGTTCGCGTGGCCGGGGGGCGCCTTGTGCTGCTCGAGGAAGGCCTGCTACGGGCATCGGACGTCTACACAGGCCGTAAGTTGTGGGAAGTCGAGGTGCCCCTCGGCGCCAAGCCCCTTGCCGACCCGGATGCCCGCGAGGCTGTACGCTACGCGAGACACCGGCAATGGGGCCCCTCGCCAAGCCTCGCGTCGATAACGCAACTGGTGGTGATCGAGGACGCGATTTACCTGAGTGCCGGCACGAGTTGCCTGGTGTTCGATCCGGCCACGGGTCAGCGGGCCGGACGCATCGACCTTCCCGAAGACCTCAAAACGCCCTGGGTGAATCTTCGTGTTTACGGTGACTATCTGGTGGGCAGCAGCGGCGCAAATGTCGTGTGTGTACATCGTCGCACGGGCGAACTGCAATGGCGGGTTGAGACGACCCGCGCCGCGCTTAGCCTTGCCGTGGGTCGAGACAAGGTGTTCTGTGCCGAACTGACCATTCCACGGCGCGGCGAAGAAGAGTTGCGCGAAGGCAGCATGTTTGCGTTGGACGTTACCACGGGCGAACGAGTGTGGCAGAGGGCAGGCGGCGCCCGATTGCGGTACAGCCCTTCGCTCGACATCGTGGTCACTCCCACGGGCTTTCATCGCGGCAGCGACGGTGAACCTCTGCCGTGGAAGTCGGATTCGCCACAGAGACGGCTTGTCGTCCAGGGAAAAGGGTTGCCCAAGGAAGGACTGCCGGGATTCATCGCCGGCAGTACGCTGCTCACCGGCAACGAAGAAAACCTGGTTGTCTACGAACTTCCATCAGGAAATCCGATCGGCAAACCGCTGAATTGGAATCGCCGCGGATGCACGGGCACGCGCGCCAGTACGCATCTGCTGACCATACGCTATCGCGGCAATTCGGCATGGATCGATCTCGACAGCCGCCAAATCACGCCACTGCTGGGAGTGCGTCCGGGTTGCGGGGTGAACAACAACCTATACCCAGCCAACGGCGTGCTGAACATCCCGAATCTCACCGCCGGGTGCACCTGCAACTACGCGCCCGTCTCGGTAG
>Ga0180429_10004287_pt1 | contig 11432 bp, 8 predicted proteins | sample SS_ome_FD_132428 | JGI IMG/M metagenome (GOLD analysis project Ga0180429, IMG submission 132428) | Hypersaline lake sediment archaeal communities from the Salton Sea, California, USA - SS_1_S_1 metaG | ecosystem: Environmental > Aquatic > Non-marine Saline and Alkaline > Hypersaline > Sediment ... | reverse complement strand
TCTTCGGGCCAGAGTTTATCATGACGACGTTTATACTCGTTGGAGGTCCCTTTCTTCAATCGCAAGACTTGGCCTGCCGAAAACACAGGCGAGCTTTTTGCTTGAAGTCTGCGGGTTTTGCTTCACATGGTTGTTCACTGTTGAGCCACATCGATTATCACTGTCGGTTTTTCCTGCTTGATTTTCAGCAGGAGCAGGCCGTCAGCGTTCACTTTCCAGCCTTCGTTGGCGGCTTCGAGGTCATTGGTCCGGTTCAGAATGCGGCCGTCTTTTTTGACCTTGAGATCACTACTCATACCGGCAACGGTGGCATAGCTGATTTCACCGGCAGGGTACTCCAACTCAAAGGTGAGGCTTTGGCCGCCGTCGGCAAGTTTGGCGGAGTTCAGGACGGCGCCGGTGCTGACATGGATGCGTTTGCTGCTTTCGTGCAGGACTTTGGTGTCCACCTCGACCCCCTGGCCTCCCAGAAGAAAAATGCCTTTCATATAGAGTTCCGGTTCAAAGCCGGCGCCTCCGACGTGGTATTTTCCGACGAGACTTAGCGCGTCCAGATACATTCCTGGTTTTGAGTCCCGGACCATCAGCATTTGCTCAATGCAGCTGTCCAGCTGTCCTTGGCCGATGGCGCGCCACGGGAAGCTGCGGTCGTATTCGGCGAGCTTTAGCATCCAGTATCCGTGGGGGAAGCCGCACCACTGCACCGGCTGGCCCATCCAGTTGACCAGGCGACGATAGGTGGTGCCGAAGACGGGGATCGTGCCATACTGCATGACCGGGCGGTCCGGTGCTTCCCACAAATAGACAAATGGCACGCCGGTTTTCGCCCAATACTTGGCCTGTTCAAGAAAGCGTTTTTCACCGGTAATCTGATACGCTTCCAGATAGCACCACAGAGCCAAACCTGCGGCCTGTATATCCGGGGTGTATTTGGCGACTTCCCAGGTATTCAATCCGCGAGGCACGATAAATCGTTCCATATACTCCAAAGCCTTCATGCCTGCCTTGAGGGCCCGCTCGTCACCGGTGATACGGGCATACTTGAGCACGCCGCCGGTTAGTTCCACCATGGTTCCGTTGACGATGTCATCGCCCTGTTTGACGGTGGTCCTCATGTCGCCGAGGTATTCCCAACTGCCGTCGTCGCGTTGTTTGTCGATCAGCTCGTGATAGACGCGTTCTTTCCAGGCTGCGAGGGCACCTTCGAGATGTCCGATGTAGAAGGGCAACAGGTGGCTTCGGACGGCACAGGCGGCGGGGAATTCGGTGCTATAGGGGACCCCGCGGCCGTCGAGCCAGTCGGTGAGGCCTTTGACACCTTCGCGTTCCAGGGCCCTTTCGACCATCAGTTCGATGCGGTCTCGGATCAATTTCTTTCGTGCGGGGTCCTGAACGTCGAGGGAGAGTCGCCACAAGATGGCGATGGCTCCGGGTGCCGGATAGGCAGGAGATCCGGGCCATTCGCCAAGTTTGATACCCCGGGCTTCTTCGTCATACACGGATTCCATATACCCGATTCTTCCCCATTCCAAGGCTTCGTCATACGTGATGGGCATGTCGATTTTTTCGGGCATGCCGTAGGCTGCGAAGTAGTGATCAATCATATCAAGCAGTTGGGCGGAAGTCTCGGCCACGATATGGGCCTCAATCGCAATCTTCTTATTCGCCTTGAGCGGATAAGGGTTGGCGGCACGGTCGGCGTTTTCGGGGACAAACTCTGATATCGAAGGCAGGAACAGGCCCATCAGGTGGTTGTCGTGGTGTTCCTTGAAGTTGGGCGAGGCAAATCTCGCCGAGGGGACAAGATGTTCACCATCCCATTTCTGGAGAGGATCCCATATCAGGCCGACCAGGTCGTTGTCGGCCTCGACGGCCATGAAGGGTATGGTGATTCTGTAGGGATGGGGGGCATAGCGATTGGCATAGGGTTGATCCATGTCCCGTTCGGAGGACGACTGTTCGTGCGATTCGAGGTATTCCAGTCCGGGAAAGAGGGCCAAGTGCTTACGCGCGCCAAAGCTGCCGTCTCCGGCATACAGGTTGGGGCCCTGAAAGTACAATAATGGTCGGTCTTTGTTGCACCAGGTTTGATAGTGGACTCGAATAGTGTCTTTTCCTGACTCGATCTGGAAGGTATAGACGAAATTCCACCAGGCCCCATCCTCATCGATTTTTTCGGCTGCGAAGCGCACCTGGGCGAGAGGTCCGCCGTCATCGAGGATTTCGCTGGTGGTGGGGACAATATCGGATTCGACATTCAAGCCGGCGCTGGTGCGATAGGCAACATGTCCGATGGGCTGACTGATGGCCATCTGGCGCCACTGCTGATTTCCTTTGTAAGCGGAAAGCAGGGCAGCGTTGTAGCCTTGTGGATTCTTCAGGAAGACCATGCGTAGATTCTGGTTTTCGAGAATGACGTTGCCGTGAGCGTCGATTCGCGCAGCAGCATGTTTGGCCGGCTGGGTCGATACAGCTGGCAAGGCTGGTTTGACCACACATTCGACGGGTATCGTTTCGGAGGTTGGCAGGCCGTCGCAAGTCACGTCGATCTGCATCCGGGCGGCGGTGGTCTTGGTTGGCTTGACGGTCCAAACAAGGTTACCGACGGCGCCGTATTCCAAGGTCGGACAGGTTTGCGTCTGACTGCCTTGCAAGAGTTCCAGGCTTGGCGGCAGAGAGAGGGTGGCCCGTAGATTCGCCGCCTGCTTCCAGCCGGTATTTCGGACGTGGACGTTGACGTCGAAGGGCTGGCCGGTGACGATCATCCGCGGCAGGGCGGGCGGCTCGATGGCGAGTTCGGGCTGGACGGGCTCGTTGGTGGAGATGCGAATATTGTCCAGCTGAACGTGCTCATCGTCTACACAGCAGAAGCCGAAGCGTCCGCCACGATACGGCTGTTTTCCTTCCCACTGAGCGGCCAGTTCGACGCGGTCGGGACGATCGCCGATGTAACACTTGAATGTGTTGTCGCGCACCTCGAACTTCAGGTGGCACCATTTGCCTGGGGTGAGGGGGCTTGCGAGGGGCAGTTTGACGTAGGGCTTGCCGTTTGTGGTCTGATATTTTCCCTGTTTTTTGGTGTGGGCATAGAGGGAACCGTCGCCGCCGAACCAGAGCATATAGAGATTGTCGTTGTTTTGGGCGCGAAAGAGGAATCCGCCGCCTTCGTTGACGATGCGAAAATCGGCTTCATAGTCGAAGTCGCCGAGGCCCGTTTGGGCACTGAGGCCTTCGAAGCCACCTTTGACGTCCAGGACCCTTGTTTTGCGACCGTGGATCTCGGACTCGACCAGTGACCACCCTCCAAGTGTCCACTGTGTTGCGGAAAAGCCTGTTGCTACGTGCCACCTGCGTTGGTAGTCATCGGCCGATTCAAAGTTTTCTTCAAAGACAACCTCGGCCGAACAGAGGCTGCACATCAAAGCCAACAACGCTGTAACTATCGTGCCTTTAGTATTTGTCTTCATTTACTCTTTCTTTCTAGTAAGTGTAGATCCTGTTTTACAATCATTTACCGGAGGGGCTGATAAGCATTACTGTAAAGTTTGCGTAGTTGGTCGCACCTTTTGCGCAGTTTTTGTAGTTGTTTCGCGTAGTCAAGGTTATTGGCAAGGTTATGTGACTCGTGGGTATCGTTTTTGAGGTCGTAGAGTTCTTCATAGACTGGTGTTTGTTCGAAGTAGCGTATGTATTTGAAGTGTTGGGTGCGTACGCCCTCACTCTTGGGTATTTTGGGGTGTTTGAACAAGTGTTCGCACAAGAAGTCTGTTCGCCAGCCGGGCGTGTTGTCGGTTGTCAGGGGAATCAGGCTTGTGCCTTGGATTTGTACGGGCGGCGTGACACCTGCGCAGTCGAGTATGGTGGGTGACAGGTCGACGTTCAGGGCGAGTTGGTCACAGGTGTTTCCTTGTAAGTTTTTCTTTGCGCGAGGGTCATAGATAATCAGCGGTATACGAATGGATTCTTCATTCAGGAGCCAGCAGTCGCTTAATCCTCGCTCGCCGAAGAACATTCCGTTATCGCTGGCCAAGATGATAATGGTATTTTCGGCTAGGCCGAGCTGGTCGAGTTGGTTCCTGATTCTTCCGATGGTCATGTCCACGCCGCTGATCATGCGATAGGCGCCCTTCATCATTCGCTGGTATTTTTCGGGGGTGTCGAAACGCCAGTGCCAGCGTTTGCGGCTCTCGGACTGTTGCAGGAATTTGGGTAGAGCCTCGAAGAAGGCGGTCTCTGCATTGACCGGTGGTGGAATGGTGACGTCCTTGTAGAGGTGGTCAACGTTTTGGGGCCAGAAGTATTGCTGCGGGTCATCATCCTGAGCGTGTATGGCATTGAAGCTGACGGAGAGGCACCATGGCTGATGTGGGTTGCGGTCGTTGAGGAAATTGACTACTTTGTCGCCGGTGATTTCGGTCAAGTGTCTTTTTGTGCCGTCGGGTTGGTTGACAAAATAGCCCTTTGGCGATCCTTTGAATTTGCCCCAGTGTTCAAAATTGTCAAAGTGGTCAAACATGTTGTCGAGGGTTTCGTCGCGGTTTTCGAGTTCCACGACGCCTCTGCCGCGTTCGATGCCAAACTTGCCGATAAAGCCAGTGTAATAGCCAGACGCTTTGAGGAGGGAGGGGTAGCTGATGTTTGTGTAACAAGAGCGCAACGGTGGTGTATGAAAACTGAACTGATGTGTGCGTTCATACAATCCTGTCAGGAAACTGGCTCTGCTGGCGGCGCAAATGGGAGTGGTGACAAAGGCATTGGTGAATCTTGTGCCCTCAGAAGCAAGCTTGTCCATGTTGGGCGTATATAGAATTGGATTGCCGGCACAACCAATGTGATCCCATCGTTGATTGTCGGTCAACAAAAAGAGGATGTTAGGCCGCTTGCTGGTGGTTACATGTCCGGGAACACGGTGATTGCAGGCGCCAAGAAGCGTCGCGGCGGCCAGCGAACCGATACCGGACGAGGTATATTTGATAAAATCTCGTCTATTTATTTCTGTCACGAATTGCGTTCTTTCTTATTGCTGATCGGTTAGGCGAAAGGCGTAAGCACCGGAGCCAACATCAAGTGTCACGTAATCGTCATTTTCTACCGCTGTGATAATACCGGCAACGCCCTTGACCAATGTTCCGGCTTTGTAGACGTTTCTTCCGGACTCGGCAACGATGACATTTTTTAACCCGATTTTAGGGACGCTTACCATGGCGGTGGTATTGGTGGGAACAGTCACAGTCATGTCAAAGCACTTATCGCCTTTTTTCCAGTCTACCGTTATCAGGCCGTGTATGGATTTTATCTTTGCTTTAACAAAGGTAAGGTCTTCAACGACGCAAGGTTTGATCGTAAACTTCTTATAGCCGGGAGCATCCAGGCGGATTCCGGCCAGGCCCTTGTAAAAGAACTTATCGATGCTGCCGTGCAATTTCATGTTATAGCTGAGCTGTGGGTCGGTGTTGCCTTCCCAAGCCTCCCAAAGGGTTGTTGCTCCTTGTGCGATCATGTAGCCCCACCCGGGGAAGGTTGTTTGTGTAGCTATTTTGTACATAACATCTGCCGCACCATGCTCTGGCAGGGCTTGGGCCAAGGCATTGGCGCCGAGCATTCCGGTTGAAAGATGGTTTTTGTGTTTGCTTTCGATATCCTCAACCAGGTTTTTGACAACGGCGTTGACTCTGTCGGCTGGAACCAGATCCATCTGCAAGGCAATCGCGTTTGAAGTCTGGCTGCCGGTGGCATACTGATTGGTACTTTGGTTGAGAAACTTCTGGTTAAACGCATTCTTGATCGTCTCGGCTAAGTTCGCATAGTGCCTTGCGTCTTCGGTTTTGCCCAAGATATTGGCCGCCTGGGCCAGGATCCAGGTGTCAAAATAGTAATATGCCGTTGAGGTAATCGCCTTCGGCGTTCGTGTTGGGTGGCTGGTACTGGTGCCGTCAGGTTGCGCTTCCATGTGGTCGCCATGGCCTTGAGAGATGATATGGTTGTCGGCAGCGGCAGTGAGCAAATCGACCAGTTTTTTCAGGCCTTGGTAATGCTCTTCGAGGATTCTCTTATCCTCGTAAAACTGGTAAACACTCCAGACGACAATCGGATAGGTGCTCTTCCACACCGGCCACAGATGATACCCATTCTTATACGTACGTCTCCAATGCAGAGGGCAATAAACCGGCAAATCGCCATTGGGCTTCTGAGCATCCTTGAGGTCGTTAGCATATTTGGCCCAATAGGCGGCAGTGTGATAATTCAACATGAAATCTTCCGGTATAGGATCGCCCAACCAACCTACCCTTTCGGAGCGGTCGGCGGCGTCCTGAGGAAAGCTTTGCATACTGCTCATGAAGGTCCAGCAGGCGGCTTGGTGGATCCGGTTGATCAAGTCATTGGAGCAGGTGAAATCGCCAACTGTTTCCACCGCGGAGCGCACGTGTCGTCCTTCGAGGCTTTCGAGCGTGGGGATACCAGGAAATCCGGTTACTTCCGCGTAGCGAAAGCCGTGAAGGGTAAATCTTGGTTCCCATACTTCCAGGGCCTTGCCCTTGAGGATGTAGGTATCGCTTTGTCTGGCAACGTGATGCCAACCTTCTTTGGCGCCTTTGCCTTTGAGGTAGTCTTCTTGCGAGTCTGGACAATTGTATAGATTGCTTCTGGCATCGAGCGAGCCATCCTCATGGACTCTGGCACCGTGCTTTATGGTTACTCGGGTTCCTTTTGGCCCTTTTACGCGGAGCTTTGTCCAGCCGGAGAAGTTCTGGCCGAAATCGTAAACGTAGACGTTTTCTTTCGGATTGAGAATTCTAACGGGTTTGAAAGTTTTGACTACCTTAATTGGCGGCATCGTCTGGGAGACCAATTTGCCGCCTGGTGCTTTAGCGCTTTGGGCATAACTCCAGTCAGAATCATTGAAGCCGGGTTTGTTCCAGCCGGGCATTTCCAGGCGAGCATCGTAGATTTCGCCGTTAGAGTAGTCGTTGTACGTGATTGGTCCGGCGGCGGTTTTCCAAGTTTTGTCGCTCACAATGTTTGTTACTTTTCCGTCGGTCGATTCAATGTTCATCTGCATAATCAATATAGGCCTGTCGCCATAGGGTTCGCGATGGCTTGGTGAGGGAGGGATATCATCTTCGGCGCTGTACCAGCCGTTTCCCAGCATAACCGCTACGGCGTTTTGGCCGATTTTCAGGTGGTCGGTAACGTCGTGAGTTGCATATAAGACGCGCGAGCCGAGTTCTAAGGGCAGGTCATTGTTGTAGTAGGTTGTGCCGGGGTCGAGGACCTGGTCGCCGATTTTTTGGCCGTTAATATAGAGCTCGTAATAACCCAGTCCGGATATGTGCACTTTGGCGCGTTTGATTCGTTTATCCATGTTGAATTGCTTGCGTAGAAGCGGGGCGGACATGCCTTTTGTTGCACTAATCCACTTTCCCTGCCAGTCGCTTTGGTGGAGCAGTCCTATTTCAAAGGAAGCGGTCTTGCTGTAGGAAGAAGCATGTTTGTCTTTGTCCCAGACTCTGACTTTCCAATAACATATGTCGCCGCTGGTCAGTGGTGTGCCCTGGTAGACGACATTTGCGGAGCGGTTTGAGGCGACTTTGCCGGTGTCCCATCTATCGCCGATGTTGGATTGGATCTTTGCCTGGTTGCTGGCGACGAGGATTTGATATGCGGTTTGTCTTTGAGCCCGCTGGGGGGATTCGAGGAGCCAGGTGAATCGCGGTTGAGGCGTGTCGATTGCCAATGGATTGGCTGAGTATTCACAGCGCAATTCTGTGACGGCCATGGAAGCGGCGACGGGATTGGCTGGGGAGTGGTCGTTCCTGGGCAAGCACCCATGGAGCACGAAGGGCAGAGTTATAGACATGAGGAGAGCGAACCGCTGCATTTTGCTTTCTCCTGAAGTAGGAATCTTGTTTTGGTCGGCGTATTGAAGTCTTACGAGCGCGATGCCAAGAACTCATGAAGCATGCAGACCGGGGTCGATTATAGTGGATGCGTGGGGCAAAGTCAAGCGGGCGTGGTTACCTTGTGTGGCACCACGCCCGCGTTTTTGGAGGGTGTATTATGCTATGTGCGGAGGAATCAGGTTGTTGTGTTCCGGGTGAGTTGTCGGGGGGGGATCAACGTCCCCAGGGGAAAGGGTCGTAGTCGCCGAGGAGTCGGTCGACGTGTTGGGCGACGATTTTGTCTTTGTTTTGCTGCCAGCGTTCGATGCTTTCCTGGCGTCTTTTCATGCGTTGCTGGAAGCGGGGTCCCATGCCGCGCCAGCCTCGTCCTCGTCCTGGTCCTCTTCCTGGTCGATCGGCCGGAGGGGCGAATTGTTCGTTGTCGCGCGGGGGTCTGCCAGCCCTGCCTCGTCCCGGTCCGCCTCGTCCTCGACCGGCCCTGCGGTCGTTTCTGGCTGGGGGAGGATTATCGGGAGCCAAGTTGTCTTGGTGGGGTTGGTCGGCGGATTGCTGCCAGGAGTCGAAGTTTTCGATGGCGCGTTGGGTGCGGAGACGTTCGAGGGCGATGACGGCGTCGAAGAGAGCGGCGACTTTGGCGGTGAGGGCCTGGCGGGAGTCGGTTTGAGGCGAGTCGGTCTGGTCGTCGCGGGCGGTGTTGAGGGCCTGTTGGACCTGGAGTCGTGTCTGGATCTGGGCGAGTTCCAGTTGGGCCAGGTCGGGGTCGTATTCCATCAGGTGGACAACGCGTCCGTAGAGGCGTTGCAGGACGGGCATCTGGCGGCGGAAGCGGTCGGGGTCTTCCTGTCGCAGGGTGGAGAGTTTTTCGAAGAGTTGGGGGACGTGTGTACGGAGGAACTTGAGCAGTTGGGCGGGGGAGACGTCAGCTCCTGGTCCAAAGCCGGGCCATCCTCTTCCTTGTCCGCCTTGTCCGTGTCCGAAGCCGCCTGGTCCCCTACCGCGGCCTGCTTGTGCGGGGCCAAAGGCAGCTCTGCCTTGTCGGGGGCCGGCCCCGAACCCGGGCGCGGCGATTGGCGGGCCCGAGGCAGCAGGGACAGTTGGCTGGAACTGGTCGGGTTGGTCTTGGAGTAGGACGTCGAACTCGTCCTGTTGTGTGTTGGCGGCGTAGGCGTAGTTAGTCAGGGCCAATGTCAGGGCGAGGGCCAGCGTTGGGAGGGTGTTTTTCATTTGGGTTTTCACGGGGGATCTCCTTGTTATGTGGGCTAGGTCAGTCTTGCATTGGGGGCTGGGGTGTGGGCCTGGCCTGGTGTGGTGGTTTCGTCGGGCTGGGGTTCTTCGAGCCATAAGAGTCCTTCGACGATGGTGACTTCATCGATCTGGAGCTGGGCGATATTGTGCTGTTCGATGGCGACCTGCCAGAGGGCCAGTTCCTCTTCTTCGGTGAGCATGGCGGAGGCGGTGGTGGTTGCGGGTGTGGCCATGGGGCTATCAGGGTGACTGAACCAGGCGGCGCGGAGGAGCAGCAGGCCGATGAGCAGGGCGGCGGCCAGGCCAGTGGTTGCGTAGAGCCAGCGGCGGTGGTGCCGTCTTCGTTGTTGTTGGTGTTGGAGGGCGCGGATTCGGTTGTGGAGGTGGGCCAGGGCGCGGGCTTCGCCGGGGGGTGCGTCGGCTTGGTCGAAGGCGTCGTCTGCGTGAGAGATTTCGCGGGCGCTCTCCTGGGCGTGTTTTTGGTCGAAGCCGAGGCTCAGGAAGAGGTTTTGCAAGTTTTTGTTGGATTCAGTCATGGTCTTTGAGTATCTCCTGCAAGCGTTTCAGGCCTCGGTGGACCTTTGCGAGGACGGTGCCGATGGGCATTTGAAACTGGTGAGCCAGTTCTTTGAAGGTCAGGCCGCTGTAGTGTCTGAGGACGATGATGTCTCGGTCGATGTGGGCCAGGTGGTTCAGGGCGTCTTGGAGTCGGTCCTGTTGTTCGTTGTTGGTGGCGTGTTCGACGGGGCTGGGTCGGTCGTCGGCGAGGTGTGCGGCGATGCGGTCATGGTGGGGGTTGGTTTGAGCGTCGAGGCTGAGGGCGTTGGTGCGGCCGGTGCGTCTGAAGTGGTCGCGGGCGAGATTGGCGGCGACGGTGAAGATCCATCGTTCGAAGCGGTCGTGGTGATGGTAAGTTTTCATTTTTTCCATGAGCCTGACAAAGAGGTCCTGGAGGAGGTCGTCGGCGTCGGCGGGCGATGCGGTGAGCCTGAGGAAGTACCGGTAGAGCCTGGAGCCGTAGACATGGGCCAAGTGTTCAAAACCGGCTGGCTCGCCTCTCTGGCATTGTTGAATCGCTTGATTAAGTTGGTTGTCGTTCATTATATCCACAGCTGTCTATATAACGGTTGTCAGCGTGTGATTATTGCAGCTATTGCAGGGGCTGTCCGGCAGAGGTCAGGGTGCTTGGGGGGATTTGGGTGCATTTTTGGGTCATCAAGTCTGTGGCGTTGGTGTGGCCGGGGGTCGGCGTCGGAAGGCTTGGGTTTGTTAGTCCTTGTAGTAAAATGGTTTACGTTGTTGGGCGGCCTGTTACATTTTCCATCGAAAAGGCCTTGCAATCAAGGGTTTGGTCACTATAATAATGATCTTTTGTCGAACAGGAGATAGCGATATGGCTCGAGTATGTTGTTTTACGGGCAAACGGACGCGTGCGGGACGGTCAATCGCCCGGCGTGGTAAGGCGAAGTACCTCGGTGGTGTGGGTCGCAAGGTGACGGGTATCACCAAGCGCAAGTTCAAGCCGAACATTCAGAAGGTCCGTGCGGTGGTAGACGGCAAGGTGGTTCGGATCAAGGCATCGGCCAAAGCGATTCGTAATGGGTCGGTGGTCAAGCCGGTCAAGCGAGATTACCAGCCGGCCGAGGCGGAGCAGGCCTAAGGGGCCTGTGGCAATTCCTGACCGGAGCGAGGGCAACGGGCAGGTTCATAGAGTATAGTAAAGAAGACGAGGTGTATGCCTCGTTTTTTTTTGCCTACTGATGGGGGGGCGTGGCGTGGTTGTTCTTCTTTAAGAGCTTATTTTATAGGCACTTAGGTGTAATCGTTTTTGATGAAGAGAGCTGTGGCGTGGCGGTCTGGGTGGGTCGTGTCCAAGACAATGGTCGGTCGCAGCGTTATAATGAGGTGTCCTTTACAGGTGTAAAGAGGCGTTTCGGGGGTTTCTGGCGTAAGGAGCGTGGTCATGAGCAGCAAGATCAACGAGCAGGAAGTGAGGCATGTGGCCAAGCTGGCGCGGCTGTCGTGCACGGATGAGGAGATAGGGCGGCTGACGGTGGAGCTGGGGTCGATTTTGGAGTATGTGGGGCAGCTGCAGGAGTTGGACACGACGGATGTGGAGCCTTTGGCGCACTGTCTGCGCATCAGTAATGTGTTCCGGGAGGACGAGGTGAGGGCATCGCTGAGCAGCGAGGAAGCGTTGGCGAATGCGCCGGATCGTGATGGGGAGTATTTCGCGGTGCCCAAGGTGCTTGGAGATGGGGGGGCTTAGGCGGTGGTGCGTGGGGG
>Ga0180429_10004286_pt1 | contig 11433 bp, 10 predicted proteins | sample SS_ome_FD_132428 | JGI IMG/M metagenome (GOLD analysis project Ga0180429, IMG submission 132428) | Hypersaline lake sediment archaeal communities from the Salton Sea, California, USA - SS_1_S_1 metaG | ecosystem: Environmental > Aquatic > Non-marine Saline and Alkaline > Hypersaline > Sediment ... | reverse complement strand
GGACATTGATGTTGAATCAGGAAGCGAATGGCGGGACCTCAAGCGATGGTTTAAGGTTTTCGGATGCCCGAAGTCGGAAGCCGGAGATCGGAAGCCGGAAGTCGGAGATCGGAAGTCGGAGATCGGAGGCCAATGAGAGAAGATCTTGGTAAAACATTGGCCCCTGCTGTTCCAGTCGTCTTTGGGCGCCCTGACGGGTGCGGCGAATAAAAATGATCCCTGCACGTGCGGGGTTCTTCATGTGAATTGCCATTGCCAACATAGAACAAATTCCTGAACTCCGGCCTGCGCCGGAATGACGAATCAAGTCCGACAGCCGATCCGATTTCCTTGCGAATTCAAAATTCAAAACGCAAAATTCAAAATTGCTCTTCCCAGCCTCCCAGCCTCCGAGCCCGATTTGGCTGTATAATTCAAAATTCAAAACTCAAAATTCAAAATTGCTCTTCCCAGCCTCCTATCCCTCCATCTTCTCCCCGCAGCTGCTGCAGAATTTGGCATCCGGGAGATTTTCGACGCCGCATTTGGGGCAGAAACGGGGCTGGGGGCGCTCCTCGGCCGGGTGGCCGCAGCGGGGGCAGAATTTGGCGTTGGCGGTCAGATTTTTACCGCAGTTGGCGCACTGCTTGATGACCAGCTGCTGATGGCCGCAGTAGGGGCAGAATTTGGCGTCCGCGGGGATGGTGTTTTGACAGTCCGGACAGGCAACGCCCTCTGCTTGCGGTGCTTGGGGTGCGGCTTGGGGCCCGGCGCCGGCAAAATACTGGGCGAACATGGCCGGCATCATGAGCCCCAGCCCGGTTCCCATGCCCATGCCGGCGCCGCCGCCGTCGCTTTGGGCATCGGCGGCTTTTTCCATGGCCATGGCCGCCTTCATCTGCATCAGTTTGTTCATGTCGTTGAAAACACCCATACGGCTGCGGTCGTCGATGGCCTGCTGGACTTCGGGCGGCGGCGTGATGGAATTCAGGTAAAGATGCGTCATGGCCAGGCCGAAATGGCTGAAATCCTGCTGAAGGCGCTTGGCCAGCGCCAGCGACATTTCATCGTATTTCGCCGGCAGGTTCAGAATCGAGTCGATGGTTTCGCCCATGTAGTCGTTGAAACGCGAAACAATGACCCGGTTGAGATACTCTTCCACGCCCTCTGTGGTGTAAATCCCCTGCGTGCCGACCATGGTGTTGATGAACAGCACCGGCTGCACGATCTGCAGATTGAAAACGCCGAAGGCCCTCAAACGGATCAAACCCAGTTCGGAATCCTTGAAGGCCACGGGATCGCGGGTACCCCACTTGAGGTTGGTGAAGATTTTGAGGTTGGTGAAGTACATCTCGGCCCGCAGCGGACTGCGCATGGCCCAGGGGATGCTTGCGATTTTGGTTAAGACAGGGATGTTGCCGGTTTTTAAGGTGTGCCGTCCCGGACCGAATGCCTCGATGGCCTTGCCTTTGTAGAAAAAAACACCCGCCTGGCTTTCCCGAACGGTCAGCTGGGCCCCGTATTTGATTTCACCTGAGCCTTTTTCCGGAAGCCGGTGTACGAGCTCCCGTCCGGTTTCGTCGAACCACTCCAGATTTTCCAGAAAAATGATGTTGTCGCCGGTCGCCATGGCATCGCCTTTCCACGACCCGCGCCGCATGGAGCCGCTACAGGTCGTTTTGATCCGGGTTCATGTGTTTGCGTGCATATTGTCGTACACATCCGCTGTTGACCAGGATATCCACTATATCGGCATCAATGTGACCATCCTTAACCATCAAACCTAAAATTTTTATGGCCTGGGAGAGTTTCATGGGTGTTTTGTAGGGCCGGTCCCTGGCGGTCAGGGCTTCAAAGATGTCCGCAATCACCAGAATCCGGGTCTCAAGCGGCAGGTCCGAGGCCTCCAGGTGAAGGGGATATCCCGAGCCGTCCAGTTTTTCGTGATGGCCGGCGGCGATTTCGGGGACGCGCTGATATTTGGCCGGAAACGGCAGTTCATCCAGCATTTTCATCGTCATGCTGGCATGGTTTTCGATGATCGCCCGTTCGCGGTCGGTCAGGGTGCCTTTGCGGATGCACAGGTTTTCCACTTCGTCGGCGGTGAGATAGGGTTCGGCGCGTCCGCCCCGCTGATAGGTTTTGCCGGCGATGGCTTGGATGGCGCGGACGGCGTCGTCGTCCATGAACTCTCCGGGCCGGTTGAGGGTGCGGATGCGGTCCAGATCGGTCTGGAGATGGGCAACCGCCCGGGTCATTTCCGCATCCAGGGCCTCCAGGCGTTCGTCGTCGGGGCAGCGCTTTTGCATCCATTCCAGCTGTTGGCGCAGATAGTGATTCTCAATCGACTGGGCGATAGCGAAAAACCGGGTTTCGATCAGCGCGATGCGGTCAAAGATGGTTTGCAGTTTGGTCGATTTGTCCACCACAAATTCGGGGGTGATGATTTTACCGACATCATGCATCCAGGCCGCCAGACGCAGGGCTTCCAGTTCATCCCCGCTGAAATGCTTGTCTTTGAAGGGACCTTCGCCGGTGCTGTTGATTTTGTCCGCAAGCAACATCACCAGATCCACCACCCGGTTGATGTGGCCGCCGGTGTAAGGGGATTTTTCATCGATGGCGGTGGCGATGCTTTTGATAAATGCATAAAAAAGATCGGTCAAGTCTTGAATCAGCTGGGTGTTGGTCAAGGCCACGGCGGCCTGGGAGGCGAGCGAGGCGATGAGATCGACGGTTTCCGCCGGAAAGGAGACGATTTCCCCGGTGGTCGGGTCCTGGGCGTTTAACAGCTGCAGGATGCCGATGATGGTGTTTTCGTGGTTCTGCAGGGGGATCACCAGCATGGACTTGGAGCGGTAGCCGGTGGCGGCGTCGTATTTTTTCGGTCCGGTGAAATCGAAGCCGGCCGCCTCGTAAACATCCGGGATGTTGATGGTTTCGCCGGTCAGGGCCGCGTAGGAGGACACGTTCGAATAGTTGGGCGCACCGTTTTCCTGGTAAAGCGGCACGCAGGGCAGGTCGATGGGTTGGCCGCTGGTGCCGCCCATTCGGGTTCCCAGCGAATCATTCTGCAGGATTTCGAACACCAGGGTGCGGGAGCCCTTGTCCAGAATATAAAGCGTGCCGGCGTCGGCGTGCACCAGGGCTCTGGCTTCCACAACGATCATTTCCAGCAGCGCATTGATGTCCTTTTCCGTGGAAAGGGCGATGCCGATGCGGATGAGTTCTTTAATGTGGCGGTTCAGATTGTTGTCTTCTGCGGCGCCGCGCCCGTGTTGCGGTGTACTGCCCGCAGCGGTCTTTTTTTTCGGGACCGTGAAGGCTTGCCTTTTTTCGCGCTGTCGCGTCGTGCGTGATTTGGTTGCCATCGCGCCGGAGGAAAGGATTTAAGTTGCCGGGATGATCATCGCTCAACAAGGTTTCTAACACACCATCGACCGTCTTGTAAATGCATAAGAACGATGGCGCCGCCTGCCCGAACAGCGGTCATCAACCCGACAGGGCGCGGTCCGGACCTGTCTCCGACGCCCGCCGCCGCAGGACGGCGATGGCCTCGGCGTAGTCGGGCCGGCCGAAAACAGCCGAACCGGCGACGAACACATCCGCCCCGGCCCCGGCGACGGCCTGGATGGTGTCGGCATTGATTCCGCCGTCTACGGCGACCAGGGCCCGGCTGCGGGCGTCCGCCAGCATGCGCCGCAGACGCTTGAGTTTGTCGCGCGTGGACGGAATAAAACGCTGGCCCCCGAACCCCGGGTTTACGCTCATCAGCATCACAAGGTCCACCGCCTCCAGCACCCATTCAACGGCCGTCAGCGGGGTGGCGGGATTCAGGGCCACACCGGCCTTTTTGCCCAGCGACCGGATCAACGCCAGCGTGCGGTGCAGATGAATGCAGGTTTCCACCTGCACGGAGATCCAATCCGCACCGGCTTCGGCAAAGGCGGCGATATGGTTTTCCGGTTTTTCAATCATCAGGTGAACATCCAGCGGCAGGTCGGTTACGGGCCGGAGGGCCTTGACCACCGGGGACCCGATGGTGATGCCGGGCACGAAATGCCCGTCCATGACATCAATGTGAATCCAGTCGGCGCCGGCGGCTTCGACGGCCCTGATCTCTGCACCCAGCCGGGCGAAGTCCGCCGACAGTATCGAAGGTACGATCAATTTCATTTTTCGTCTCCAAAAACCTGGCCGGCGACCAGGTCGCCGTCTTCGTAAACAAACAGGGTCGCCGGGCGGCTGGTGGGCACCAGCAGCCAGAGTTCCTCGTCCGGCGCCATGAGGCCGTCATACAGCCGAATCGAAATCCCCATGCTGTCCATACGCACCTGAACCCGCTTTTTCGTGAACCCGACCTTCAGCCGATGGCGGAAAAAACCGGCGGTGCGGACCTGCGCCGGCATTGGCCGGTCGGCGCCTGCACGGCGGCTGACCACCAAATCAACCGGTGTTTTTTCAAGCACCCGATACCCGTATTCCGGTGCGTGGCCTGTTACGATGTTTTCAGAAAGTCGGGGTCTGGTTTCATAGGTGATCGCGCCGATGCGCAACCGGCTTTTTTCGAGCAAGACGACCGCTTCATCAACCGACAATCCCTTCAAATCAATCATTTTGAAGGCGGCCGGCCGGGGGCCCGTGCTGATGAGCAGATCGACGCAGCGGCCGCGGCGGACGGTTTGACCAGTGCCGGGGGTCTGGGCGATGACCTGATCTTCGAGAAAATGCTTCTGATACGGGGTGCGGGACAGCATTCCCGCACACAAGCCGTTCTGGTCGAGGATGATGCGGGCCTGACGCAGGGCAAGACCGGTTACATTGGGCATGCGGAGCTGTTCGCTGCCTCTTGAAAGAATGACGGCCACATCCCGTCCTTTTTTGATTTCCGACCCCGGCGCCGGCGCCTGCTGAATCACGTGATGTTTGGCGATGCGGTCGCTGTAGCGCAGGCCCTTTATCCGGGTATTCAATCCGAGGTCGCCCAGCTCTTCAAGGGTGTGAACCACGTCCTTTGTTACGACATCCGGCACGACAACGGTCTTTTCCCCTTTGATGAAAAAGCGCAGGGTCAGATACGCACTGGCGGCGCTGACGGCCGCAAACAACAAAAACAACAGGCTGATGTTGAAAATTCGCCGAATCATTGCATCCGCTTGAGCCGGGCGGCGAAAAAACCGTCCATGTCGTGCCGGTGCGGAAAAGAGCGGAAACAGCCGTCTTGGCTGACAAGTCCCGTGCGGTTGTCAAATCCGATTCCGGCCGGCGGCTGGACGGCGAATTCGGGGCGGCGTTGCAGAAACGCCGCGATGGTCCGGCCGGTTTCCTCGGGCTCCATACTGCAGACGGCATACAACAGGACGCCGCCCTTTTTCAACAGCGGCGCCAGGTGTTCGAGGAAGCGCACCTGCCGTTCGTGATGACGGTCCAGGTGTTGAAGGGCATCCTTCCACTTGGCGTCGGGATGGCGCCGCAGGACCCCGAGACCGCTGCAGGGCGCGTCCAGCAGGATGCGGTCGAAGCGGCGGGTGGGCGGCTGCGGGGCGGCGCCGTCCAGATCCCGGGTGTTGGTGGTGACAATGGAAAAGCCCAGGTGCATCATTTCGGACCGCAGTCGGGCGAGTTTGTCCTTGTCCACATCCACGGCCACGATCCGACCCCGGTTCTGCATCAGCTGGGCTAGATAGCCGGTTTTGCCGCCGAGGCCGGCGCAGGCGTCCATAACGGTTTCACCGGCCCGGGGTTCCAGCAGACGGGTCACAAGCTGGGCGGCTTCATCCTGTACCTGGAACCAGCCCCGTTGATAACTGGCCAGGTTCGGCAGCGGCAGTTTGGGATGGGAAAAAGAAAGTCCGACGTTGGAATAGAGGGTTTCACGCACGGCCCGGGCTTCCACCAGCAGGGCCCGGTGCAGGGTCTCGCGGTCGGTTTTCATGGTGTTGGTGCGGACGGTGATCGGCGGCAGACGGTTGAAGGCGTCGCACAGGGCGGTGGTTTCCGGCGGACCGAACCGTTCCAGCCAGCGGTGCACCATCCCGTCCGGAAAAGAGCGGCTCACGGCCAGATGTGCCGCCGGATCCGTTTTTGGATCGGGCAGGGGTACCTGGGCGTGTTCCGCGGCGGCCTTGCGCAGCAGGGCATTGACGTATTTCACCACCCATTTTTCGCCCAGCGATTTGGAGAGCTCGACAGCGGTGTTGACGGCCGCGGATACGGGCACGCGGTCCATGAACATCATTTGAAAGAGTGCCAGGCGCAGCAGGTTGCGTACCGGGGGTTCGATCCGGTCCAGCCGGACATGGGAAAAAGCGCCGATGACCCAGTCCAGCCGCCGCCGCCAGCGCAGGACGCCGTAGACTAGGTGGTTGACAAAGGATCGGTCGAGACGCGACAGGGACTGCTTTTCGTCGATCAGGTGCGCCATGGCCGCATCAAGGGACTGGCCGGTGCGGTCCAGGTGGTTTAAAACCATCAGCGCGCTGTGGCGGGCCATATCCTGCGATCGAAACCGTTTTGCGTCTTTCATTTCAGGTCAGAACCGTGCCCGGCGGCAAATCACACCCGCACAAGAAATCCCTGGCGCACAGGCAGCGTCCGGAAGCGCCCTGTATCTCGTCAATCAACACCGCATCCCGTCCGGCGGCTACGCGCAGTTCCCCGGGATAGCTCCGCAGTACGGTGCCGGGCGGTCGGTCGGTTTGCAGAACAATGGGGGTGACCTGGTAAATTTTCAGACGCCGGCCGCCGCAGAAAGTGAAGGTGCCGGGCCAGGGATTCATGCCGCGGACCAGGCGTTCGATCTGATCGGCCGGCTGTTTCCAATCGATGTGTCCGTCTTTTTTTTTCAACAGGGGGGCGTAAGTGGCGTTCTCCGATGCCTGGGGCTTCGGGGCGAGGGTGCCCCGCGCCAATCCTTCCAGGGTGTCGAGTGCCAGAACGGCCGCTGTTTGCGAAAGACGGTCGTGAAGGCTTCCGGCGGTGTCCTTTTCGTGGATGGGAATGGCGCTGGCAGCCAGGATGTCGCCCGTGTCCATACCGGTGCCCATGCGCATGGCGGTCATGCCGGTCTGGGTTTCGCCGTTGATAAGCGCCCACTGTATCGGCGCGGGGCCGCGGTATTTGGGCAGCAGCGAAGCGTGCAGATTGACGGCGCCGCAGCGCGGCAGATTTAAGAGGGCCGGCGGAAGAAGGCGGCCGAAGGCGATGGTGATGAACACATCGGCGTTCAAGGCTTTCAAATGTCCGCAAAAGTCTTCGTCGTGGATGGATCCGGGCTGCAGCACCGAAAGGCCCAGACGCCGGGCGGCTTCTTTGACCGGCGGTGCGGTCATTTTTCGGCCCCGGCCGCTGGGCCGGTCGGGCTGGGTGACCACCAGGCGCAAGTCGTGCCGGCTGCGGTGCAGTGCCGCCAGGGTCGGCACCGCAAATTCAGGGGTCCCCATGAAAACAATGCGGAAGGAGGGCGCGTCGATATCAGGCCTCCTTTTTCATCTGCTTTAAAACCCGGCGCTTGTAGAACTGGCGTTTCAGGGCGCTGATGCGATCGATGAAGAGGACGCCGTTGAGATGGTCGATTTCGTGCTGCAGCACGATGGCCAGGAGATCGTGGGCTTCGAAGCGCAATTCCTTTTCATGACGATCGTAGCCTTCCACCAGAACAGCGGCGGATCTTTTTACATCCGAGCGAAAATCGGGCACGCTCAAACAGCCTTCGTTTTCCGACAGAATCTCGCCTTCCTGCGCAACAATCCGGGGATTGATCAGCGCACCCAGGGTGCGTTCACCGTCGCCGGGGGCGACGTCGTAAATGAGAATGCTTTTGTCGATGCCCACTTGTATGGCGGCCAGTCCGATGCCGGGGGCCTGATACATGGTGTCGGCCATCTGATCGATGATGCGTTGGATTTCACCGTCGATATTGGCAACCGGCTGTGTTGTTTTCTTTAAGAAGGCATCCGGGAATGTTACGATGTCAAGTGTGTTCATTTTGCCTCGTCGTGCGCTGTCCGTCCTTGTCTGTCAGCTGTACCATAATGCACTTTGGCGGTGTTGTAAACGCCTCATCGTTTCGGCCGGTCCGGCGGAGAGGGTTTTTCGGGCGCCGAGGCCTTCCATATGCTGACGCCGGTCAGGCCCGCGGAAATCAGTCCGATCACGACTACCGGCAGAATCTGTATGGCGTGATTGACCAGCGTGTAGCCGGCGGCGGTCTCGGCGGAAATGCCGAACAGCGCCAGGGCGAACATGCCGCCGGCTTCCCAGAGGCCCCAGTAGCCCGGAACCGACGGCAGGGCGATAAATACACAGGTGATGACCATGACCGCGGTGATATCGGCGAAATCGACGGTCATACCGGGACATCCCAGGGCGACGAGGTAGTATGCGAAGGCCGCCAGAAACCAGATGAGGGCGGACAGGAGCAAACAGTACATCAGCTTGACCGGCGACCGCACCAGATCAAAACCGGCTGCGAAACGGTCGATCCAGCGGTTCAGCGGCCGGCGGATGGTTTGCGAGAGGTGCCGGCGCCGCGAACGGTTCAGAAACACCAGCAGGTGCGGCAGGTTTGAAAGCACTTTTTGAAAAAAACGACGCGTTTTCGGAATTTGAAGCAGGGTAAGGCCTGCCACCAGCAGGAGGCCGATCCGGGCGCTGCCGCCGGCGATGCTTTTCAGCAAATCGGCGTTTAATTCATACCCCCCGAAAGACACGACGACATCCGCTTCAATGGAAATCATCTGCACCGTGATCAGAAACAGCATGAGGAGCAGGCCCATGTCAAAAAGCCTTTCGGCGGCCACGGTGGCCAGACCGCTGGCAAAGGGAACGTCTTTTTCCTTTTTTAAAAGGACGGGGCGGGCCAGCTCCCCCACCCGTCCCGGCAGAATGCAGTTCATCATGAAGGCGATCATGAGCGGGTGAAAGGCGGCCCAGAATCCGATGGGATGTACCGACTTCAGAATAAAGCGCCAGCGCACGACCCGCAGAAAAAAAGCGGCGATAATCGTGGCGGCGGCGGGGGCCAGCCAGCGAAAGTCAATCGTGCCCAGATAGTCCCGGAGGTCGGCGAGCGGCACGTTGCGAAAGGCCAGATAAAGGGCGGCGCCTGAAAAAATAAGACCCAGCAGCAGGGGCGCCGGCCATTTGCGGCGTGCGGCTTTTTTTTGACGCATCACCCGGAAAAGCAGTGCGGGCGCGGTACGTCCGCTGCTGCGCCCGGTTGGTGTGTAAGGCCGGATATCATGCGGAGGGTGATCCTGTCAAAATGTCCCGGGCGGCCGACACGTCGCGGCCAATCTGCTCCGACAATGCACTTAAGTTTTCGAATTTGACTTCATCCCGGATGCGGCGCACAAAATTGATGCGGATTTCCTGTTCGTAAATGCTTTCATTAAAATCCATAAGGTGGACTTCCACCGTAAAGTCGTTGTCGTCAAAGGTGGGGCTGTAGCCGATATTGGCGACGCCGTTGTAGAGGCGGCCTGACCACTCCACTTTGACCGCATAGATGCCGGCCTTGGGGCAAAGCTCGTCGGACAGGGCGATGTTGGCGGTCGGAAACCCCAGCAGCCGGCCGCCGCGCTGACGACCGGTTGTGACCCGGCCCCGGATCTGATAAAAGCGGCCCAAAAGTTTCTGGGCATCATCCACGGCGCCGGCCATGACCAGCTCCCGGATGCGGGTGCTGCTGACGCGGAAGGGAATGTCGGCGGACATGGGGACCCAGTCCACAACCACCACTTCGAAATCAAAAGCCTCTGCATAAGAGCGCAGCAGATTGAGGTTGCCTTCGCGGTTTTTGCCGAAACGATAATCCTGACCCACCACCAAGACAGTGACCCCCAATTTGGCCAGCAGGATGTCGATTACAAACGAACGGGCGGAAACAGCCGCAAATTCACGGGTAAAGGGGATGCTGACCAATACATCGATGCCGGCTTTTTCGATGAGCTCGATTTTCTGCGGCCGCAGGGTGATCAGCGGCGGATAGCCGTTGTGGGTCAGCACCCGGACGGGGTGCGGTTCAAAGGTCAAAACCACGGCGGTGCCGCCGATGGTCTCGGCTTTTTCGGTGACGGTGTGCAACAGAGCCTGGTGGCCGATGTGGACGCCGTCAAAGTTGCCGATGGTGATGACCGCCCTTGGAAACGGTTGGCGGATCTCCGCCAGATTGTCAATTACGCGCATGGAACATCCGTAAAATCATTGGAAAAACGATTGGAAAAATTTATTGTAATAAGGGCTTGACATCACCCGTAAACAAATATAAATAGTGCATCCGTTCCACTAAATCAATGTTTTTTGAGGAACAACAATTGCCGAAGTGGCGGAATTGGTAGACGCGCTAGGTTCAGGGTCTAGTGAGGGTTCCCTCGTGGGAGTTCAAGTCTCCCCTTCGGCACCAATGAACTTAAAAGCTGTAATCCTGGTGGGTTACAGCTTTTCTGTTTTAAGGCGCAATGGGTCAAATGGGCGAATGGTTGATTGGTTAAATGGGCGTTGCAGCAGCGCTGCAGTCATCAAACTCGACAAACGCAACAAACCCAACAAACCCAACAAACCCAGCAACCCAAGGAGCGGCGATGGAAGATTTAAAATACTGTGTGACGGATCAAAAGGGCGTCGGCGGCGGGCATGACGATCTGATCATTCATTACTGCCACAAGGTCATCCGCCAGGCGGTGCGGGCCTTGGCGGTGCTGATGGTGCTGGTGATTTTGTGGGGCATTCTGGATGTGGTCTGGGTTCTGTATGAAAAGCTGCTGGAGCCCCCGTGGTTTTTATTGAACATCAACGACATTCTCGCCACGTTCGGTGCTTTTCTCGCCGTTCTGATCGCCATTGAAATATTTTTGAACATCACCCTCTATTTGCGCGAAGACATCATCCATGTCAAACTCGTGGTGGCCACGGCACTGATGGCCATTGCCCGGAAAGTCATTGTCTTTGATTTCAACACCCTCGCGGTTGGATACATATATGCCACCGCCGCCGTGGTGCTGGCACTCGGCGTCGCCTACTGGATGGTGTCGCATTCCAATGAGCGGTGATGTTTCAGGAGAGCGGGGGCCGCCGGCCCGTCTGCGCTCTGCGAGCTACGCCGCGGCAGGCGGCGGGCATCCGGATTTATCAGAAAAGAAACTGGTTATTCGTTGAATGGTTGATTGGTTAAATGGGAAAAACCACATCCGGTCCGCATGTCGGAATAACAATTCATCGAAAAACGAACCCAGCATTCAGAATTCAGAATCACCCCCTTGAGCCCCGGATCCTTGAATCAGAGCCATTAGATATCATCACAATCTATTGTTTTCTTTTAAAATATAAATTTTCATGCCCCGTCCGTTAAGGCTATCTCCCGTCGCGCAGCAATATGACCGGTTCATGTATTGCTACCGCCAGCCAGGCATGAAAATTTCGGACCAGATAAATGCAAAAAAAGTGTTGCATAAT
>Ga0180429_10004285_pt1 | contig 11436 bp, 8 predicted proteins | sample SS_ome_FD_132428 | JGI IMG/M metagenome (GOLD analysis project Ga0180429, IMG submission 132428) | Hypersaline lake sediment archaeal communities from the Salton Sea, California, USA - SS_1_S_1 metaG | ecosystem: Environmental > Aquatic > Non-marine Saline and Alkaline > Hypersaline > Sediment ... | reverse complement strand
GCGACTTGCCACCGAGCTCGAGCGTGACCGGGATCAGGTTCTCCGACGCGTACTGCATGATCATGCGGCCGGTCGTCGTCTCGCCGGTGAAGGCGACCTTGGCGACGCGCGGGCTCTGCGCGAGCGGCTTGCCGGCCTCGACGCCGAAGCCGTTCACCACGTTGACCACGCCGGGCGGCAACAAGTCGGCGATGCGCTCCATCACGAGCAGGATCGACGCGGGCGTCTGCTCGGCCGGCTTGAGCACGACGCAGCATCCGGCCGCGAGCGCGGGCGCGAGCTTCCACGTCGCCATGAGGATCGGGAAGTTCCACGGGATGATCTGACCGACGACGCCGATCGGTTCGTGGAACTGGTAGCTGACGGTGTCGTCGTCGAGTTCGCCCTGGCTCCCTTCCTGCGCGCGAATGGCCGCGGCGAAGTAGCGGAAGTGGTCGACGGCGAGCGGAAGGTCGGCGACGAGCGTCTCGCGCACCGCCTTGCCGTTCTCCCAGCACTCGGCGACGGCGAGCGCTTCGAGGTCCTCCTCGATGCGGTCGGCGATCCGGTTCAAGATCCGTGCGCGTTCGGTCGGCGACGTTCGAGCCCACCCGTCCTTCGCGGCGTGCGCGGCGTCGAGCGCCTTCTCCACGTCCTCCGCCGTCGAGCGCGGCACCTCGCAGAACACTTGGCCCGTGACGGGCGTCACGTTCTCGAAGTACTGACCGCGCGCGGGCGGCACCCACTCACCGCCGATGAAGTTCTCGTAGCGGGAGCGGTAGGAGACGACGGAACCGTCGGTGTTCGGGGCGGCGTAGGTCATCGCGTCGGGGGGTCGAGTCGGAGTTGATGGAAGGAGCGAAGAGCGCGGCGGAGGTCGTGCCTGCGGGCGCGTGCGGGTGTGGATGGAAGAGAGCGAGGCGACCGCGCGTGTCGTGACGGGTGCGCCGGCCCGGGTCGGTCGAACGGCTCGCATCGTTCGGACCGCGAAGAGTCGCGCTGGAAGGTGGTGGGATCCGCCTCTCGGGCGCGTGGCCGTACCGCCTTGCCTCGGTCGGCCGGGTCCTCGCACGCCGGGCCTCGAGCAGGCGAACGCTCGCTGGCGCTCGCATCGATGAGGGACGGCGATCGCCTCGCCTACCACCCGGGAGCAAGGCGCGTGCCGCAGGGCGTTCGCGGCGGGCCGGGGAGCCGCGTGACGCGTCGCGGGGGCGCAGGTGTTGCAGGACGCAACACCTGTCGCGCGGCGCGTGGAGCGCGTCGCACCGCTCTGGCGCGGCTCCGCTACGCTCGTCCTTCGTGCAGCCGCTCCCCCGCCCCGACGCCGACCTCCTCGCCCTCGCGCCGCCCACCGGACCCGAGCGGCGCGAAGCCCTGCTGCGCGAAGTGTCGTGCGACGCCGTCGCGACGACGGAGCGTTCGCTCGCCGCCCGTTGGGAGCGCTCGCGTCGGCTCGGCGCGTGCAGCGACGGCGGCGACGCGCTCGAGCACGCGGTCGTCGACGCGCGGGGCGTGCGCGCCGCGCGCGAACGCACCGGACGCATCTGGCGCGAGGCGCGGCCGATGCTCGAGGACCTCGCAAGCGCCTGCGCGCGGCGCGACTTCGTGACGCTCGTGTGCGACGCGAACGGCGTGGTCACGCACGCGCTCGGCGGCGGCGGCTTCGCCGACGAAGCACGGCGTCTGCGCTTGATCGAAGGCGCGACCTGGGGCGAGGAGCTGCGCGGCACGAACGCGATCGGCACCGCGCTCGCGGAGGAGCGGCCGACGGCCGTGCTCGGCGGCGCGCACTACGCGCGCGTCAACGCAGGCCTCGTGTGCATCGCGGCGCCCATCCGCGATCCGCGCGGAAAGGTCGTCGGCGTGCTCGATGTGACCTCATGGGCGGAGCGCGCCGAACAGCTCGATCCGAGCGTCGTGCTCACGGTCGCACGCGCGATCGAAGAGGTGCTGCGCGCGCGGGCCTACGCGGGCGTCGGCGGCGGGCTGGGACTGGTCGAGCGCCTGATCGAACGCGCGAGCGGCGCGGCCTTCCTCGTCGAAGCGCCCGGCCGCATCGTGCGCGCGAACGCGGCGGCGCGCGCCATGGGCGAGCGGCGCGGGAGCACGGCGGTGTTGCCGCCGTGGCGCGAGTTGATCGCGGCCGCCGGCCTGGCAGCGCCGTTCGAAGCCGCGCCGGACCCCGTGCGCGTGTCGCGCATCACCGCGGAGCCGATCCAGGATGCGAACGGTGAGCTGTTGGCGCTCTTGGTGCTGGTGGGCGATGCGCCGCGACGAGCGTCGAACGATTCGGACGCGAACGAGGCGTCGGATCCGTGCCGCGCGCGCGGCACCGTCGCCACTCTCGACGAAGCCGATGCGGCCACGCTCGTCGGCGACTTCGATGCCGCGCACGCGTTCGCGACGAGCGACGAGCCCCGCGCCGCCGATCCCTTCGCCGCGATCCTCGGCGACGACCCCGCTCTGGCCGAAGCGAGGAACACGAGCCGCCGCCTCGCCGCGAGCGACCTGCCGGTGCTCCTGTTGGCGGAGACCGGCTCGGGCAAGGAGTTGTTCGCGCGCGCGATCCACGACGCGAGCCCGCGCGCGGACGGTCCGTACCGAGCCGTCAACTGCGGCGCGATCCAGCGCGACCTGCTCCTCTCGGAGCTCTTCGGCCACGCGCCCGGCGCCTTCACCGGCGCGGCGCGCACGGGTCGCGACGGCCTCGTCGCGGCGGCCGACGGCGGGACGCTCTTCCTCGACGAGGTGGCGGAGCTCTCGGCCGATGCGCAGGTCGCGCTCCTGCGTGTGCTCGAGGACGGCAGCTACACGCGCGTCGGCGACACCGAGCCGCGCCATGCCGATATCCGCATCGTCGCCGCCACTTGTCGCGACCTCCTCGCCCAGGTCGCCACTGGCACCTTCCGCCAGGACCTCTTCTATCGCATCGGCGGCGCGCGCGTGGATCTGCCCCCCCTGCGCGCCCGCCGCGACGTCGACGCTCTGATCGACGCCTTGTGGAACCGCGTGCGCCTCCCCGACGGCACGCGCCCGCCGCGCCTGTCGCACGCGGCACGGTCGAGCCTCGTGGCCCATGCTTGGCCCGGCAACGTGCGCGAGCTCGAGTCGGCCCTGGCCTACGCCGCCGTCATGGCGGGCGAAGTGGCGACGGTCGAGCCCGAGCACCTGCCGCCCGCGGTGCTGGCGGCGGGCGCGTCGGCGTCGAGCACGGGCGGCGCGGCCCCGGGTTCGTCCAAGGGCAACGGCGCCCTCGACGAAGCCCGCCGCCGCAGCCTGGTCGAAGCTCTGCGAGCCAGTGGCGGCAACGTCTCCGCCGCCGCGAGGAAGCTGGGCGTGGCGCGGAGCACCGTGTACCGGTTGGTGCGGCGGTACGGGTTGGGCGAGTAGACCTCTGGCCCGAGAGCGAGTCCGCTACTCGTCCGGTTCGGGTTCGGCGTAGGACATCGTCTCGCCCGGGTCCTGCCGATACTCGCGGGAGATCTTGTCCACGACCTCGTCGAGCGAGAGGGTCGTCTCCAGCTTCGGGCGACCATTCTTCGGCGGGTCCTGCTCCATCACGTCGAAGTACCTGACGACGCCACGCCGTGGACCACCCTCGACGCTCTCCGGCACGTAGAGACCGATGACCGACCAGTCCAACCGGTTCAGTTGGGTCGGCAACGAGAAGTCGAGTCGTCCGGTCCGCCCTCGAAGCTCGCCGACACTACGTGCCAGCGACGAACGCGTACTCCTGTCGGCGCAGGTCTCGAGCGGCAGGTAGAGGACGCCGACGACGTAGGCTCGAGGCTGGTACTCGTGGATCGAACGAACCTCGTCCTGGAGTTCGTACATCCGGTTCTTGAGGTTCTTCCCGAACGCTCCGTCGCTGTCGGGGAAGTTCTCCGCCTTCAACGACATGGCCACCTGGAGCCCCGACGCCAAGGTCGACGCGATCACGTCGACCTTCTTCTTGCCCCCACCACCCACGCCGGTCAGAGACTCCGTTCCACCACCGTCGGCGAGAGGCCTGATCTCGAGCTTCTTGAACTCGGAGTTCGCACGCAATGCGTCCGCGCACATGACGGCGCACGCATCGGCGAAGTGCTTGCCCCAGTTCCGCTTGTCGTGGATGTCCCCGGCCAGCGGTCGATCACCGGCGTAGTCGAGGCAGCGAACCATCATCGAGTCCGGCTCGAGGTCTCGCCAGACCCCCCCACGTACTTGCCGACTCACGCGACCTGGCCGGCCATGCGCCGCATGTGCTTCTTGAGCGCCGACCGGAACTCAGCGGGCGCGCGGAGCGTGCTCGCGGAGAGCCTCTTCTCGAAGCCCGTCGTCGCCTTGAGGGAGAGGTCTTTGGGCTCGTAGCGGAGGAACTCGGTGAGATCCGGCCGGCGGCGCGACGCGGGCCAGAACGGGAGCGAGACGTTGCGCGCGACTCCGTCCACGAGCGCAGCCGCCTTCGGCCAGGCCCCGTTGACGATGCCCTCGTACGTACCCGTGAACGGTCGCGCCTCGGGCTTCGCGAGCTGCTCGCCGATCCAACGCGCGACCGGGACCGAGACGGCGTTGCCGACGAGCTTCCACCGGAACCCCTTGCGCGTCACGGCTTCGGCCGGCTTCGTCCAGTCCGACCGGAATCCCTGCATGCGCTCCGCGTCGCGGATGTCCGGCGTGACGATGCGCCCGTCGGGGAGCCAGATCGCCGGCGGCGACGCGATACCGACGGTGGAACCGCCCTTGAGGGTCGGCACGGCGTCGACCGCCCAACCGAGCCCGCGGAGGCCCTCGGTCCAGTAGAAGCCGCAGGCGCGCCCTCGGTGGTCGAGCTCCTCGGGCGGCTTGGCCCGTCCCGCGAACAGGCGCAGCGCGGGATCCTCGACCTTCGAGGCGAGCACGTAGACACGCCGACGTCGCTGGGGAAGCCCGAACGCGATCGAGTCCATCACGCGGTAGGCCCAGCGGTAGCCGAGCTCCTCGAGGCGGCGGACGATGAAGCTCATCGCGGAGCCGCGTCCGAGCTGGAGCATGAACGGCACGTTCTCGAGCAGGAGCCACGGCACGTCGTGGGTCTCGAGGAGCCGGAAGACCTCGCCCACGAGCCCGGACCGATCGCCCGTGATCCCCTTCGTGCCCCCGGCCTGCGAGAGGTCCTGGCAGGGGAAGCCCGCAGCGATCAGGTCGGTGCCCTTCGGGAGCTCGCGTAGGTCGCGCACGTCCGGCACGAGCGGCACGTCGGGGAAGCGGCGGCGGAGGACGGCGCTGGCGGCGTCGTCGAACTCGCAGAGCAGGCTCGTGTGGTGCCCCGCACGGGACAGCCCCAATTCGAGCCCTCCGATGCCTGCGAACAGGCCGACCACCTCGAGCGCGCGCTTCTCCACGGGCCCATTGTGTCGTGTGGAACCGCGGACGAGAAGCGTCACCTCGAACCCCGCGCCCGATGCGATTCGCTACGGTCCGGTACAGTGCGTCGATGCCTCTCCAGGGCACCGATGGGCGCCCGATTCCGCACTCTCGTGACCATGGCTCGCCGATCGAAATCTCCGGAGCCCAGCTCCCCGGAGGCGGCGGCGCGCATGCGCCGGACCCGTCGACGCGACACGTCGTGCGAGATGGCGATCCGCCGCGAGCTCCACGCGATGGGCTTGCGCTACCGCGTCGACCATCCGCTGCCGTTCGACCGCAGGAGGCGCGCCGACATCCTGTTCACGAAGGCGAAGGTCGCCGTGTTCGTGGACGGCTGCTTCTGGCACGGGTGCCCGGAGCACGGGACATTGCCGAAGGCGAACGAGTCCTGGTGGAAAGAGAAGATCGACGCGAACAAGCGTCGAGACACGGACACGGTGAGGCAGCTAGAACTTCTCGACTGGACGGTCCTACGATTCTGGGAGCACGAGGACCCAGCTGCATCGGCCGCCGCCACAGCGAGCTGCGTCCGATCGAGAGTCGGAACTACCAAGCATTCCTCGGCCAACGTGAAGGAGTAGCGCTCACGACCCACCTCCTTCCAACTTGGCCGAGACGACTCGCTGCGAGAACTCTCCGATCGCCCGGTGCATCGACGACGACGGATGTCGGTGTGCGACGTAGTCGAAATTCCCCGAGCGCGCCTCGTAGATGATCGCTCCCACTCCGTTGCAGTAGCTTCGAAGGCTGTGAACGATCTCGCGCACCTGCTCGTGGTCGCTGCGCCCGTCCACCCGCAGCGACCAGAACGAAAGGTACGTCGGACTCGTTGCGTCGACCCAAGCTTGAAAGCTGTCGATCGGCGCCCTTCGACTGTAGGCGGCCTTCAGATCCATCGATGTGAAGGCGACCTCCCGAACCCGCTTGTGCAAGTCGGATCGGGCGCCGCGACCCTTCATCTCGTTTCGCGGGTGGGGCGGAGTCCCCAGCGCCTTCACCTCTGCCGCAACGATTGGATCGCCGGTCATCGGGAAACACATGTCGATGTCAATGTCCGAGAACAGAACGCTCTTGCGCTTCCCGCGCGTGGCGATCGTGGCGCCGGTTTCGGACTCGACCAACGCCACGACGATGTCGTTGAAGTATCGAGCCTTCGACTGATACCAACCCGACGTCCGATCGCCGAGTGAGTACTCACGATCGAAGGCGGAGGTGGCCTCCAAGTACTCCCCCTCGATATCGTCCCAGGAGCAGTACTCAGCCTCCTTGATGCCTCGAATCAGATCCTCGTAACGCTTGAACGTGTGTCGCGGTCTCGACTTCTTCGACATTGACTTCGAGGATTGGATTCGACGATGCAATCAGCGCTTCTTCAAGGTGCACGCCATCGCCATGCAGCAAGGAGTCTACTGCTGCATACGGTCGAGCATCGCCTCGATCTCGAGGCGCACATTCTCGTCCCGTGGAAAGGCGACGCTCCCCTCGATCGCCGCTTCGAGCACGGCTCGCGCCTCCTCCACCTCCCCCGCCGCCCGCAGGCACTTCGCAAGAATCAGGCGGTTCTCGCGGCTCGGCCGCGCCTCCACCGCCCGCCGCGCGAACGCGACGGCCTCTTCCAGGCTCGACTCCGGCCGACCGGTCGCCATCACCTTCGCGATCCACGGCAGCGTCTCGAGCCGCAGGTGCACGATCGCGAGCGTGGCGAGCGCCGTGGGCTCGTCCGGCTCCTCGGCGAGCAGCCCCTCCGCCACCTCCACCACCTCGCGCGCCCGCGCGGACCGATCGAACATGCCCTCGAGGTGCGTCGACGCGCCCAGCGCCCAGGCCAACTGCGCGCGCGCCTCGGGCGAGTGCTCGCCGGCGGCGTCGGCGCGGCGGGCGTAGTCGAGCGCGCTCGCGGCGGCGGCGTTGCGCACGTCCTTCTCACGCCCCGAGAACATCACGAGCGCGTCCGACTCCGCGCGCGACGCGAGGAACAGCGCGCGGCCGTCGTCCGGTCGCTCGGCCGCGACGGACAGGGCCAGCGCGCGGGCCTGCTCGAGCTCGCGCGCGTCGCGCAACACCTCGACCCGCTCGAGGTCGGCCTGCGCCCCACCGCGCTCCGCGACGACGCGGGGGACGGCGTGCTCGGCGCGCCAGGCGTCGAGGTCGACGCGCATCGCACCGCACGACGCGAGCAGGAACAGCGCGAACAGGGACAGGGCAGCGCGAAGGTGAGCGGTCATGGCGCCACGAGCCTAGCGCCTCGATCCAACCCCGCGCGCTAGTGCCGCTCGGCCCACTCCTCGGCCAGCTCGCCGTAGCCCTGACCCGGATCGACCTCGTCCATGCGCGCGTAGAGCACGGCAACGGTCCACGCCGCGTCCGCGACGCGCTCGTTCTCCGGACCCAGCTCCGCGAGCAGCCCCTCGTACGCCTGCATCAAGGGCTCCCTCGCCTCGTCGATCCGCTCGAGGCGCAGGAGGCAGCGCCCGCGTGCGCCGAGCAGGATGCACGTCATCTCGCCGCCCGGACTCAGGACCTCGATCGCGGCCTCCGAGCTCTCCTCCGCCACCGCCAACGCCTCCTCGACCGACCCGTGGTCCTCGAGGACGTTCAGCAGGTCGTACGCGGCGTAGAAGTAGACGCTCGTCACGGTCCCGCCCGACTCGCGCGCCGACGTATACGCCTCGCGCCGGTACTCGATCGCGTCGTCCCACTGCTCGAGCGCCATCGCGGTGTCGCCCAGGGCCTCGAGCGTCTCGAGCGTCATCCAGTGCAGGTCGCCCAGGACTCGGCGCTGCGCCTCGAGGACGTCGACGAGCAGTGCCTGCGCGCCCCGGTGGTCGTCCCGCCACATCATCGAGATGGCGTAGTTGTACGTCGCGTTGAGCGTGGTCGGGTGGTCGTCGCCGAGGGCGCGCCGGCGCCCGTCGCGCACCGCCAGGTAGAGCTCGGACGCACGATCGAGCGCGCCCGTGCGCGACGCGACGTGCGCCAGGTCGAGCAGCGTCTGCAGCGTCGCGGGGTCGTCGTCCCCGAACACCTCGCGCTGGATGGAGAGGGCCTCGTCGAGGAGAGCCTCGGCCTCGTCGAAGCGCCCGAGGCTCGTCAACGCGCCCCCGAGGCTGGTCAGCATCCAGAGCGCGTCGCGCGACGCGTCGCCGCCCGCGCGCACGAAGCCGTCGTGGGCCCGACGCAACAGGGGCTCCGCCTCTTCCGAGCGCCCCATCCGGTCGAGCATCACGCCCCACGTCCCGAGCACGAACAGACGCCGCGGGTCGTCCTCGTCGAGCGTACGCCCCGCGATCTCGAGCGCCTCGCGCATGAGGGGCTCGCCATCGGCGGCCTGGTCGACCTCGACCAGCAGCGACGCGAGGTCGACGAGCGCGTCGATCAACTCGCCCTCGTACTCCTCCCCCTGCTCGCGCCAGATCTCGATCACCTGCTGCAGCGGTGCGAGGGCGCGCGCCGGGATGCCGAAGGCGTTGAACGCGCCCGCTAGCGAGCTCAACATCCGCGCGCGCACGCGGGGTTGGCCGACGAGCTGCGTCTGGATCGCGAGGTACGTGCGGTCGAGCAGGTTGGCCTCGAGCGTGCTCAGCGCGATGTTGCTGAAGTTGATCGGCGCGAGCGCGGCGTCGAGCGCGTCGCGCTCGGCCTCGGGAACGGACGCGAGGAGCGACGCGCGAACGTGGTCGCCCATCCCGGGCACGTCCACGTCCATCAACTGCGCGGACTGGAAGTTCGCGACGGTCTCGAGCTCGTCGGCCCGCGCGCGCGCCTCGTCGCCCAACTGCTGTGCGAGCAGCGCCTGCGCCTTCGCGTCCGCCTCGGCGCGCTCCGCGATCGAGGCCTGCCGGAGTGCTCGCTCCTCGCTCTCCTCCGCCTCCTTTCGTTGTTCGGCCTCCGACGCCTCGGCGAGGCGCGCCGTCTCCGCCGCCTCGTCCGCGCGGTCGCGCTCGTCGAGCGCCCACACGAGACCGACCGTCGTGCCGACGATGCCGAGCAGGAGGACGACGAGCACGAGGGCGCCCGCGACCACCTGCGCGCGATTGCGCTTGACGAACTTCGCCATGCGGTAGCGCGCGCTCGGCGGCCCGGCGAGCACCGGCTCGTCGGCCAGGTGGCGTCGCACGTCGTCCGCCAACGCGTTCGCGGACTCGTAGCGGCGCTCGCGGTCCTTCTCGAGACAGCGCATGACGATCCAGTCGAGGTCGCCGGACAGAAGCGTGCGCAGCGCCTTCGCGTCCGTGCGCCGCAGCTGCGCGGTCCGGGTCGCCGTATCGCCCAGCGAACTCAGGCGCGTGCTCGGCCTGGGCGGATCGACCTCGCGGATCGCGCGCATCATCTCCGCGTAGCCTTCCTGCAAGAGCGTCGCGATGTCGAACGGCGTGGATCCCGTGAGTAACTCGTAGAGCAACACACCGAGCGAATAGATGTCCGCCCGCGTATCGATGTCGAGACCGCCGCGCTCGGCCTGCTCGGGCGCCATGTAGGCCGGCGTTCCGATCACCTGACCGACCTGGGTGAGCAGCGTCGCCTCCTCCCCGTCTCCCGTCGTCGCCTTCGCGATACCGAAGTCGATGACTTTGGGCGTCGGCACGCCGTCCTGCAGCGCGACGAGCACGTTGGACGGCTTGATGTCGCGGTGCACGAGGCCTTTCTGGTGCGCGTGCTGGATCGCGGCGCAGACCTCGGCGAACAGCTCGAGCCGAGCGCGCGTGTCGAGCTGGTGCTCGTCGCAGTACTCGACGATCGGCACGCCCTCGATGTACTCCATCACGAAGTACGGTCGCCCGCCGTCCGTCGCGCCGGCGTCGAGGACCTTGGCGATGTTCGGATGGTCCATCACCGCCAGGGCCTGACGCTCGGCGGCGAAGCGCGCGATCACCTCGCGCGTGTCCATGCCGAGCTTGATGATCTTGAGCGCCACCCGCCGCGCGACCGGCTCGGTCTGCTCCGCGAGCCAGACGGAGCCCATGCCGCCCTCACCGATCGGCTCGAGAAGCGTGTAGCGACCGATGCGGTCGCCCTCGGACTCCACCGCCGCGCGCTCGGCGGGCAGCGGATCCGTCGCATCCGCGTCGAGCCTCGCCCGCTCTTCCGCTTCGACACCGGAATCGGACGCTGCGCGCGCCAACGCACGCGCCTCGCGCAGCAACTCGGCGTCGCCGGCACACACGAGTTCGAGCAGTGCGTCGCGCCGCTGCGCCGGCAGGTGTTGCACGTCGGCCACGAACTGGCGGACGACGTCGCGAGGGTCGGGGTCGGCGGGCATGGGGGCGCTGCAAGTCTAGGCCGTGGTGCGCCGCGCCGGAGGGGTCGGCCGCGAACGCGCCGCGTCGAGCGCCGCTGCGCTGCACGGAGTCCGTGCCGTGCGGAGCCCGTGAGTGGATCTGGGGCCGGGGCTCGAGACGACGCGCGCGCGGTAGGTCCTCGCGACGGACGCGCGGGGGGGCTCAACTGACGACGGCGTGGACAGAATGCTCGGTGACTTCGGCGGTCAAGAACACGGTCACCGCAAACCTCACCGCTCGCCGTCGTTCGACCCCTCCACCTCGCGCGCCGTCAGCAGGAGCCGCAGGTCGAACTCGAACTGGTGGTAGTCCGGCTCCATCGCGGTGCACAGCCGGTAGAAGGCCTTGGTGTGCTCGCGCTCGCGCAAGTGGGCCAACTCGTGCACGACGATCATGCGCAGGAACTCGGGCGCGGCGACCTTGAACAGCCCCGCGACGCGGATCTCGCTGAGCGCGCGCAGCTTCGCGCCGTGGGCCCGCGAGCGAAAGGTGTGCAGCCCGAGCGCATGCTCCACCACGAGCAGACGGTCGTCTTAGAGCACCTTCGACACGGGCTTCGCCGTCTTCATGTGCCGCTGCTTCAGCTCGGCGACGTACCCGCGCAGCAGCTTGCTCGAGGTGTACGGGTGGCGGTCCGGGTAGCGCGCGGCGACGTGCGCGCCGAGCCGGCCGGCGGCGAGGAGCTCGCAGACGGGAGCGAGCGTGGTCTCCGGGTAGCCGGCCAGGTACGGGAGTGCTGAGGGGTCGCGCACCGGGGGATGGTAGCGAGGGTGGAGCGCCGCACGACCCG
>Ga0180429_10004284_pt1 | contig 11438 bp, 6 predicted proteins | sample SS_ome_FD_132428 | JGI IMG/M metagenome (GOLD analysis project Ga0180429, IMG submission 132428) | Hypersaline lake sediment archaeal communities from the Salton Sea, California, USA - SS_1_S_1 metaG | ecosystem: Environmental > Aquatic > Non-marine Saline and Alkaline > Hypersaline > Sediment ... | reverse complement strand
CACTTTCGCATTGCCTCGAACAACTGTCTTCTCGCCCAGCACAACAGCGTGACCCTTGATGCAGGCGTTGCCCTCAACCCGGGCGCCATCGAGCACCATCGCATCGGGACCAACATAGGCTCCCTTGGCTACACGGGCGCTGGCGGACACAAAACCGCCGCCATTGGGATGACGGCGCCCCTTGGCGCTGCGCTGCAGGAACTTGACCCGGCGAGCCATGTCGCCCAGGATCTGGATCTTGCGGTGCTGCCACCAGAGGCCCTTGTCATAGTCGCCCGAGGGCGTCTTCTTCCGCTTTTTGTGATACGCCTTTTCCGATTCCGCCAGCCGCCGCGCCAAGTCGACCAGTTTCTCCTGCACCAGCGGTCCGTCTTCGTCGGCCAGCGGCGTGGGCACTTCGTGGCGAACCGGCAGGTCCGTGAAACGGTTGCCGTCGTTGATCGAGTACATCTCGTTGCAATTGAGCACGTCGCCCTGGCGGCGGTGCGGCGCGCCCGGCCGGCAGCCGCGAAACGTCACTTCCCACGGATAGCGGCGGGTGTGCACGCCCATCAGGTTCGACTCCATCACCGGGCGGCTGACTTTGCCGTCGGACCAGTTCGTCTCGGACAGCGGCATGGCCGAGGGCGTCGCGGCCACGGCAAGCCAGAAGTGCTTGTCCTCGGCCCGGACCTTCATCTTCATCGGGCCCTTGTTCCACATCGAGCTGTACCGCGCGCGGCCCCGGTCGTCGACCGCCACGATGCTCACGCGCCAATCGGAATACTGGGTCGGCTCATAAAGGCCTCGAAAATCGACGGCGATCTCGGCCGCGCCCACGTCGGGCACCAGGCGGACGAGGTTGAAACCGTAAGTACACGGCGCTTCGGCATTCGGAACGCGGTAGCGACGCGAGTCGTCGTAGACCGGCTCCAGGCGGCTGAGCGTCGGCATGCCGTATTTCGCCCGCAGCGGGTACTGCAGGACGAAGTCGCAGGTCGCCATCCGGGCCGCGTACTCGCCGAAGAAGTCGCCGAAGCCCTTGACCCCGTTTTTCCACAGGCCCCGCTCTTGCCCCAATCGGGCGATGGTGTGGTAGGGCGTCTGTTCGGCCAGCGACGCCAGGCTCGAGATGACGCTCGCCGCGCCGTAGCCCCAGTGCGGGCTGTCGCCCAACGCCACGTAGAGCAGGGCTGATTGATATTGCGTGCAGTTGACGTTCCGCCACGGGAGGGCGAAATTGCCGCTGAACATCAGCATCTCGCCGGGCAGGTTGAAGTGGGAACCCTGGTTGCAAAACGCCTCGCCGAAGGTCCACAGGTCCCAGCCGCCGGTCGGGTGCCCGTGATAGAACTCGTGGGCCGGCCCGACGTTTCGCGGACCGCCCGCGTTGTCTCGCAGTCCGCAATGGGCGTAGCCGCCTCCGCCCATGTTGCCGGTGACGGTCAACTGCACGGTGATGACGTACCGCGTCGGAACGCCGCCACATCGCCAGTAGGGCATCGTGCTGCCAGCGACCTCGATGTGGGACCACATGTTCTCGGCGAATTCGATCGAACCCCGGCGATAGAGGGCTTCCTTTTCCAACTCGTGCGGCCTCACCCACCAGAGCGTATCGTGTTCGGTCTCGGCCGGCGAGCGGATAAGAAAATGGTCCGACTTGACCTCGACGGTCATTTCGGGGTTCGGCCAGGGATTGGGCCCGTCGTATTTCAGCGGCGAGACGGCCGCGGCGATCTTCTTGTATTCGCGCTTCCAGATCTTGTGGATGAAGGCGTGGTCCTCCTCGCTCAACATCATGCTGAACGGCGGATAGACGTGCACGCCCCGTCGCCTACCGTCTTCCATCCGCAAGATGGCCGTCGGCGCCAGCAGGTGGTCGTGACGCGGGTCGCGGGTCTTGATGCCGAAGCCGCGAAACCCGATCAAATGGGCCTTGAACGTGTCGCCGTCCGACGCCGTCCAGTTGCGGCAGAGCCCGGCGCGACATTCGGGGTCATCCTGGCCCTTGTTGCGCGTCCAGGTGCGCAACGGGACACCCTCGGGAATCTCCACGAAGTCTTGGCCCTTGCGCGGCCACCACTTGATCACGCGGCGGCGGTAACCCTTGGCATTAGGGCCGCCCTCCTGCTCGACGACGTCGCGGCCGACGCTCGGATCGAGCCTGGTCGGATAGCGGAGGTTCTTGTAGTAATCGTGCTCCGCCGCGAACGCGCCACCACACGCACAAACCATCGCCACAACGGCCGGCGCCAGCTGTCTAGTCATCGTTCCGTTGTCTCCGTTTCTCAGAAGTGTGTTGCACGCCCGCAAAAACGCCTCACGCGAGAGCGCAAAGACGCGGCGGTCAAATGTTCATGGAATTCTCCAGTGTAACGGCTGCTTTGGAACAGAGGAAGGCGTTCGCTGCCGCCGCGTTTTGTCGCGCCGCGACCGAAGCGGTACTTGACATCCAGAGTCCACGCCGGTTACATGTTCCGTGGGCCGACGTCCGCATCGGTTCTCACCTTACCTTGTTGGACAGCGCCGTTGGGATACGCCATGAAACGAATCATCACACGGACGGTCGTAACGGCGCTGTTGTCCTGCAGCGTTGCCGCCGCCGAGGACTACGACTTTTTTTTTCCGGGCCCGATACCCGGGGGCCGGCAAGAAGCCGGGCGTCGATTTGTATCGGGTCGAGCAGGCCGGCGGAGCTTCGCGGTCAGTGATACAAGGTCGCGTGGTACGAGGCACCGCAGGAGCCTCGCGAGACGACTTGGAAGGAACATGTGATCGTACCGGACATCGAGGCCGTGGTCCATTCGCTGGTGGTCGGGGATTTCGACTTCGACGGCGACGTGGAGGTCGGACTTGTCCTCTGCTGGTGTGGGTGCCTTGCCGACAACTCGCCTTTTTCCCAGGAGCCAGGCTGATGAAGTGTGCAGAAGGAACTCTTGACCGTCGCCGTTTTCTCCACTCGACTGCAGCGGCAGCCGGCGCAATCTTCGCACCTTGCGTGGTGCCTTGTTCGGCCCTGGGCAAGCAGGGCGCGGTGCCGCCGGGCGACCGGATTACGCTGGCCTTCCTCGGGCCCGGCAACCGGGGCCGGGGGCTGATGAAGGTCTTCGTTCCCAGGCCGGAGGTGGAGACGGTGGCTATCTCCGACGTGATCGCCGCCCAGCGCGATCGGGCCATGGCGACGCTTGCGGAGCTTACCGACCAGTCGAAGCCCGGGCGGCGGGCCTGCAAAACGTACATCGACTTTCGCGAGGTGCTTGACCGCCGCGACGTCGATGCCGTGGTGGTCTCCGCCCCGGAGCACTGGCGGGCGATTATGTGCATCATGGCGGCCAAGGCGGGTAAGGACATCTACACCGAAAAGCCGTTCTCGTTGACCGTCAAGGAAGGCAAGGCCATGCTCGACACTGTGCGGCGCTACGTCCGAGTGTTTCAGCACGGTACGCAGCGGCGGGCGTCGGCGAGTGTCCGCCAGGCGGCCGAGCTGGCCCAAAACGGACGGCTCGGCAAGTTGACTCATGCTACTTGCTGGGTCAGACCGGGTCCGAAGCTCGACATTCCCGACCGTGCCGGCGACGTCGCGCCACCCGACCGTCGGGTCTTCGACTGGGACCTCTGGCTGGGCCCCGCCCCGTGCCGGCCGTTTCCCGGCAAGCATGGCATGGGACGCTGGCAGCAGCATCGGGATTTCGGCATCGGGTCGATTGCCAACTGGGGCTCTCATACCCTGGACCACGCACAGTGGGCCCTGGGCAAGGACCACGAGGGGCCCGTCGAGGTTCTTCCGCCGACGGCCGACGATCCCCGCACGGCACTGAAGTACGCCGACGGACTGATCATGTATCGCTACCCGACGCCCGGCGACAGCTCCAACGCGGCCGTCTTCGGCACCGAAGGGCAGAAGATCATCCTCGGCAGCCCGCCGATCAAGGACAAGTACGATCCCACGCCGCTGGGAGCCGATGAGATCCACCTCTACCGCTGCGAGAACGACGACTTCTACGGCGATTGGCTGCGGTGCATTCGTACGCGGAAGAGGCCGCTGTGTAACGAAGAGGTCGGCTATCGCAGCGGCTCGCTGTGCCAGTTGATCGCCATCTCCGACCGGTTGCAGCGGCCGTTGCGATATGATCCAGTAAATGTCGCGTTTCCCGACGACGACCAGGCCAACCGTCTGCTGGATACGCCGAAACGCGCCCCGTGGCGAATTCACTGAAAGGCCCTTAGAAAGCATAGGAGGTGGCAGCCATGTGCAGAAAGATCGGAGTTCGCGTGCAGTCCGCCGCGGTCGTGCTTGCTTGGGCGACGGCGGGGATGCCGACGGTCGTGGCGGGCGAACCGCCGACGCGTCCGGCCGCCGGGCGGGTCGTCGGGTGTGAGCATTTCGCGTTTCAGCGGGCGAAAGTGGCCGAGGGACTGGGCGGGCCGGCAAGAGAGGCGTGTAAGAGTTGGCATGTGTCGATGTGCGTGGACAAGGAGGGGACGGCGTATGCGCTGGATGCGGAGAACTGCCAGGTGTACCGAGTCAAGGAGGGTACGGTGCGGGTGCTGGCTGGGGATGGGATCCGCGGGTATCGGGACGGCCCGGCGGACCGGGCGCGGTTTGATTTCGGCGTGGGGTCTTATCAGGACGCCGCGATCCATGCCGACGCCGAAGGGAGCCTGTACGTCGCCGAGGGACTGGCCGGGCGGCTGCGGAAGATCTGTCGCGATGAGGACGGGATCTGGCACGTGCGGACGATCGCCGGCGGCGGCAACGGGATGCCCGCCCCGGGCGAGTCGATCCCGGCCACGGAGATGGAGGTCGGCTGCGCGTCGCGATTTGCCTTGGCCCCGGACGGCACGGTCTATTTCGCGACGCACTCGGGCGTTTATCGCATCCGCAGTGGCCAAGGTTCGCTGGTGGCTAGTCGAGAGGAGCTTCTGCCGGTGACGGGCAAGAACATCCACGACTGGCACGTCGGCGGCAGCCACGTCACGCCCGAGGGGTGGTTCTACTGGATGCCCTGCGGCGGGCCGAACCTGCTGCGGCTGAACGTGCATACGCGGCAGGTCGAGAAGTTCGCCGGAGTAGACCGGATTGTGCAAGGACTCGACGGCCCCACGTTGCGCGAGACCGGTTTTCACACGGTGTTTATCGTCTACACGCCCGACGGCAAGACCATGTTCACCAGCGGTGGCGACGAGAGCATCTTGCGGCGGATCAAGGACGTCGGCGCCGGCTCCGAGGGACCTTGTGCGGCCCATTTGCAGAAGGACGGCTCCTTTCTGCCTGACGGCAAGGAGCACGGCTGGCATCTCAATTCCCCGCTATGCATCGATCCCGAGGGCCGGCTCTACACCGAGACCGGCAAGTACGCCTGGGGTGGGTTCATCGTCCGCGTTACGTTTGCCAGCGACCATGCCAAGGAGTAAACGCCATGCCAATGTTATCCGCGAGTCGTAGCTTGTTTCGATCGGTCGCGCTGGCGGCACTTCTGCTCTCCGGAGTCGTGATCTCGGCGACCCGTGGCGAAGATCCGTCGGGATCTCGGCATGCTGCCGCCGCTCGGGCAGTCGCAGCGGAGGCGGCCCGCGAGGGGCGGCTGGTGCAACGTCAGCCGGCCGGTGCCTTCGGCGGCGACGTCTACCTGGTCGCCTGGTGCGACGGCTCGCGGCAGGCCGACCGCCCTGCGGCCGACATCTATTGCGCCCGGCTCGACGCGGCCACGGGCAAGCCGCTCGACCCCGGCGGTGTCCCGGTATGTACCGCGCCGGATCTCCAGGAGTGGCCCGCGGTGGCCTTCGACGGGGTGAACTTCCTGGTCGTCTGGCAGGACTTCCGCAGTGGCAAGCGTAACGACATTTACGCCGCCCGGGTGACACCGAAGGGAAAGGTTCTCGATTCGGACGGACTGCCGGTCGCCGCCGGGGCGCAGAACCAGGGGCGGCCCGGCGTGACGTTTGCCGGCGGCCGCTACCTGGTCGTGTGGATGGATGCGCGGCGGTACCCAGTGTACGGCATCTTCGCGGCGAGGGTCACGCCGGCCGGGAAAGTGCTCGACCCGCAAGGACTCGCGCTCGACGTCGAGGACGAAGCGAAGATTTCCGAGCTGCGCCCGCCTAAACCTCAATGGATGGGTGATCGCGACTACTGGTGGCAGCGGCTGGCCTCGCGCTACTTGCCGGCGGTGGCCTCCAACGGCGGCGAGTATCTGGTGGTCTATTCGAGGGATTATCCGTTTGCCGGCGGTGCCCGGCCGAAACCGACGGCCCTGGCAGTCGATCCCCGGCAAGGGAAGGTCATCAGCGGACCAATAAAGCTGACCGGCGGTGCCCACGACGCGGTGGCGGCCTGCGCGACGCCGCAGGGATGGACCGTCGTGTTGATGGACCATGCGCAGGGCTGGGGACTGGCGCCGCGTCTGGCGGCCGTGCATCTCGACCGGCAACTGCAGACGTCCAACGCCTTCGCCAAACCCTTCTCCAAGGAGCCGGATCTACTGCCCGTCGAGCAGTTGGACGAAACACTGATGCCGGAGAACGCCACCACGCTCAACCCGGGTAAAGGGGCGGTCGCCTTCTGGCGGCCGGCGGCGGCGTATGACGGGCGGCACGTCGTGGCGGCCACCGATTTCGGCTGGCGGGATCGCCGCAACGCCAACGCCATCGGCTACGCCATTGCCGTCAACCGCCTCGCGCCCGACGGCATGAAATTCATCCAGCCGTCGAGCATCATCACCGCCTCAACCGATCAGCCCGACCAGGCCGTGGCCAACCCCGCCCTCGTAGCCGGGCCGCCCGGAGAAACACTACTATTGTACGAACACGACGAAGCCATCGACCGGCAGGTTATCGAAGGCTGCATCTTGCGCCGACCGTAGCCTGCCATAGTGTTTTCGATCAAGGCACATTTGCTGAGGAGTCGCAGTGGAGTTCGGCGGATCACGATCCTTCCCTTCCTGAAGGTGATCGTGGCAACCTTCGATAGGGCTTCTTGCACTAAGGAAGACGAAGCATGATTCGAGCTATAACGGCGACATGCCTTGCGCTGTCATCCTATGCGGCTGCGGGAGGCGACGAACAACTTCCAGTGAATACCTGGACGCAGGTGAAGATCGACTGGCCGAAAGTCCTTGCCCGAGAGGTCGAGGACGGCCGCTGGGTGACGACCGATGGGTATTCGGACAACGTGTTGAGGACGAAGACCGGCGAGGTGCTGATCCGCACGGGGATCGAGTCGAAGACGCTGGGCACCTCGCCCGGGTTTTATACCAACACGACCGTTGCCTGGAAGGTCGCTACGGAAGAGGCCCGGGTGGTGGAGATCTCCCACTTCGGCGGCGGCAGTTATGGGCATGGGAGGCTGCTGCCGGCGTTTGCCGGGCATGAGACGCCCACGCCGCGGCATACGTATGACGGGATATGTTACGTGCCCGAGGAAGACGCCGTGTATCAGATGCTGGGGGCCAACTGGCGGGTCGGCGGCCGCGGGGCCGAGGAGGATGCCAAGCGGCAGTTGGAGATCGACAACCGGTCGACGTGGCGGTACGATTTCGCCTCGGGCCGGTGGCGGCGGATCGATCACAACGTGTGGAAGTTCTTCAAGACCTCACCGTACGAATCGCATCTGGCCCATTGGCCCGAGGGCGGCGAGCTGCTGTTTCTCGACGACGGCGGCAACCACTACGCCGAGTTCGACCTGAACTCGCAGCGGTGGCAGCCGCAGGAACTGACCGGCAAGTGCCCCATGCGGTTGTACAACGCCCGCTCCACGTGGGACAGCCGCCGCCGGCTGTGGGTTTTCCGGCTCGGTCCGCGGCTATGCACTTTTGAACCAAAGACGCGCACGTTCGCCAAGCTACCCGACTGCTGGCAGCTTCCGCCGGCCACTTCAGCGGAAGAGAAGAAACTGGATCCCCGCTGGGCGAGCAAGGGGATCTGCTACATCTCTGAGCACGACGCCTATCTTATCACCGGCCCGACCGGCAACGACACCCGCGTGTATGACGCGGCCACCGGCCACTGGGCCGACCTGCGCGGTGGAGACATCGAGTTGGTCAACGGTTATTGTCAATACGAGCCGAAGAGCGATCTGGTCGTGCTGAGCTATCAGTTGCAGTGCTTCAAGCTCCGTTACGTGCCACCGCGGTAGCCGGAGTCTCGTGAGGTGCGTCAACCCCACCGATCATCATCGATCTTGGCACGATCACCTAATGCGGCCGGCGCGTTTCGCGTGCCCTACCGCCTGCTGAGCCGATCGTTCCCGGTCCGCTTCAACAATCTCTTTGGGCAAGAGCAATTCCTCGGCGCTGCGGGCGAAGCAGGGAGGATCCGCGGCACAATCTCCCATCGGTCACCCGGAAAGAACTGCCGGTAACCCAGTTGACACTTGCAGTTTGGCGGAGTACTTTGATCGTATGTCGTGTCTCAAATTTGCTTTCGCGCGAGCCCGTCGTTGTGGAGATGCAAACATGCGAAGCCACACGATCATACTGACCTTGGCGACCGCTTTGAGCTATGCAACTCCGGCAACCACGGACGAGCGGGCACGAGTCGAACATCCCTACCTGCTGTGGACGAGCAAGGACCTCCGGGCGACGCGCCGGACGATCGAAACCCAGCCGTGGGCCAAGCAATCCTATCAGCAGATGGTGGCTTCCACCGACCGGGACGGCGAAGATCTGCGCCTCTTGTTCCGTTATGCGGTGATGGGCGACCGGGAGGCGGGCGAGATCGAGAAGAAACCTCGCCTGACGAGCGGGCACGCATCGAGCGCCGGCTGCGGCGTTACATCCAGTACGCAATCAAGCCCGGTGGGACGTACGACGCATCGATCTACAGCAACGAGAAGAACTACGCCCGCTACGATGGCGAACAGGGGCGCTATACGCGGACCAACTGGCTACCGAACATCATTTTCCCATGGAAACTCAGTGCGAACCTGGCCGCCGCGGCCTTGGGCGACGAGCAATTGATCCGCCAAACATGGTACGTACACGGCAGCATCCGCTGGTGCTGGCCGGCTTCTACGCATTCAACCGCCCGATCTACCAGAACCCCAAGTCGGATCCCGGTTACGCGTTCAAGTTCAGCCGCTCCATCCGCAGCCATTGCGGCGTGATGGTCGACGGACACGTCAAGAAGGACGACTGGGGGCAGACGGGAAGTCTTGAACCGGCGTTTACCGACGACTGCCGCACCCGCCATGATTTCAGTGAAAACGTGAAGTTCGTGGCCGCGCGGACCGAGAAGCGATACCCGGGCGTCGATGAAACCCGTGCGCTGCTGCTCGCGCGGGAGTACCTCTTCGACGTCTGCACCGCCCGTGACGACCAAGAGCATTCGTACGTTTGGCTGGTCCACACCTACGGCAAGACGCTCTGGCAGACCGACATCGGCGAAGCACACCAACGGCTATGAAGTCAACATGGAGCATCCGGTCGTCGCCGGATTCTTGCTCGAACGCAACGAAGAGGGACGGGTCGTCTGCTACGATCTTCGGAGAGAACCGCAGTAAGAACAACCAGAAGCACGAGCTGGCCGGAGGAAAACGATGTCAACGGAAGCACACTACAGCTTAACGGTTCTTTGTGCGATGATTGGGAGTGTCCTGTGGCCGGCGGAGGCACGCGCCGCCGTGGGGCCCGCCACGGCCAAAACCCCGCTGGAGTACATCAACACGGGATTCGAGAATGCGTCGCCCCTGCAATGGGACATCGACGCCGACGGGACCGTCCACGTCCGGCTGCTCTACGACTACGAGCGGAGTTCTCCCAACCGGGCGGCCGGCCACTGGCATTTTCAACTCCAGGCGAAGCCGGGCGCCGATCTGTCGCTTCTGCTACACAACTTCGACAACGTCTACAACGGCCGGCCCGGTGCCGCCGTGTCGAAGAAGAGTATCTGCTACGTCTCCGCGGACGGCGCGCAGTGGAAGGCCATACCGGCCGAGTTCCTCGAAGGGAACTTGCTGCGTCTACGCGTTCAACTGGAAGGAACGTCGCTCTACATGGCACGTCTGCCGCCCTACCGCCTGTCGGACCTTAAGCGGCTGCTGGACGAGATCCGCGCTGATCGGCTCGTTGAAATCGAGCCGATCGGCAAGACAGTGGAGGGCCGTCCGCTGGAGATTGTCCGCGTGGGCGATCCGCAGGCTCCCCATCGCGTTTTGCTCCGTGCGCGGGCCCACGCCTGGGAACCAGGCGGGAACTGGATGGTGCAGGGCTTGATCCGCGGACTGCTTCAAGACGACGAGACCTCGCGCGAGTGTTTCAGGCGAGGTTGCATCTACGTACTGCCGATGGCCAACAAGGACGGCGTGGCCCGGGGCCTGACCCGCTTCAACATGCTCGGTCGCGACCTGAACCGCAACTGGGACCGGCCGGCCGACGCAGAACTGGCCCCGGAGAACCACGCCCTGGAAACGTGGATCCGACGGATGGCCAAGCAGGGCAAAAGGTTGCACCTGGCGATCGACATGCACAACGACGAGAGCGGAGGATTGCACATCTCCCGACCGCCCGTAAAAGACCTCGATCGATACCTCGAGCGGATGCGGGTATTTGAGAAGCTGTTGCGTAAGCACACCTGGTTCACCGAAGGCAGCACGGGACCCGGACACCGCAACCCCGGCTCGCTGGGCGAGGGCCTCTTGCAACGGTACGGAATCGACGCGTGTATCCTGGAGTTTAACTCCAACTGGATCGCCGGCCTGAAGCAGTATCCTTCCGCGGCCGCCTGGGAACAATTCGGCAGGCAGTTCCGCGCGGTATTGTCTGAGTACTTCGACGAGATTGGCACGGCAACAGGAGACCCGCGATGAATCAACGAGTTGCCCTGATTGTGCTGGCGTTTCTGCCGGGGGTGATCGCGCGGGCCGCCGACGAGGACCCGTTCGAAGCCCAAGTGCTGAACGTCCGGCCGCGGATCTTCCTCCGCGATGACGCCTTTGAGGGTCTGACGATTAAAAAGCTGCGGACCCGTCTGCAGCAGCCGGAGTTCGCCGGCGTGCGCCGGAAGTGGCGGGTCAGGCCGATGGGCCGCGGACTGTTGTGGATGCTTGAAGGGAGGAAGGAAGACCTGGATGCGACGATCGCCGGGCTGAAGAAGATGGACGCCGGCGGGGGAACCTTCAGCGACCGCGGGCTGAAGCTGGTCCGATTGGCGGTGCTGTTTGACTGGCTCTACAAGGACCTCGACGATGCCACGTGTCGGGCGACCATCGTGAAGATCGAGCAGGCCGCCGATGCGGCCGAGGCCCACGTCCGCCGCGGGCACGCCCCCTTTTTCTACAGCCGCACGCCCGGCGCGCTGGCCGGTCTCTGCGTGGCCGGCCTGGCGCTACACGGAATCAGCGACAAGGCCAAGGGCTACCTGCAGACGTTCCGTGAATTCGGCCCGGGCGAGTATTTCAAGGCGTACCAGTGGGTCGACGGGGCGGCTACTGGTGCAACCTACACGCTTTACTACACGTACGT
>Ga0180429_10004283_pt1 | contig 11438 bp, 10 predicted proteins | sample SS_ome_FD_132428 | JGI IMG/M metagenome (GOLD analysis project Ga0180429, IMG submission 132428) | Hypersaline lake sediment archaeal communities from the Salton Sea, California, USA - SS_1_S_1 metaG | ecosystem: Environmental > Aquatic > Non-marine Saline and Alkaline > Hypersaline > Sediment ... | reverse complement strand
CCGACCGACAGGACCGCGTCGAACGTGCCAGGCGGAAAGTCCATCGATTCGACATTTGCCCCGACGTATGAGACACGCGGGTGCGGGTTGGCCTTTTCCGCCGCCTCGGCCATGCACGCGAGGTCGAGGCCGACAACGTCCGCACCGCGGCGCGCTACGTGGACGGCGACCCGGCCGGTTCCGCAGCAGAGGTCGAGAACCCTTTTTCCGCGCACGTCGCCCAGCGCCTCGTCGGCGAGCTTCTTCTGCCGGGCGTCGGCCAAGACGTTATAGTCTTCACTGCTCCACATGACCGACGACAGGCCCGGCCTCCGCGAACGGTCGCTCCAGTACGCTCCGCAGTCGCTGTCGCCGGGGGCCTTGACGGCGCCGAGCGGCGGCCGCTTGACTGCGGGCCTGAGGCGGTCGGCCAGCCATTCCGCGATGCCCTGGACCGGCGCCACCAGCAACGGGAGCGGGTCGCGCCGCCCCCCCCAGCAAAGCAGGTCCGCCCCGCACAAGTCGCGAACCCTGTGGAGCGGCGAGGCACCACGCGCCTGGAGCAGGTCGCGGTACGGGTCCATCCACCGGACGACCCGTTTCCCCACGCGGAGCGGCGCCGACGGCGCCGAGCCGGTCGTAAGGGACGTGTACGCCATGAGCGGCAGGTTGATGCCGTGTGCGGCGGCGAGCGAGCAAAAGACGGTGGCCCGCGGGTTCAGCTCCACGAGCTTCGGCCGGCCGTCACGCCGGTCGCGCTTGAACTCGACCTCGGCGATCCCGTGATACCCTATGGAAGTGACAAGGCGTTCCGCCAGACCGATGCAGTCGTCGGCGTCGAGGCAACTTTCGCCGAACGTGCACGTGCCGCACTCCCCAGGCCCCTGCCGCACCTTGCGCCCTGCGAACGAAGCGCTGACCCGCCCGTCGGCCACGTGCAACACCACATTTATCAGGTCCGAGACCGGGCCCGGAACGTATTCCTGGACGACCACGGGTATGGCCGCGTCCGCGCACCGGCCGAGCAGGTCACGCAATTCACGCCCCGAACCGACAATGATACCCTTCCGGCCGAACTTGCGCAGAAAGGGCTCCAGCCGGATGCTATCTCCCTCGACGACGTATTTCGCGTCGGGCTTCACGACGCACGGCAGTGATACGCGGCCGATTTCGCCGGGCATCAGGTCCGCGCCCGAGACCGTCACGGGCGCGGGCACGCCCGCGGCCATGGCCGTCGCGTACATCCGCTCGTGCCGGTTGCAAAGCTCAGCGAGGTCTTTGTCGAGGAAGTCGCCACGATAGTGCCGCGAAAGGCGCTCCCGATGCTCCGAAGCCATGAGAACGGCAAAATCATGAAGTGGGAAGAAGACGGGCCGGCCGCCCAACTCCTCGGCGATCCGGTCCAGCCGGTCGAGAACGGCGGCGCAGCCACGCTCGACGACGGGCACGCGAAACCACCGCCGACAGTAGCGCGAGACGGCGTTCGCGTTAACGAGATTCGGGCTTGCGATCGCAACAGGCACACCCGCCTCGCCAAGGCACCGAAGCACCGCGTTGTCCGGCGCCCCGTCACCCGGGTACAACACGGCGCAGGGACCTGAGCCATCAGCCACGGCGAGCTTCTCCGGAGAACGGGAACGATGTCGTGCGGACAGATTTTGTGGAGAGATTATAGAGCGCGTCCGCCCGTCGTTCAACGTTCATCGCCGTCCCAACCGGCAACTCGGAGCTGATGGCGGCGGGAAATCCTAAAGCCGCCGCGAGTTCCACCGATAACTGACTTCAGCGAACAACACGCGGCCGCGGGCGGCGCGATGCTCCCGGGCCACAGAAAAAAAGGACCGCCATGCGCCGGACGCCCTTTATCGTCGTATTCTGCGGAAAACACCGTTACTGCTTTGTTTACGACAAGGGCAAGGAGGAAGACGTGATCTCGGCGATGATCCAGTACGCGATGGATGATCGCTTCAACTTCGGATGGTCCGAACTCCGCTCGATCACCAACCACATGCACGCCCAGACGCCTGACCACAAGGACTCGCCGAGCGGCGACTGATCCCCCTACTCCAGTCTCCCGTCGTACAGGAATCGCCGCGTGCGCGCCTCGATTTCGGCGGGGTCCGCCTGGACACGGGCCTCGCCCGTCTCGATGGCGGCCCGGGCGATCGCGCCGGCGACCGCGGGCGGCACCCGCAAGTCCATCGCGCTGGGTATGAAATAGTCCGGCCTCAGTTCACCTTCCTTGACAAGGCCGGCGATGGCCTCCGCGGCCGCAAGCTTCATCCGGTCGTTGATCGACCGGGCTCGCACGTCGAGTGCGCCGCGAAATATGCCGGGGAATCCCAGGCAGTTGTTGATCTGGTTCGGGAAGTCCGACCGGCCGGTCGCGACGGCGACGGCGCCCGCCGTGTACGCTTCATCCGGCAACACCTCCGGGTCGGGGTTCGCCATCGCGAAAATCACGGGCTGGTCGGCCATCGTCCGAATCATTTCGCCCGTGAGCGCACCGGCGGTCGATAGCCCAATGAATACGTTGCGCCCGCGAACCACGTCGGCCAGGGCGCCCTTGACCCGGTCGCGGTTTGTCAGCCGCGCCATTTCTTCCTTGACCGGGTTCATGTTGTTCGGACGGCCCTCGTAGATGGCGCCGGCGCGGTCGCACATTATCACGTCCCGCACCCCGGCCGCGAGCAGGAGATTGGTGACGGCGATGCCGGCGGCGCCCGCTCCGTTGAACGTGACCGTCAGCTCGTCGATGCCCTTGCCACACAGCCGCGCCGCGTTCAGAAGGCCCGCAAGCGTGACGACCGCCGTGCCGTGCTGGTCGTCGTGGAACACGAAGATGTCGAGCCGCTTCTTGAGTTCGTCCTCGATCTCGAAACACTGCGGGGCCGAGATGTCCTCGAGGTTGATGCCGCCGAACGACGGAGCCAGCGCCTCGACCGTCTCTATCACGCCTTTCGGCTCCGTGGCGCTGACGCATATCGGCACGGCGTCGCACCCCGCGAACGACTTGAAGAGCACGCACTTGCCCAACATCACGGGCAGGCCGGCGCCCGCGCCGATGTTCCCGAGCCCGAGCACGGCGGTGCCGTCCGTCACCACCGCGACCATGTTGCCTTTGGAGGTCAGCCGGTCGGCAAGTTCGGGCGACTTCCTGATGGCAGCCGCGGCGCCGTCCCCGGCATCGAACACACTCGCCACCCTCGCCGGGTCACGGGGCCGGACTTTCGGCCTCATCTCAAGCGCGCCCTCGAGCGAGGCGTGCAGGCGAAGTGCCGTCTCGCGCCGCGAATCGCCGGCGAGCCAGTCCTCGCCCTTGCCGAATGTGCGAAGCCGGCCGGTGTCGAGATATTCGGTCAAGCGCTCCTCGACCGCCTCGGCCGATACGTCTGTCGCGGCCAAGCCCAGTTCAATCGCCTTTTCCGCCGCCGCCCGAGCGACGCGCGGCGCGGCCCGGAACGAAATCTCGGCCTCACCGCCCGCCTTCGACGCCTCAGCCACTACGCGCCGCTCAAGCTCCTTCAACCGCAGGTCGAGCACGGCCCGCATCAATCCGGGATAGATGGACGGATCGGCCAGCGGGCCGGCATCATCGCCGGGCGGCCCGATCACGGGAATGCCGACATCGGAAAGCCGCTCAGCCACGCGGCCGGCGTCGGTCGGGTTCAGGCCAAGCAGCCAGACCGCCCCGAACGTCGGCTCGATCAGCCCGACCAGTCGCGATATGTCGCGTACTTTCGCGGCGTCGACGGCCAGCGGCACGGCGTCGATGCCCGCGAATATCTGGAGCATCCCGGCCGCTGACTCGAGCCGCGGCAGGGACTCGGAACCTTCTCCGACAACGGCCACCGCATTCCCACGCCAAGTGTACGCGTAGGAGAGTTCCGCATCGCGTGCAATCTCCTTGCACGGCTCAGCCACGCCCGGCGTGTAAATGATGCTGAGCGCATAGTTGTCCCGAACAGGCATTTTGGACGCCACGCCGATAAGCCCACCGAACTTCTCCCTGACGCTCCCGTCGAGCGATTCCTTCTTGTCTGGCACCAACATGTCTCCGTTGCTTGAGTTGTGGCCCGCCTATCTTAGCGGCGGTTCCCCGCGTGTCAATTGATTGACTTGCGGGAGCGCCATCGGTACAATGCCGTCGAAGCTCCCCGGGTGACATAGAGAAGAAGACAATGGCGAAAAAGAAGCCCTCCTTCGAGGAATCGCTGGCCGATCTCGAAGGCATCATCACGGAACTTGAAAGCGGCGAGTTGACGCTCGACAAGATGATGGAACGCTACGAGAAGGGCGTCAAGGCACTCGAGCTCTGTCGCAACGTCCTCGACGAGGCCGAAAAAAAGATCGAAATCCTCGTCAAGAGCAAGGACGGCGAGCTGAAAGCGGAACCGTTTGAGCCCGACGGCGAGCAGTGACGGACACGAGCATGGCACATCCGGCGCCGGGGGATCTGAAACGTTTCTGGGAGGGCCTCGGCGGCATCCGGCAGGCCGTCGACGAACGTCTCGACGAGTGGCTGCCCGAGGCGTGCGAGCGCCCCGAACGTCTCCACGAGTCGATGCGTTACAGCGTTTTCGCCGGGGGCAAACGCATCCGGCCCATCCTTGCGATATTGTCCTGCCGGTCCGCCGGCGGAACCGACGAGGCCGCAATGCCGCCCGCATGCGCCATCGAGTGCATCCACACCTACTCGCTCATCCACGACGACCTGCCGGCGATGGACGACGACGACCTTCGCCGCGGCCGCCCTTCCAACCACACGGCGTTTGACGAGGCGACCGCGATCCTGGCCGGCGACGCCCTTCTCACGCTCGCGTTCGGAATCGCAAGCGAAAGGACGGCCGACGCGGCGACCGCCGCCCGCGTCGTGCGCGAGCTCGCCGACGCGTCCGGATGGGCCGGGATGGTCGGCGGTCAGATGGCCGACGTCCTCGCCGAAGGTGCGAAGCCCGATGAGACGACGCTACGCTTCATCCACAAACGAAAGACCGGCGCCCTGATTCGCGCGGCCGTCCGATGCGGCGCCATCGCGGGAGGCGCAAGCGGTGAGCAACTCGACGCGCTGACCCGGTACGCCGAGAACGCCGGGTTGGCTTTTCAGATAGCCGACGATATACTGGACGCCACGGCATCGTCCGAGCAACTCGGCAAGACGGCGGGCAAGGACAAGACCGCGGAGAAGCTCACGTTCCCCGCGGTTCTCGGACTGGAGAAGTCGAGAGCCGAGGCCGAACGCCTGGCGCTCGAGGCACGGGCGGCGGTCGAAAAACTGGGGCCGCCGGCCGAGCCGCTCGCCCGGCTGGCCGACTTCATTGTCGCAAGGACTTCGTAGCGGAGACACACATGGCGCCCAAGCCGAAAAAGGTGATCGTCATCGGCGACGCCGCGAAGCCGAACGTGCCCGAAGTCGCCAAGAGCGCCGTGCCGACGATCGAGGAGTCAGCGACGGTCGTGGCCGTGGACCTCGACGGCTCGCAGGACCTTGCGTCGGTTGACGCGGACCTCGCGTTCGTCTTCGGCGGCGACGGCGCCATCCTCAAGGCCGTGCGGCGGCTCGGGACCAACCCGGTCCCGGTCTGCGGAGTCAACCTCGGCAAGCTCGGATTCCTGGCCACGCTGACGGACAAGAACCTCGCTGGCGGACTCGGGTCCGTGCTACGCGGCAAGTTCACCGTTGTGTCCCCCATCATGCTCGAATGCTCCGTCCGGCGCGACGGGAAGACGATCCACCGGAGCCGGGCGGTCAACGACGCAGTCATCTCGCGCGGGGCGCTCTCACGCATCATCCCCGTGGACCTTTTGATTGACGGTCATCCGGTCACAACTTACAATGGAGATGGGCTCATCGTTTCCACACCGGTGGGGTCGACGGCCCACTGCCTGTCTGCCGGCGGACCGATTGTCGAGTACGGTGTCGAGGCGATGATACTGATACCCATCTGCCCGCACACGTTGTCGAACCGGCCGCTCGTCATCCCGGCGGAACGGGTGGTCGAGCTGGAGGTCGGACGCGGGCCGCGCGGCGTCGCACTGACAGTCGACGGACAGGTGTTTCAGGAACTGGAACCCGGCGACGTCGTCACCGCGACGCGGTCGGAGCACCGGTTCAAGCTGGTTTTGGCATCCGGCCACAATTACTTCACAACCCTCCGCGAGAAGCTGGGGTGGAGCGGCCATCTCGGCGCTTGACCTTCCCGCGGAACAGTTGACGGGGTGTGCCATGTTCAAGGTCAATATCGCACGGGATCTGTGCAAGGGCTGCGGCCTCTGCATCAAGTTCTGCGCCCGCAAGCTGCTCGTCCTCGACGACAAGCTCAACAAGCGCGGCGTTCACCCGGCGAAGTTCAAGGGCAAGCCGGAAGACTGCTCCGGATGCTGCAACTGCGCGACCATGTGCCCGGACGCGGCCGTCGAGGTCGAGGAAGTCGACGACGCCAAGCCGGGCAAGTCCGCAAAATCGAAGTGAAGAGTGAAGCCGATGGCCTTCGCCGTGCTCGGGGATATCCATTCCAACATCGCGGCGCTCAACGCCGTTCTCGACAAGATTGACGAGCTCCGGGTCGGGACCATATTCTTCGTCGGCGACCTCGTCGGCTACAACGCCTCCCCGGCCGAGTGCATCGACGTATGCCGGGAACACAACTTCGCCGCCATATCGGGCAACCACGACCGCTACACCACCGGCCAGGAGATGCGCGACGTCCGAGAAACGACCATCGAGGCCGTCGAATACACGCAGAGAACGATAAGCGAGGACCAGACGGAGTTTCTCCGCCAGTTGCCCGACCGGCGCATGATCGACGAACGCTACCTGCTCGTCCATGGTTCCATCCTCGACCGCGACGCATACCTCCTATCGGCCGAGGTCATTTCACAGAACGTGCGCGCGCTCCGCAAGGACTACGAGGGCATCGAGCTCTGTTTCTTCGGCCACAGCCACTTTCCAGCGGTCATCGGCAACGGCAAAGTCGACATGCGGTTCCAGGACACCCGGAACGTCAAGCTCGACCCGTTGAAGCAGTACATGGTGAACCCGGGCAGCGTCGGCCAGCCGCGGGACGGCGTCCCATCCGCCTCGTTCGCAGTGTTTGACCCGAAGGCCTATGCCGTCAACATCATCCGCGTCCCCTACGACGCCCACGACTCGTACCAGCGCGTGCTTGACGCCGGGCTCGGCCGTACGCTTGCCGAACGACTCCTCATCGGAAGGTAGGACGCCCCCCGCCACCGCTTGACACCGACCCGACCCGGCAGTAGACTTGCAATCCGCCACAGACCTCGGAGGAGCACAATGACAGCGTCAAACGTGCCGGTCGATCTCAACTACACCGAGCAGCATGAGTGGGTCCGCGCGGAAGGCGGCACAGCCACGATCGGAATAACCGACTTCGCGCAACACGCGCTCGGCGAAGTGACGTACGTCGAATTGCCCGAGGCCGGGGCGGGCCTGACCCGAGGCAGGGAGTGTGCCGTCATCGAATCTCTCAAGGCCGCGAGCGATGTCTATGCGCCCGTCAACGGCACGGTGGCGCAGGTCAACGCGGCTCTCGACGCCGACCCGACAAAGATCAACGACGACCCATACGGCGAAGGATGGCTCTGCAAGGTTGAAGGTGTCGACCAGGTGGAACTCGGCCGGCTCCTCTCGCCCGAGCAGTACGCCGAGCTGATAGCGAAGGAAGAAGCCCAGGCATAGCCATGCCCTACCTGCCGCATACCGACGACGAGCGACGCGAGATGCTGGCCGCCATCGGCGTCGAGTCCATCGACGAACTCTTCGCCGTAATTCCGAGAAGGTTGCGCCCCAAGACCTACGACCTGTTCGACCGCGTGCCGGCACCCGAACGTCCGGCGTCCTTTGATATCCCGCCCGGGATGTCGGAGTTCGCCGTTCAGCGCAAACTCCACACACTCGCGGCCAAGGACGCAACCGACCTGGTCTGCTTCGTCGGCGGCGGATTCTACGACCATTTCATACCGGCGGCCGTCGACGCTCTCGCCGGCCGCTCAGAGTTCTACACCGCATACACCCCCTACCAGCCCGAGATGTCCCAGGGCATACTCCAGGCGATGTACGAGTACCAGTCCGCCATGTGCCGGCTCACCGAAATGGAGGCGGCCAACGCCTCGCTCTACGACGGCGGCACGGCGCTCTACGAAGCGATGATGATGGCCATCCGCATCACCGGGAGGCCCAAGATCATCATCGACGGATGCGTCAGCCCCATCTACCGCAAGATGATGGACTGCTACACGTCCAACCTCGACATCGAGCTGGTCACCGTCGGGCCGGACGACGGCAGCACGAACCGCGACGAGCTGAAGCAGCTCGTCGACGAAAAGACCGGCGGCGTCATCCTTCAGAACCCGAACTTCTTCGGCGTCGTGGACGACTGCACCGACCTGGTCGACGCGGCTCATTCCGCCGGCGCCGTCGCCATCGCGTCCGTCTATCCGATATCGCTCGGCATCCTGAAGACGCCGAGGGCGATGGGCTTCGACATCGTCACCGGCGAGGGCCAGAGTCTCGGGCTCCCGCTCTCCTTCGGCGGGCCGTACCTGGGGTTCATGGCGACGCTCAAGAAGTACGTGCGCAAGATGCCCGGCCGCATCATCGGCGCAACGAAGGACTCGGCGGGCCGGCGCGGCTTCGTCATGACCCTCCAGGCGCGCGAGCAGCACATCCGGCGCGAGAAGGCCACGTCGAACATCTGCTCGAACGAAGCCCTGTGCGCCGTGCGGGCCGTCATCTACCTGTCGCTCGTCGGCAGGCAAGGCCTCAAGAACGTCGCCCGCATGTGCGCCGCCAAGGCCCGCTACGCGCGCGAGCGCCTCACCCGCATCACCGGGGTCGAGCCGCTCTCCGATGCGCCGACGTTCAACGAGTTCGCACTGAAGCTCCCGGTTGAGAACGCGGCCGAGGTCGTCAACGAACTGATCGAAAAGGGCGTCGCCGCAGGGTTCCCCCTCGGCCGGTACTACCCGCGCCTGCGGAACGCACTGCTCGTATCGGTCACGGAGAAACGGACGAAGGAAGAGATCGGGATGCTCGCGGAAGCCCTGGAGGCCGTCCTGTGAAGCTAATCTTCGAGCAAGGCGCACCGGGCCGACACGGGGCCAACCTGCCGGAACTCGACCTGCCGGACGAGGTCGACATCCCGGCCCGCTGCCTCCGCGACCACTACGCCGCCCTCCCAGAGGTCTCCGAACTCGACGTCGTGCGCCACTTCACCGAACTATCACGCAGGAACTTCGGCGTGGACTGCGGGTTCTACCCGCTCGGCTCCTGCACGATGAAGTACAATCCAAAGTTCTGCGAAGCGGTCGGCAACATCGAAGGATTCCGCGAACTGCATCCCCTCCTGCCCCAGCTCCGCATCGGCGGGATGCTCACACAGGGGGCGCTTCAGGTGCTCCACGACCTCGAACGCCTGCTATGCGAGATCACCGGAATGTCGGCCTTCACGATGCAGCCGCTTGCGGGCGCGCACGGCGAGCTGACCGGCGTCATGCTCATCGCCGCCTACCACCGCGCGATGGGCCGGAAGAAGACCAAGGTCATCGTCCCCGACTCGGCTCACGGCACCAACCCGGCGAGCGCCGCAATAGGCGGGTTCAAGGTCGTGCCCGTGCCGTCCGACGCGCGGGGCTTCATGGACCTCGACGCCTTCCGCGCCGCGCTCGACGGCCAGGTCGCCGCCGTCATGCTCACCTGCCCGAACACACTTGGGCTTTTCAACCCGCACATCCAAGAAATCGCGGACATGACCCACGACGCGGGCGGGCTGATGTACTACGACGGCGCCAACCTGAACGCCATCCTCGGCAAGTGCCGGCCGGGCGACATCGGCTTCGACGTGGTGCACCTGAACCTGCACAAAACGTTCGCCACGCCGCACGGCGGAGGCGGGCCCGGCGCCGGCCCCGTCGGCGTTTCGGAAAAGCTCGTCGAGTTCCTGCCAACCTCGCTCGTCGAGAAGCGCCAGGACGGCACGTACGTCCTGCGCTACGACAAGGAGAACAGCATCGGCTACGTCGCACCGTTCTACGGCAACTTCGGCGTCATGCTCAAGGCGTACGCGTACATCCTGCTACTCGGACGCGAGGGCCTCGTCAAGGTGGCCGAGCACGCCGTACTGAACGCAAACTACGTCCTGAGCCGACTGCGCAAACACTTTGACGTGCCATACGACGGACTCTGCATGCACGAATGCGTGCTCTCTGCGACGAGGCAGGCCAGGAACGGCGTCCAGGCGCTCGACATAGCGAAGGCGCTCATCGACCGCGGCTTCCACCCGCCGACCGTGTACTTCCCCCTCATCGTCAAAGAGGCGATGATGATCGAGCCGACCGAGACGGAATCGAAGGAAACGCTCGACGCCTTCTGCGACGCTATGGTGGACATCGCGGGACTGGCGGAGTCTGACCCCGAGGCGCTCCACCGGGCGCCCGTCACCACGCCGGTGACGCGCCTCGACGAATATGCGGCCGCGCGGGACCTCGACCTCGCGTCGCTTTGACCCTGGCCTCCACTTCGTGACGAGAGAAGCCGATATGTTCGCGTTCCCGCCATCCGGCCCGTCGGCCGAATCCCGCGTTCGCAAAGTCATCGAGGCCGAAACGCGCCGCCAGTGGCAGAAACTCGTTCTCATTCCGTCCGAGAGCATCTGCCACCCGGACGCGGCGGCGGTACTCGCCACCCCGTTCTCGAACATCTACGCCGAAGGCCGGCCCGAGCCGCCGCTCATGCACGACCCGCGAGAGGCCGCGCCCGACCCGGCCCGCTTCGAGAGCTGGCAGACGCGCCTCGCCGACGGGCGGTACTACCGCGGCTGTCTCAACGCGAACCGCATCGAACTCATGGCGCAGGAACGCGTGGCCCGGGTCTTCGCCGCGCTCGACGGCAGCCCTCCTCCCTGCGGCATCCGCGTCTGCGTACAGGCGCTGTCCGGAGCGCCCGCCAACACGGCCGTCTACGAGGCACTGCTCGAGCACGGCGACGGCGTCCTCGGCCTCGACCTCACACACGGCGGACACCTGACGCACGGGTCCGAGTTCAACTACTCCGGCCGGACGTTCCGCGTCCGCTCATACGGCATCGACCCCGACAGCCGGCGCCTGAACTACGAGAGCATCCGCGAGATCGCCCGCGAGCACAGGCCAAAGCTCATCATCGGCGGCGCGTCGTCGTACCCCTGGGACTTCGACTGGGCCGAATTGCGCTCCATCGCCGACGAGGTCGGGGCCTACCTGCTCGCCGATATCGCACACCTCGCCGGAATGGTCGCGGCCGGCCTGCTCAATAATCCGGTGCCGCACGCGCACGTCGTGGCGTTCACGACACACAAGACGCTTTGCGGACCGCGCGGGGCCGTCATCATCACCACGTATCCCGAGCTGGCGGCCAAACTCAGCGCCGGCGTGTTCCCCGGGCTCCAGGGCGGGCCGCACGT
>Ga0180429_10004281_pt1 | contig 11441 bp, 13 predicted proteins | sample SS_ome_FD_132428 | JGI IMG/M metagenome (GOLD analysis project Ga0180429, IMG submission 132428) | Hypersaline lake sediment archaeal communities from the Salton Sea, California, USA - SS_1_S_1 metaG | ecosystem: Environmental > Aquatic > Non-marine Saline and Alkaline > Hypersaline > Sediment ... | reverse complement strand
CATTCACCGGAATCTCGGGATCAAAGACCGTTTTAACAGCATCGATGACTGTCTGCTTATCTACTGACACCAAAAGCCCCTTCTACATCTGAAGCCTGCAACTGACGTTCAAGCAAATCCAGCATTTCTTGCCTGAACGCATCGAGCTCAATTTTTTCAATTACCTGGGAAACAAAACCGATACTCAGAAGTCGTCTTGCCTGTTGTTCAGAAATACCCCGGGAACGCAAATAAAAAATATGCTGTTCATCCAGTTCACCGATACTGGTGCCATGACTGCATTGCACATCATCGGCATAGATTTCCAGCTGCGGCTTGGCATCCACTTCCGCATTTCTCGTTAACATCAGGTTGTTATCCGACAAATGAGCAATCGTTTTTTGCGCATCCTGTGAAACAGTGATGTTGCCATCAAAAACTATTTTGCTTTTTTCGGCAACCAGCCCGCGGAAATGTTGTTCACTGTGACAGTTTGGCTCGTCATGACGTGTGTCAAGATGGATATCATTGATCTGACCGTTCATTGCCAATTGAATACCCTGTACCTCACTGTGCGCATTTTCGCCAGTAAAATAAGCATTCATTTCCAACCGACTCCATTGACTGCCGCAACAACCAAACCAGCCCTGATATTGACTGTCAGCCGCCTGGATACGATCTATAGCGTCGCGATGCCAGCTACTGGTTCCCTGTTGCTGCAGGTAATAGTGATTCAGGCGGGCCTGTTCACCAATAAACAATTCCGATTGGTTGTTACAAAAGCTACCGGAAGACTGCTCATCCATATGCTTTTCAATCAAGGTCAATGCGGCATTTTTTTCCAATATGACCAGATTATGGGTTTGCACAAGATCAGCCTTGCCGCCTGTTTTGGCAAAAACAATTTCCACTGGTTTTTCCAGTTTTACACCTTCGGCAACATGGATAAACACACCATCAGGTGTAACAGACTGGTTAAGGTATTGAAACAGTTTACTGTCTTTTTGAACCGGTGAGGCCATGACAGTATTTTCTGTTCCCTGGTGCTTCATAATAGAACCAGAATATCGGGACAACAGTATTTTATTTTCCTGCATACCCTGGTGCATGGTGGTAAAGGTTACACCTTCAGGCAGGTCAGCAGCGTTTCCAATAAATAAAGCGCGCCCGTTACTGACCACAAACCTGTGAGCATCAACTTCATGGTTAAACAACTCGCTATGACCTGTGTCATTGGCCGGATCAGCTGTGACAATATTGAGTGGCAATTTAAACAGCGCATCAACCGGCGTATAACGCCAGCGTTCCATCGTTCGAAACGGCAGTGGCTCTGATTTTAATGCATCAATAGCCTGCCGACGTAACTGATCGAAATGTGTAGCACTGTTACCGTAATTCTGTGCAAGCTGAGCCTTGAAGGCCTGAAGCCATTCAGCATTATGCGCTACTATAGTCATGCAGCCTCTCCATCAAGTAACCAGCCATAACCTTTATCTTCAAGCTCACGTACCAGGCTAAAGTCACCGGTTTTAATGATCTGTCCATCTGCCAGAACATGAACCACATCCGGCTTGATGTAATCCAGCAGACGCTGGTAATGCGTTACCACAATCATGGCACGGTCTTCACTGCGAAGCTGATTAACACCATCGGCAACGATACGTAATGCATCAATATCAAGCCCTGAGTCAGTTTCATCCAGAATCGCCAGACTGGGCTCCAGTAATGCCATCTGCAGTATCTCATTACGCTTTTTCTCGCCACCTGAGAAACCGCTATTAACACTACGCTTTAGCAGCTTACTCGGTAGCTTGACCTGATCCGCCTTTTCTCTGATCAGCCTGAGAAAGGACGGAGAATCCAGCTCATCTTCTCCACGTGATTTTCTGATAGCATTATAAGATTCACGCAGAAAAACCATGTTGTTTACACCGGGCAACTCAACCGGGTACTGCATGGCGAGAAATATTCCCTGGTGGGCACGTTCTTCGGTTTCCAGTTCAAGCAGATCGGTTCCTTTGTAAGTAACACTGCCAGATGTAACCTGGTAGCCATCCTTACCGGCCAGCACATGCGACAAGGTGCTTTTTCCGGAACCGTTCGGCCCCATAATAGCGTGTACTTCTCCGGCATTTACCTGCAGTGACAAGCCCTTGAGGATATCTTTATTTTCTACTGAAACTTTTAAATCATTAATCGTTAACATTGTCATTACTCCGGTTACCCAACGGCGCCTTCTAAAGTCACGCTTAGCAGTTTTTGTGCTTCAACAGCAAACTCCATTGGCAATTCATTAAACACTTCCTTGCAGAAACCATTTACAATCATTGAAACGGCGTCCTCTTCACTCAGACCTCTCTGGCGACAATAAAACAGCTGATCCTCACCAATCTTGGATGTGGTAGCCTCGTGCTCAAGCTTGGCGGTCGGATTACGGTTTTCAATGTAGGGGAAGGTATGCGCACCACATTGACCCCCGATCAATAGTGAATCGCACTGCGTATGGTTTCTGGCATTTTCAGCGGCCTGGGCTATGCGCACCAGGCCACGGTAGGCATTCTGCCCCTGGCCGGCTGATATGCCCTTGGATACGATGGTGCTTGTAGTATTTTTGCCCATGTGAATCATCTTGGTGCCGGTATCAGCCTGCTGCCGGCCTCGTGCAACTGCCACAGAATAAAACTCACCGACTGAATCATCGCCGCGTAAAATACAGCTTGGATATTTCCAGGTAATGGCCGAACCGGTTTCAACCTGGGTCCATGAAATTCGGGAACGATCACCCCGGCAATCCCCGCGCTTGGTCACAAAATTGTAGATACCGCCTTTGCCCTGGTCATCACCGGGGTACCAGTTCTGAACCGTGGAGTACTTTATGGTGGCATCCGTTTTGGCGACCAGTTCCACAACAGCGGCATGCAGTTGGTTTTCATCACGCATTGGCGCCGTGCAGCCTTCAAGGTAACTGACCTGACTTTCATCTTCAGCAATGATCAGTGTGCGTTCGAACTGACCTGTATTGCGTTCGTTGATACGAAAATAGGTTGATAGCTCCATTGGGCACTTAACACCCTTGGGAATATAGACAAACGTGCCATCGCTAAAAACTGCGGCATTTAAGCAGGCAAAAAAGTTATCGCGGTAAGACACAACCGAACCCAGGTATTCTTTTATTAACTCGGGGTGATCCTGAACGGCTTCGGAGATTGATGTAAAGATAACACCTGACTCTGCCAGTTTTTCCCGGAAAGTCGTGGCTACAGAAACACTATCAAACACCGCATCGACGGCTATACCGGCCAAGGCCATCTGCTCTTCAATGGGAATACCCAGCTTATCGTAGGTTTTGCGAATTTCCGGATCGATATCATCCAGGCTTTCCGGCGCCTCTTTCATGGAGCTTGGGGCCGAGTAGTAGGATATCGACTGAAAATCAATTTTCGGCTTGGCAATATGCGCCCACTCAGGCTCATCCATGGTCAGCCAGTGACGGTAGGCCTGGAGCCTCCATTGCAGCAGCCATTCAGGCTCATTTTTCTTGGCTGAAATGGCTTTTATGGTTGATTCATCCAGGCCAGGCGGCAAGGTATCAGATACGACGTCAGTGACAAATCCGTATTCGTATCCGGCATCTAACAATTCATCGATTGAACTGTTTCCAGTTTGCATAACTATAACCCCTAAATAATTCCTGAGCGTTTTACTAGGTTATAGTGATATGGGTTAAAGATTCAACGATATAGAAAGTGTGTTAATTGGCGTGCTGCAGGATATTTTCGCCACAAACCCTAAATAATTTAGATAAACGATTCAAAAAAAGTCCTTTTGCGGCATTTCCTGTAACCCGGTACCGATGTTGGCATAACCCGGTTTAGCTAAAAACGCCTATACTTTTTCAAGCTTCCGCAGTGCTTTAGGCAATAGACGCAAATCCACCAGGGCTGTTTGAAAAGCACTCAAAATTGAAGCGTCCTCGTAAACCATCTTGTAAAATTGCGTTTTCATGGTAATTGCACTGCCCAGCATGATAGCGGTGACTGCAATAAAAGAGCCTAGAGCTAAAGTTGACACACCTGAAACCCCTTGCCCGATGGTACACCCCATCGCCAACACACCGCCTATGCCCATCAGGGCAGCACCAATCACATGGTTAAAAAAGTCTTTCCAGGATGAAAACCACTCAATACGAAAGCTTTTACTGAACACAGCATATAAAAAAGAACCAGTCACCACACCCAACAGGGTAATCATACAAAAACCGATCAAAAACAAATTATCAGGATTTAGTATCAATGTGATGATATTTGTCATGGGACCTATAAAGGTCAAACCCTGCACCGCAATCCCGATAGGCTTTTCCTGTTCCCATTCCATTGCTTCCATCCATTCCTGACCAAGTGGGCCGCCAGTGATATACCAGGCAGCAACAACGGCAGCCCCAACACTCACGCCAGCCAGTATGTTTGACCAGTCACGTCGGAAGGACATGGATTTAAAAACAAACACCAGTAATACCAGCCCTATAAATAATCCACTGAACAGGCGAATGCCTGACAGGTTTTCCACTCCGAAAATACCGCTGACAAAACTGCCCAGGTCCTGCTCATAGATAGCATAACGATCCAGGTCTATTGCTACAGCCTCAACCCATGGCTCAAAAATGATTTCATAGAGTGAAGCTCTTCCCATGAGATAGGCAAAAGAGCCGGCAATCAGAATAACAAACACAGACTTAAGATTGCCCCCACCAAGGCGTATCAGGGCTTTATTGGCACAGCCACTTGCCAGAGTCATACCAACGCCGAAGATTAAGCCGCCAAGCAGGTAGCGAATCCAGAGAAAATGTGGTGTTCGGTAAGGTGTTCTGGTTGATTCAAGTGAAAAAACCTGCAGGAATTCCATGACAGCCACGGCAACAATGGCCAGGGCCATTGCCAGCACCCAGGCACGCATACGACTGGCACTACCCATGTTAACCAGGTCAGAAACTGCGCCCATGGTGCAGAAATTGGTTTTGTTAACCAGGGCGCCCAGTAAGGTAGCAACCAAAAAACCCCAGAGAAAGACTTGTTCAGTTAAAGATAATGTCAACACTAGAAAACCTTTAATAACCAGACCGAAGAGTGGATCCGTTTCAGTAATTTCTGTTTGGCAAACAAACAGCACCAGTAATCATAATATACCCCAAATTTTTAATGGCTTGAATGATGACAATCATTTTCAGAATAAGCCGAGCACACACTACTTTAATTGTTTTTTGGAAAACAATTCTGCTGAACCAGCTCCGCAGGCAATAATGGTGCGCATGGCTGAATCAAAGGGTATTTCAGGGCACAATGTGACCTGTTCAGCTGAAACATGATAAATGTTACCGGATGTTGGATTCGGGCCGGTTGCCATAAAAATGGTATAACTGCCATCAGAATGGCGATCTGTCACCAGCGCTGTAACTTCTGTAGGGCAGTCAACTCCAAAAAGTTTTACCCTGGCTATTTCTCCATTGGAAAATGGTGAAGCTTCACTGCTGCCAAAGACCTGGATAACAACCTCTTTAACCATTCTGTATCCAGGAGCGACTCTTTGAAATACATCATCGAAAATTCTATGAAGATAATTACCGATTGAGGTTTGAACCGTTAACCCCACAGTAAAACAAACCAGGATTATAATGCCGACAATAATGATGTCCGCTACAAATTCAGGTACATGGTAGGTCTTTAACGCGTAATTCGTCAGCGGCTGAATCAGGTCAGTTATCACCTGGAAAATCCACTTGATGAAAAATGCAATGATGGTGACAGGTAATATCACCACAAGGCCGCCAAATAGGGTGGACTTGATAAACTGTTTGAACTTCATGGCGTTTTCCTAACTCAGTGAATTAGTAGAATCTTACCTGTCATTATTCACTTCGCAAGCCATAGGTGTACGGGTCAATCTCAATTAACCTGGTACGGACTTACTGTAATCAGGCCAACTGCTTGCATCGATGGTTTCCTGGTAAGCGTGCCATGTAGCATGACCGATCAGCGGCATCAATACAGCCAGGCCAAGCAAGCCGGTCAGAAAACTTAACAATAAAGAAAATACGATAATCAAGACCCATAAAAGCATGACAGCTTTATTTCGTAAAACGGCGTTGACGCTGCTTAATACAGCGGTCACCGTATCGACATTTTTATCCATTATCATCGGCAAAGAGAAGGCACTGGCACAGAAAACAATCGCCGCGAAAATAGAACCGACAGCAGAGCCCACGCCGAGAAAAACAGCAAAGTCGGCCAGTTCCGCGCTGCCGTCTGTAGGAAAAAAGATATGGATCATAGACGCTGCCCTGGCCCATACCAGGACAACAACGAGCAAGATAATGGCAAACACCAGTTCACTTCCCAGGTGTCTCTGTTCCTGACGGATGCAGTAACCTAATTCAGGGGAATAGCCATTTTGCAGCTGTTTGCTTATTGAATAAAGCCCAATGGCCATTACCGGGCCAATAAAGATGAACCCCGACAACATGGCCACCATGAGATACACACTGCCAACATGCCAGGCGGTGTAACTAATCAGAACACTTAAAACCAGCAGTACAAAGCCGTAACTCAGGCTCTGTTTTGGCGCTCTTTTTAAATCACTCCATCCAAGTCGAACCCATCTTAATGGCGCCCCCACCTCCAGCTGTCGACAAGGCGCAACAAAAGGAAGCTCTTCTTTATTTTCAGGCATTTCTTCTGGATTAGTGGACATGACAGCCTCTTCAGGGTGCTTTTGCTAAACACTAGCATAACCGATCAGGATCAGAAAACCACTTCCGGACATTTGATTCAACTGCAATCCATGGCATGGAATGCACTAATAACTGGCAATATTAAATTGGAGCAAATGACTTTGCTTGCTTTAAAAACAAAAAAAAGCCTCAATAGTTATTGAGGCTGTAAGGAACAACATGAAAAACTGTGATTTATAAATTTTTCACATAAGCGATTAAGGCTTTATGTAAGTGTATCCAGCCATTTGAAGATGAGTCAGCTCAGCTACACCACTAGGAACAATATCAGCTTGCTCCACATTATAGAGATCATTTTCGAGGTCGACTTTGCGTCCTTTTATGGTGTTGGCACAAACCTGAAATTTGACGCCCTGGTTCTTTAGACCATCAACCCTGCTTGTCATGGCATCTGTAGCATTTGCCTGTTTAAACTTTGGCAAACTGCTTAACGATTCGGGATTCAACAACAATGACAATCCATTGCCATGCAAAACAACTTTAATGTCCATATTTTCGGCACCAACAGCATTGATATGGTTTTGTATATTTCTTAATGCGCCTGCCTGTTTCTTAGGTATATCGTAATTAATGTGGTAGACAACTTTCTGTTTGTTATATCTATCAGCTACAGCTGCGGTACTGGTGAATAGAAAAATCGTTGCTAGGGTCAGCATAAAAAAGCCTGGTTTTAAATATTTCATTCTTTCATCATCCTTTGTGGTTTTATGGGTAAAGTTTGAGCTTTTATATTTTTGTTACTCAGGATGAAAGATGCGGACTACAACGAATTTATTCCTTTTCAAGGCATTAAAATATTTAATACCAACGGCATGTAGCCATTAATTTATAAAACCCTAAAAAAATAGTAGCTTTAATCACGGTTTACCTTAATAGTCACGCATCTTAATTTTCTCTAGTCTCGCCAGCCAGATTTTAGCGGAGAGAAAAAGATGATTACCGACCAGTTGTTAACCGAATACGCCTTACCTGTTTTTATCGGCATACTCATTGTCATGATGATTTCTACTATTTTCAGCCTGGGTAAAAAATATGGCGGCGGCGTTGCGGGAAATTCAATCCTGTTAACCGCTCTTGCCGGCGGTCTTGTTGGATTCGTTATGATATTCGTTGTTGAATCAACGATTTTGAACGTTATCTAGATCCAGAAGCCAGGGATAACTGCTGGATAATCAGGCCCGATTTCATATCGGATGATGGCCCAATGACTTGAGGGGCTGACTTAATAGCCAGCCCCTCGAATCGTAAAGAGCATCTGGCTATTTTCTGGCACGAAAATCCTTGTGGCACCCCTTGCAGGCTTTATTCACCGCCTCGATGCTATCTTCCAGGTTGCGAAGGCTCCAGCCTGCATCTCTGGACATTGTTTCGAGGGCGGCAACCAGGTCTTTTTGTTTTTGGGCAACCTTTTCCTTTTGAATCCAGATTTCAGGTTTAGCCGAGGTCTTGCTGCCAAGACTTTTGCTCGCCATCCCCGTCCCGGTTGGCCATAAGGTACCCTGCTTGAGCATGGATAACGCCAGCAAATTGTCCGCCGCATCTTTTGCCATTTTCTTGTCATAAGGCTTTATGCGACGAATCATTTCTCCCAGAACATCCATGTTTACACTATAAAGCTTCATCAACCCCTGGCGCGCTTCAATCAGCTCCGAGCTATCGACCGCAAAAGCAGCAGAACTGGCAAGCATAAAAGCCGATACTATTAATGACATCAGCGTGTTTTTAATCACCATATGATTTTCTCCGATAAATATTCTTATCATTAAAATAAAACTAGCAGGTAAATTTCATCCCTGCTTATTTACTGGTACGAACCCGGCATGGCAATATTACTTAATCTCGACACTCATCGTATTGCCGCCATATCCATGCATAAATCGGGCATTGCTCTTGTCAGCCAGGAAACAGCCAGACTAGAAAAACATTAAGGTTATTTAACGCCCACTCATTCCCTAACTGTTTTATTGAGTTTCATGCAGCATCACGCGCTTACCCTTGACCACGGCTGACAACTTAAGCCCTACATGACCGCATTCCTTACAGATCATCTCGTCCGCCACCTCCCGTTCCCAGTTGTAATCTATCGTATGGATATCCAGATCTTCTTGCCAACCACAGGCATCACAATGGCAGCGAAGGTCATAATGATCTGCAAATTTTTCATTCACATGAGACATAATTTCATTCCTTCCAGCAACTCCCGGGAAAATGGCACGACGTATGCCATTAACCTATATATGAACTTAGCATGAAATATTTTGTATGCTCGTTTATCAATAGGCCTTTTTCAAAACCACCAGCAAGGATTTACTAAACAGCAGACATAAAAAACCCCGCCGAAGCGGGGCTTTTGAGAGAAATTAATCTTTTACTTCATTTGCCTTTTGCACCACCCCGTTGACCACCCATGGCGCCTTTACTGCCCATAGGTCCAACAGCCTCTTTGCCTTGTACAGCCTTTTTTTGCTGGTGCTGATATTTGTGTTGTTTTTGTTCCTGCTTCACCTGTTCCTGCTGTTGCTGCATATCCTGCATCAGGCGCTGTTCCATTTGCTCTTCAGTGCGAACCTGATCTGCGGCTAATGCTGAAGCAGAGATAACAAGTGTTGCGAGCAAACTGCCACTCAATGTTTTTAGGTTTTTCATTTCAATCTCCTTGGTTTTCAGGAAACCCATATGCTCTTTATCATTATGGATTAAATCGGGAGACTTAATGGTTACAACATATTTCAGATGTTTCGCTGTATTAGCCCGGTCATTGTAGCAAGCTGCCCAACAGATATAATCTCATCTAAATTGTCAGCAACAGGCCGTTGTTGGTTACCTTTCTCATGGATTATAAAAAATGGAAATAACAATAATTCTCAAAAACACAGAAGACAGCCTGGTCAAGAGACTTGACAGCAGGGCATCAGACTCAGCCGAAAAAGCAGGTCGGGTATACAAGCCTGTTGACTACCCTGGGAATCCCCGTGTTTAAGGAGTTTCTCAGCTTCTTTATCACAGGCCTTTTATTAGCGGTTGAGTTTGCGCTTGTATTTGGCGTGCTGTTTGCCGCATTGGCGCTACCCTATGCTATCGCTATTTATCAGCTGGGCGCCATGCCTGACAGCAAAGAGATCGATTGGGCATTGTTCATCGGCGTTTTGCTAATGGCAGGATGGATGATTTTTCTTATCAGGGGCGGACGCAAAAGAATCAGGCGTTTGTTTTCCAGGATTATCGAATCAGCTTCCAGTCAGTAGACTTTTTCCCGGGATATACGCACTTTTTTTTCAAAAGTGGCCCAAATTATGCTCGCAATATGAAAAGAACAATTTTTTGACAGGTTTAGCCATGAAAAAAAAATATGTACCTTACAACAGTGCTGCAATGAGATATTACATCAATGAAGGATGGGTAACCCTCTGGGTTAAGGGGCATCATGCAATACTGGGGCTGCGGGTTCACTGACTGGGTACTACTGGGCTATTTAACTGTTAGTCGCTCCCTGCCCAACGACCCTCGGCCAGCGATCATGGATCGATTTATCCTCAGGCTCAACAGTAACAACATAAACGCGGCGCTCCATACCAATATGCGCCACCAACCCCTGAATAAATTGACCTGATTCCAGCTCGAACCAATGGGAAACGCCCTGGTTATCTTTTTCCATGAAGGAATCAACGGCAATCTTAACCGGTGTTGGCTGATACTTGTCCCATACGCCATTGAGTATGGACTCATGCCTGGCCCAGCCGCCTAATGGAAAACGTCCCTTTTCTTCCCTTCTCCTTCCCCAGGTATAAAGTGTTGTATCCTGGCTTTTCATCACCACAGGCAACGCTGCCATGGGCACCGGAAAATAAACCCTGATCTGCTTGCCGTTATCTTTGTAGGAAACTCCGCCGCACATAAGCTCAGTTTAGTTGTTCTCCCCACTGCATAAGGGGATCTCATTAAGGGAATCAGGACTTCTCCTTATACAATAACTTTTATATCAGTGTTTGATATTTCTTGTTGTGCAATCGTTTCCTTCCCATTAATTTAATTCCTACTTATTCACATTCACTGTCCACGTTTTATGCAAGCAGCGTCATCAGAATCAACAGCGGTATTCGAGCTCAAGTCCGGTCGGTTTACCCTGCCGAATTTGCGCCTGTTTCATACGAACATGGACCAGTTTGCCGACCAACTGGAAAAACAGGTCAACATGGCCCCGGCATTTTTTCAGAACACACCGGTTGTCATCGATCTCAGCCAGTTATCCGGGCAGAGTACCGATGTTGACTTTGCCCTGCTGGTTGGACTGATGCGCGGTCAAGGCATGATCCCGATTGGCATTCGCGGTGGCACTCAGCGTCAACAGGAATTGGCTGAACTGATGGAACTGGCCATTCTCTCTGAGCAGCAGAAAAATGAGCCGTCGAAACCAGGCGCATCCAAAGCCAGGGTCGATAAAAAGCCTGCCGCTAATGCCTCAGCGGCCTTAAAACCGCAAAACAGCAAGCTTGTGAGCCAGCCGGTGCGTTCCGGCCAGAGGGTTTACGCCTCTGGTGGTGACCTGGTTATCACGGCCCAGGTCAGCAGTGGAGCTGAAGTCATCGCCGACGGCAATATCCATGTTTATGGAACCCTGCGGGGCCGGGCACTAGCCGGCGTCAAGGGCAACCGCAATGCACGAGTCTTTTGCCATAAT
>Ga0180429_10004280_pt1 | contig 11444 bp, 7 predicted proteins | sample SS_ome_FD_132428 | JGI IMG/M metagenome (GOLD analysis project Ga0180429, IMG submission 132428) | Hypersaline lake sediment archaeal communities from the Salton Sea, California, USA - SS_1_S_1 metaG | ecosystem: Environmental > Aquatic > Non-marine Saline and Alkaline > Hypersaline > Sediment ... | reverse complement strand
CGAGTGTCAGGTGAGTGAAATCAGGAGTTGGTGCCCCTCAAGTGGCCTTTGAAGGAGGCGATCGACCAGCTTCTGGTGCCCAGTTTTGCTTAGATACTGATCGATCCAGGGACATACCTACCAAAAAAATGGCGGCCACGAGATCTACTCGCATGACCGCCGCATGGGGGGAACCGTTAGCGCCGGCTAACGGGGGATGAGTTCGAAATCCTGGAATATGGTTGCGCCGTCAATGACGGTAACCGGGATCAGATCAGTCGGGAAAAAGTCATGTTCGACAGCCCGCATCACGTAGTCACCGGCCGGCACGTTTTCCATGACGTAGACGCCTTCAGCGTTTGTGATAACACGTATCATATGGGTGTTCTCGCCATGGTGACCGCCACCCATACCGCCGTGGCCTCCGCCGCCGTGACCGCCACCGCCATGGCCGAGGCCACCCAGCATCTCATGATGACCGCCACCCATACCATCTGCTCTGAGCATCACATGGGCGCCTTCGATGGGCAGCCCGGAAACCGCATGAGTAACCGTGCCGGTAACCGTGGCCGTCTGGGCCAGGGCCGGCCCGCCGGCCAGGGCGAAGAGGGCGACCATCGCCACGCCAACCATGGCAACCTTGATCCACGAAAACGTTGTGCTCTTGAACATGTTCTCTCCTTCACAGTGATACAAAATTTGCGATAAATCCAAACGAAAATTTCGATCTTCCGATGAACCTGATTTACTACTGGCCTCCTTTCTCTTCCAGTTCAAGAAACTGATGGGCCGACAAGCTCCCTCTTTGTGGCGGTATCGATCCCTGGACGTCTGGATGGACTGCAACTCTGGTGCCAATTCATGTGAGGAGGTAGGGAGGGAAGAATCAGGAGTTTAGAGTTTTTTGCGGCTTTCTGGGGAAGCGGCCAACCAGCTTCTGGTGTGCAGTGCCGGGCAGATTCTGTTCACGTAGCTATCAACGCTTTCGGACACCTCAGCGCCTTGGCGATCAAGGCGATGACGTGAGCAGATCCAGCAGGTAGCAGTCTATGTCAATCTCTTTGGGCAGCATGGATCGAAAGGTCTGCTGCTGAGTGACAGGCGCTCATCATTCGGATCGGTCGTCTGATCCGGTTTCCGGAGAGTAGTCACGCAGTATTTCTCGTGCGTTGCGTAAGTACTTGTCCTCTTCTCCAGTCAGGCAAAACACAACCATGGCGAGTAGTATGGAGAGGCTCTCTTCTGCCAGAGCGATTCCGATGGGTGATATGGCTACTGGACTATTCCCCTCAACGGTCCAAACCCTGTCGACACGAGCGATACTCTCTTTGCGGAGTTCAGGGTGCTTGGGGATGTAGAAGAACCGTCTGTACCGTAAACACCTGATCCTCGCGGCCATCTCCATGGGAAATCCAGATCGGCTCTCATCGGACTCGATACTGTTTAACGGAACAACGAATGTTGTGTTGGTATGATAATGTCTCTTTCCTTTGCCCCTAAGGAGTGAATCCAGCTCAGGCAGTCGGTCCACCTCTGATGAAATGATGACACACGGCCTGCGTTTTGCCTGATGAATCAACAACTCCTCGTTGGAGCGGAGGTTCAACCCCATTATAGGAAGATCGCGGTCGTTTTTTTTAAAGTCCCTTTCTTGATTGGCATCCCGTATAGTGAAACGAATATTGTCGTGCTCTTCCGACGTCTGTCTCTCCACATCGAGGATTCGAGGAATCGGTCTTAGATGAGGGACAGGGACATAGCAAAATTGTCCTGGTCGGAATTCCCTCCGATCAGCTTCAGAAAAAAACTGGTCTTTTGGAATGACTTGCAGAATGCCCATCAGCGGAGAATTTTGGCCTCCCCCTGGAAGTCCCAACGGGCATCATCCCCGTCGAGATATTCCATCGCCTGCTCATAAACATCATCTTTGAGCTCTTCTGGAGTGAACGGCTCTTCTTGCTTTCTTTTAAGGGAGCTCATTTGTTTTTTGGTCAAATTGGCGATGTTCTCTCTGCAGCTCTTCAGATGATCCTCAGGTATCTTTTTGAATGTGATCGTCGGGGGTTTCGGTATTGGCTTTGCTTTGGAGAAATCGATCCGTTCGCCTTTGCGCACTCCCTCCAAGACTTCGCTTTCGAAATAAACGTAGTCAAGAAGGATAGGGGTCTCATCGCCGAATCGTAAGATGTCCTTCTTCAGAGGCGACACGAGTTGAATCGGAAGTTGCTCCTCTGAGAGTTCAGCACCCCAATCAGTACACAGAAACACGGCGCCGGATGCGTGAACACCCGTGAATGGTTTTCGGGAGATCAAATCGTTTACAACTGCCTCATCAATCGCGGCTTGAGCTTCCTGGCAATAGGGGCCGTAGTGGATGAATGCCCATGGGAACCGAGTATATGTTTCCCCTTTGAACGCTCTGGCATGATGAAGGTCAGCGAGGTAGAGGAACTTGACCAGTCTGGTAGTTGTAAGCCTGGTTTCGTGGTCGGTGGCGTACCAAACGATGAATCGAATCAACTGTTGGATGTTCGCCATGATGGTTAGTTCCAGACGACTATTGTCGCAGATTTTGTTGCCCTACTTATATCACTATCGGAATCATGATACCACTCGTCAAGTGGGCCGTCTGGGAATTCTGGCAACTGTGCAACCACATACCAGGACATTCTGACGTCATGTTGGCAAAACGTAGAAAGGACAATAGATAGCGCCGCTTGACTGTTGCTGCCAATCTCCCAGACCAAGGCTTTACTGTGACGATCTGATCAGCCTCAGGCCATTGAAAATGACGAACAGGGATGCCCCCATATCGGCGGCAATCGCTGCCCAGAGAGATGCGTAACCCATGATGGTCAGAATCACGAACACGGCTTTTACTACCAGAGCCAGCACGATGTTCTGACGGATGATCGAGAGCGTCCGTCGCGAGTGACGAATCAGCCACGGCAACTTCGACAGATCATCCGACATCAGGGCGATATCGGCTGTCTCGATCGCGGCATCAGTGCCGATAGCGCCCATCGCGATGCCAAGGGTCGCCCTGGCCATGGCCGGCGCATCGTTGACGCCGTCACCCACCATCGCCACCTGTCCATACTGATGAACGAGCGATTCGACCGCTTCCACCTTTTCCTCGGGCAGCAGTTCGGCCTGGACCTCGGTGATCCCAACTTCACGGGCGACAACCGCGGCCGTAGGTTGATTGTCGCCGGTTATCATCACGATGTGTTCAATACCATCGGAGCGCAGGGCGCTTATTGCCCGCTTCCCCTGGGGACGAACCTTGTCGGCCAGGCCGATGATTCCGCATACGTGGGTATCGTTGCCGATGATGACGGCGGTCTGGCCAGCCTCGGCCATGGTCAACAGTTGCTCGTGCAGGTCAGGGGTCTCTTGACCTCGTTCCTCACAGTATCGATGAGAACCAATCCAGTAGTTCGTTCCGCTGACCCGACCAACAGCCCCCTTGCCGGGTATCGCGTTGACATCCTCGGCCGGCACGATATCCAGTTCCCTGCTCTCCGCCTCGGCGATAATTGCTCCGGCCAAAGGGTGATCGCTCCGGGCTTCCAGGGCTGCGGCTCGCATCAAAAGCCCCTCCTCATCGTGGTCATTCAGCGGGATCAGGCGGACCACCACCGGTCGCCCCTCGGTCAGGGTGCCGGTTTTATCCATGGCGACGGCTTTGAGGCGAGCCGGGATTTCCATGAATGTCCCGCCCTTGACCAGCACGCCATTATGAGCCGATGCGGTTAGGGCAGCGACGATGCTGACCGGTGTCGAGATCACCAGTGCGCATGGGCAACCGATGACCAGGAAGACCAGGGAGCGGTACAACCAGTCGCTCCAGGAACCTCCCAGCAGAAGGGGTGGCACGAGGAAAACCGCGATGGCCAGGGCCAGAACAATCGGCGTATAGATACGCGCAAATTTCTCAACCCACTGCTCCGAAGGCGCTCGCCGGGACTGCGCTTCAGTGATCAGCCGGATGATATTCGCGAGTGTTGTCTGATCAGCAGGTTTGCTGCTCCTGACTTCCAGCGACCCGTTTCCATTAATCGTGCCGGCAAATACTTCCTCACCTTCACTCTTGGTCACGGGGACACTTTCGCCGGTTATTGGCGCCTGGTTCACTTCACTGGTTCCGCGAATCACGGAACCGTCCAGGGCGATCTTTTCACCCGGGTTGACAATGAAGATAGTGCCGGCGGCCACATCGTCAGGACGGACCGATTCTTCTTTGCCGTCCGATGTCCTTATCCGTACTTCAGATGGCACGCTCTCCAGAAGACCTTCAACAGCGCGCCTGGCCCTTCCGACACTCCAAGACTCCAGCAGGAGTGAAAAGGCGAAAAGGAACGAGACCGTACCCGCCTCCAGCCATTCGCCGATGAAAATGGCACCTGCCACGGCAATCGTCATCAGCAGATTCATGTTCGGTCGCAGGCGGCGAGCGGCAATGACGGCTTTGGGGAAGACATACCAGACACCGGCCAGGATGCCCGCACCGTAAAAGAGTATCGACGGCAACGGCATGGGGTGACCAATTCCCAGCCCTTCAGAACCCAGGGCCATCCGAATACTCCCGGCGAGCAGGGCGTGAATGATAAAACCCGTCAGCGTGAAGATCCCGCTTGCGGTGGTGAGAATCAGACGGCCGTGACGTTGCCAGTTCGTCGTTGTTATTGGTTTACTGCCATCAGCCCAAACTTCAGCCTGCAGCCCCGCAAGTGCCACCGCCTGAAGAATATGTTCTGTCGAAGTCGATCCCGCCTGATCCTCCACGGTCATCGAGCCGTGAATGATGTCGAACTTCAAGTTCTCTTCACCGCCGACGACGGGCGCAACTTCCCGTTTGAGCAGATCCACCTCTTCGGAGCAATCCATGCCCTGGATGCGGAATTTTCTGGATTTCATGTTATTCAGCCTCAATATTCTGTCTTCCATGCTCGCAGGGTGGAGATACTTTCCCCTGTCAGTTTCTCCATCATGGCCATCGCCGTGTGAAATGCGGCCAGTGTATCAACCTCCTGCTCCCTGGCTTCGAACAGCGTCCGCTGGGCTTCGAGCACATACAGGTAGCCGAATTTGCCCTGCCGATATCCTTCTTCCACTAATTGGAGAGCCGATTGTGCCGCGGGCAATATTTGTTCCCGCAAGGACACCGCCGTTTCGTAAGTGCCTTTGAGGACCTGATACGTATCCGCCAGATCTCGCTGGATTCTCATTTCCTCGACTCGCTTCTCTTCACTGACCAATTCCTGATGGAGACGTGCCTCGATGATTGAACCCTGATTCCGGTTGAAAATCGGCAGGGGAATACCAAGGCCAACGACAAAAGCGCCAGTATCCGTTTCGCTGAAGTATCTCAGGCCACCGGATAAAGTCAGGTCAGGAAATCTGTATGACCGTTCCAGAGCATACCTTGCCTCGCGCTGAGCGGCCTCCATTTCCCACCGTGCAAGGCGTGGGTTTTGAGGGAGCAATTCAACCAGTGCTTCCAGAAGAGGGGGCGGCGTTATCGCTTCCAGTTCACCCACCGCTTCCGTAAAAATCGGGTCGGGATTGCCCCAAAGAGTGGCCAGTCTTTTTCTCTCCCCTTGCAGTCTCTTCTCCGCCTGCATCATGGCATTCCTGGCGTTGGCCACCCGAATTTCAGCACTGGTCTGTTCAATTGGAGAAACTTTGCCGGCTTCTACCCGAGCGGTCACTGCAGCTGCGAAATTCTCAGCCACATGAACAATCTCCCCCTTTACTTTGAGACGTTGCTGTCCAGCCAAAACACCGATGAACGATTTGGTTACCTCGACGGCTAGTTCCAACCGCTGTGATTTGTAGTCCCATTCAGCCAGATACCGCTCGGTGTCCGCCAGACTGGTTCGTTTGGATCTTTTCCCTCCCAGTTCCAGGGGCTGGTCGATTGTGAGGGTGCTCTCTGCCCCATCGAAGCTCTGATAAGCATCTCGTCCCCAGACATTTTCTGCTTCTGCAGACAGTTCAGGATTTGGCAGGAGCCGGGCCTGGATGATTCGGGCTTCACCGGCTTGAATGGCTCCTTCATAGACGGCCAGCTCCGGGTTGTATTGGTACGCCAGTTGGAGAGCCTGGATCAGGCTCAATACACCATCAGGCTCTTTGAGTTGTATTCCGTGCTGGTCTCCAGCGTTTACGACTGCGGTGACAATCATTAGCATGACCAACCAGAAAAATACTTGTTTCGAGTTCATTTCTATCCTCCGATGAACTACCGTCGGCCTTGACCACCGTCAATTCGCGGTTTTCGATCAGGGGCAAAAATTGTCCGGCCTGCACTCTCTTCACTGCCCTTGTTTGGCGTTGTCATCATGTATAGGATTGGCAGCACAAAAAGCGTCAGGATTGTCGAGGTGAGGACACCTGCCACGACGACGGTGGCTAATGGACGCTGCACTTCTGCCCCAATGCCCGTCGATATCGCCATCGGAATAAACCCTGCAGCATCGGTGATTGCCGTAGCCAATACCGGACGAAGCCGTTGCTTGGCAGCGCTCATTACTGCTACCTGGAGTGCCAGTCCCTCTTTGAGGAACGATCGGATTGCCGCCACGAGAATCTGGCCATTGAGCACAGCAATGCCAATGAGCGCAATGAAGCCTATTGCCGCGCTCACGCTAAACGGTATCCCACGAACCCAAAGGGCGAATACTCCCCCAACGGCCGCAAACGGAATGCCGGTGTAGATCAGAATTACTTCGCGGAAGTTCTTGAGGCTGAAATACAGCAACAAGAATACGATGATCAAGGTCATTGGAACCACGATCATGAATCGGAGTTTTGCGCGGGCCAAATTCTCGAATTGTCCGCCCCAATCGATGACGTAGCCGACAGGCAGAACGATTTCCTGTTCTATTCGGCGCTGCGCTTCTTCGACGAAAGACGAGACATCCCGTCCACGAACGTTGCACTGCACCCGAATCAGTCTCCTGCCCCACTCGCGATTGATGGTGGAAATCCCTTCCTCCTCCACCACCTCTGCCAATTTACCAAGTGGAAGTCGAAGACCCGAGTCTGTTGGAATAAGAGTATTTCGAAGAGTATCAACGTCCTGGCGGTGGCTATCAGGCAATCGAACAGCGAGTGGGAATCGTCGCTGCTCCTCGAATACTTCGCCAACCTGTCGTCCGCCTACGGCCTTTACGAAGTCCAGCACGTCCGCACCCGGCACACCATAGCGTGCGAGCGAATCAGGGTCTACGCGGATGCGAAGCGTTGGCTGGCCCGTGACCTGGTCGACTGCAATATCAGATTGACCTGGGATATCAAGAAGAATTCGCTGCACCTCGTCGCCTATCCGAACCAATTCTTCGAAATCGTCTCCATAGATCTTGATCCCAATGTCCGAACGGATACCGGAGACCATTTCGTTGATTCGCATCTCAATGGGTTGTGTGGCCACCATATTGAGACCGGGCAGATCGTCGACTTGCTTCTGCATGGCCTGGACGAGTTCGGCCTGGGTCGTGGCCTTCGTCCATTGCTCCCTTGGATTGAGTGACACGAATACGTCTGTCAGTTCCAGGCCCATCGGATCTGTGGCCACCTCCGCGGTGCCGATACGACACCACACGTAGCGTATCTCGTCGGGAAACTCGGCAAGCAAACGCTGTTCTATAAGCGAATTGTATCGAACGGACTCTTCCAGCGAGACGCCAGCCAAACGGATCGTATTGAGAACGATGGCACCCTCGCTAAGCCGGGGGATGAATTCGCCGCCGATTCGAGTGGCGAGTCCCCCTGCGCCCAACACACCGAGCAGGGCGACGACCATCGTCACCCACCGCCATCGAATAGCGCCAGCCAGTAGTCGGGAATAGGCCTCGACGAGTGCATTTGCGAATCGCCCCTCTTTCTTGCTGGCCTGTCGGGGCAAAATGTAATAGCCAAGGACTGGCGAAAGTGTGAGGGCGAGTAGGAGAGCGCCCATGAGGGCAAAGATGAAAGTCCAGGCCATGGGTCTGAACATCATGCCTTCCATACCTTCGAGCATCAGCACAGGCACAAATACGACGGCGATAATGATCATTCCGAATGCTATCGGTCTTGCGACCTGTTGTGCCGATTCAAGAACAATATCCAGTCGTTCCTGTGGCGTCAGCTTTCGGCCAAGCGATTGTGCTTGCGTTGCAAGGCGCCTCATGTTCGATTCCGTCATTACAACAGACCCGTCCACCAGAATACCGAAATCAATTGCACCGAGGCTAAGCAGGCTCGCTGCGATCGCGAATCCATACATGCCGATAATAGCGAAGAGCATGGCAAGCGGAATGACAATGGCGACCAGCAATCCAGCGCGCAAATTACCAAGTAAAACCAGAAGCACGATGACCACGAGAAGTGCGCCGGCCACCAGGTTATGTTTAACCGTACCGATGACCTTGCGCGTCAGTTCAGTGCGGTCATAGACCACCTCCACAATGACATCCTCGGGTAACGATTTGCGCACGTTCTCAAGACGCTCTTTCAGCTTCTCCGTTACTGTCTTTCCGTTCTCACCCATGAGCATGAATGCCAACCCGAGGACGACTTCCCCTTGTCCACCAGCGGAGACGGCTCCACGACGAATCTCGTGGTCAATCTTTACATCCTCAGCCACATCACGAATGCGGACCGGATTGCCATCATATGACGAGACTACGATGTTTCTGATTTGCTCAATCGTCGACACGCGGCCGAGTCCGTGCACGAACCAGGCCTGGCCACCTGAAGTCAGAACGCCCCCACCAACGTTCTGATTGTTTCTCTCAAGGGCTTCGAATACATCCCTGAGTGTCAAGTTATATTTGAGCAGGGCGGGGGGTGATACTACGACATGAAATTGCTTTTCGTGGCCGCCCCAAGAGTTCACCTCTGCGACACCAGGGGTTTTACGGAGTTCGGGCTTCACGACCCAGTCGTGCAACGTGCGGAGTTCTTCCAGCGTACGGTCAGGGTTCTCCGACCGAAGCACATAGTGGAAGATTTCACCAAGTCCCGTAGCAATCGGGCCGAGTTGTGGGCGCTCGATGTTGGCGGGAAGTTCCACGGACGAGAGACGTTCTGAAACATATTGCCGTGCATCGATAATGCTTGTGCCTTCGTCGAAAGTAGCAACCACTTGCGATAGACCGAATTTCGATATCGAACGCACAGTCGAAAGTCCTGGAAGCCCGCCAATGGATAACTCAACTTGAAGCGTTATCTGCTGCTCCACCTCCTCGGGATTTAGCGCCGGTGCCACCGTGTTGATTTGAACTTGAACGGGGGTGGTGTCTGGAAACGCGTCTACGGGTGTACGTAAGAGCGTGTAACCGCCAGCAGCGACAAGAAGAGCGGCCAGGAGCAGTACGAGGAAGCGGTTATGCAGCGAAAACCGTATCAAATTTTCAAGCATCAGGAGTCCCCTTGATATTAGTCGTCCACGCATCCCGCGCCGAGCCGGGACTTGAGAAACTCTGACAAGGCGGTAAACGCCCCCTCGACAATCACGAGGTCATCTGGCCGAAGACCTGCGGTCACAGCAACAAGACCATTCGAGGCCTTCCCCACAACCACCCGTCGAAGCCCGTAGAGATCATCGGCGAGTTTGACGAATACGTATGGGAGGTTCTCCAGGCGCTGAACTGCGGCAGTAGGAATTCCCAAAACGGGCGTATTGGGTGTTAGAACCACCTGAGCTTCGCCGAACATCCCCGATTTCAGCCACCTGTTTTCGTTGCGCACCACGGCACGTGCCTGCACCATCCGGCTTCTCTCGTCGATAGAGGTGTTGACCCAGGTGAGATACCCAGATACCGATTCATCGGGGAGGCCGCTAACTGACGCTACGACTTCAAGGCCGCTCTGGAGGAATTGCGCGTCATCACCGGGAATGGAGAGCGACAACCACATTGTGGAGAGGTTGGCCAGGGTGAACAGGGCATCTCCCGGCTCCACTGCTTCGCCGACCACTGCAGCCCTTTCAACGAGCGTGCCGCCGTAAGGCGCCCGAACGAGAAGGGCCGCTGAGCAGTCTTGGGAATTCTCGATTCGCGATATCTCGTCCGGGAGTAAGCCGAAGTTTATTAGGCGCTGCCTCGCCATGCTGAGAGTGAATGCTGCGGTTTTGTATGCTGCTTCAGCTTCCTGGAGGTCCTGCCTGGGGGAAATCTTCTTCGCCACCAAGCCTTCTTCTCGTTCATAGGTGAGTTTCTTGAGGTCGGCGTCTACCGAAGCTGATACAAATGCCGTCTTTGCCTCTGCACTCGCTACGGAGTGAAGCTCCACCAGCACCTCTCCGGCACGCACCTCGGTCCCTACATCAACCAGGACACGTCGCACAATCCCCGGTGCCAGTGGTGTTATCCGGGCGATTTCGTTTCCGTTGTAACGGACCTCGCAGACTGCACCAACATTTCGTTGCGTCTCCGTTTGTTCGGGCGTTCTGGTGAGCAGCCCGGCTTTCCCGGCCGCATGCGACGACTCGAATCGAATCTTGAGTTCTTCCCCAGGCTCGAGTTCGGCCGCTCGCTGGGGCTGGCAGATGCCGCACTCCCGCTCCGGAACATTGTGCTCATTACAGAACAATCCTGTTGAAGTGACTGCTTCACCAACTGAGGCACTGGACGAAATCCGTTCGTCCCCGGGAACGCTTTCATCCCCCCCTTCCTCGAGTTCGGGATGGCAGAGGAAACACTCGTCCTCGTAGAGAGAGTGTTCAGTGCAGAAGAGCCGACTTTTGTCCTCGAGTTGAGGCTGGCATTGCCAACAACGATCCTCGTACCGCGCATGCTCGGTGCACCAGAGGCGCCCCGGCTCCCGTTTCGCTGGGTCGCAAATGAAGCACGTCTCGCCGGCTTGATCATGGCTGTGATCTTGACCCGACTGAATGGCGGGGGCCTCCTCTTCAACCGTAAGGGTCGACTGGTTGCAGCCTGAAAATGCTACCAGCGATAAAATGCAGATGAGCATCCCGGCAAGGCCTCTATATCTTGATGTGTTCCACATATTCTTCCTCTTTCGTCATGGCACTGGTGACTTTTTACGCCCGAGGTGGGTTAGAAAATCACTTGACCAGCGTCGACTCAATTTCCGAGAGTCGTGGGAGTTTACCGATAAATCCAATCCGCTGGAGTGCTGCAGTTTTATGAAACAAAACTATCGGGATTGTTCAGATCAGGAGGACAATGGTGGAAAGGACGGAGTGGATTGCTGCCGGTGGCCGGATCTCAGGGTGGCTATCTTGACGGGCAACAAATGATCGTTCGGTGGGATAGAAGGCAGGAAAAGAGGGGAGTCCTTCACCTTCTACGGATAGGGATTCGAAATGGCCAGGAGTCGCTATAGAGGTACGGGCTGAAAGCTGATAATCAATGCAGGATTCACATTGCCGATCGTTGCATTCCCCAGCGTGATCATTCGAAGTGTCTCCCTGTGAGGACGGAAAGCAGCATACACTACTTCCAAAT
>Ga0180429_10004275_pt1 | contig 11449 bp, 8 predicted proteins | sample SS_ome_FD_132428 | JGI IMG/M metagenome (GOLD analysis project Ga0180429, IMG submission 132428) | Hypersaline lake sediment archaeal communities from the Salton Sea, California, USA - SS_1_S_1 metaG | ecosystem: Environmental > Aquatic > Non-marine Saline and Alkaline > Hypersaline > Sediment ... | reverse complement strand
TTCAGGAAGGCCTTGACGACCTTGGCGGGTCCGTCGAGCGGCTCGATGACGTAGGCACGTGCCGCGGCGGGGACGATGAACGTTTCGGCCTCGCGGTACGTGCGGGTGACGCCGGAGGCGGTCGTGACGCGCGCGCCCGCGCCTTCCACCACGTTCATGACGTGCACGCCACCGTGGACGGTCTGCTCGGTCGGGCCCTCGAGATCGAGCCGGTGGACGTCGTAGAAGAGGTCGCCGTGGGTCGGTAGGTGCACCGTCCGGTGGGTCGGTCCGGTGTCGAGCACTCGGGGCACGCTCACCAGGGAATGGTCGACGAACTCGCCGGCGTGCTCGAAGCGGAGGTTGGCGAACGCGCGCTCGACGTTGATCGTGCGCGGCAGGCCGTCGAGGTCGAGGCGCTGCCAGTCGTAGATCTTGAAGGTGAAGATGTAGGGCGTGGCGCTGATCTCGAGGACGAGGGAGCCGGCCCCGGCGCAGTGGATGGTCCCGTGCGGGATGAGGAACAGGTCGTGCCGGTGCGCGGGCAGGGTGCGGACGTGCGCTCGGACGTCGAGCGGCGCGCCGGTGGCGTGGGCCTCGTCCACGGCGCGGCGGAAGGCGTGCGGGTCGACGTCCCCGCGGAAGCCGAGGTAGACCTCCGCACCGGGCAGGGCGCGGGCGATGTAGTAGGTCTCGTCCTGCGCGAGGCGCTCGCCGAACTGCTGCCGCGCGTAGGCGGGGCTCGGATGGCACTGGAGCGAGAGGTTGCCGCCCTCCATCGTGTCCAGGTAGTCGAAGCGGATCGGGAAGTACGGACCGAAGCGGTCGGCGTGGGCGCCTAGCACGGCGCCGGCGTCGGCGAGCAGCAGCAGGTCGAAGGGGACCTCGAGGAGGACGCCGTCGCTGGAGAGGATGAGGCCGTTCTCGGGGGCGATGAGCTCGAACGACCAGGCGTAGTTCCGCTCCAGCGGCAGGTCGGGGATCTGCCGCCGTAGGAACTGCCCGCCCCAGGCGCCGGGCTCGAACCAGGGCCGCGCGCGGACCGGCCCCCGCGTGAGGTCGGCGAGCGCAGTACGCAGGGTGTCGCCGGCGACGAACGTCGGCTCGTCCGGTCGTTGGGCGTCGACGAGCAGGTCGACCCGCGGTAGCAGCGCACCCAGCTGGGCCGCCTCCAGGGGCCAGTCGACGAAGTACGACCGCTTGTAGGCGCGCTTCGGTTCGAGCGGCGTCCGCCGCCCCAGGTTGCGGGCCGCTCCCGCTCGCTGGCGGTACTGCACCTCGTTCTTGGGGACGTCGAGGTACACGACGACGTCGCGTTCGCCGGGCGGGTGGAGCGCCGCGGCCGCCGGGCCGGCCAAGACGACCCGTCTGCCCTGCGCGCGGGCGGCGCGAAGCGCCGCGTCGATCGGGGCCGGGTCGAGAAGATCGGTGAGCGCGCCCGGGTGGCGGTGCCCGAAGAGCGGGTCGTCGCTGAGGTGCGGGGCGAGGAGCGCGTCGACGTCGGCCTCACGGCGCCAGCCGAGATGGGCGTCGACCCAATCGACGCCGGTGATCAGCTCCGCGAGGGACGCGCCGAGGCCGTGCCGGAGGCGCGTCCAGTCGACGGCGGCGTTGCCGTCGATGACGACCGTCCCGCGCCCGCGGTCGCTCGCGAGGCGGGCGATCCGCCGGGCGAGTTCGGGGTACCCGGTAGCGATGCGGCCGTGTCCGATGTCGTGATCGGGGAAGAGGTCGTACCCGCCGCTCGCCGCCGACGCCCGCAGCGGGAGCACCGGCTGGCTGGAGGCGCGGTGGGCCGCCATGCTCAGGACTCTTGGGCCGGACGCTGGTAGACGTCCTCGTACCGACGGATGTCGTTCAGTTGCCAGTCGCCGAACGCGACCTCGAGCACGCGTACGGTGCCCCGCTCGCTGGCGAGCCGGTGCCGGGCGCCAAGCGGGATCCAGACCTTGTCGCCGGCGCGGGGGTGCCGGACGTCATCGTCGACCTCGACGCGGGCCCCGTCGTCGAGGACGATCCACAACTCGGCCCGGCGGGTGTGCGACTGTAGGCTGAGGGTCTCGCCTTCGTGGACGTGCATGAGGCTGACGGTGACGGGCTGGTTGTGCGCGTACTGCTCGAAGTGCCCCCACGGCCGTGTGATCGTCGCGATGTCGGGCTGCGATTCGGGGATGGTCGGCGTGGCCATGCGCGTACCTTCTCTCGAGGGGGCTGGGTCGGCGACCCGGGCGGGCGCCCAGGCACGGGGCGAAGTGTTATGGTGGTCCATACCAGCAGCCGGAGAATAGCAGGCTGCTTTCGGGTACGTCAAGGACGCGGGCCTCGCTCGCGATGACGCGATCGCGTCACCGACGGTCCTGTGGAGGTCAACGGTGCTCGACGTGGTGCACTTCGGCGGTGGCAGCCTCGGCCTCGGGTTGGTCGTGGCGACGCTCGCAGAGGCGGGGGCGCGGGGCACCGTCGCCGATGCCGACGCCGGCCTGGTCGCGGCCCTCCGCGCGCGCGGCGGGTACGACGTCGACGTCCACGACGGCGCCGCGGTGACGACGCGCTTCGTCCGCGTGGCGGGGGCGATCGACGTCGGCGAGGGGCCCGGCGCCCTGCGCGCGACCCTGGCGGCGGCCGACCTCGTCACCACCGCCGTCCGCGTCCCGAACTTGCCCGCCGTGGCGGCGCTGCTCGACGCCACCCTGCCGGCGGCGGGTGATGGGGCGGCATGGCCGCGGATCGTCGCGTGCGAGAACCTCGCCGGCTCGAGCGGCGTGCTCGCGGCCGCGGTGGCCGCTGTCCGGACCTGGCCAGCGGAGCGCGTCGCCGCCACCTTCCTCGACGCCGAGGTCGACCGCATCTGCCAGACGGCGTGGCCCGAGCGGCTGGCGGTGGCGACGGAGCCCTACCGCGAGTGGGCCGTCGCGGACCCCGCCGGGGTGCTGGCCTCGGTCCGCGGCGTGACGCGGGTGGCCGATCTGGCGCCCTACTTCGACCGCAAGCGGGCCTTCGTCAACGCGGTGGCCGACGCCTACGCCTTCCTCGGGACGGCGCGGGGTATGACGTACCTCCACGAGGCCGCCCTCGACGAGGCGCTGGGCGGGACGATCGCGGCGCTGCAAGACGACCTGATCCGGCATGTGGCGCGCTGGCCCCAGTTCGACGCTGCGCAGCTGCGCGCCTACGCGGACGTGGCCGCGGGGCGCCTGGCGAACCCCGGCATCCGGCGGCGCATCGACACGGTGGCGCGTGACCTGGAGCGCAAACTGGCGCCCGGTGAGCGCTTCGTGGAGCCGGCCCTGGGGCTCGTGCGGGCCGGCCACGGTCCGGTTGGACTCGCCGTCGTCATCGCGGCGCTGCTCGACACCGCGCCAGCGCTGTGGTCACGCGAGTGGTCCGCCGCCTGGGGCGGCGACGAGACGGCGCAGGCGTTGTGGGCCCGGGTCGCCCGCGGGCGGCGGACCCCGTGAGCCGCCCGACCGTCCTGGCCTGTGACCTTGGGACGAGCGCGTGCAAGGTCGCGCTGGTGGATGCTGCAGGCAACGTCCTCGCGTCCGCGAGCGAGCCCGTTGGGACGGTCCGACCGGCGTCGGGTTGGGCTGAGCAGGACCCGGAGGCCTGGTGGGCCGCCTGCCGGCGCGGCATCGCCGCCGTCCTGGAGCGGACGGGATGCGCGCCGGACGCGGTCGGCGTGGTGGGGCAGATGTCGGCTTGGCTGGGGCTCGACGCGGAGCACCGGCCCGTGGCGCCGGCGCTCATCTGGGCCGACCTGCGGGCGGCGGACGAGGCGGGTGCGATCGCGCGGAGGGTCGGGGCCGAGCGCGTCTTCGAGATCACGGGCAACCGCGTTGGGCCGACGTACCCGCTGGCGCGATGGCTGTGGCTGCGGCGGCACGCGCCTGAGGCCGAGGCGCGGGCCAGGCTCCTGGTGCAGCCGAAGGACTACCTCGTGGGACGGCTGTCGGGCTCGTGGGGAACCGACCCGAGCGACGCCTCGTGCACGCTGGCCTACGACCTGCTGCGCGGCGCGTGGTCGACGGAGATCCTCGATGCCCTCGAGCTTCCAGCCGGCCGGCTGCCCGTCGTGCGGCCGTCGGCGGCAATCGTTGGCGGGGTCACCGCCGAGGCGGCGGCCCAGACGGGCCTGCTGGCGGGCACGCCGGTCGTCGCAGGCGGCGGCGACGGACCGGCGGCCGCGCTGGGCACGGGGGTGATCGACCCGGGCGAGGCGTACCTCAACTTCGGGACCTCCGCGTGGATCTCGCAGGCGGCGATCGCGCCGGTGACCGATGCCACGGCCGGAGTGGTCAGCTTCGCCCACGTCGTGCCCGGCCGGTACGCCGTGACCGCGTCCACGCAGAACGCAGGAGCGACGCTCGATTGGGCGCTGCGCTCGTACGCGCCGCGGGAGGTCGAGGGTGCGGCCGGTGGCCAGGGCGACTTCGCCGCGATCGAGGCCCGCCTGCGCGCGGTGCCTGCCGGCGCCGACGGCCTGCTGTTCCTACCCCACCTGCAGGGCGAGCGCACGCCGTACTGGGATCCCAGCCTGCGCGGCGCGATGCTGGGGCTGGCCGCGCACCACGACCGCTGGTTCCAGCTCCGGGCTGTGTACGAGGGGGTGGGCCACCAACTGTGCGAGCTCCTCGACGCGCTCGCGGCCAGCGGACCGCGCCCAGCGAGCCTGCGGCTCATCGGCGGCGGGGGGCGCAGCGACCTGCTGCCCGCGCTGATCGCCGATGCCCTGGGCATTCCCCTGTGGGTCGCGGAGGGCGCCGGCGAGGCGACCGGGCTCGGTGCGGCGCGGTTGGCGGCGGCCGGCGTCGGGATCGTCCCCGACCTGCGCGCGACACGCGAGTGGCTGCCACGGGGGGCGCGGGTCGAGACCGGACCCGATGGGCACGTGTACGAACGTGCCCATCCACGTTGGCGGGAGGCCGTCGTGCGCCTGGCCGGCCTCGCGTCGACCGGCGCGTGAGCCGCCGCCCCCAAGGCGTTGACACGCGGTGGGACAACCGCTATCGTGCATGGTATAGACCACTAGAGCAATCCACGTCGAGGATCCCCACTGCCTTACCGGTCTCGAGAGGAGATTCGCATGAGATTCCGTCCCCACCGCCTGTTTCTGTCCCTGGTCGTGCTCCTGGGGTTTGCCGCGGGCCTCGCCCAGATCGGGTTCGAGGACGCGCAGATCGACTGGCGCCAGTTCGAGGGCGAGGAGATCGACGTCTTCTTCGCCCGGCACCCGTGGCAGGAAGCCATCGAGCCACTGATCCCAGAGTTCGAGGCCCTCACCGGGATGCGCGTCCGGCTGGTGAAGCTGCCCGAGAACGAGTACAAGACCCGCGTGCCGGCCGACCTCACCGCCAGCACTTTCCGCTTCGACGTCTTCATGACCGAGTACTACGACGCGCCTAAGTACCAGGCGGAGAACTGGACCGCCGACCTGGCCCCGCTCCTCGCCGACCCGACCCTGACCGACTCAACTTGGTACGCCTTCCAGGACGACTTCTTCCCCGGCGCGCAGGACATCGCGACCATCGGCGGCTTCTACTTCGACCGCATCCCCATCACCTCGGAGGCCCAGGTGCTGGTGTACCGCACCGACGTGCTCGAGGGTCTCGGCCTTGCGGTCCCGACGAACTTCGAGGAGCTGCTGAACGTGGCTCAGGCAGTCGTCGATGGCACCGAGATCGCCGGCATCACGCTGCGTGGCGGCCCCGCCATCTGGTGGCCGCTCTACGGCGTCATGCGCTCCTTCGGCGGCGAGTACGTCACTGTCGACGGCGACACGATCACCCCCGCGCTCGACACCCCCGAGGGCGTGGCCGCCCTCGACATGTACGCGCGGCTCGCCCGGCTCGCGCCGGCTGGTGTGACGAACTACGACTGGGACGAGATCAACTCGGCCATGCTGACCGGCCAGGCCGCCATGTTCCTCGACTCGTCCGTCATCTTCCCGCGCCTGCAGGACCCGACCGTGTCGACCGTCGTCGGCAGGATCGGCATCGCCCCCTTCCCGGTCGGCCCCGCCGGGCGGCACGGTCACTCGCACTACTGGACCATCTCGCTGGCCGAGAGCTCGGCGCGCAAGGCGCAGGGCTGGCTGTTCTTGCAGTGGGCCACGAGCGCCCCCGTCATGGCGGAACTGTCGCTCGCCGGCATCCTGGCGCCGCGAGCGTCGGCGTGGGACGTCGACGGCTTCGACCAGGTCTTCCCGAACGAGTTCATCGAGGCAGTCAAGACCTCGCTCGCCTCCGCCGTCATTTCGCCCGCGAACCTCAAGTTCTTCGAGCTCATGGACCCGCTCCGCGCGGACGCCCAGAACGTGATCCTGGAGCAGAAGGGCGCAGCCGCGGCGGCCGCCGACGTGCAGGCAGAGTGGGAGCGGATCCTCGGTCGCTGACCTCGCGCACCGCACCGCGGTAGCGGGGCGGCGCGTAGCCTAAGGCCACCCGTGGTCGGGGCCGCCGCACTCGGCGGCCCCGACGCGCGGACCCACCAGGAGGACGATGAACACCCAACGCCGCTTCGCGTACTGGCTCACCCTGCCGGTGACCGTCGCCCTGTTGGCGCTGCTGCTGTACCCGCTGCTGTACGCCGCGTGGCTGTCGTTCGTGGAGCTCGTGCCGCGCTCGGCGCCGGCCTTCGCGGGGGTGGCCAACTACGCGCGCGTCGTCGGGTCCGAGGTGTTCCGCATCGCGCTCGTCAACACGGCCTTCTTCACGGTCGCCTCGACCGCGCTGTCATTTCTGTTGGGGCTCAGCCTGGCGCTGGCCATGCTCAACCTGCGCCGCGCCGTGCGCATGCTGGTGACGCTGGCCATCCTGCCGCTGGCGGTCATGCCGGTCGTCTCCGGCCTGACCTGGGGCATGATGCTCAACCCCTCGCTTGGCGTCGTCAACGGGCTGCTGCGTTCCTGGGGCATCGCCGGGCCGGGCTGGGCCACCTCGCCCGACCTGGCGCTCCTGACGATCGTGCTCATCGACGTGTGGCAGTGGACGCCGTTCTGCTTCCTCATCCTCTACGCGGGCCTGCAGGCGCTGCCGGGCGAGCCACTCGAGGCCGCCCGCATCGACGGCGCCAACGGCTGGCAGCGTCTGCTGCACGTCACGCTGCCGATGCTCCGCCCCATCATCGCCATCACGCTGATCTTCCGCTTCATGGAGGCGTTCCGCGCGTTCGACGTCATCTACACCGTCACCAAGGGCGGGCCCGGCCGCGCCAGCGAGACCCTCATCCTGCGCGCCTTCCTCGAGACCTTCACCTTCTTCAACCCGAGCTCCGCGGCGGTGTACGGCATCATCATGTTGGTCATCACGATCCTGCTCGCGCGGCCGGCGGCCCGCCTGCTCGCGAGGAGGGACTGACGTGCGTCGCAGTCGGATGCTCCTTACGTTGGCCAGCTACGCCTGGGTGCTCGCGTTCCTCGCCATCGTGCTGTTCCCCGTAGTGTGGATCGGGCTGCAGTCCCTGAAGTCGTACTTCGACGTCATCGCCGTCCCGCCGCGCTTCGTGTTCACGCCGACGCTCGCGAACTACCGCTCGGTGCTCGCCGACACCGGCTTCCTGCGCGCGGCCCTGGACAGCCTCGTCGTCAGCGTGGGTGCCGTCACGCTCTCGCTGGCGATCGGCGTGCCATTCGCGTACGCCATATCGCGCTTCGACTTCCGCGGCCGCGAGGACGTGGCCTTTTTCATCCTCTCGACCCGCATGCTGCCCGCGATCGTTGTCATCGTGCCCTTCGTGCAGATCTTCAGTCGCATCGGTCTCACCGACAGCTACGCGGGCCTCATCCTCGCCCACGTCCTCGTGTGCATCGCGTTGGTGGTGTGGGTCATGCGCGGCTTCTTCAACGCGATCCCGATCGAGCTCGACGAGGCGGCCATCGTCGACGGCGCGTCGCCGCTACGGACATTCTTCTCGATCGTTCTGCCGCTCGCGCGCCCGGGCCTGGTGTCGGTGGCGTCGCTGTCGTTCCTGCTGTCGTGGAACGAGTTCCTGTTCGCGTTGTCGCTCACGAGCTTCGACGTGCGCACGCTGCCCGTGTTCATGGCGACCGAGTTCATCGGCTTCCTAGCCGTCGATTGGGCGCGCCTGTCGGCCGCCGGCATCATGGCGACGTTGCCCATCGTGGTCATGGTGGCCGTGCTGCAACGGCATCTCGTGTCGGGGCTGAGCCTGGGGGCCGTGAAGTAGGAGAGGCCCGCAGCCCGCACTGCCACACCGCGCCGCCACCCACGCGATTCCGTGTTCGCGGACCGTGTCCGGGCCGCGTGGAGGTTCCCGGCGTCGCCGCGCCAGCGTCAGCCGCTCCAGGGGTCGACGGCTTCCACACCCAGTGGTTCGAGTCGCGCACGTCGCGGGTGGCCACCGTGGCGCCTCGGACGAGGGCGCTGGTGGCGATGAGTGCGTCGACCAGGTCCGCGGCTCGGCCCTCGAGGCTGGCGGCGGCCCGCAGTCTGCCCGTGATCTCCGCCAAGTCGGCGTCGACGTCCCCGATGCGCCCCGCGAACCGCCGGAGCACGGCATCGATCCAGGCCATGCAGCCGTCGGTGACCCCGATGCGCGCGGAAAGCCGACCGCCAACCCCCTTCGCGCAACCTTCACACCGCCCGACCTACGGTGACCCCAGCTCGGCGACCCCAAGCCGAAGGGAGTACCACATGCGCACACTCGCCAACCTGCTCGCCGCCGCCCCCATCGCCGGCCTCGCCTGGGCCCAGCCGTTCGGCCCCAACGAGGGGCGCGGCCCCGCCTGGCAGGCCAAGCAGATAGAGGCGCAGGTCCAGGTCCGCGCCGATGGAGACTGCATCGAAGCCCACATCATGACCCGCACGGGCCAGGGCAAAGGCGGCCAGGCAATGCTGCAGCGGCAGCTGAAGTCGGCCGGCGGCCAACACGCTGCGGGACCGAAGGGCGCCCAGCGCGGTGCCGGCAACCGCTGAGCGAGAGCGACACGACACCAGGACCATAGGGTGCGCGCGGGACCACTGTCGATGGGTGGCGCCGCGCGCGCTCCCTTGACGCCGCCCCTCATTCATGAGATCATTCATTCACAAGGTTAAGGAATGGAGGTGCGCGGTGATCCTACGAACCCTGGCGACAGCCAAGGACGACGTGCGGCGCCTGAACCAGTCCGCGGTGTTCCAGGTCGTCCATCGCCACGGTCCGGTCTCGCGCGTCGACATCGCGGCCCGTCTCAACCTCAGCCCGGCCGCCGTCACCAACATCACCAGCGACCTCATCGACCGCGGACTCGTGTTCGAGGCCCGCAAGGCCGAGCGGGGAGGCGTCGGCCGCCGCCGGGTGCTGCTCGAGGTCGCGTACGACACGGCCTACGTCGCGGGCATCAAGGTCTCCAACGTCGGCCTCACCTGCGCGCTGACGAACCTCAACGCCGAGGTGGTGCACGCCGCCCAGCGTCCGCTGGCGAGCACCGATCCCGGCGCCGTCGTCGACGCGATCGAGGCCGCCTTCGGCGACCTCGGCGCCGCCGTCGGTCAACCGCTGGCGGCGCTCGGCGTCAACCTGCCCGGCCTGGTCGACGCGGACCGGCAGACGGTGCGTCACTCGCCGCTGCTGGGCTGGTCGCAGGTGCCGCTCGGCCAACTGCTGCACGACCGGCTCGGCGTGAGCGTCCTGGTCGAGAACGACGTCAACGCCCTGGCCCTCGCCGAGGCGTGGTTCGGCCGCGGCCGCGAACACGATGGCTTCCTCGTCGTCACGCTCGGGCGCGGCGTCGGCCTCGGCATCGTCCTGGGCGGCGAGGTCTACCGCGGCCCGCACGGCGGCGCGGGCGAGTTCGGCCACGTGCTGCTCGACCCCCACGGCCCCGAGACGCGCTACGCCGCCCCCGGCACGGTGGAGGCGTTCCTTTCGGACGACGCCCTCATGCGCGAGGCCCGCCGCCGCGTCGCCGGCTTCCCCGACGACGGCACCGCCGAGCTCGTCGCCGAGCTGGCGCAGCGCGGCGACGCCGCCGCGGCCGCCGTGGTCGCCGACGCCGGCCGCGCCCTCGGCAGGGCGCTCAGCGTCCTGGTCAACGTGTTCGCCCCCAGCCTGATCGTCCTGAGCGGCGAGGGCATGCGGGCCGCCGACGTCATGCTGCCCGCCGCCCGAGACGAGCTCGGCCGCCTGTCCTTCGGCGACCTCGCCGACCGCGTCGAGCTCGCCGTCGAGTCCTGGGGCGACGACGCCTGGGCCCGCGGCGCCGCCGCGCTGGCCGCCAGCCGCTACCTCACCGAGAGCGCGATGTCCGCGAGAGGAGACTGACCCGACCCGTCCACCCCGGGCGGCGCCGCCGTCCGCACACCCACGCTGGCATCCAGGAGGATTCCATGAGGCTCATCCGCACCCTGACCGCCCTGCTCTTCGTCGCAGGTCTGGCGTTCGCCCAGACCACGGTGAACTACTACTCGTTCACGACCGACCAGGGCCACGTCGACGAGCTCGAGGCCCTGATCGCCGATTTCGAGGCGCAGAACCCCGGCATCGAGATCGAGTACACGACGGCCCCCTTCGACAGCTACTTCACCAAGCTGCAGACCGACTTCGCCGCCGGCAACCCGCCGGACGTGTTCGAGTTGAACTACGAGAACTTCGTGACGTTCGCCACGCGCGGCACCCTCGCTCCGCTCGACGCGCGGCTCGCCGCCGACCCCGAGGTCTCGGACGACACCTTCTACCCGGCCGCGCTCGACGCCTTCGCCTACGACGGCGTCCAATACGGCCTGCCGATCACCTTCTCGACGGTCGTGCTGTTCTACAACCAGGATCTCTTCGACGCCGCCGGCATCGCGTACCCCACCGACGACTGGACGTGGGAGGACGTCATGACGGCCGCCGAGGCGATCTCGGATCCGGCCGACCGCGTCTGGGGGATCTACCAGCCCGTGCAGTTCTGGGAGTTCTACAAGGTCGCGCAGGCGGCCGGCGGCGGCCTGCAGGTCGGCCCCGAGATCGTGATCGACTCGCCCGCGAACCGCGCCGCGCTCGACTACCTCGTCGGCAAGATCGAGGCCGGCGTCATGCCGACCGACGCGCAACTGTCGGGCATGGCCAACGAGGACCTCTTCCAGGCCGGTCAGCTGGGCATGCTCGTCTCGGGCATCTGGATGTTCGACCGCTTTTCCCAGGCCGAGTTCGCGTGGGACATCGTCGTCGAGCCCGGCGGCGAGCGCCGCGCCACCCACTTCTTCGCCAACGCCGCCGTGGTCGCCGCGGAGACCGACGTCGCCGACGCCGCCTACGCCTGGACCCGCTTCCTCGCGGCCAGCCCCGAGGTCGCCGCCGCACGGATCGAGAGCAACTGGGAACTCCCCGCGCTGTCGCTGTCGAACACCGAGGCCCTGAGCCCCTACCTCGAGCGCGGCGTCCCCGCCAACCGCGAGGCCGTCTTCGCCTCCCTGGCGTACGCCGTCACCCCGCCGGTCGTCGACCGCCAGCCCGAGCTGCAGGACGTCGTCAACCAGGAGCTCGAGGC
>Ga0180429_10004273_pt1 | contig 11451 bp, 5 predicted proteins | sample SS_ome_FD_132428 | JGI IMG/M metagenome (GOLD analysis project Ga0180429, IMG submission 132428) | Hypersaline lake sediment archaeal communities from the Salton Sea, California, USA - SS_1_S_1 metaG | ecosystem: Environmental > Aquatic > Non-marine Saline and Alkaline > Hypersaline > Sediment ... | reverse complement strand
TTGATCATTTGCGCCTCGCGGTCATCGACGGTGAGCCGCGTCTCGACGTAATTCGCGGCGGTGTTGTCGTAGCGCAGGCGGGGCATTGCCTCGGTGATTGCGTCCCATTCCTCCGGATAGGCCATTCGGATCGACCAGATGTCGGGCGCGAAGCTTTCCATCCAGAGGCCGTTCACCTGGATCAACTCGTGCCGGTCGAACAGAAAATGGGTCCAGCGGCCAACCGCGCGCGGCGTGAAATCGACGCCGTCGATATGCGTGAGATCACCGACCGCGGCCATGACTTCATTGGTGGCGAAGAGAAGTTCATTGAGCGGGTTGCGCACCAGAACGCGTTGGCCGGGGGCGAGCACCAGATTGCCCGCCTCCGGATTGCCGCCGAGCGCACCGGCGCGGATCCGCACCGGGCCGCGATGGGGCTGATCGGCCCTCGCTTCGCCCGCATCCGGCTCGCTGTAGATCACCGTTGACGTGCCCGCCCAGCGCACCGTTTGCAGCCCGTTGTCACGCGTCACCACCCGGTCACCGGGGCGAATGTCGCGCGCCAGGACCGAGCCACGCGCGGTTTCGATCACCGAGGCCTGCGCCACCCCGGAGGTGGCGAATTCCGGCATCGCGACCGGGCCAAGTGCAGAGAGAACCCCTGCGCGCTGATCGAGTGCGGCGGGCAGGTCGTTTTCGACGGCAGGCGATCGGAAATGCAGCATGGTTCTAATCCTGGACAGGAGCGGTTCAAATCTTCACTCCTCGCCACGCTACTCGGCAAAAGTGCCCGGATCATGAAAAGATTCCGGAAAATGCGACGCAACCTCGCAAGGCCGACCCGCCGAAAACCACTTGTTTTTGAAACCTGCGCCACATTTTTGCCCTGTTTCGCCACAATTGGCCACGCGCGCGCCCCGGCCCATCGTGCCGCTGTCACCGCCCGCCCGGAGACGCGAATCGCCTTGTTTTGAAGGATTTGGTAACTGTTCGCGAATTTGAAACAAACAGCAGCAAGGGCGAGATACTGTTGACTGTGGCGAAACGATGGCAATGGCAAGGCCAGCCGGCACGGCACCGCCCATTTGGTTAACGCGCTCGCCTCGCGACGTTCTGCCCCGCGCCGCGACCATGAGCGATCCTCCCGCGCATTCTCGTTTCCCCGAACCACCCCGGTTCATCCAAGATGACGCCTGCCTGTCGCGACGACCCGTCATGACCCGCGCATGGTGACGTGACGCGGGGGCGTCGAGGCGTTGTCGCCAAGCCGCAAGCGTGCTCCGGGCCCGGCCAAAACGAAAACAATCCCGCAGTTACCCGCGAGATTGTTTCAAAACCGGAAACGGCATGGCTTTCACCCCGCGAAAGCCGGCCACGGCGCAGACGCACCGGGGGCAGCCCCTCCCCTTTCCGGGTTGGGTCGCCCGCCGGGTTTTCCCGACGGGCGCGCTGCATTGTTACCGGACCAGCATCCGGGCTTCGTGCTTCTTGAGGATGCGCCGCGCCGCGGTGTAGTCCTCGAGCCCGTCCTGCGTCTCGAGTTCGGGGAAGAGCTCGAACAGTTCCTGACGCTGCGCGTTGCCGATGCCCTTGAGCGAGTAATCGCCCGGCTGGAAGCTTTCCGTCCACGCGCCGTCCGAAAGCACCACCTCGTGGTGTTCGAACATGAAGTGCACGTAGGTCACCCCCAGCGGCTCGACCGACATGATCCCCTTGTTGTCCACAAGGTGCTTGGCGGCGGCCAGAACCTCACGCTCGTCGAAATAGAGCGCGGTACGGTCGTTGGCCACCAGTACGCGGTGGTTCGGGCTCACCATCATGTCGCGCTCGGGCAAGCCGTTGCCCAGCGCGCCCGCGCGGATCAGCACCGGCCGCAGATGCTCGGAAGCCGTCAGTTCCTTGAAGCCGATCGGCTTGTGGCCCGCCCATTTGATCTCCTGGATCCCGTTGTCACGGGTGATCACCCGGTCGCCGGCCTTCAACTCCTCGACCCGCCGCTCGCCCTTCGGCGTCGCGATCATCGTCCCCGGCGTGAAGCAGGGAATGATCTTCTCGATCTCGAAGAACTCCAGTGTCCCGGTCGGATCGCCGTGCTCGTCGAAATAGGAGACAAAGCCGTCTTCCTGGTCCGGCGAAGTATAGGTGATCGTGTAGGAGCCGTTCGTCGGCACCGAGCCGGTGAGGTCGAGCGTATCCCAGTCGTCGCCGCCCTCGCCGCCATAGATCAGATCGCCGGCGTTGACGTTGACGAAGGTGTCGCGGTCGTCGCCGCCATACATCGTGTCGTCGCCGGGGCCACCGCTGATCGTGTCATTGCCCTCGCCGCCTTCGATGACATCGTCACCTTCATCGCCGAAGAGCAGATCGTCGCCATGGCCGCCGAGGATCGTGTCGTCGCCCTCGCCGCCATGGATGGTGTCGTTGTCGATGCCGCCGTCGATATAGTCGTCGCCCTCGTCGCCATAGAGCAGATCGGCGTCGTCCTGGCCGAAGATGGTATCGTCACCTGCGCCGCCATGGATCACGTCGATGCCGTTGTCGGGCCGCGGGTCGATATCGTCGGGGATGTTGAGCGGATCGAGGCTCAGATCCGGGCCGAGACCGCCGTAGATCAGATCGTCGCCGTCCCCGCCATGGATCTCGTCGGAGCCGTGGCCGCCGATGATGGTGTCATCGCCATCGCCGCCGTGGATCAGGTCGTCGTCGAGCCCGCCGTCGATGTAATCATCGCCCGCCCCGCCATAGATCGTATCGCGGTCGTCGCCGGTGAAGATGGTGTCATTGCCATCGCCGCCGTCCACGAAATCGCGGTCGTCTTCCTTGTCGGTGTCTTCCGGCAGGATCGTCAGGTAGCCGTAATCCGTCATCGGGTTGGAACCGGAGGTGTCGATATAATCGTCCCCCGCACCGCCATAGACCGTGTCGGACCCATCGCCGCCGATGATCGTGTCGTCGCCGTCGCCGCCGAAGATCAGATCGTCGCCGTCGCCGCCGTCGATATAATCGTCACCGAGACCGGCCATCACCGTGTCGTTGCCGTCACCGGCAAGGATAATGTCATCCTCCGGCCCGCTGCCGGGGAAGATGTTGTCGCCCGCATCGACCATGTCGCCTTCCGGATCGCCGGTGTAGTTCACGTCGATCAGGTCGTCGCCATCGGTGCCGGACACGATCCCGTCGTTGACCAGCAGGGTGACCACCGCACTGTCGGTGCCGCCGTTGCCATCGGAGATGGTGTAGTCGATCGTGGTCTCGCCGAAGAAATCGGTGTCCGGCGTGAAGGTGATCGTTCCGTCCGGGTTGATGTCCACGGTCCCGTCCGGGCTGGTCGCGGAGATCACCGTCAGTGGGTCGCCATCGACATCGCTGTCGTTCGCCAGAACCGCGATCACCACGGGCGTGTTGATCGGGGTCTTGGCGGAGTCATCCTCCGCCACCGGATCGTCGTTCACCGGGGTGACGTCTATGTTCACCGTCGCCGTGTCGGTGCCACCGTTGCCGTCAGACACCGTGTAGGTGAAACTGTCGGGCCCGTTGTAGTCGGGGTCAGGCGTGTAGGTGAAGGTGCCATCGCCATTGTCGATGACCGTGCCGTTCGCCGGATCGGTGAAGTCGATCACCGTCAGGCTGTCGCCGTCCACATCCGTGTCGTTGCCCAGCACGTCGATCACCACCGGCGTGTCTTCCGCCGTGGTCGCGTCGTCGTCGCCCGCCACCGGATCGTCGTTCACCGGGGTCACCTCGACGCTCACCGTCGCGGTATCCGTCCCGCCGTTGCCGTCCGAGACCGTGTATTCGATCGTGGTCGGACCATTGAAGTCCTGATCCGGCGTGAAGGTCAGCGTGCCGTCGGGGTTGATCTCCACCGTGCCGTTCGGGCTGGTCGCCGAGATCACCTCCAGGTCGTCGCCGTCCGGGTCGCTGTCATTGGCCAGCACGTCGATCACCACGGAGGTGTCCTCGTCGGTCACCGCATCGTCGTCCACCGCCACGGGGGCTTCGTTCTGCGGATCGGTGAGGATCTCCTCGATCTGGCTGAAGCTCAGCGTGGAACCGTCTTCGAAGGTCACCGTGCCCTTGTAGGCCCCCTCATCGGTATCGTCTTCGGTCTGGTCGATGGTTACCTTGCCTGCGCCGCGCAGGTCGAGCACGTCGTGGTCGGTGGTGTCGTCCGGACCGTTGCCACCGACGATCACGTCGCCCGCCCCGTCCTCGGCGCTGGAGACGATGAAAACATCGTTGCCGCCCTCGCCATACATCACGTCGGCCCCGGCACCGCCGATGATCGTATCATCGCCGTCCTCGCAGGCCTCGCCGTCTGGCGCGGTGGTCTCGAAGGTCACATCAGAAACCCAGATTGCCTGGTCGGTGGCCTCGCCGTTCTGGTAGAGAATCTCGATCCGCGCCACCGGGCCCGCGATCGCCACTTCCACCGAGCCGAGCCCGTTGTCAGGGCCAAGGCTGCCGGTGTCCGACGAGGTGCCGGTAACGGTATTGCCGTTCACGTCCTGCACGCCGGTGGGCGTGAGAACGACGTCCACCTCGTTGCCGTCGGAATCGTAGGCAAGAATGGTCACCCGGTCGATGTGGTCGTCGTGGCTGTACCCGGTATCGACATCGTTGAGGCGGAAGAAGACGTTCTGCACCTCGTCGCCGTATGCCCCGTCGGTCGCCGAGAAGGCCAGCGTGGTGAGCGAGGTATCTTCGAAGCCACCATCGCTGCCGATGCCGTAGAGCATCAGGCTGGAATCGGGATCGAGCCCTTCGCCCGCCTCGGAATAGACCGTATCATTGGAGATCGATGCCGTGGCACCTTGGTCCAGCGAGTTGAAGGCGATGTTCACGTTCACGCCGCCGGCATCGTAATCGGTCGATCCGCCCAGCTGGGTGCCATCGGCCGCCACGTTTTCCCAGACCAACGCCTTGGCCACTCCCGGCGCGCCGGGGGTGCCGGGGGTGCCGGGACCGTAATCGCCATAGATCGTGTCGTTGCCTTCGCCGCCCATCAGCAGGTCGTTTCCGGCGCCGCCGTAGATGAGGTCATCGCCGTCGCCGCCGTCGATCGTGTCGTCGCCGCCCTCGCACGCCGCCCCGCCATCGCTCACCTCGACATCGAAGAACACGTCGGTGACGTTGATGCCGCTGTTGTTGTAGCCGTCCTGATCGTGCTCGATGACGATCCGGGCCACCGGGCCCGCGATCTCGACGAGCATTGAGTATTCCGGCGCGTCATCATCGAGGTAGCCGCCCTTGCTGTCGGCGGTATCGGCCCCCGGCACGCTGTCGGTATCGAGCAGGGTCAGCTTGCTGCCGCCTGTGAGTTCCACGGGGATCTTGTTGCCGTCGGAATCAAAGGCGGTGATCTTCACCACGCCGTCGCCATCGATATCGTTCACGCGGAACGAGACGTTCGAAACCGGGTCCGAGAAGGCCAGCTGGTAATCACCCTCGTTATGCTTGCCGTTGGTCACGCTTTCGAAGGAACTGGTGGTGTTCACCGGGTCGCCGTCGTCGTCGATCCCGTCGACATTCTGGCTGGAGGTTTCAAACCGGCTGACGGTGTGGCTGGATTCGTTCAGGATCGAGAAGGTCACATCGACATTGCCGGTGTCCTGGGTGAAGCCGTTGGCATTGTGGCCATTGCCGAAGTTCGGCGCGTCGGACCAGTTGAGGCTTTCGCGCACGGTGGTGCTGCCGCCGCCTGTGGCTCCATCGTCGCCATAGATCGTGTCGTCGCCCGCGCCACCGTCGATCAGATCGTCACCACTGCCCCCGAAGACGAGATCGTCGCCCTCGCCCGCGAGCACGGTGTCGTTGCCCGCTCCGGCCACGATCACGTCGTCATCTTCGCCCTTGCCAGGGAAGATATTGTCGCCCGCGTCGACCATGTCGCCGTCCGGGTCGCCATCGTAGCCGAGGTCGATCAGGTCGTCGCCCGCGGTGCCTGAAACGATCCCGTCGCTGGTGTCGTCCACCGCGTTGAAGCCCATGTCGGTGATCTTGATGTAGCCCGACTCGTGATCGCTCTCGCCGTTGTCGTGAATGATGACCAGCTTCACGATGGGTCCGGCCACCGAGACCGTCACACCCTCGTCGTGCAGTTTCGCCCCGCCGTCGATGGTGTTGCCGCTCACCGTCTGCCCCGCCTGCAGATCGGAGAACTCGACATCCACGAGATTGCCGTCGGCGTCGTAGGCCAGAACCGTCACCTTGTCGTCGTGAAACCAGCCTTGATCGATGTCCTTGATCTGGAAGTTGACGTCCGTCACCGCGGTATCGAAGGTGATGATCGCCTCGACCGGCTCCTTCACATCATCGGATTTGAGCTCGCCATACTTGAGCTTGAATTGTTCACCGTCGTTCTTCGGCGTGGAAACCGTCACCCCGACAGGATCACCGCCGGATGACGACGACAACATGGCCGACCCGTCCGAGCCGGTCAGATCCCAGTCCAGAAGGTAGTCGCCATAAGGTGTGTAGGAGGTCGAATGGGTCATCTCAAAGGTTCCCTTGCTCAAATCCGCGGCGGGCGGTGGAGGCTGTTACGTCACGGGGGCGGATGGAAAGGTTGGCCGAGGTCATTGGCCAGCACAGGTGCTGTTGAGGTTTGCGAACCCGGAGCATGAGCAGGCCGAAACGCCCCGCGAGAGTCGCGGTGCAGATCCGGTCGATGTCCATCGAAGACAGCATGTCTTTTTCTTCCCCTCGCAGCACTACGCCCGGTCGGGAGCGATGCCCGGCCACGGGATGCCACACGTCCGACCAACCGGCCCATCCGTTCAAGGGATCGAGAGGGGCTAGAGATACCCCTGCCCGCGCAGCACGATGAACCCCCCGATCCATCGCCTTCGCGAACCTGCGCGCCCGCCACTGGCGGCTAAACGGCGCACACCCCAATCCCACGGCAGACCGTGGTTTTGGTGCGGCCGCCCCCGTGGCCTGCAAACATCACCCCCCAGTTGGGCAGTCTCGAGATTACTCCCAACCAAATGGCGAAAAAAGGGAATTCTGACGAAAAAACGGCGACGAGCTGTCCAAAATAGTTAACGCGCTATCTTTCTAGGCCCCCGAATCGGACGCGATCTCAACATGATTGTTTCCATACCGCGAACGACTTCCACCCAAGGGCGAGCCGCCACAGAGCACTCGCCGCAAACCATCCACAGAAAGCACCAGTTTTCCACAGAATCCCCCTCCGGAACCGGGAATACAGCCGGAAAGATAGTTTCCCCTGCGTGAACAAGGTTGTGAAATCAGACCGTGAACGAACTGGGGCGCAATTGAGATGCATTTGCCCAAATTCGGACATCTTTGACGTTTTCCCAATCGCTCCAATCAGGGTGATTCTTACCAATCGGTGCATTTTCGGGAACACCGAGAGTCCGAGACCCGAATCGTCCACCTGCCGCGCACAAGGTCAATCCGGCCCCGCCGTGCCGCGCGGAAAATTCTGTCGGGCACTGCAGGAGGATTCCTGTTAGGCTCGACGGGATTGAACAGAAGGCGAGGAGATTACCATGTGGGATTTCTCATTTGGACGCAGCATCGCGGTGATGATCCAGACGATGCCCTTCGTGCTCTTGCGCATGGCGGTCTATTTCGGCGCGGCGTTGGCATGGGTTCTGGTCACCGGCACCGGCGCGGGGATCGGCTGGGGCATCGGCGCACTCGGTGACGAGGGGTTCCGCGCCTCCGCCACCTTCTTCGGCGGATTGACCGGCTTCGGGATCGTCGCGGTCGTGATGTATTGGCTGCGCGAATACATCCTCTACATGGTCAAGGCCGGGCATATCGCGGTGATGGTCGAGTTGATCGACAACCGCCCGATGCCCGAGGGTCGCAGCCAGATCGGCCACGCCCAGGCAATGGTGCGCGAGCGTTTCGGCGAGGCCAGCGTGCTGTTCGCGCTCGACCAGCTCATCAAGGGCGTGCTGCGGGCGGTTACCGGGCTGATCCGCGGCGTGTTCACGCTGCTGCCGGTGCCCGGAATGCGCCAACTCATCACCATCCTGCGCGCCTTCCTGAGCGTGGCGGTCGGCTTCATCGACGAGGTGATCCTCGCCTATGGCATGCGGATCCGGGCCACCGATCCATGGGCTTCGGCCCGCACCGGGCTGGTGCTCTACGCGCAGAACTACAAACCGATGCTGAAAAACGCGGCCTGGATCACCCTGTTCGTCTATGGTCTCGCGGCGATCCTGTTCTTCGTGATGCTGGCGCCCGCGGCGCTGATCTCCAACCTTTATCCCGGCGGCATGTCGGCGATGGGGGTGGTGATCGCGATCATCCTCGCCTGGTCGGTCAAGCAGGCGCTGCTGGAGCCGCTGGCGGTGGCCTGCCTGCTGCAGGCTTATTTCCGGACCATCGAAGGCCAGACCGCAAACCCCGAGTGGGAGGAAAAACTCGAGGGGCTTTCAGACAAGTTCCGCAAGATCAAGGACCGGGCGGCACCGGCCCGCGCACCTTCGGCCTAGGCCGTGCCGCCTCGTTGTCCGGACACCGGGGTGCATCTTGGCGTCGCGCCGATCCGGCGTGCGCCAGGATGGTTTCCGATGGATCAATTGCAGGGCACCGCTTGGCAGAAACTCCAAGACTTACGGATTCGGCCAAGCCGACATATGCTTCCGAACCAATCACGTGCCCAACCGTGGCAGCGCGCCCAGGACCCGCCCGAAACGCAGGCAGAGGGGCCTCCCATGCGTTCGCTGCCGTGGCACCCGCTTGAGGCGCGCGGGAAACGCCCTTCCCATAAACCATCACGCTTGACCATCTTAAACGGTCAGGTGACTTTCAGGATATCCGCAGGCCACTTGGGGTATGACGGCTCAGCAGAAAGGACCACTGATGATACATTGCATGATCGACGCGATGCGGCGCACCGCACTGGCGAGTGTTGCGGGGGCGATGGTCGCCGCGCTGCCGCTGGCGGCAACCGCTCAAGAGAAAACGCCGATGGATCCCCGACTGACCACGCCCGGCGTGCTGACGGTCGGCACCGGCGATCCGGTCTACCCGCCGTGGATGCTCAACAACGATCCCGCCGGTGGCGAAGGGTTCGAGAACGGCCTGGTCTATGCGCTGGCCGAAGAGATGGGGTTCAGCCGCGATCAGGTGGTCTGGATCGGGCAGACGTTCGATCAGGCCATCGCGCCGGGGGCAAAGCCCTATGATTTCGCGATCCAGCAGATTTCCGTCACCGAGCCGCGCAAGCAGATCGTCAGCTTCAGCCAGGTCTATTTCCAGCCTGACAAGGCGATCATCGCCCTGCCCGGCACCGATGCGGAAACCGCCGCCAGTTTCGAAGACCTGAAGGCCCTGCGCTGGGGCGCGGTGATCGGTACGACCGATAACGACTACCTGGTCAATATCCTCGGCATCTCCGATGCGGCGATCTACAATGAACAGGTTGACGTGTTCCAGGCGCTGCAGGCAGGCCAGATCGACGCCACCCTCGCCTCGCTGCCCACCGCGCTCTACATGACTGCGGTTCAGGTGCCCGAGGCAGGCATCGTGGCCCTGCTGCCGGCCGACGAGAACGACAATGGCCACGGCCTGCTGTTCGAGTTCGAAAGCCCCCTCGTGCCTTGGGTCGATGAGGCGCTGAGCGCGATCATCGAACGCGGCGTGGTGGACGAGTTGATCGACACCTATCTCGTGGCCAACCCGGACCTGGCGATCATCAGCGAATGACCGACGAAAAGCCCGCCGACGCGGGCGCGCATCACCGTGCGCGGCGGGGTCCGCCCCCGCCGCCGCCCCGCCGCGGTTTCGACTGGCGCACGGCGGCGATGCCGACCGCAATCGCATCACTCAGTGTCATCGTTGTCTTCGGCTTCATGGCATGGGCCGTGACCTCGGCCGAGCAATGGCCGCGGATCAAGCTGCAGTTCTTCAACCTCGATGCGATGATCGCTGCCTTTCCCCGCGTCCTGCAGGGGTTCTGGGTCAACATGCAGGTCTGGCTGACGGTGCTGGCCTGCATCCTGATCTGGGCGCTGGTGCTGGCCGTTGTCCGGTCGCTGCGCGCGCCCTGGTTCGCGCCCTTCCGGTTGATGGTGGTGATCTATATCGACATCTTCCGCGGTGTGCCGGTCCTGCTTCTGGTGCTCCTGTTCGGTTTCGGCATCCCGGCGCTGAACCTGGCGGGCCTGCCCAATTCGGGCCTGTTCTGGGGCTCGGTGGCGATGGTGCTGAGTTATGCGGCTTATGTGGCCGAGATCTACCGCTCCGGCATCGACGCGGTGCACGAGGGCCAGCGCGCGGCGGCGAAATCGCTCGGCCTAAGCGAATGGCAGACGCTGCGCTACGCAATCCTGCCGCAAGCTCTGCGCAATGTGGTGCCCGCGCTGATGAACATCGTCGTGGCGCTGCAAAAGGATGTGGCGCTTCTGTCGGTGATCGGGGTGCGCGACGCGGTGCGCGAAGCGCAGATCTATACCGCCTCCACCTTCAACTATTCTTCGCTGATCGTGGCAGCAGGCCTGTTCCTGCTCGCCACCATCCCGATGGCCCGACTGGCCGATTACCTGACGCGGCGCGACCGGGAACGGCGCCTGCAACTGGCGGGCTGAGCACATGACCACACCGATGATCGAAATCGACAACGTCACCAAGTATTTCGGTGACAAGCTGGTGCTGGACCGCGTGAGCCTGCGGGTGAACCCGCACGAGGTGGTCTGCCTGATCGGGGCCTCGGGTTCGGGAAAGTCCACGTTGCTGCGCTGCGTGAACCGGCTGGTCGAACATGACTACGGCACCATTCGCCTCGACGGCGTGCCGGTGAACGACCCGAGCTTTGGCAAGACCGGGCTGCAAAAGCGCACGGGCATCGTGTTTCAGTCCTACAACCTGTTCCCGCACATGACGGTGCTCGACAACATCACGCTGGCGCCCCGCCGCATAGATGGCCAGCCCCGCGCCGAGGCCGAGGCGCGCGGACGCGAGGTTCTGGCGCGCTTCGGCATGGACGGTTTCAGGGCCTCCTATCCCGAACAGCTTTCGGGCGGGCAGCAACAGCGTGTCGCCATCGCCCGCGCGCTGATGACCCGGCCCGATGTGCTGCTGCTTGACGAGATCACGGCGGCACTGGACCCGGAACTGGTGGGCGAGGTGCTGGCGATCATCCGGGGGCTGAAAGACGAGGGGATGACGATGATGATCGTCACGCACGAGATGGGGTTCGCGCGCGATGTGGCCGACCGGGTGGCGTTTCTCGACGGCGGGGTCATCCTCGAGGAAGACAGGCCCGAACGCCTTTTCGGCGATCCGCAAGAGGCGCGCACACGCACCTTCCTGCAACGCATCATCGCGTCGGGAAGGCTTTGAACCTCACGCTTTTTTGGGGTTTGCATGCTCCGCCCCGGTTCAACGGCGACCGTGGCGGCCGGGGCGATGCCGCCTTCGATGAGGTCGGCTCATTGCGCGGGCAGAGACTGTCGGCGAGCGAGGCGCCGACGCGGCAGCCAGATC
>Ga0180429_10004271_pt1 | contig 11452 bp, 8 predicted proteins | sample SS_ome_FD_132428 | JGI IMG/M metagenome (GOLD analysis project Ga0180429, IMG submission 132428) | Hypersaline lake sediment archaeal communities from the Salton Sea, California, USA - SS_1_S_1 metaG | ecosystem: Environmental > Aquatic > Non-marine Saline and Alkaline > Hypersaline > Sediment ... | reverse complement strand
CTCATCGCTGAGGAAAACGATCCGCGTGGCGGCAGTCCCTTCCCTGTAGGCGCTATCGTACCAGACGTCGTCGATCTTGAAGAAAGTCTTGTCGCCGATCTGGCGAATCGTCCGGGCCACGTTGAGAGCGCGGCCCAGATCGCTGTCCGCCTCCTCGTGCGCACCGCCGGCGCGCAGTTTCTTGAGTTCCTTGCTCGTGTCGACCGCTCCCTTTCCCGTGGTGACGCCGAAAGTCTCGGGAGCCTGGTCCAACGCTTCGCCCGCCGCGGGGAGCCGCCTCCCCCGTTCGCCCCACTGCCGCATGGGCGAGGGGGCGTCGTGGGCAAGATTTTCGTCTTCCATGACGAGCAGGGCGGTGTAGGGAGTGACGATTCCGAACTCACTGGCCAGAGCGATGATCTCGTCAACCACCTCGCGCTCGGGGCCCGATGGTTTTTGGCCTGCGGCGACGTTGACACCCTTGAGCCGAAGCTGGTCGAGGAGGTAGCCGATCTTGGTTGTTGCCCAGAGACGCGGAATGGCGGCGTGTTCCTTCGAGACCTCGGCAAAGGTGCACTCGTAAACGAATTCCTTGGCCTTCTTGTTGACCATGCCCATGAGCCTGACCGCCCGCGAACCCGCTCCTTTGTAGCGACCGTGAATCACGAGCTGCGATCCACGAAAGAGGTCTGGCAGACGGGGCGGAAAGAGGTCAAAAGTCTCGATGCCGTCGATGGCGATTTTCACATCGGACATGACGGGCGAGGCGATTTTTTCGTAGAACGCCGAGACCCTGACTTCGATGTTCTCGTCGGGAGCAACGTAAATGCGCTCGCCGCGATTATCGAGGGCGAGCGTGTCGAGAAGGTGGGTGTTGACATCGTAACCGACGCCAAAGGCGAAAAGCCGCGTCGAGGGGCCTGCCAAGGTCCGGGCGAGAGATGCGAGCTCCTCGGCCTTCTGCAAGTTGCCCACCGTGGGAAGGCCATCGGTGAGAAAAACGACCATAAATGGCCTGCTCTCCGCTGCCTCTTGATCTTGAAGACCCAGTGCTTCCTCGAGGGCGGCCTGGATGTTGGTTCCGCCGCCGGCATTCATGGCGCTGATAAAACGGAGCGCCTCGTCCACGAGATCGCTCGTGGCCGGCTGCAGTTCTTGCCGGAACTTGCGCGCCCCGGTGGCGTAGGAAACGATGTTGAATCGGTCCTTGGCGTTGAGACTCTTCACGCAGAAGGCGAGGGCCGCCTTGGCCTGATCGATCTTCCACGGCTTTTTGTCCGGTTCCTTCATACTCCCCGAGGTGTCGATCACGAAGACCACATCCTTGTCGACCACGTCGGCGCCTGTGGACGCCTGCTTGGGGGTGACAAAAAGAGAAAAGTACCCGTCCTCGCCCCGGCGGCGGAACGAGGCGAGATTGGCTCCGAAATCCTCGTCCGACAGGGAATAGTAGAGGATAAAATCCTTGTTCGGCGTCACGTTGCGTTTCTCGTAACCGACGATGGCGTTGTGATCGCCACTGCGCACCACGTCGACGGCATGGGAGGGGGAAAAGACGGTTTTGAGGGGACGTTTGCTTTCGAGCTTGACCGAGATCGCCACCTCGTCGAGCGGCCGGGAGGAGAACTTCTCCGTTGAGAGCGGATAGCGATAGATCGACAGCCCGGCGTCGGCGCTCACCGTTTCCGAGTAGGTGATCTTGATGCGCTTCTCGCCCCTCGGTTCGATGGGAAAGATGCGCATGCGGAAGAGGCGTGTCCCCATATATTCGAGAATGGCCGGATCTTTCATGCGGCGCACGATGTCGGTGTAGATCTTGACCGCCTCGTCGCGGGGAAGGATCTCGCCCTCCACCTCCTGGCCGTCGATCCACATGCTCATCTTCGAGATCGCCGCCTTTTCGGGCAGGGGAAAGATGTACGTCCCCTCGAGGCGCAGCTTGTTGGGGTTGACAAAAACCTGATCGACGGTGGTCGTCGCAAAATGGTCGCGGATCGCCGTATCCACGTGGTGATATCTCACAGAAAGTGGGGTTGGCGTGACGCCCTGCCGGGGAGGGTGGAGAACGATGAGCCCATCGGCGCGGGCCGCTGACGGGCCGAACAAGAAAAGAAATAACGCCGCTAAGAAGAGCTTGATTGATCGATCCATCCCAGGGGTCCCTCCATTCGGGTTCACGATTCGGTCATCCCGGAAAACGCTCCGTTTCCAGTGGCACTGTTAGATCAACTCGGGTTGATTAAGTTCCCCACCGTAAAAAAAAGACCCAATTGAGCCACGGGGCGTTCAATCGCCGAAGAGATTCCCCAGCTTGCCCAGAACCGATCCCTCGCCCTTGCTGCTCCCGCCCGCGCTCGGCGCGCTGGCGATGATCCGGTCGGCCATGCGCGAGAAGGGCAGACTCTGGAGCCACACCGTGCCGTTCCCTCTCAGGGTGGCCAGAAAAAGCCCTTCGCCGCCGAAGACCATCGTCTTGAGGCTACCGGCGCGTTCGATCGAGTACTCGACGCCGGGCGTGAATCCGACGAGACATCCCGTGTCGACGCGGAGCGTCTCGCCCGCCAGTTCCCTGCGGATGATCGTGCCGCAGGCATGGATGAAACAGAGGCCGTCGCCGCGCAGTTTCTGAAGGATAAAACCCTCGCCGCCGAAGAATCCCGCCCCGAGACGCTTGTTGAAGGTGATGGTGATCTCCGTCCCCATGGCGGCGCAAAGAAAGGCGTCTTTCTGGCAGATCACCTCTTCGCCGATGGCGGCCATGTCGACGGGGATGATCTTTCCGGGGTAGGGCGACGCGAACGCCACGCGGCGCTTGGCGCCCCCATCGTTGGTGAAGTGGGTCATGAAAAGCGATTCGCCGGTGATCATCCTCTTTCCGGCGCTGAAGAGCTTGCCCATGAATCCCTCTTCCGGCTTGGAGCCGTCGCCCATACGGGCCTGGAATGTGATCTCCTCCTCCATGTAGTTCATGGCGCCCGCCTCGGCGATGACCGTTTCGCCGGGATCGAGTTCCACCTCGACCATCTGCATGTCGTCACCGATGATCTCGAAGTCAACCGTGTGGCACCGCATGGTGTCCCTCCCTTTTCATGTCACGTTTCGGTATTAAAGAAATCGGTAATAAGAAAACGGCCCTCGCAGGCCGTTTTCCTTCTTGGTTGCGCTTTGATTTCAACTTTTCTAATGCTCGTATTCGTGCGCCAGGTCTAATGATCCCGGCAGTCTAGGAGGTAACGAGGGTTTCTGCAGCATGCTCCTCGACAGCAATAATCCTTTCGTAAGGAGTTCCTACCTTATCGAAGAGACCGGCCAGTTCTTCCTTTGATGACGCCGTCCAGCAACACATGCCGAATCCTTCTTCCCAGTTGAGGTAGGAGCGTTCGAACGAAGCACCGCTTCCCCTTGAAGCGTTGACGACGTCGGCTCATCCCTTTTTGAGTTCGGCTTCCGACATGGTCGGCATGGTGATCACAAACTTCATAATGCACCTCCGCTGTTAGAGAAATTCTGAGTCGATCCCGGCCCCAACCAGGCCTTTTAGGATCATTCAGTAATATTACTGATAGTCGATTCTACACAGAAATCAAGTTATTCTCCGATGATTTTGACCAGTACCCGTTTACGACGCCGGCCGTCGAACTCACCGTAGAAGATCCTTTCCCACGTTCCGAAATCGAGGCGCCCGGCGGTGATCGCCACGACCACGTCGCGGCCCATGACGCTCCGCTCGAGATGGGCGTCGGCATTATCCTCTCCCACGTTGTGGGCGTAGGACGCCACCGGCTCGCGGGGGGCGAGATCTTCGAGCCACTTTTCCATATCCTGATGGAGTCCCGACTCGTCGTCGTTGATGAATACGCTCGCCGTGATGTGCATGGCGTTGACCAGACAGAGCCCTTCGCGCACACCGCTCTGACGGACGAGGTCTTCCACCGCGTCGGTGATATTGATAAACCCTCGGCGGGAGGGAACCTCGAACCAGAGGTACTCGGTCAGTGATTTCACGTCATTTCTCCTTTCTATTATCGAAAGCCGCAACGAGGGACGCGACGAGATCGGGATCTTCGGCATTGGCGAATGTCCAGAGCGACGGTGCTTTCACGAGCGCCCGCAGGCGGGCAAGAGATGGGGCGTAGTACCCTCTCGGCTGCACCGCTGCCGCTCCCCAAGGCTCCGAAAAGCATTCGGTCCAACTCTCCATCGACTCCAATCCGGCGACAAAGAAGATCTCGGGATCGAGGAGCGCCGCGTAGAGCGCTGCCTGCGCGGCGCAGGGACCGCGGCCGATCACACCCACCGCGGGGACGCGCCGCTTCATGACGGCCGCCGCACAAAGCGCGTCCCATCCCTGGGCAAAGGGGATCGCCGTGCCGAGGTAGGCCATGAGGCGCCCATCGATCTTTTCGAACTCCCCCGTTCCGCGCACGTCGACGGCGAAACATGCGAATCGGGCGTCCAAAAGTGCGTCGACCGGCATCGATCGCAGGGCGTCGTGCTTGCCACGATCGGAGAGGACGATCACCGCACCGCGACTTTCGCCGGGCGGAAGCTTCACGATGCCGGGGATCGTCAATCCCGGCTCCGATTGGAAACAGAGCGCCTCGCCCTGTCCGGACAGAGGGTGCGACTCGATCGCCGAAGGAAAAATGTCCCTGTCGGGAAGGCCGCCATTGAGAGCGATGAGGCCTTGCAGGCGATCCTCCCTGTCTGAACAAGATTGCGCCGCGGCGATTTCGACCATGGTCAGAGGCCGTTCGGGAGCGACGGGGAGACAGAGAAACTCGGCCGCGTCGACGGGCGCCGTGGCGATCGGGCCCTCTGGAACGGCCTCTCCAACACCGGTCCCCTTGAGATGCTCCATAAAGAATCCGAGCGCAGTCTCACGCATGGCACGATTGTAATCGTGGCCGCTTTCGAAAATCTTCCAACGGGCGTTTTTCTTCGCATCGAAAAGGGACCAGATTTTTTCGATTTTCTCTCCCGTCCGCCGCGTGCCTTCGGGCGGAAATTCCCGATCGTTGCTCGCGCCGATGACCAGAACCGGCGCCGGGGCGCGGATGGCGAGGACGTCGGAACGGTCGCCGATCTGGAGAACGCCCGGCACGTGGTTGCACGCGCAGCCGTTGTGGGGATTCACCTCCAGACTGGCGGCGTAGCAGACGGGCACGGCACAGGTGAAACGCTCGTCGGCGGCGAAGGCATAGAGAGTGGCGAGTCCGCCGCCCGACGCCCCGGTGAGGCCGACGCGGGAAAGATCGGCCTCCGGCCGCGTGGCGAGATAGTCGAGGCCGCGCATCAGGTCCCAGACATAGATGGTCGTGGCGTTTGTCGCGCCCTGGATGAGAGCAATGTCGAAATGGCTTCCCGCCCAGCGGCGTTCGATGAGCGCGTCCCCCTCGAAACTCTCCCCCGGTGAGTCGACGACGAGTGCGACGAATCCGGCACGGGCCTGGGCGATGGCCCGTTTCTGCACGCGCGGCTCCATCTTCTTGTCGCGCCAGTGGCCGTGAGGATTGACGATCACGGGGAGCGGCCGCTCCGGCGCGGCGTCGGGGAGATAGAGATGAGCGGTGACCTGAAATCGGGGACGGCTCTCGTAGACTATTTTCTCCACACGATAACCATCACCCTCGATGAGGCCGGTCACCCGGGCGTTGAGCGGTGTCCGTTCGGGAAGAGGATCGAGACCGAGGCAGCGCATCAACTGATTCTTTTGCGCCGCCCGTTCCTTCTCGAAGGCCTCGCGCGTCGGCGGAATCGGGCGGGCGGCGGCGGCCTTGACTTTCTTTTCGAGAAAGGACTGCAACAGGGCCGGCGCCTTTCGGCCGAGCAGATGGGGAATCGTCTCGGCCTGGTCCCCGTCGCCGGCCGCTCCTCCACTCAAGAGGAAAAAGAAGAGCAGTACTTCGGCGATCATCCCGCAACCACCTTGACGAGCACCTTGCGCGTCCGGGGGCCGTCGAAATCGCAGAAATAGACGCCCTGCCAGGTTCCGAGCTGCATCTGGCCTCCTTCGACGGGAATGACCGCCGTGGCACCCATGAGGGACGCCTTCACATGGGCGGCGCTGTTCCCCTCGGCGTGGGCATAACCCGCCTCCCAGGGCACGACGCGGTCGAGCACGGCGGCCATGTCGCTTTTCACCGACGGATCGGCATTCTCGTTGATGGTCACGCCCGCCGTGGTGTGCGGCACGTAGACGTAGCACAGGCCGCTTTCCACACCGCTCTTCGCCACCACGTCGCCCACGTGGGCGCTGATGTCGACGAAATCGGTGCGCCCCCCCGTGCGGATCGAAAGACGCTGGGAGATCATGGTCCCTCCTTTGTCGAAAAAGTTTAGAGGCTCGAGAAAGTCTTCTTGATGAACGCCACGTCGTCGTCGCTGAGCGGACTGCCCGAGGCGGAGACATTCATCTCCACCTGAGCCGCATTCCTGAATCCGGGAATGACGACAGCCCTTTCCGATTTGTGGAGGCTGTTCTGAAGCGCCATGCGCACCAGATCGCCCGTCGATCGGCCAAATCGCTCTTTGAGCGCGACCAGTGCGTCGTCGAGTTTGACCAGCCCCTCCGGCGTGAGCCACTCGTTGCGCAGCCGGTTGTCTCCGCTTTCGAAAACCGGTGGATCTTCAGACGAGTACTTGCCGAGCAGCGCCCCCTGGGCGAGCGGGCCAAAGACCACCATTCCGAGGTCGTGGGCGTCGGCCCAGCCGAATAGGTCACTCTCGGGATCATCCCAATCATGAAAAAGAGCATTGTGCTTGAACTGAAGAACGTCGGGCTCCACCGTGGGGCAGACGCGCACAAAATCGTCAAAGGCGTATCCCGACTGGCCGATAAAGCGCACCTTGCCCTCGTCCCGGAAGCGGTGCATCAGTTCCGCCGCCTCGTCGAGATAGAGATCGTCCGGCCCGAAATCACAATTGTGAAAGTAATAGATATCGACATGGTCGGTGCCGAGGTTGTAGAGACTCGTTTCGAATTGCTGCCGGATTTTCAGCGGATGAAGGCGGTGAGGGGCGCTCCCCTCGAGCCAGCCGACCTTGGTGCCCACGATCACGCTGTCCCGGGGAACGTCGTCGAGAAAAGCCCCGAGAAGACGTTCCGAGTGGCCATTGCCGTAGATGTCGGCCGTATCGAAGTGGTTCACACCGAGTTCGAAGCCGCGTCTCAAGCCAGCGAGCGACTGCTCATCGTCGGCGCCCTGCCAGCCGGCCGAAATGTCGCGCACGAAGTTCAGACCGCCGATCGTCCAGCAGCCGAGGCTCACCTCCGAAACTTTCAGACCGGTTTTTCCCAGACGGCGATACTCCATGATTTCTCCTTATTCTATGAGCGGGAGTATGTCTTGATCTCTTTTGCGCCAATGATAGCCTGACGGGATCGGTTTTCACAGAGTCCCCGAAACAGGGCCTTGCAAAAAGTCACAGCCATCCGCCCGTCGGTCGACATAGGAAAGGCGAATCATGAAAAAATCTCCACTTCGATTTGTCGTGCTCTTCATTCTTCTTTGTTCCCCCTCAATGGGAGAGGAGACGATTGCCGATCGAGAACGAACAGGGCCGGACGCACTCGACGAAGCCCTCGACCTCGTGGGAATGGCGCGCGCCGACCTGGGTTGGGTTCCCAAGGCGTGGTGGCCGCGCTTTCCCGTGGCGCCCTACAAGCTGCGCGCTTTCGATTCCCTCTTTGGGGCGCCTCTCGACACGGTCGCCTTCACGCGCGCCCTGGGTGCGACAGCCTACAGAACTCTCGATCCCGCCATGCTCGACAAGGACCAGGGGCGCGCGTGCCGCAACCTCTTTCTCGCCGTGCAAGCCCTCGGCATCGATCCCAAGTTCGGCGGATTCCGCGGGTATGCCACCAACCTCCTGGCGCCGGAAAAAGTGCTCGACGCGGCGATTCTCGATCTCATCGAGGCGTCGGGCCATCCCACAAGGTTTCATACTTTCGGCATGGAACTCCCCTATCCGACTCCGCGCGACAGCCTCGCCGCGCAGGTCGGCGCCCTGCCCGAACCGGTGAGTCAAATCGTGGGCCATCTGGTGCTCAACATCGTCGACGCCCACCACTGGGCCGAACTCGCCTTTCGGAAGGTTGACGGAATGGACAGGATCAAGGTGGCTCGCCGCTTCGATGTGGGCGAAGAAATGATCGACGCCTATGATTATGCGCCCGAGATCGACGACATGGCGCGCACCTTCGACGAGGCGAGTCTCTGGTATGCGGCGCAGAAGTGCGTCCAAGCCCTCGACGATGCGCGCGTCGCCCTCGCGGCGGCCGAGTTGGGGGAACTTCCCGCCCTGCGCTTCGACTGGGAAACACCGTGGGGGTGGATCAGAATCCGCGGCTCGGGCGACGATTCCGTCGACGGCCGCGACGCTCTGCTCGTCGTCGATCTCGGTGGCAATGATAGATACACGGGAGGCGTGGCCGCATCGACGGCGGATCGTCCGATCGGTCTCCTTCTCGACATGGGCGGCAACGACGTCTACGAGTCGGATGAGCCCGCCCAGGGCGCCGGACTCTGCGGCGTGGGCCTTCTGCTCGATGTGTCGGGCGACGACACCTACAAGGGGAGCCGCTACGCACAGGGCGTGGGGCAATTCGGACTCGGCCTCCTCGCCGACCTGGACGGCAATGACATGTATTACAACTGCTACAGCGGCCAGGGGTGCGGTTATTTCGGAATCGGCCTTCTCTTCGATTGCGCCGGCAGCGATATTTATTCGCTCATGGCCGACGGACAGGGTCTGGGAGGCGTATCGGGTGTGGGTGTTCTCGCCGACCGGGGCGGAAACGACATGTACACCGCCGTGCGCGAGCACACGGTCACCGGCCGGCCCTCGTACCATTCACCCAAGCTCGACGTGGCCGTTTCCAACGCCCAGGGCTGCGGGATGGGCCGCCGCGGCGACGGGGCCGATGGCCACTGCTGGGCGGGAGGACTGGGCGCCCTGCTCGACGGGGGAGGCGACGATCTCTACCGGTCGGGAAACTGGGCGATGGGCACGGGATACTGGTTCGGCATCGGTCTTTTGCACGACCGCAGCGGCGATGACGCGTACCACGGAGTGGCCTACACGCAGGCCACGGGCGCTCATTTCTGTATCGGTGTCAAGATCGACGAGGCGGGCGACGACAAGCACCTCGCTGAGGAGAACTCCACGCTCAGCATCGCCTGGGCCCACGATTTCACCATCGCCATTCTCATCGACGGCGCAGGCAACGACGTCTATAGCGTGGACAAGAATGGCCTCGCCTATTCGATCAACCGGAGCGTGGCGCTCCTCGTCGACGGCGGCGGCGACGATTCCTACGAGAGCGGCGAGCTGGTCCGGCCCGGATTTGCGCAGAACAACACCACTTTTCGCGCACGCGATGGCGTGTCGACCTATTTCGGCCAAACCACCTCTATCGGCTGCTTTCTCGATCTGGGCGGGCTCGATTCCTACTTCGGTGGACTGGAGAACAACAGGCACTGGCTCGATCCCGATGACTCGCCCAACTGGGCCGATCGGAACTTTTCCGTGGGCGTCGATCGCGCCGAGGGGAAAGTCGATTTTTCTCCCCCACCGGTGCGCGCGCCGACGGGATCGATAAGACGATGACCAAAGACTATCCTCCCGCACTTTCCACTGCGTTCGGCTTGCCCTTGAAAGCACCGCCGTACGATTCGTCTCGATCGACGACGACGGAGCGGCATTCGATGACTTCTCCCCGACAGTGGGTCTTGGCGCTCTTCGATTCGACGATGGAAAGGCCGGCGGCTCTCCAGCCTTCGAGACCCTCCTCGTAGCAGTGGACATTCGTCATTCCGAGGTTCTCGAGCCTCTCGACCGCCTCGGCGGCGAGGGTGCACCCATTACCGGCCGAATAAACGGCGACAAAAGAATCGGGATTCATCACCCGTGCGATCCGGAATACGAGAGATCCAAGGGGCGCCGTCTTCGCGCCCGGAATGTGGCCGAGTTCATAGTCGACATCGCCGCGCACATCAAAAATCGCGGACTGGCCGCCGTCGACCCGCTCTTTGAGTTCGTCTCTACTGATGGTCTTCATCGATTTGGTCCTTATTTTCTCGGCGATGGGTCGACGTATCTTGTGGGCAATGCGTCGACACTCACCGCATTGTTCGCTGAATTCGGAATAAGTTTCTTTGAGATTAATAGCCTGAGGAGGTGTCGGTGGAGGCCCAATCGAGGAATAATCCCCAAAGCCACACAGTGCGGCGATGAGTGGTGATCAGAGCATTCTCTATTTCACCGGGGGGCGACATGTCCCAGAGAACGGGGCGCGATCGCGATGTAGGTGCGCCGTCTCCACCTCTCGTTGACGTCGTGACCCGCGTTGTAAGCGAGCACGTAACGATTGTACTTTTCGTCGATCATGAGGGTCGGCGTCCTCTGGAAGCCGCTCGCCGGGACTCCATGAGGATGGGCACCCGGGACGAGGATCGGATTGTCGGGATGGCCGATCCACGTGTCGCCCCAGTCGGGCGACCAGTAGTAGGCGATTCGACCGCCGCCGGCGTAGTTCTGGTTGGAGACGGTCATGACCATGTGCACGCCGTCGGCGCGCGGGTCGCCGGTGCAGTGCGCCTGCCACGAGCCGCGGAAGGAGTTCCCCACCGGCGGAGGCTGCGTCCAGCGGTAGGCGGGGTTTTGGGGATCAGAGGGATCGAAAGTGGGCGTCCCTTTCTTGACCCACCCCTGCAGGCCGTCGTCGCTGTCGGCGTAGGAGATGCGCCAGTACCAGTAGGAAGAGGCAGATCCGGTCAGGCCGCGATAGAAGAGGCGCACCTTCTTGAGGTGGGGAACCCAGACGGCTGTCGGCTCCGAAAGACCGCCCTTGATCTCGCCGTTGTTGTTCCATCCCATCTCCCACCATAAATCCGCGACGAGAGCGTTGTCATAGGTTTGCTCGAAAGGCATCCCGATCGCCGGCGGCGTGCCGCTCGTGGCGACTTGGATCGAGCTTTCCGTGCCCGGAATACCTTGCCACTCCGGGTGGTCGTCCTTGGTACCGGGACGGACCGTGTTGAAGAGCAGGTGCTGCCCGGTGACTGGATGGCGAAAGTAGGCGGGTGTGTCGGTATGGAGATAGGCCGGCCCCGGATTCGGCCCGCCCGGTTTGGCGAGAGGCGTGTGCTTGATCTTGGTGACCGGATCGTAGCCGAGCGCCCAGTCGTCGAGAATCTTCCGCTCGTGGACTCTTTCGGTCATGTACGTTTCGTGGTAGCTGTGATAGAGGAGCTTGACCATCCCATCGTGGAGGAAGATGAACTCTTCGCCCACGATCGCTCCCCAGTCCCCGTAGAGATAAGTCTGAGAGCCGGGAATGTCGGGATGAGGCGCGGTGATGTTGCCGATCGGTACGAATTCGGGCCACTTTCCCAGGGGGCCATCCTTGCCGTCGCGCAGGGGCCGTGAGTCGTCGCTGCAGAGAGCGCCTGCGCCGGAGAGCCAGAAT
>Ga0180429_10004269_pt1 | contig 11460 bp, 7 predicted proteins | sample SS_ome_FD_132428 | JGI IMG/M metagenome (GOLD analysis project Ga0180429, IMG submission 132428) | Hypersaline lake sediment archaeal communities from the Salton Sea, California, USA - SS_1_S_1 metaG | ecosystem: Environmental > Aquatic > Non-marine Saline and Alkaline > Hypersaline > Sediment ... | reverse complement strand
GCGCCGATGCGCGTCTCGCGCGTCGGCGGCTGGTTCGATTGCGGAAAGCCGGAGACGCTGCTGGAAACGAACCGCCACCTCCTGCGCCAGGCGCCGCAACCGGCCCCGATTCCCGGCGTGACGTTGCTCCCGCCGGTCTTCGTCGCCCCCACGGCGCGGATCGAACAGGCGGTCATCGGCCCGTACGTCTCGATCGCTGACGGGGCCGTCGTGCGCCGGGCGGTCGTGCGCGACGCAATCGTCAACGAGAACGCGCATGTCGAGGAGATGCTGCTCGAAGGCTCCGTCGTCGGCGAGTCGGCCGCGTTGCGGGGCGCGTTTCAGCGCGTCAATGTCGGTGATTTCTCCGCCGTCGACCTTTCCGGTCGCAGCGCCGGCGACTAGTCGCACGCGGCGCTTGCCGGACCGCTGCGCGTCGCCTAAGATGCCGGGCTTCGCCGCCGGCGGGGCGCGAGTCGATCCGAGGCCTTGGAACAGGAGTCATGCATGAGCCGCAACTACCTCTTCTCCTCCGAATCGGTTGGCCGGGGGCACCCCGACAAGGTGGCCGATCAGATCGTCGATGCGATCCTCGATGACTTGATCCTCAAGGACCCGGAGGCGCGCGTCGCGTGCGAGGCGCTGGTGACGACGGGCATGGTGCTGATTTCGGGGGAGATCTCGACGCCCGGCGCCTACAGCGACATGCCGGCGATCGCACGGCGCACGGTCAAGCGGATCGGATATGACGATCCAAGCTTCGGTTTTGATGGGGAGACCTGCGCCGTATTGACGGCGATCGACGAGCAGTCGCCCGACATTCGCCGGGGTGTCGTCGGCAAGAAGCGCATGGGCGCCGGCGATCAGGGGATCATGTTCGGCTTCGCCACCGATGAGACGCCCGAGTTGATGCCGATGCCGATCATGCTGGCGCACAAGATGATGATGCGGCTCGAAACGGTGCGCAAGAACAAGACGTTGCCCTGGCTGCGGCCCGACGGCAAGGGGCAGGTGGCGGTGCGCTACATGGACGACGAGCCGCGCTACGTCGAGTCGGTCGTGCTCTCGGCGCAACACAGCCCCGACGTGGCGCAGACGAAGGTGCGCGATGGGCTGCGGGCGGAGGTGATCGAGAAGGTGATTCCGCGCGCGATGCGCTCGGTCGTGCCGGTCAAGATCAAGATCAACCCGACCGGGCGCTTTGTCGAAGGGGGGCCCAAGGCGGACACCGGTCTGAGCGGCCGCAAGATCATCGTCGACACCTACGGCGGCATGGCGCCGCATGGCGGCGGCAGCTTCTCGGGCAAGGATCCGACCAAGGTCGACCGCTCGGCGACCTACGCCGCGCGCTGGGTGGCGAAGAATGTCGTCGCCGCCGGCCTGGCGCGGCGCTGCCAGATCCAGCTCGCGTATGCGATCGGCGTCGCCGACCCGGTCAGCATCGCGGTCGAGACCTTCGGCACCGGCGCGCTGCCGGAAGAGGCGATCGAGCAGCGGATCCGCAAGGTCTTCGATCTGACGCCCCAGGGGATCATCGATGCGCTCGAGCTGCGTTCGCCGGTGGCGGAGCGCTACGAGAGCACCGCCTACCACGGCCACTTCGGTCGGACACTGAAGGGGTTCACCTGGGAGCGGAGCGACCGCGTCGCCGACCTGCAAAAGGATGGTTGAGCCGCGGCGCGGCCTCGCCTAGGCTCCTCCCACCCGAGGAGTGCGACAGGCCAGGAGACTCGCAGCCCGCCCTGCCGGCGGCGTCCCGCGACGCCGGCCGCCGGGGCGCGAGGGAGCGTATGCCTCGCGCTGCACGCAGACCGCCGCGCCGGCTGATCCTGGCGATCCTTCTTCTATCCGTCAGCGTCCTCACGCTGATGAGCATGCCCGCCCTGGGGCTCTCCGCGGCGACGGGGCCGTTCGGTCGCATCTGGGTCGAGCTCTGGGCGCGGCTCTTCGGTCCTCTGGCGGTCATCCTCTGGTCGCTGCTGGGCTTCGTCTGGAGCGCGGCTCTGCTGGCGCGCTGGCGCCGCGGCCGGCTCTGGGCGGCGACGGGGCTCGCCGCGCCCTGGTTCGTCTGCGCCAATGCCCTCGCGCTCGAGCTGGCCGCGCCGGCGCGCCCGGCGCTCTTTGGCGGCTATCTGGCCGCCCATCTGCGGGCGGGCGGCTATGCCTTCTTCGGTCCCGGCGCGCGCCTCCACGTCACGATCGCGCTGGCGACGGCGACGCTCGTCTTGACGATTCTCATGCTGCGCTGGGGCGTGCCGGAGCCGTTCGGGCGCGCCGTGGGCGTGGCCGGCGAGCGCGCGCTGCGCGCCGTGCTGCGGCTCGCCGCCGCGTCGCGCCGCGGCCTGGCCGGGGGCGCGCGGTTCGCGTGGGTTGCCGGCGTGCGACCGCTGGTGGGGCGCGTTGTGACTCTCGGTACGGCGCTGCGGCCGGTCGGGGCGGGACGGGCGTGTCCAAACGGCGAGGCACGCGCCGCGCGGCCGGCGGGGGGCGCCGACGGGGGCGCGCCGCCGGCGGCCGTGCCTTCGCCCGCCGCCGCGGCGGAGCCGGTGGGGGCGGCGGTGGGCGGGGGACGCGCGGAGCCGGCGGCGGCGCGGGGCGAGCGCCCCGGACGGCGCGGGGCGACCTCCGTCAAGCGAACCGAGACGGTCGACGGGGATGCGTTGCCTTCCCCCGAGGGGCGTCCCGCGCGCGCGCTGATGAGCCTGCTCGCGCCGCACGAGGCGGGTGGCGGGCCGGTCGGCGCGGATGAGATTCGCGCCAATGGCGAGGTGATCGGGCGCACGCTGGAGAGCTTTGGGATCGCCGCCGAGGTCAGCGAGGTCCATCCCGGGCCGGTCATCACGCGCTACGAGATCACGCCCGGGGCGGGCGTGACGATCAGTCAGATCTCCAGCCGGCAGGACGACCTGGCGTTGGCCTTGCGGGCGCCGCGGATCCGTCTGCTGGCGCCGATCCCGGGCAAGGCGGCGGTCGGGATCGAGATCCCCAACCGGGAGCCGGCGCTGATCGGCTTCCGCCAGATTGCGGAGGCGCGGGAGTTCCAGGAGGCGCCGGAGCCGCTGAAGATCGCGCTCGGCATGGATGTCGCGGGACGCGCTTATTACACCTCGCTCGAGAAGATGCCGCACTTGCTGGTCGCGGGCACGACCGGCTCGGGCAAGAGCGTGTGCATCAACAGCATGATCGTCTCGCTCCTCTTGCGGGCGACGCCCGAGCAAGTGCGGCTCTTGTTGATCGATCCAAAGATGCTCGAGCTCACGACCTACAACGACATTCCCCACCTGCTGAAGCCGGTCTTGACCGATGCGCGCGAGGCGGCCCAGGCGCTGCAGTGGTTGACGCGCGAGATGGAGCGCCGCTACCGCGTCCTGGCGGGGCTCGGTGTGCGCAATATCGCCGGCTACCGCGAACGCCGCCAGCAGCGCGGGGACGAGCCGGACATGGAATCGATGCCCTACATCGTGGTCTTTGTCGATGAGCTCGCCGATCTGATGATGACGCACCCGAGCGAGGTCGAGGTCCCGATCGCGCGTCTGGCGCAAATGGCCCGGGCGGTCGGCATTCATCTCGTCTTGGCGACGCAGCGCCCCTCGGTCGACGTGATCACCGGCGTGATCAAGGCGAACTTCCCGGCCCGAATCGCGTTTCAGGTTGCAAGTCGCACCGATTCGCGCACGATCCTCGACAGCAATGGGGCCGAGGCGCTCGTCGGCCGTGGCGACATGCTCTTCCTGCCGCCCGGCAAGGGGCAGGCTCAGCGCCTGCACGGCGCCTACTTGAGCGAGCGCGACGCGGAGCTTGTCGCCTGCTTCCTGCGCCAGTTCCCGCCCGCGGAGCCGATCGGCCAGCCGCAGGAGACCCCGGAGGAGGCCACCGGCCCCGAGCTCGAAGACCCGCTCTTCAACGAGGCGCTGCGGATCGTCGTGCTCAGCCAGCAGGGCTCGACCTCGATGTTGCAGCGCCGCTTGCGCGTTGGCTACACGCGGGCGGGCCGCCTGATGGACCTGCTCGAGCGGGCCGGGATCGTCGGACCTCCCGACGGGAGCCGGGCGCGCGATGTGCTCGTGCCCGCCGACTACCTCGAGCAGTCGGCCGCCGAGCGCGAGGCGGTTTCCTCATGAGCGGCACCGCCCACGGGCGCCGGCCGGAACCGCGAGGCATGAGCGCGGGTGACGGGCGTATGCGGGTTGCACGGTCTGCCCCAGCGCAGGTTCCCGGCTGCCGCCGCTACGGGGCCGGAGGCGTGGCACCGCGCCGGAGTGCGTGGGAACGGCCGGCGTTGGTCCTCTGGCTCGCGCTCGGCCTGACGACCGCGGTCGACGCCGCGACGGCGCCGGCAGCCGGCGATGCGCCGCCGGCCGCGCCGCTGCTCGAAGCTGTCGCGCAGCGGTTCGAGCAGGCGGCCGGATTGCGCGCGGAGTTCCAGCAGATCAACCGCTGGTACGCCTTCGACGAGGCGGATACGGCCCGCGGGCAACTCGCGGTCGCCCCGCCCGACCGCTTCCGGCTCGCCTACGATCTCCCGGCGGGGCATCTCGTCGGCGCCGACGGTCGTCATGTCTGGACCTTCGTGCCTGAAGAGCGTCAGGTCGTGCGAGCGCCGCTGGATGCCACGACGGGCTGGGGCGAGTTCTTTTCAGGCGCGCTGGCCCACGCGGCTGACTCCCTGGGGCGCTGGAGCACGGCGCCGGAGACGGGGCCGCCGTCGGTGCGCATTGCGCTCGTGCCGCGTCCCGGGTGGGCACTGCGCGAGCTGTTCGTCGAGATCGATCCGGCGCGCCAGGTGCCGGTCGGGTACGGCTACACCGACGAGGAGGGAAACGTGACGCACTTCCGTCTCGAGACCCCGCGCTTCGTCTCCTCGCTGCCCGAGTCGCTCTTCCGCTTCTCCGTCCCGGATGGGTATGAGCTCTTTGAAGCCGACTGATGCACTGCCGCGCATCGCCTGGGTCCAGCTCGGCTGTCCCAAGAACCAGGTCGATGGTGAGTGGATGCTCGCGCGTTTGGCCGCCGCCGGCTATCCGCTCGTCGGCGATCCGCAAGCGGCCGACCTGCTGGTCATTAACACCTGTGCCTTCATTGCCGATGCGCAGCGCGAGTCGATCGATGAGATCCTCGCCGCGGCCGCCTGGAAGGAGGCGCGGCCGGGCCGGCGGCTGATCGTCGCCGGATGCCTGGCGGAGCGGCACGGGACGCAACTGCTGCGCGAGCTGCCGGAGGTCGATGCGTGTCTCGGACCGGGACGTTTGTCCGAGATCGAGGCGCTTGTCGCGCGCGTCGTCGCGGGCGCGCGCGGCCTGTGTCGGTGTGGCGGGCTGGGCGGCGTGCCGGCGACGGGACCGCGCCTGCGCAGCGGGGCGCCGCACACGAGTTACCTGAAGATTGCCGAAGGCTGCAACCAGCGGTGCAGCTTCTGCCTGATTCCCCGCTTGCGCGGGGCGCAGGTGAGCCGCGACGTGGCCGGTCTCGTAGCTGAGGCGGAGCAACTGGGGGAGGAGGGGGTCGTCGAGCTCGTGCTCGTGGCGCAGGATACGACCTCCTACGGGACCGATCTCGAGCCGCAAGTCGATCTCGTGGGCCTGCTGCAGGCGCTGCTCCAGCGTCCGGGGCCGGAGTGGATCCGCCTGCTCTACACCCACCCCGCGCACTGGAGCGAGGAGCTGATCGACCTTTTCGCCACGCATCCCCGGCTGCTTAGCTACGTCGACTTGCCCTTCCAGCACAGCGAGGACCCGGTGCTCGCCGCCATGGGACGCGGGCACGATGGGCGCCGGCTACGCGATCTGATCGAGAGCTTGCGCCAGCGGATTCCGGATCTCGTGCTGCGCGGCACGGCCCTGGTCGGGCATCCGGGGGAGGATCGGCACGCCCACCGCGCGCTGCTGCAATTCCTGAAGGAATTTCCCTTTGACCGTCTTGGGGCCTTTGCCTACAGTCGCGAGCCGGAAACCCGGGCGGCCCGGCGCCGTGACGCGCCGGAACCGGCCCTGGCGACCGAGCGTCTCAATGAGGTGTTGGCGCTGCAGCGCGAGGTGGCGCTGCAGCAGCAGCGCCGGCGGATCGGACGCCAGCTGACGGTGCTGACCGAAGCGCTCGATACGCGCGCCAGACGGATCCTGGCGCGCAGCTATGGTGAGGCGCCGGAGATCGACGGGTGGATCCGCATCGCTGCGGCGACGGAAGATGAGCTCGAAGGGGTCGCGCTGGGCGAGTTCCATGCGGCTCGCATTACGGGGGCGGGGCCGTATGATCTCGAAGCCGACCTGGTGACGGGGGAACTTTCGCAGTGAGACGCATCGTGCACGCCTACGCCGCCGCCTGCCTCTGCGGCGCCCTGCTGAGCCTGATTCCGACCGCGCAAGCCGCGGGCGGCGAGGAGGCGACCTACACGGGGCATCTCGAGCTGCTGCGCGAACTCGGGACCGAGGCGGTCGACGAAGTCCTGGCTGAGCTGGCGCTGCCGGCCGGCGCAGCGGTGCATCTCGTGCCTGAGACGGCCCATCCCGCCAACTGGCTGGTCGCCCGGTTGTTCGAGCAGGCGCTCGTCGCACGGGGACATGCGGTCATGGCGCCGGCCTTCGGGCGCGAGGCGGGAGGTGCGGGCGCGCGCCTGATACCGGCGGCGGATGCGGCGCCGCCGGCGAGCGATGAGTCCGGCCCGCTCGACGAGAGCTTCTTCGAGGATGAGCGCGAAGCCGAGCAGGGCGAGGCGCAAGGCGCCGAGGCCGAGAGCGAAGAGGACGATGCGTTTGCCGATGAGGAGTTGAGCGACGAAGGCGACGCGGCGGATGCGCAAGACGTACAGGGCGCGAGCGAGGGGGACGCGCAGGCGCGCTCGAGCGCCGCGCCGAGCGCGCAGCCGGCGGCGGAAGCGGAGGCCGGTGAGGGCCAGGCGGCGGCCGCGGATGCCGCGGGGGCGGCAGCAGGTGGCGAGGGGGCCGAGTCCGAGGACGCCGCGTCGGCGGAGCCGGCGTTCGCGCTCTTGCTGCCGGGGCGGGGCGAGGTCGTCGCGTTCCGGGTCGTCGATTGCGGGGTCTCCTATCCGTGGGCCCGGCGCAGCTTGCTGGTCGGGCCGCGGCGCTTTGGGCGAATGGCGAGCGTGCGTCTGTGGGCTGCGCACCTATCCCAGCCGGGACAGCGCATGCGCGGCGTTGCGCGCAGCGAGCAGATTCACTTCGACAGCTTTCCCGCTTGGGCCCGGCCCCTGGTCGAGGGTCCCGGTTATCCCTTCCCGATCGAGGCGCCGGGCGGCGCGTCGATGCAGAAGCTCGTCGAGCCGGTCGTGGTGGCGGGGATCGTCACCGGCCTCGTCTATCTCTTCTACCAGAACCAGAACTAGGATGATGCGAACCGTGCATGGCGGACGCCGGCAGAAGGAGCGCGCGGGCGGGCGGCTGATCGCCGTCGCCGCCGTTTGGCTGCTGGCGGTCATGCTCGGCGCGTGCGCTTCAACCCCGCGCTACGGCCCCGTCGGTAGTGCCCAGGGCGACCTCGCGCGGGCTCAGGACGAATATGCGCGCGGTCACTACTTGACCGTGATCGAGCTGCTCGAGACCTTCGAGCGGCGCCACGCGGGCAGCCAGTATGTCGACGACGCGCTCTTTCTGCTGGGCAAAGCGCATCAGGCGAATCGCGAGCAGATCCTCGCGCGCCAAACGCTGCAGCGCGTGCGCGATGAGTATCCGCAAGGTCCATTCGCCGAGGAAGCGCTGTTCGAAATCGCGCGCTCCTGGTTCATGAGCATCCGCGGGCCGGCGCTCGATGCGGAGCCGGCCGAGGAGGCGCTGCGTAGCTTCCGCCTCTACCTGCGGCGCTACCCGGACGGCGAGTTTGCGCCTGAAGCGCGCGAGGGAGAGCGCGAGACGCTCGAGATCCTCGCGGCGAAGAGCTACCTGAACGGTCGCACCTACATGCGGATCGGGCGGCCACAGGCTGCGCGCCAGTACTTCGAGAAGTCGCTGGCATGGCGCGAGGCTTCCGAGTACGCCGCGCTCGCCTGGGCCGGGATTGCCCGCAGCCATGAAGAAGAGGGCCAAGCGGCCGCGGCGCGGGCGGCGTATGCGCGCCTGCACGCATTGCTGGAGAGTGGGGCGGAGGCGTTCAAGGACGGCCCCGAGCTGCTGCGCAAGGCGCGGCGCAAGCTGGAGGCCTTGCCCGCGCCCGCCCAACCGGCCGCGCCGGTTCCCGCCGCTGACGCGGGGGACTAGCGCGATGCGCGTCGGGCTGCTCGGCGGCAGTTTTGACCCCCCGCACCATGGACACCTGACGCTCGCCCGCCGCTGTGCCGACGCGCTCGCCCTCGCGCGCGTGCGCTTCGAGGTCGCCTATCGCCCTCCGCACAAGCAGGATCGCCCACTCACGCCCTATGCCGATCGCGTCGCGCTGGTGCGCGCGGCGATTGCCGTCGATCCTCGCCTCGAGCTCTCTACGCTCGAGGGCGAGCGCCGGGGGCTTTCCTACACGGTGGACACGCTGGAGCAGCTCCGGCGCGCGGCGCCCGCCGATCGCTTGTGGTTCTTGATCGGCGAAGATAGCCTGGCGGAATTGATGAGCTGGCGCGATCCGGAGGGGATCGCCGCGCGGGCACGCTTGGGCGTTTACCGCCGGCCCGGCTCGGCGGCGCGCGTGCCGCCCCTGTTCGCCGGCCGGGTCGATTTCGTCGATGGGCCGCCGATTGACATTTCTTCGAGCGAGATCAGGGCCCGCTGCCGGCGCGGGGCGCCGATCGCCGATCAGCTCCCGCCGGCTGTCGCGGCGTTGATCCGCAGCAAGGGGCTCTATCGTGATGCCTAGCCCAGGTCGCTCGAACCGAGCGCGACCGACGCTCTACCTCGTCGATGCGATGGGGCTGCTCTTCCGCGCCCACTTCGCCTTTGCCGGCCGGCCGTTGACCACGCGCGACGGACGGCACGTCGGCGCGCTGCTCGGCTTCCTCAACGCGCTGCTGGCGCTCGTGCGCGAGGAGGGAGCGCAGCATCTGGCGGTCGCCTTCGAGACCCCGGAACCGACGTTTCGCCACGAGCTCTATCCCGACTACAAGGCGCATCGCCCGCCGCCGCCGCCCGAACTGCTCGAGCAGATCCCGCAGCTCGAGCGCATCGTCGCCGCCTTCGGTCTGACCGCCCTGGCACGCCCCGGATTCGAAGCCGACGACCTGATCGGCTCCCTCGCCGCTCAGTGCCGGCAGAGCGGCTGGCAGGCGGTTATCGTGTCGGCCGACAAGGACTTCGGCCAGTGCCTCGGACCGGTGGTCCGCCAGTACGTTCCCTCCCGCGGGCGCGAACCGGCGCGCTGGATCGATGCTGCGGCGCTGGAGGCGAAGTGGGGGGTCACGCCCGAGCAGTTCGTCGACTTCCTCGCCCTGACTGGTGACAGCAGCGACAACGTGCCAGGTGTGCGCGGGATCGGCCCGAAGCGGGCGGCGGCGTTGCTGCAGGCACACGGGAGCCTGGCCGCGATCTACGACGACCTGACCACCGTCGAGCCGGCGAGCTTGCGCGGCAAGCTGGAAGCGGGGCGTGAGGCGGCGGCGCTGAGCCGGCGCCTCGTTGCATTGCGCACCGACGCGCAGCGGGCCGACCTCGAGCGGCTGGCCGTTCCCGATCCCGCCACGCGGCCCGCGCTGCGCGACCTGCTGCGCGAGTTCGAATTCCGGCGCCTCGAGGAGCGGCTCTACGGTGAGAACTCCCCGTCGCCGCCGGTGCAAGGCTCGCTGCTCGCCTCGGCCGCGCCCGCGCAGCAGGGGGGGCGGGACGGCGGGCGGCGAGACGGCGACGGCGACGAGGATCCGACCGCGATCGCGGACGGCTGGGCGGTGGCCTACACCCGGCTGGCGACGCCCGACGCGCTGGCGGCTGCGTTGCGGGACTACGGTGCGGAGTGCGGGCCCTTGGCGGTTGACACCGAGACCGATGGGCTCGACCCGCGCAGTGCGCCGCTCGTGGGCGTGAGCTTCGGCTGGCGGGCGGGAGAGGCCTGGTACGCTCCGGTCGGGCATCAGGCTGGCGAGCAACTGGCGCTCGAGGATCTGCGGCGCCACCTGGGTCCCCGTTTGGCGGACCCGGCCGTGGCGAAGGTGATGCACCATGCGCAGTTCGACTTGCCGGTCCTGGCGCGCCACGGACTGGAGGTCCGCGGGCAACTGCACGACACGATGATTGCCGCCTACGTCTGCGATCCCGAGGGACGCTTCAAGCTCGATACGCTCGTCGCCGAATGGCTCGACCACCGCATGGTGCCGATCACCGCCTTGATCGGCAGTGGGCGGCGGCAGCGGCCGATGTCGTCACTGCGCCCGGAACGGGTGGCCCCCTATGCCTGCGAGGACGCCGACGCCGTCGTACGTCTGTGGCCGCGGCTGGCGGAGCGCCTGCAGGCGGTCGGAGGCGAAGCGCTCTACCGGGAGCTCGAGATGCCGCTCGTGCCGGTGCTGGTGGCGATGGAGGCCGAGGGCATCGGCGTCGATCCGGGCGTGCTCGCCGCGATGGGCGCGACGCTCGAGGCGGAGCTGCGCCGCGCGGAAGAGGCGATCCATGCCCTGGCGGGGGAATCATTCAATGTCCAGTCGACGCAGCAACTGCAGGCGGTGCTCTTCGAGCGCTTGAAGCTCAAACCGGGCCGGCGGACGAAGACGGGGTATTCGACCGACCAGGCGGTGCTCGAGCGCCTGGCCGTGGAGCATCCGCTGCCGCGTGCGATTCTCGAGTACCGCCAGATCGCCAAACTGAAGAGCACGTATGTGGAAGCGCTGCCGCGCATGATCGATGCCCGCACGGGCCGCATCCATACGGAGCTCCATCAGACCGGAACCGCGACGGGCCGGTTGAGCTCGTCGCACCCCAATCTACAGAACATCCCGATTCGCACCGCGGTGGGGCGCGAGATCCGCAAGGCCTTCGTCGCGCGGCCGGGGCACGAGCTGCTGTCAGCCGACTATTCGCAGATCGAGCTGCGGCTGCTGGCGCATTTCTCGGGGGATGCCTATCTGACCGAGGCCTTCCGCGCCGGCGCCGACATTCATCGCGCGACCGCCGCGCGCGTCTTCGGCGTCGCGCCCGAACGCGTAGACCCGCAGCTGCGCATGCGGGCCAAGACGGTCAACTTCGGCATCGTGTACGGCATGGGCGCCCAGCGCCTGGCGGCCCAGCTCGACATCCCGGTCGCCGAAGCGGCCGCTTTCATCGAAGCGTACTTCGAGCGTCTGCCCGGCGTGCGCGCGTACGTCGACCGCTGCGTCGAGACGGCCCGCCAGCGCGGGTACGCCGAAACGCTCGCCGGGCGCCGCCGCTACCTGCCCGATCTGGAGGCGACGCACCCCCGCGATCGGGCGGCGGCGGAGCGCATGGCGCTCAATACGACGATCCAGGGCTCGGCCGCCGATCTGATCAAGCGGGCGATGATCGCACTGCACGTGCAACTGCAGCGCGAGGCGAGCGGCGCACGGCTCGTACTCCAGGTTCACGACGAGCTGCTGTTCGAGGT
>Ga0180429_10004268_pt1 | contig 11461 bp, 8 predicted proteins | sample SS_ome_FD_132428 | JGI IMG/M metagenome (GOLD analysis project Ga0180429, IMG submission 132428) | Hypersaline lake sediment archaeal communities from the Salton Sea, California, USA - SS_1_S_1 metaG | ecosystem: Environmental > Aquatic > Non-marine Saline and Alkaline > Hypersaline > Sediment ... | reverse complement strand
TTCACCGGCAGGGTCCTGCCCTGGTATCCCCACACCCTGCTGACCTACTCCTTCCTGCACGGGGGGCTGTGGCACCTTTTCTTCAACATGCTCATCCTTTACTTCTTCGGCGGGAACCTGGATCTGTTCCTGGGCAGGCGACGGTTCCTGATCCTGTACCTCGGCTCCGCGCTGGCGGGCGGCGTCGCGGCCGCCGGCTTCCTGCCGTCCGGCGCGCACATCGTCATCGGGGCGAGCGCTGCGGTGTACGGCGTCCTCACCGCCTACGCGGTCTATTTCCCCCGGACCGAGGTGCTCGTCTGGTTCCTCTTCCCCATCCGGGTGCGGGTGCTGGTCCTCATCGTGTTGGGGATCAGCCTCTTCTACTCCGTCTTTCAGGCTCAGGACGGCGTGGCGCATCTGGCCCACCTGGGCGGGATCCTCTTCGCGTTCCTTTACGTGTACCGCGTCTGGCGGGTGCGGGAACTGGCGGGGGAAATCAAGCACCGGTTGCGCCGCCGCCGGTTCAAGCGGATCAAATGAGCTCGTCGGTGTCGGATGATCTCGAAGCCCGCTTCGCCTCCTGCCTGGAAGGGGCTCGGGTGAAGCGGATCTGCCGGCCCGATTCCTGGAGCCTGGGCGTGGCCTTCGGGCGGGGAAAGACCCTTGGCTTCTGCTTCAAGCCCGGATCCCTCGCCGCCGCCGTGACGTCCTGGGAATGGCCCCGGGGGGATCCTCCGTCCATCCTGAACCACCGCTTGAAGGGGCGCCGGCTGTCCGGCGTGGAGTTCCTGCCCGGAGAGCCCATCGTGCGGTTCCGATTCGCATCGGAGGGCCGGGACGCGCTGATCTATGAAGGGCTCGGACGGTCCGCCAACCTACTCCTCCTGGACGCAGACGGCACCGTTGTGTGGTCCGCGAGGACGCTTTCCGGCTCGTTTCGCAGGGGTCGCCCGGGGGAAACCTACAGCCTGCCGCCCGCGAGGGAGGGCGCCGCCGCTCCGGCATCCTCTTGGCTCGGATCGGAGCAGGCACTCCGGGAGGATCTGGTTCGGCGATGCCGCGCGAGCCGGGAGAAGACGTTGCGGATCCGGCTCAAGGCCCTCGAAAAGAGGGCTCGGGCCGTGGAGGGAGATCGCGAGGAGGGAATCCGCTGGATCGAGGAAGAATCCCTGGCCCAGGCGCTGCTCGCCACGGGTGATCTCGCGCGGCGGGGCGAATCGTCCCGGGAAGTCACGGATTATCGGAAGGATCCTCCCCAGCGCGTACCGGTGCCGCTGAATCCCGCGTACACCGTACGCGAGAATGCCGAGAGGATGTTCCGCCGATGCAAGAGAGGGAAGGCCCGCCTTCGCCGCATCGGGACGGTTCTCGAGGGAATCCGGAAGGAGCAGAAGGAACTATCGAAGAAGATCGAGGAGCTGGGAAGCGTCGAATCGCCGGAGGATCTCTGCCTTTCCCCGGCTCCGCCCGCTTCGGGCGACCGAGAAAACGCTCCCACCGTCCCGCGCGGAGTCGTCCGGGTGCAGTTCCCGGACGGGTATGTGGGTTACGGGGGAAAGAGCGCCAGGGGAAACGATGCCGTGACATTCCGGATCGGGCGCGGCAGCGATTTCTGGTTTCATGCCGACGATTATCCCGGCTCGCATCTCATCGTTCGGAACCCGGCCCGCCTCGAGCGCCTGCCCGCACATGTGGAGACCGAAGCCGCGCTGCATGCCGCCCGGAACAGCAAGGCACCTCCCGGGAATCGCGTTGCCGTCCTGGCGGCCCAATGCAAGAACATCCGTCCCGTGCCCGGATCGCCCGGCCGGGTCATGGTCGCCCGGGGGCGCACGATATTCGTCGAACTCCCGCGATGACTTCAGAACTCCCGGTCCGGCCGTCCCGGCGGAGGAGCCGGCCCGTGGCGGCCCGGATCCGGAGGGAGATGCACGGGGGACGCGGTATGCCGGGAACGCCGCGCTAGAATCGGGCCTTTCTTGCGGCTATGCAGGGCTTTTGATAGGATAATGGCACAAAGGTGGAGGTGGATCGGTATGCCCAAATGTTGGATGAACTGCTTCGTCGCCGCCCTCCTTACGGCGGCCTGCCTGTCCGCGCAGGCTGGGGGGGTTTTCATCGTCAGCCGCAAGGGCGTGAATGCCTACCGCACGGCGCAGAACGGATTTCTGCAGATGGCCTACACGATTCCGTTGCAGGACCTGAATCCCAAGGCGCTGGAACTGGACGGCACCGAAGCCGACCAGGGGAATCTCGATAAATTGAAGAAGGCCGCGCCGGACCTCGTTTTCAGCGTAGGGGCCCACGCTACCAAGGAGGTGCGGAAGGTTCTGCCCGACGTGTGGATCGTCTATGCCATGGTCTACTATCCGGAGGCCGAGGGGCTCAAGGACGACCCGAAGATGGTCGGGATCGAATCCAAGGGCTCTGCGAGGGAACTGAGGCGCATTGCGGGCACATTCGATCGCATCCGTTCCGTCGCGATCATCCATTCCACGGCCATTCAGCCTTCCATCCCGCGGATTTGCGCCGATATGGAGTCGGCCGGGCTGGGGTCCACGGTCTATCCCGTCTCCGACCCCTCGGAACTGGCGGGGGTCATGGACAGCCTGAAGGGCAAGGAAGAAGCCATCCTCCTGCTCCCCGATCCCATCACGGGGAACGCGGATGCCCTCCGCTTCATCCTGACCAAGTGCATGGAGTGGAAGGTCCTCCCCTTCAGCTACTCCGATTCCCTCGTCGCAAGCGGGGCGCTCTGCGGCACGTTCTTTTCCCCCGATGTGATCGGGAACCACGGCGCCAAGGTGGCGGACCGCATCTTGAAGGGGAATCCGCCCCCTTCAAAGGTGAGCGCGCCTGAAGATCCGAGTGTCTCGTGCAACAACGGCACCGCCAAGGGCCTGGACGTGGAGTTTTCCAGGAAGATCAAGCCGGAGATCACCTATGAGTAATCGCCTGAGGGACCGGATCCTCCGGCCCCTCCGCGACAGCATACGAGGCCAGATCCTCACTGCGCTCGTATCCTTGCTCGTGTTCTGCGCCCTGGTGCTGGCCCTCCTGTTCGGTGTCATGGGCACGATGAAGGCCAAGCAGCAGATCCAGGATTCCTACGAGGCGACCGCGAGCATGGTGGCCAGTCTCAGCGCATACGATTTTCAGTTCAACAAATCTGGCCTGAAGGAAACCGTGGAGGCGCTTCTCGAGGCGGACGGCAACATCATCTGGGCCGAATTCGTGGACACGACGGGCCGGAGGATCGATGGCAAGGGCGTTCTCGGAGAGGCCCCGGAGGAGGCCCGGAGGCCCCTCCAGGGGATGGGGACCCACGTGCAGGAGATCGGTGTGGGCATCCTGGTTCGGGCGCCCATCCTGGTGGAGAGGAGCCAGTCGGGCGGATTCTCGGAACTGGGGTTCGAACAGCCCGCCGCGTCCGGAACGGCAGAACGGCGGGCCGTCGGGGAACTGCGCCTCGTGGTAGGCCTCGTGGCGCTGGAGGAACTCAAGCGCAGTTATTGGGTCTTCGGTTTCCTGGCGGTCCTGGCGACCTTCGCGGTGGGCGCCATCGTGGCGTGGGCCATCGCCAAGTACCTGGTGGCGCCCATCGCCCACATCTCCGCTTACGCCCAGAAGATCGCGGAGGGGGACCTCTCGGTCAAGGGCGAGGCGGGCACCCGGCGGGACGAACTGGGCCGGCTCCTCCTATCCTTCGAGGCGATGGCCGGCAATTTGAGCGCCATGATTATGCGAATTCGAACCGCCTTTCAGGGTGTTCAGAAAGATACCGAGTCCCTCAGCACGATCCTGGAAAAGAACCTCGAGAACAACCGGGACCAGGTCGGGAAGACGGAGGAGGTCCAGGAATCCCTCGGATCCATCCAGACGTCTTCATCCGAAGTGGCCGGGCTCATGGAGGGGTTGTCCCAACTCGCCGAGGAGGTGTCCTCGTCGGTCCTGCAGATGGTCGCGAACATCGACCAGATCGCCCAGAACGCGGAAGGGCTGACGGACGCGGTGAATACGGCGGCATCGACGCTCACGGAGAACGTCGCCTCGACCCGGGAGATCGAGACCTCCGCGGCCACGCTGAACCAGTACGTGGAAGAGACGTCCACGGCCATGGCCGAAATGGAGGGGACGATCCGGCAGGTGGAGCAGAACGCCACGGAGACGAAGAAGGCCACGGAAGCGGTCATGAAGGAAGCCCGGTCGGGATCCGATGCCGTGGAGCACTCCGAAGGCGTCATCCGCCAGCTTCAGGAATCCTTTTCCTCGACGGTGGACGCCGTCCGCCTCCTCGGACAGCGGTCCGAAGAGGTCGGGAACATCCTCAGCGTCATCGACGAGGTCATGGAGCAGACCCACCTGCTCGCGCTCAACGCGGCCATCATCGCCGCGCAGGCCGGAGAACACGGCAAGTCGTTCGCCGTCGTCGCCGGAGAGATCCGGGCCCTTGCGGAGAAGACCTCCCTGTCCACCCGGGAGATCGCGGAAATCATCTCCAGCGTCCAGACGGAGGTCCAGGCCGCCGTCGAATCGGTTTCGGCCCAGTCGGCGCTGGTGGAGCAGACCGTGGAAGTGACCTCGGATACCCGAACCGCCCTCGGGCGGATCAAGGCGTCCGTGGCGCCTTCCCTGTCCATGGTGCAGGAGATCGCCAGGGCCACAGGGGAGCAGGCGCGGGCGGCCGAGGGCATCGTCAAATCCACGGAAACGCTGCGGGATCTGAGCCATCAGCTTCAGCACGCCACGAGCGAGCAGCGCGGAGGAAGCGAACAGGTGCTGGAGGCCACCGATCGGATCCGCTCCCTGGCGGACGAGGTGAAGCGGGCCACGCGCGAGCAGAGTGCGGGATCGACGCTGATTCGCCAGGCCATGGAAAGCCTGACCAACTCCGCCGGCCAGGTCCTGCAGCAGATGCAACAGCAGGGAGCGGCCAGCCAGGAGGTCGAGCGTCTCATGGAGACGTTCTCGGCGGCGAACCGCTCGAATATGAGCAGCCTGCAGGAAGCCTCCGACCAGGTAGAAGGCCTGATGAAGCGGGCCGAGACTGTGGCGAGGGAGATGGCCCAGTTCCGGACGCGCGAGAGTTGATCGGGCCTTTCCCGGAGGTCCCATGGCCGAGCACGAGTCCGAATTCAGAAGCCTGTTCCGGCTCAAGAAGGAAAAGGGCCGCGAGGAGAAGGAGATCCTCCTGCTCGGCTACCGTGTCGGCGAGCAGTGCTACGCCACGCGGATTCCGTACATCAAGGAAATCCTCCGCATCCCCACGCTCTATTCCATGCCCCAGGTGCCCAGCTTCGTGAAGGGGGTCATGGACCTGCGCGGCGTGATCCTGCCCGTCATCGACCTCAAGGAGAGGCTGGGGCTCGGGCCGGTCACCGACAGGAAGGGACGGGTGGTGGTGATGGTATTCGACCGGCGCCATATCGGGCTTCTGGTGGATTCGGTCCTCGAGGTCTTTCCGGCACGGCCCTCCGAAGTGAAGGCGTCGCCCGAGGTCTTCAATCAGCCTCATATGGGGTACCTGGAGGGCATGATCCGCAAGGGCGACATACTCTACCTGGTGTTGAATCCCGGCAGCGTGCTGACGGACAAGGAGATGAAGGCGCTGGATGCCAGCGACCTGGAGTCCCTGATGCTCCGCGGCGGCGGCGAGTAGCCCGCGGTGATTTCCACGAGGAAGTTCGCATCGCGATTGGAGGGGTTCCTGTGGGTGCCGGAATCGGGCCTCCTGGATGCGGCGCAGACCGTCAACGCATGGAAACGACTCGGAATCAAGCGAATTTGCGCCCCGCCCAACCTGCTGGAGACCCTGAACCCCTCGGAACACCGCGGAATCCGCTTCACCGGGACGGTGGGGTATCCGACGGGATGCCACACCCTCGGCACGAAGCGGATGGAGGCCCTGGAATGCGTTCGCTTCGGCGCGAAATCGGCGGACATCGTGCTGACTCCGGAACTTCTTCGGGGTCCGGCGGGCCCCATCGAACGGGAGATGTCCGCGCTGTTGTCCACCGTTCCCGAACTCGATGTCTTCTTCGCAGTGGAGGAGCACTGGATGACCCGGGAGGAGTGGGACGTCTTTCTGAGAGTGCTTCGTGATCTGGAGCCGCCCGGCCTCATGATCGGAACCGCCTTCTCGAAGGGCCGGCCGGAGGTGGATCGAATCCTGGGACTTCAGAGGAGGGCGCCGAAAAAGACCAGGGTGAAGATGTTCATGAACGGCCGCGGAGAGGCGCGGACACTGGTGGAACGGGGGGTGGACATCATCCAGTCCGGCGATCCCGGAAGCCTGCTTTCGGACGGTGTCTGACCTCATGAGGCGGTTTCGGGTTGTGCGGAGCCCCTGCCTTGTTTAGACTGTCTCTTCTCGGGAGCGGGGAACGTCGGGGGAGGAACGATGCGTTGTCCCTTTTGCGATAGTGTCGAAGACAAAGTGGTGGACTCTCGCGAGGTCGGCGGCGGCCGGAGCATCCGCCGAAGACGGGAATGCCTCGAGTGCAGCAGGCGGTTTACGACCTACGAGAAGATCGATACGGTCCCCTACCGTGTGCGCAAGAAGGACGGCCGCAGGGAGAATTTCAGCCGGGACAAGCTCCTCAAGGGGCTCATCATCGCCTGCCAGAAGCGCCCCGTCCCGACGAAGGACCTGGAAAAGGTCGCGGACCAGGTGGAGGCCGTGTTGCAGGGCTCTCCCGACCGGGAGATCGGCGCGAAGGAGATCGGAACCCTCGTCATGGAGCGGCTGAAGGATCTGGATCAGGTCGCATACGTCCGCTTCGCATCCGTATACAGGCAGTTCGGAGACATCAGCGAATTCATGGACGAGGTTCGAAGGCTCGTGGAACCGCACAGGGGGGATGACGGAGAATGAATTTCTTCCTGACCTCCTACATCGAACTGATGCATCTCCAGTCGGAGATGAACAAACTGTTCGAAGCCCTGCAGAAGGTCGGGCTGGAAGAGGAGGACCCCGAACTCGAATTCGTGCCTCCCTATGACATCGTGGAGACTCCGGAAGACATCATCGTGGAGATGGATCTTCCGGGCATCGATCCGTCCAGCGTGAGGATCCACGCCCGAGGGAACAATGTCACCATCGCCTGTCAGCGCATCAAACCGGATCCAGGGAGGATCCGGGAATACCACCTGATGGAGCGAGGACGGGGGAGGATCGAACGGACCCTTCGCGTGGACGGCGCCTTCAATCCGCGCAGGGCCTCCGCAGAGTACCGCCGGGGCGTGCTCGTGCTGAGCCTCCCCCGCGTCCGGGACCGCCGAGGCTCGGAGGTTCGGATCCCCCTAAGCCAGGACGGCTGACGCGCCCATTCTCCCGAACACGACCAGGAGCGAGAACGTGCAGGAGCCAGAGGAAAAGATCCCGTCACGCCTGCCGGTGCTGGATGCCAACGGCGAGGCGCTCTTCCCGTTCCAGGTGACGACCCTTCACCTCCCTTTGCCCGAAGCCAAGGCGCTCATCGACAAGGTCCGGGAATGCGGGGGCTATCTGGCCCTCGGACCCCTGCCGGGCCGGAACCGCAGGGCGGCGTCGGGACCCGGAACCGTCGCGCTCCTGCTGCGCGTCGGGCCGGGCCGCGAGGAAGCCGTGACGATCCTCGTTCAGGGGGTGCACCGGGCGAGGCTTTCCGTCCGCCGCACGAAGGATAGGACAGTACGGTGGGCCGACGTGGAGGTCATTCCGGAGCGCGAGGGGAATGCCCGGGAACCGGGGACGCAGGCGCTTCTGCGGAGCGTACGGGACCGCGTGCACCGGCTGTCGGGAACCACCGGAGGTTTCTCCAACGGGGTGCACGAACTCCTCTCCGGAGTGGATGATCCCGGGCGTTTCGCGGACCTTTTGTCGGCCCAGCTGGCGATTCCTGCAGAGAAGGCGCGCCCCCTGCTGGAGGAAGGCGACCCTATCGATCGGCTGGGGGCGCTCCTCGATCTCCTGGACCAGGAGCTGGAGATCCTGTCCATCCAGGACCGGCTCAACCGCCATACGCGGGACGAAATGGACAAGCGCCAGAGGGATTTTTATCTGCGCCAGCAGCTCGAGGCCATCCACGCCGAGTTGGGAGAGGAGGACGGCGGGGAAGGTCCCGATTCATACGGCTCCCGGCTGGAGAAACTCTCCGCCCCCGATGGTGTGAAAGCCTACCTGGAGAAGGAGGTGACCCGCCTGAGCCGTTACAGCCCGTTCTCGGAGGAGTTGAGCCACGTGCGCTCCTACCTCGACCTGGTGCTGGACCTTCCCTGGGGCCAGAGCACGGAGGACCGGCTCGACCTGAAACGCGCCCGGCGGGATCTGAACCGGGATCACTACGGGCTCAAGACCGTGAAGACACGCATCCTGGAGCACCTCGCCGTGACCAAGCTGCGTGGCGGGCTGAAGGGGACGCTCTTCTGCCTCGTGGGGCCGCCGGGCGTGGGAAAGACATCCCTGGGCCGGGCCGTGGCCAGGACCCTCGGCCGAAGATTCGTCCGAATGTCGCTGGGGGGGGTACGCGATGAATCGGAGATCCGCGGCCACCGCCGCACCTACATCGGAGCCCTTCCGGGGCGCATCGTACAGGGCATCAAGAACGCCGGATCCATGAACCCGGTCTTCGTCCTGGACGAAGTGGACAAAATGGGCGCGGACTGGCGAGGCGATCCCTCTACGGCGCTCCTGGAAGCCCTCGACCCGGAACAGAACGGAGAGTTCGTGGATCACTACCTCGGGTTCCCCTTCGACCTGTCCCGCGTGATGTTCATCGCCACCGCCAACATGCTGGACGGCATCCACCCGGCCCTCCTGGACCGGATGGAAATCCTCGAGATACCCGGCTACACCCAGGAGGAGAAACTCGCCATCGCCAAGAAGCACATCCTGCCCAGGGAAATCGTCTCGCACGGCCTGGCCGATGTTCGCCTCACGCTGCCCAACGCCACCCTGCTCGCCCTCATCCGGCGCTACACGAGGGAAGCGGGTGTGCGAGGGTTGGAGAAGTGCATCCAGTCCGTCCTCCGGCGGATCGCGCGCAGGGTGGCCGAGGGCGGGCCGCGGGATTACGCGGTGAAACCCGGCGAACTCACCCGGTACGTCAGCCAGCCGCCCCAGCCGGAAGACATGCGGCTGGTGGAGGATCGCGTCGGTATCGCCACCGGTCTTGCATGGACGGAAGTGGGGGGAGAACTGCTATTCGTCGAAGCCACCGCGGTAAGCGGAGGAGGCAACCTCACGCTGACGGGCCAGATGGGCGAAATCATGCGGGAATCCGTGCAGGCGGCCCTGACCTACCTGAAGGAGCACCGCGGGCGATGGCGGATTCCCTCGAGAGCCTTTTCGCGAAAGGACATTCACGTACACGTCCCCGAGGGGGCCATTCCCAAGGATGGACCTTCCGCGGGGGTGACCATGGCGGTGGCCATGCTTTCTACGCTCACGGGCCGCCCCGTGCGTCGAAAGGCCGCTTTCAGCGGGGAGATCACGTTGCGCGGCGAGGTGCTGCCCGTCGGGGGCCTCCGGGAGAAGCTGCTGGCCGCTCAGCGCGCCGGGATTCGGAAGGTGATTCTCCCCGAGGCCAATCGTTCGGAAAAGCGGGAGATCCCCCGTTCGGTGCTGAAGGACCTCGAACTGGTTTGGGTCAAGACCATGGATGACCTCTTTCCCCACGCCCTCAAGCCGTAAGCGCGGAGGCACCGGTATCCGTCCATTCGTGGATCGGCGCATCATCTGATACTATAATGCCCTGGATGCCCCGTCCCGTCCGCGTCGGAGGGAACAGATGCTGAAGGACATCCGGCTTCACGGCAGCGTGACGCCGGAAATCGATTTCTTTGCTACTTTGGCGGGAGAGAAGCTTCTCACCTCGCACTTCTACGAACTGACACAGGGCGAGAAAGGCTTGGAGGCTTCTTTCTTCCTGTTTGGAATGTACCTCCGCATCACCCCGGAAGGGCTGCACTTCTCCGGCACGGGGGGCATCGTGTCCGAGTATATGTTCGGATCGCCCATGCCCGTGGAAGACCTCGGCCACAAAGAGGTTCGGAACCGCCTGGTCCTCTTCGGCGCCCGGGGCGGGGAGGAGGGAATCGAGTTCACGCCTCACGTGGAGGGTTTCGAGCGTTTCAACGCCCTCTTCATGGAAGGGAACGCGATCAGCAACACCTTCTTCCTCGTATGGGTCCCCTGGCCATACTCCACGCGCAGGACGCAGGAGGTGCTTCTGAAGACCCTCGGGAAGGTCATGAAGCGGAGCGAGCATACGAGCATGGGTGCGGACAGCGATCTGTTGGGACAGCTCCTGCGCGAACTCGCCGAGCCCGACGCCGTCGTTCTGATCCTCCGCCTGACGCATCTGCCGCATCTCCAGTTCCATGACTTCGTCGAGGATTTTTACCAGAAGAAGGGGCAGTGGGGGGAGGAGCAGGAGCGCTTCGCCTCGGTCCTCGCCGAGGAGATCGGCGTGACCCAGTACCAGCGGGAGCGTATCGCCATCGACATCCTCTACAAGGATCCGAGGAACCGGCAGATCGTCGACGAGTACAAGGACATCCTCCTGAAGAGCATGGGATCCAACCTCGATCCCTCCTCGAAGGCGCGGCTGAACAGCCTCCGCAACCTGGCGCTCCGCCACAACTTGCCCCTGAGCCTTTTCAACACCCTCGACAAGCTGGCTCCCGCCGGACCCCTGGCCGTCGCCGAGATGGAACCCGAATACCTCCACCAGACCCGCGAGATCTTCGAAGGCCTCTTCCTCGCCAGCAAGCCTTCCAGGGAGGTCATCGGCCCCGAGGAGATCGCGCGGCTGCTCCAGAACAAGCAGGTCGCCCAGCAGCAGCGGGACAACGGATTCGAGCAGCTGCTCCTCGATACGGGAAGAATGCTGGATGAAAAGATGGCCGAATCGGAGGACTTCGAAGCCTTCGAGGTTTTTTCGGAGGTGGTCACCTATTTCGACCGGCTGGACAACGCCCTGGCGGTGGTGAACCAACTGGCGTTCATGGAACACGCCCACGCCCCGGAGGAGAAGGTCCGGTCCCTGCTCGGGAACAAGCGGGCGTTCGACGAAATGGAGGAGGGGCTCTTCTACACGCTCATCATCCAGCCGGCCCTGCAGAACGACTACGCGCTGAAGTACGGGAAGCGGAAGGTCATGTCCCTCTACGCGGGCCTGGAGCGCCTCGAGCGCGGGGAGCAGACCATCCAGGAGATCAGCGACCAGATCGAGACCCTGACCCGGGAGGAAAGGGTGCACGACCTCATGTACGGCGCCATCCGATCCCGGCTGAAACAGTTCTACTTCAACCTGAGCAACCCGGCGCACCTTCGCGTGCTCCAGAAGGAGGTGGAGGGAGAATTGCGGAAGATCGGCGCCCTCGATGGTGCCGCGCCCTCGGGATCCTTCGACCAGGCGCTCGAGGAGATCCAGCGGGAGACCGAATACGTCAACAATCTCCTTCCCCGCATCGTCGAAACGAACGATGATGTGCT
>Ga0180429_10004266_pt1 | contig 11463 bp, 12 predicted proteins | sample SS_ome_FD_132428 | JGI IMG/M metagenome (GOLD analysis project Ga0180429, IMG submission 132428) | Hypersaline lake sediment archaeal communities from the Salton Sea, California, USA - SS_1_S_1 metaG | ecosystem: Environmental > Aquatic > Non-marine Saline and Alkaline > Hypersaline > Sediment ... | reverse complement strand
TAGTCGATCGCCATCAGACGTGAGAGATCGGGGCGATCGATCGCCGGAAGGAACCGTGGTTGCTCCGCCCACTGTCGATCGGTCATCCCTTGATCGAGGACCAAGATGCCCCCGGGCCGTAGAACGGCGCGCATGCTCTGAAGAGCACGCAGGATCTCCTCCTCCTCGTGAAGGTGAGGAAGAGACGTGGACAGGCAGACGACGGCGTCGAACGAATCGCCGAGCGCCCCGTCGAGTTCCCGGAAGTCACACCGGTAGAGAGGAACGTCGACGAACGCTTCCGCCAGTCGCTCCCTCGCCCGATCGAGCATCGCCTCAGAAACGTCCGATCCGACGACCTCAATTCCCATCGAATGGAACGTCACGAGATCGGCGCCGGTTCCGCAGGCGCAGTCCAACAGGCGCCGGACATCGTGTTCTTCGAAGAGCTGCGCGAAGAAGGTCCTTCGCTCCGGGCTCTCTATGCGAAAGGCGTCATACCGCCGAGCAAACGTCTGATACGGATCCTTCGCCATCTCGTTCTCCTCCTGTCCGACAGCGATGCCGTTGACTCGGGCTCGTAGCCATGGTAGGGTAGCAGCACTTCACATCGGGAGGCGAGGCATGTACCGAAGGAGGTCTGTTTGGCTCGGCTAGCGCCGTAGCCCTCTTGCCGCCCCACCTTCCACTCACAATCCCGCCCGTCAAGTCTTGGTGGCGACCTTTCGTTTGAGTCGACTCGGATTCACAACACAGACGAAAGGATTCCCTGATGGACCATCGCACAACAACGGACACGACCTATCGCGACGAGGCGCGGAGCGCTCCTGAGCGTTTCGAGACCACACAATCCAAGAAGCAGAACGAAGCATTGATCGCATCTTCGATCGATCACGCGGTCGAGAAGGCCGCACAGAAGGACGTGCGCCGGTCGTTGGCGTTCCTCGGCCGCGCGCGGCTCTTCTGCTGAATCCATCTACTTGCACTTCCGGAGGAGCGCCTCCGGCGCTCCTCCTCTCCCTTTCGCCTCACGGCTCCTACTCCCCGCACCTCGTCTCTGTCGAGCTACAATCCGCCCATGGATTCGAAGAGCGCCGGAGACTGCTGGGAACGGAATGCCGAAGCGTGGACGAAGCTCTCCCGAGCCGGATATGACGTCTATCGAGACAGCTTCAACACGCCGGCCTTCCTCGACTTCTTGCCCGATATCACCGGACTCGAAGGTCTCGACATCGGCTGTGGCGAGGGGCACAATACGCGCCTCATCGCGAAGATGGGGGCTCGCATGACGGGTATTGACATCTCGCCGACCTTCGTCCGGATCGCCGGAGAAACACCGAGCGAAGAGGAGATTGACTACGCCGAGGCTGACGCGTGTACACTCCCGTTCGAGCCGGAGCGATTCGATTTCGTAGTGGCCTTCATGAGCATGATGGACATCCCGGCACCGGAGCAGGCGATCGCCGAGGCGTTCCGTGTACTCAAGCCCGGAGGCTTCCTGCAGTGCTCGATCTGCCATCCCTGTTTCGACACGCCCCACCGGGTCAACCTGAGGGATGAATCGGGCAGGACGTATGCCATCGAGGTCGGAGGGTACTACGAGCGGCTTGACGGACGGATCACACGGTGGCTGTTCGGGGCCGCTCCGGTGGAGGCCCGGAAGGGCCTCAACCTGTTCGAGGTGCCTCGGTTCACGCGCACCCTTTCGGAGTGGTTCAACATGCTTCTCGACGGAGGCTTCATGATCGAGCGCGTCAGCGAGCCCAGGCCAACAGACGACGTCGTCAACGCGTTTCCAGACGTTCAAGATGCGCAGATCGTTTCCTACTTCCTCCACGTCCGTGCTCGAAAGCCGTGGGAAGCCTGATGCAGCGCGAGCCGTCCCCCGCGGAGTTCGCTCAAGCGTTGGAAACCGTCTACGTTCGCAATCCTTGTGGCGTTCTTCCCAATGCACTCTGGAAGACGCTTCGCGAGATCGAGTCCTGCCAGCGCAGGTTGTCCGGTTCGATGGCGGAGCCAGACGCACTCATGCTTTGGGACGAACGGCGCCTCCTCGTCGCCTGGACGGCCGATGGGGCGATCACGCCGACCATCGAGGATCGTCTCCGTCGATCTGACCTTGCGCTGCTGCATGAGAAGATGGTTCCCCCAGCTGGCCTTTCGCGCTTCTCTCACCAAGAGGACTTCTTCCGGCTCTCAATTGATCTGGGCCAAGCCGCCCCCTGCAAACGTCCGCCAACTCTGGATGCCGTTCCGGCAAACCTGCCGGAGGACGCCGCCAAGATCGCGTCGTTTGTCTCCAGCTGCTATGAGGGCATCCGCCTCTCCGAGGAGCATGTCGTCGCCTGGAGCGAACACCCACCCTTCTCGCCCGACCTCTGGATCTGGATTCGTGAGACGCGATCCGGGCGGACCGTTGCCCTGGGAATCGCAGAGCACGATCCGTCGATCGAAGACGTGTCGCTCGAGTGGATCCAGGTCTGCCGGAGCGCGCGGAGGAGAGGCATCGGCCGTGCGTTGGTCGGAGAGCTGCTGGAACGCGGCCGAGCCCTCGGTCGCATCGCTACCGTGTCCGGCCAGGTCGGCTCGGCAGCGGAGCGCCTCTATCGTTCCTGCGGATTCTCCGGCGATGACGTCTGGTGGTGCGTTCGAACGTAGGATGTTTGCGTCCTCTCTTCCTTCAGCCTGCCGCAACGGGGAACTCCCGCTTCTCCTCCGGAAGGAGTCCAGATGCCCGATTCCGTCACGGCTATGCATAAGGAGTGCATCCGCAACGATGCCAAGTCCGCCCCAGCCTGCTACCGGAACCTCCACCGCTACAAGTACCAGCTGCTGGAGCCCTATGCGCACCGAACAGGCGTCTGTGATCACTCCTACGAATCCCAGGTACCTGCAGCTCACGCCTGACGGGACCCTGACCGTCTACGAGCGGTACGCAGGGGACGACCCGAGCGGCCCCGCCCCGGACGTTCGCCGCCTCATGCCTGGTTCGCTCGTGCACGACGTGCACCAACTGCTCATTCGCGTCCCAGCCCCTTCCGTTTCCAGGTGGGATGCTGCCGACCGGGCACTTCAGGAAATCGCGCGCGCGGACGGCCTGCCTCGGCTCTTGTCAGCGGTCGTCTACTGGGCCGTCAGGCTCGTTGGCCGTCGTTGCGCCCGTCCCGAATCCTAAGAGGAAGAGATCGAGAAGACTTGCGTTCCGTGGGCTCCTCTTGGCGCTGCGACTGAAGAGGCCGCTCTTGCCCCACACGCCGGAGCGTGCTAAGCTGGCTCGGTGCATCTTGGCAGCTTCAAGCAGCTGACAGCACCTTCGCAGAGCCGTTTCGAGGACAACGAACGGGCGAATTCGGTCGCCCGTGAAGCAAGAATTATGTGGATGAAGGTGGGGGCGAAGACTCGCCCTGTCTTGCTATGTCGCGCGATACTGGAGGTGACACAATGGGGCAAGAAAGCAGCTCACAACCCGATGGACCACCGAACTGACGGACCGGACTCGATCCAACCATCGTTGGCCGAGTCCCTTCCGAGTGCGTCACCGGAAGCCGGACGGCTTCGTCATTCTTCCGGCCGCGTTCTCGGACGGTCGTCTGTCTAGAGAAGCCTGGAGAACGGTCAAGACCTGCCTCGGCGCCGTGCGAACCGACGTGCATCCATCCGCCCTTCGCGTCCGTGCAGTCAGTTCGGATCGCGCGCACTGGCACCCAGTGCAACCGACGGCGGAGATCCCCATCCGCGCAACATGGGTGGAGGTTTGGCGAGCCATCCATCGCGTCCATGGCGTCGGCCTGCTGCGCGAGACGCGGGATCACCAAAAGGCCCCCGATCTCGGCGTTTCGGTCGAACCCGTGGTGAGCAGGAAACACAGGTAGCCCGTTGGCCTACGACATCCAGCTTGCTGAACGCGTCCGAGATGCCCTGCTCGGACTGGCTGGTCTCACAGAGCGGTGCATGTTCGGCGGCGTTGGATTCCTCCTCCACGGGAACATGCTCTGTGGCGTTCTCGGGGAGGAGATCACCCTTCGCCTCGGACCGGAGGCTCATGAGCAGGCAGTGACGGAGCCCGGAACGCGTGCATTTTCCCCTACCGGGAGGCCAATGCGTGGGTGGATTGCCGTTGGAGCGGAGGCGCTAGAGCGGAGCCTTCGGCCCTCGCCGAGTGGATCGATCGGGCCATTCAGTTCACGTCAGGCCTCGACCCGAGGGCCTACAGCTTCCTTCCGCCAAAGCGAGTTCCGAGTTCCTTGCACACAAGCTTGACGGCTCCGCGACCCTGCGCAGCGCAACCGGGGATCCCTGCGCCGCCGGCCGACTGCCCGACCCAGAACAGCCTGCGGATCTCTTGGGACGATCGAGGACGTGAGAAGATCACGCCCGGATCGAAGCCCTCGGCGACACCATAGGCCCTTTCATTCCCCGTGAATCGTTCGGTGGTGACGGGTGTGGCCACATCCGCAACCTCGACCTGAGCGCAGAGACCGGGGAATCGTCGATCAAGAAGCTCTGCTACGCGCTGGGCAAGTTCCGCTTTGGCATCCGCGTAGGCTGCTCGATCGTCGTGCAGGTCTCGCCAGAAGCGGTAGCTGGCATTGAGCAGCACCTTGATGATCCCCTTGCCTTCCGGCGCAAGGCTCGGATCCTGTCCGAAGAGTTCGATCGGAAGCCGGTCGATCATCTGATCCGCCAACTGAACGGGCTCCTCAAGAAGCAGGACGAGCGCATGCGGCTCATCCGTGAGGTCCCGGTCAACGCCAAGACAGATGTGCGTCCCCATATTGATGTTGTCTTGCGGCTCGGCCATTCGAGCCCGAAGCGCCTTGTCCATATGGGCGCCGCCGAGCAGATCGAAGGTGGTCTTCCGCTCGAACGCGTTCGAAATCACAGCATCGGCTCGGTGCTCCGAGCCGTCTTCGAGGACAACCCCCGCCGCGCGTCCGCGTTCGATGAGAATTTGCGTGACACGTGCGCCGTAGGCGATCTCGCCACCCAGGTCCGCGAATCGCGCGGCGATCGATTGGGCGAACGGAAGGGATCCGCCGACAGGGAACGCGTAGTTGCGCCCCACGCACTGCGCCAAGAGATTGAGGTGGATCAGCGCCGGGATGTCCGGCCACGCGTACTGGAACACCGGAAAGGCGGCCTTGAAGAAGGGATCGGTCAGCTTCTCAGCGGCGGCCCGCATGGTGACCCGCCCCCATCTGAGAAGCGTCGGCAAGACGGTGGCGTGCTGGAGCAAGCCGCCGTAGCCGGTCAACGGAAGCTCCAGCAGATCGTGCGGGACCATCCGATTCAGCGCACTCGTGTACTGGCGAATCCACCGACCATCTGCGGGGAACAGCTCCTGCAGGTGATCCTCAAGCCGGTTGAGGTCCGTGTAGACGGTGACCGTCCGGCCGTCTGGATCCTCGACTTGCGTCAGGTGGTCAGAGAAGACGAGCTCGCGGGGCATGGCTCCCAGCTCTTCCCACATTCCATAGATGGGGCTCGCCGGATGGCAGCCGGCCAGATGATGGATGCTTCCATCGAACGTATAGCCGGATCGCTTCCAGGACGTGCACATGCCCCCCGGCAGGTTGTGCGCTTCGAACACCTTGACGTCAAACCCTGAAAGGCGCGCATAGCAGGCGGCCGACAGGCCACCCATTCCGGCGCCGACGACGATCAGCGACTTGGATCCCACGATCAGCCCTCCGCAGCAAATCTGCCGGCCGCCTGCGGGCGGTCGACGACGGAAGAAGTCTACCTTATGCGTTCCTGGAGCGCTTGCGAGCATCCGGTCGAGCAGCCAGCGCATGGTCTCATGCATGCGCCGGATGCGCTCCAGGCCCGTCTGGTTCTCGATCTCTTCATCAATCTGCGCCATGATCCGCGCATCAATCGGAGACGCACCAGAAGCGTGTACTCTGTCGACAGGCTGAGGAGAGACAGGGGAAATTGGCAATGGGCGAAACGGGTTCCAGGAGACGACTCCACAGACTTGCGCTTTGGCTGGTTGCAGGAACTCTCAGCTACAACATCGTCGAAGCGAGTGTCGCGATCATCTTCGGACGGCACGCCGAAAGCATCGCTCTCGTCGGCTTCGGGCTCGATAGCATCATCGAATCGGTTGCGGCTTCCGTGCTCCTCTGGCGTCTCTGGCGGGGCGCACGAAGGGGGAACGATTCGATTCTCGCCCATCTGGATCGGCGCGTGCATCGCGTGGTGGGCGTGACGTTCCTCGTCCTGGCCGCCTATGTTCTGCTCCAATCCGCATGGGTCTTGGCTTCACGCCTCATTCCTGAGGAGACCATGGTTGGCATTGCCCTGGCCATCGCGTCGGTTCTCATGATGCCGGCCGTTTCGATTGGGAAGATCCGCGTGGCACGAAGGCTGGGGAGCTCCGCGCTGGCCGCGGAGGCCAAGGAGACGATTGCGTGCTCGTATCTCTCGCTTGCTCTTCTCCTCGGCCTCGTGCTCAACAGCCTCCTCGGCTGGTGGTGGGCCGACCCCGTCGCCGCCCTGTTGATGGTCCCGTGGCTGATCAAGGAGGGGATCGAGGGTCTGCGCGGGGAGTGCGCCTGTGCCTAGGCGCGTCGTCCGTTGTCTCACACCTACAACTTGAGCAGGATCTCCACTTCGCCGCCGTGGATCTCACCCGTCGGCTCGAATCCCAGCTTGCGGTAGAAAGGTTCCGGACCGCCCGCGATTGGCACGTAGCTTGCCCGGAGTGCCTTGCCCCCAGGTTGGCTACGCACGTGGTCGATGACCAGGCCCATCGCCCTTCGGCCGAAGCCCTTCCCTTGGTGCGGTCCGGCGATCATCAGACGCCACAGGCAGTAGCTTCCCTCATCCGGATCCACATGGAGCATGACAAGACCGACCGGCGTATCGTCGGCGTAGATCCCGCGGACCCAGGCCTTGTCGCTGAAGTGAGCTTGGGCCACAGAGACGGCGTTGGGAGCGACCATCCGCTCCTGTCCCGGCACCATCTGATCACTCAGCTTCAGGATCGAGCGAACGGTCTCTCCGGTGATCTCCCTGAGGCTGACACTTGCCTCAGGCCCCGGAGCGTCTGCCTTCGGCGCGACGGGCGAGCCTCCAAGCCAACCCGGGTAGAGCTCCGGCCGACGATCGGGAAGGAAGAGCGTCTTGGCATGGGACGAAGCAACTTCGGAGAGATCGAGGTCGCAATGCAGGATCTCATCCGTACCCTGTCCGGCTCGAGCGACGACACTCCCGCCCGGATCGCAGACGAACGACTCACCGGCGAATGTCAGCGGCTCCTCCGGCCCCACCCGATTGCAGAGGGCGACGAAGATCCCGTTTTGGAATGCGGAGACACGCATTTCCGCTTCGAACAGGCCTTCGGGCCACTCGCCAACGGCGCCAGCCTGAGGCACGAGGACCAGCTCGGCTCCGGCGAGAGACAGCGCGCGGAACGACTCGGGGTAGTGGCGGTCGTAGCAGATGGCGACGCCGATACGTCCGACGGCCGTCGCGAAGACGGGCAGGCCTCGGTCGCCCGGCGTGTAGTACGTCTTCTCGTGAAATCCATCGTAGTCGGGGATGTGAATCATGCGTGTGACGCCGAGGAGACGGCCGTCGGCATCGATCACCGGAGAGGTGTCAAACGTCATCTCGCCATCCAGCTCGTACAGATTGGGGACGACAACGACGCCGAGCTCCTTGGCCAACGCACAGAACGCATCCGTGGTCAGACCGGGGATGGGTTCCGCGATCTCTGCATGGTCTCCGGCGGATGGCCGCTGCGGGTAGAACGGATCAAAGGCGAGTTCAGCGAACGCAATCAGCTCGGCGCCGCCTTCGGCTGCGCGTCGCGCCGCTTCGAGTCCCCTGCTCAGGTTCTCCTGCCGGTTTCCCGTGGCATGCTGCTGAACGAGGGCGATACGCATCGAACCACCTCCGAACTGACCTTCGCGCATGCCCCCGTACGCTTCAAGATGCCGGGATAGAATGCGACAGTCCAAGGAGGAGAGGGCGAGGAAAGGCAACAGGGAGGGAGCATGGATGAGACGCACCATATGAGTCCGGAGGCATTCCGACGGGCGGCACACGAGCTGGTCGACTGGATCATTGACTACCAGGAAAGCCGCTCGAATGAGCTCCCGGTGCTGTCTCAGGTCGAGCCCGGAGAGATTCGAAGCCGACTTCCCTCGGGCCCTCCTGAGCAGGGCGAGGCGTTTGCGAACATGCTTCGAGACATTGACGAGATCCTGATGCCAGGGATCACCCACTGGCAGTCGCCCAGTTTCTTCGCCTTCTTCCCCGCCAATACGTCCTATCCGTCGATCCTGGGCGAACTACTCTCGGCGGGACTTGGGGTTCAGGGCATGCTGTGGGCGACCAGCCCCGCTTGCACGGAACTGGAGACGCACGTTCTGGATTGGGTCGCTGAGATGCTATGCCTTCCGAAGCGTTTCCTCTCGACCGGAGCTGGGGGCGGCGTGATCCAGGACAGTGCATCGAGTGCAACGCTCTGTGCACTTCTGGCCGCTCGTGAGCGGGCCACCGGCTTCGCCTCCAACGAACGAGGACTCGAGCTGCCGCTCGTCGCCTACGCTTCGACGCAGGCACACTCGTCAGTGGAGAAGGGCGCCGGGATTGCAGGGATCGGGAAGAGCAATCTGCGCCTGATCGATGTCGACGAGACGTTCGCCATGAGGCCCGATCTACTCGAAGCGACGATTCGCGAGGATCGCGAGCAAGGGTTGATCCCGTTCTTTGCCTGTGCCACCGTCGGAACAACATCCTCGAATGCGATCGACCCCGTTCCTGCCATCGCAGCACTCTGCAGGGAGCACGGCCTCTGGTTGCACGTCGATGCGGCCATGGCGGGGACCGCCTCCTTGTGCCCCGAGTTCCGCTTCCTGAACGAGGGCCTCGACCGAGCGGACAGCTACTGCTTCAACCCTCACAAGTGGATGTTCACCAACTTCGACTGTGACTGCTTCTACGTCGCCGACCGCGCTGCGCTGATTCGGTCCTTGAGCATCCTGCCGGAGTACTTGAAGAACCGGGCGACGGAATCAGGCGCCGTGATCGACTACCGCGACTGGCAGATCCCCCTCGGAAGGCGATTCCGGGCTCTCAAGCTCTGGTTTGTCATCCGTCACTACGGCGTCGTAGGTCTCCGTGCACATGTGCGCCGGCATGTGGAACTTGCTCAGGAATTCAAGAAGTGGGTCGAAGCTGACGGGCGCTTTGATCTTGCCGCGCCGGCTCCGCTCAATCTCATCTGCTTCCGCCACGTCGCTGGAGACGAGGTCAATCGCGCCATCCTCAACCAGCTCAACGGGAGCGGCAAGCTCTACCTGACGCATGCCGTCCTCGACGGCAAGCTCACTCTACGTTTCTGCGTCGGCCAGACGAAGACAGAGGCAGAGCATGTTGCCCAAGCGTGGAACTTGATCCGCAGCGCGGCTGACTCTGTCGAGGCGAGGCGCTAGGGGCGAGCCTTGGAGTTCACGGATCACTCAGAGGCGATCAGATCGTGAATCGACCGTGCAGGCTCCCAAACGCCGTCGGCCATATTCGAGAGAAGAACGAGGCACAGATCCTGCTCGAAGTAGTAGCGCATGATGGCGCTGACCCCGGCGTTGTAGCCCTCCTTCTGGCAGAAGGTCACGTTCCCGGTCTTCTCGACACGGAACCAGAGACCGAGTCCGTACCGAGCCATCCACTCGTCTCGTTCGACGTAGTCCACGTGCGGCTTGAAGAAGCGTTCGGTCATTTCCGGCGAGAGGAGTCGGCCGGAGCACGCGGCGCGGAGGAACCGATCGAGATCGGCGGCCGTCACATGGGCGCCGCTGTCAGGCGACCCGATCGGCGGGAAGGAGTAGATGTTCTTCTCCCAGCCCAGGATTGACTTGTCCTCTGACCGAATCGGATCGGCTCCTTCAGCCAGATTCTCCGTCACCCGGTCGAGCCGGAAGAAGCCGGAGTCGCACATGCCGGCAGGCTTGAAGATCCGCTCGGCGACAACGTCTCGGAAGGACTCCTCCGTTGCCTTCTCGATCATCAGGCCCACGAGAATGAAGCCGCAGTTGTTGTAGCGGCACCCTTCCCCCGGCGGGAAGTTGGGCGGCTTGTGGACGAACTGGGGAAGGAAGTCGGCCGTCTCCCTTACGGAGTAGTTCGGCTTCTCCTTCCAGAGGTCGGCGTAGTCCTCCCCATCCTCTTCCTCCGCGTCATCGGCGATGCCCGAGGAGTGGGTGAGCAGCTGGAACAGGGTGACCTCGTTCGAGATGGCCGTACCCGTCAGTCCGAGGTAGGGCATGACCGGCTCGTCGAGTGCGAAGGCGCCGGCATCGATCAGCTGAAGGGCGGCCACGGTCGTGAACAGCTTGGTCAGCGAAGCCGTATCGAACCGCGTGTCGAGACGGTTTTCGACGCCCCACGTCCTGCTGGCCGGACCGTAGGCGCCGGCGAACAGCTCCCGGTCACCAACTGTCAGCCGGGCAACACCCGAGAACGCGTCCGCGTCCGTCTTGGCTCGCAACTCCGCGTCGACTGCGTCGGCAAGAGCACGTTCATCCATGATGGCCAAAGGCTACTCGAAAGGGGCACACTGCTTCGAGGCAATGGCTCCGGCCCTGCACGCGAGTTCAGCACACGCTGATGGAGTGGAATCCGTAGAATGGCCCTCTCGTGTTGAGTCGAACGATGAAAGGGAGGCGCACATGCTGGTCGGCCATCGTGTGATCTTGCGGACGGCAAGAAGGCCTGATCTGGAAGGGCTCTACGACCTGATCGCCGATGTCCGGACCATCGGCGACCACTGGCCCCTTCGTGTCGGTTCCGAATCTCAGTGGCTCAAGCAGTTCGATGAGACCGGATGGTGGAAGGACGACTTCGGCCGGATGCTGATGACGGACCTCGAAGGGCGGATCCTCGGCTATCTCAACTTCTACAACGCCTCGCACAGCTACGACGGTCTAGAGCTCGGCTACCGAATCTTCCGTCCCGAGGATCGGGGTCTGGGGTACATGAGCGAGGCTCTGCCGCTGTTTGTCGCGTATCTGTTCTCTGCCAAGCAAATCCATCGCGTGCAGGCGCTCGCCGATACCGACAATGTGGGGTCTCGCCGCTTGCTCGAGAGATGCGCCTTCCATCACGAGGGGACCCTTCGGGGCGCGCACTTCAACCGCGGAGCCTTCCACGATCTCCAGATCTACTCCATGCTGAGGCCCGAGGCTCCGAACTTGGCCAATCTTCTCGCGCCCGTTCCTTAGGCGCCATCTCCCTCGGTCAGTCGCTTCAGCATGCTGATCTGCCCGCCATGATAGGCAGCGTGCTGAATGTATCCATGGAGGTTGTTGTAGGCCGACGAGCCTCCCTCTTGGAGTGGCTCGTCGAGTTCCATCTCGGGAACGCCGTAGGCAACCACCTCACGAACCTCAGCATCACCGGCAAAGAAGCGATCGACCGTCTCCTGCCAGGCAGCATCGGACGCATCGATCACTGCAGGCCACTCATCGCCCGGCT